>Ga0137418_10000281_pt1 | contig 44184 bp, 43 predicted proteins | sample CZODoug3_1_2_16f_FD_122242 | JGI IMG/M metagenome (GOLD analysis project Ga0137418, IMG submission 122242) | Vadose zone soil fungal communities from Angelo Coast Range Reserve, California, USA - CZODoug3_1_2_16fungal (Hybrid Assembly) | ecosystem: Environmental > Terrestrial > Soil > Vadose...
CGCACCAGCTTTCCGGCGCGATCATGAATCCCAAGGCGCTTGCGGAACTTGTTCCGGATTTCCAGAAAACCGCGCCGATTGACACGCCCGTCACCGATTCCGCCGCGCTTGTCTTTACGGAAAAATCCTCTTATCGCATTCCCATCACGCCGCCGCCGTTCAATAACTCGGGCAACTTCGTTATTTCCCTCAACAAGCTGGTGAAATGGATGGGCGGGCTGGTGGAATCCACGGGCGTAAATATTTTCAAGGAGTTCGGCGGGGCGGAGCTGATTTACGAGGGGGACGGAATCGCCGGCGTCATTACCGAAGACAAGGGGTTGGACAAGAACGGCAAACCTAAGGACAACTTTACTCCCGGCTACGAACTGCGGGCTAAAGTCACTGTGCTTGCCGAGGGAACACGCGGATCGCTGACCAAGCAACTTGTCGCGAAAAAGAATCTGGGCAACATCAATCCGCAGAGCTACGGCATTGGTATTAAGGAGCTCTGGGACATCCAGCCTGGGAAACTTCAGCCCGGCTACGTTGCGCACACGCTCGGGTGGCCGATTTCGACCAAGATGTACGGCGGGGGCTGGATTTATGGCCTCAGCAACAACCGCGTATCCATCGGACTGGTGATCGCGCTCGAATATGAAAATTCGCGCTTCGATCCACACGAGGCATTCCAGACGTGGAAGACGCATCCTTTTGTGCGCAACATTTTGGAAGGCGGAAAACTGGTTCGCTACGGCGCGAAATCTCTTCCCTACGGTGGATGGTACGCGATGCCGCGGAATTATCTCGACGGCGGGCTGATTGTCGGCGACTCCGGCAGCTTTCTTGACTCGCAGCGACTGAAGGGCGTGCATCTGGCAATGAAGAGCGGGATGCTGGCCGCCGAAACCATTTTCGAAGCGCTGAAGAAGGGCGACTACTCCGCCAACACTTTGAAGCTTTATAAGGAAAAGATCGATCACAGCTACATCAAGGAAGAACTCTGGAAAGTTCGCAACTTTCACCAGTCCTTCCGCAACGGGTTGCTGGATGGATTCTTCTACTCCGGGTTGCAGCAGATTACCGGCGGCGCTGGAATTATCGACCCCATGCACGCGCACGCCGGCCACGAAGCCTACAAGCCGATTTTCGGCCGCCCCGCGCCCGAACGCTTCAAGGGAGACGGAAAACTTACGTTCGACCGCCTGACGGACGTTTATCATTCCGGGACGCGCCACGACGAGGATCAGCCGTGCCACCTGAAGGTGCAGGACCTGAACATCTGCGCGACGCGCTGCGTGGAGGAATTTGGAAACCCCTGCCAGTATTTTTGCCCCGCGGCGGTATATGAGATGGTGAAAGAGGGCAATGGACTGAAGCTGAAAATCAATGCTGCAAACTGCGTCCACTGCAAGACCTGCGACATCGCCGACCCCTACCAGATCATCGACTGGGTCGTTCCCGAAGGCGGCGGAGGCCCGAACTACGAAGGCATGTAGGTCAATTCAGGCGTAGCTTCGCCGACCTCAGCAGGAAGTGCAGACAGCTTATCAATCCGTGCAAGCGTCAAGGCAGCAAGCCATAGACGTCCAATTCGCCTGGAACGCCGGTGGTGTTCGAGGCGCCACCTGTGTTGTTACCTCGAGTTCCCACATATACTTTCCCGTTCGCAACCGTGGGCACCGTGAATTTCACCGCATTCCCCGCCTGATCGCGGTTACCACTGGCTTGGGATGAGTTCCAGAGTTCGGTACTCACATTTGTAGCATCATAAGCGTGGAGTATCGATGGCCCACAAGCTGTAGCTTGCTGTGTGCAGTACCGATTATCGTCAAGTGCCCAAACGATTCCGTTCGTTGAACCGCCGGTCGAGGAAATAGAGGGCGTCGAACCTGGAAATCCAAAACTACCAGACGACGAATGGGCAGGAGTTGTTACAAATAACTCTGTGCTCGGAGTAAACGTGAACTGCTGTAAGGCGCCCCCACTACCAGCGATAAAGAGGCTGTTATTCCAGAAAGCGCTTGTCGCAAAAATGGATTGGCCAATGCTTAAGGCCTGTACCACATTAGTATTTGCGGGAACGATGCCTCCAAGGTTGTCGCGATTCACGAGGTACAGGACCCCATCCTTACCGCCGCCGATCAAGAGGTGAGGTACGGGCGCCGAGGGTTGGTCGATCAAGATCGCGGCCCCGCCCGCCCCGTGGTCGATGTCGTTGGAATTCAGACTCAGTTGATTGTCAGGGGTGAAGAATCCCGCAACCGTGAGGCCTGAAGCGGTGCTGAGCTTTACCGTGGAATCGCCGTAGTTCGATCCGCCAGAGTCAGCGTTAAACGATCCATTCCCCGTCAGAAAGTAAAGGTTGTAGGTATTGTTGGAAAAGTCTGCCGCCGGAGCTCCGCCCGACATCCAGATCCCTCCGCGGGATTGCGAAAAACCTGCAACCTGATTTGGAGTGCTGTTCCAGACCGTGGCCGGCGCAACAGCGAGATTCCCGGCACTGAAGCCCATCACCCACCCATGATATGGGTCGTTGTCTCCATGGGAAGCCCAGGAGACGTAAACCACCCCATTGACCAGTGCCAGACCGGGTCTTTGGTTTTCGGTGAGAGGGTTAAACGCGAGGACTCCGCCACTTGAGCCGTCACCAGTCCCGGGAACTGTGATGGATGCGTCAATCGTTGCCGGGCCGCCGAACTTCTCGCTGCCGTCGATAAGACTCAATCCGTGGAGCCGCTGATGGCATGCAGCGGACGGTATACAGGAGGTGCCAGTGTCCTCGGACTTCGTGACGACGTAGAGCGTCTTACTGGACAAATCAATGACCGGGGTACCGATGATGCCGATGTCCGGTTGGATGTCGCCGGTGTTCACGTTAGTGAAATCCACGAAAGCCTCGCCGGCTCCCAGGAGGGTCTTCCTCCAATAAGCTACGCAAGGACTGATATCCGCATCGAAGGCGTAGACCGAATCGTGGGTGGTTGCCACAAAAACGACGTTGTGCGTGCCCCCGCTGATTGTCAGGTTAGGCACCCATAGCGGCTGTGCGTAGATCGCCCCGTCCACGGGACAAGAGAAGAGTTTCCCGAAAGAAGTTGTAGTGACATTCGCTGGCGTCAGCGCGTACTCCTGGGCATTCGCTCCATCTCTCGACAAGTTGTTGTGGTAAGTAGTCACCCCAGCCAGATCTGTTACGCCAATTGTGATGGTAGAGAGTTTTGATGTGTCTGCGTTGCTGGTGGCGGTGACCGTATAGACTCCGGCTGTTCCCGAACTGAATGAAGCCTTTGAAGTCGATTGCCCACTAAGCACACCCCCGGCTGAAACGCTCCAGGTGACCCCAGCGGTTGCAACGTCATTCACGACGGTCGCCGTCAGCACAAGCAATTGATTTAGCGCAACCCCGCCGCGCCGCGGCGCAATGCTCACACTGATGCCTGGTGCTGGGGCAATCGTCAAGGTCAAATCAGCCGTTTTCGATTGTGCCGGGTTGCCGGAATCCTTCACCTGAAAAGTCAGAGCCAGATTGTTTGCTGTCGCAGTCGGCGTGCCCGTGATTGCGCCGGTCGGTGCGTTGAGCATGAGGCCTGCCGGCAGAGTGCCGCTGGTCGTAGTCCACGTAAGAGGGGGCGTTCCTCCCGTAGCAACAAGTGTCGTGCTGTAGACCACGCCAACCTGGCCACTTGGCAACGAGGTAGTCGAGATGGCGAGGGGCGCAGGATTTTTGCTGCCGGAGGACGAGGAGCCACAACCCTGGAGAAGCATAATGTTGATGAAAAAAAGTATAGCGAGGACAAATAACTGCCGCGTGTGGAACTGGTTCATGATTCGCATCTGGCGCGGTTTCACTCCGGGAGATGAATTCATGAAAATTATCCGTTATTTCCTGAGGGAATACACTACCGGAAGTACTGGGACTTAAAGGAGGATTCCGGAATGCAAAATTGAACGACCGCGCCAAAAGGCCGTAAATCCATTCTCACGTTCAATCAAATATAATCCCTGCGAGCAAAGATTCGAGTCAGGTTGAGGGCGACCAGAGCTTGCGGAAATAGGTTTTTACGCGTGTCCAGGCGGAGGCTTCCGGGGGAGTTTGCGGCGCTGAAGGTGATTTCGTTGCCTGCGCCGGGCTAGCAGCCCGGGCGATAACCGGATCACCCTCCACTCGTCCTTGAAAAATCAGCGTGGGGCGCACGCGCACTCGACGCACCAGGATGATCAGGTTTGGATCGAAGTCTGCCTGCACTTTTGCCTTTGCGTCGTATTGCAGCGGGGGCATGAAAATTTGGTAGACGGGTTCTTCGGAGGGCGCTGGCGGAACCGGGTTCTCCTGCGGCGATTTTGGCTCCGCTGTTTTTTTCTTGATGTCGTCTTTGGTTGCAAGTTGACTTAGTTCGGTTCCCGGAGTCATCGGCTTCATCACCGTTTGCACCGCGCAGACACAGTGCCCGGCGGCTGCGCGCAAACTCTCGATCTGGCCGTTTGTCAGGGAGACGTCACCGGTCTGGGGCACAAGCACGGTTTGCCCCGTCAACTGCTGCTCCAAGCGCACCGCTCCTTTATTCGCCCGAATGCACATGGCACCCGCGCTATCCCAGCCAACCAGCACGTCTTCGGCGCCATTGCCGATGGAAATCGGACGGGCCTGGATTTGCGGAGTGTAAATGTTGAGCGAGACTTCGCTGCCAATCACCGCGTGAATCGTGCCGGAATCGAGCGCCAGGGTAATTGCTCCGCCGGCCTTGAACATCGAAAAATGTGCGGGGCCGCAAATCATGATCTGGCCGCCATCCACCAGATCAATGCGCGCCTGCCCGGCCTTCACATGCACGTCACTGCCGCTGCGCAACACCGTCTTCACCTGGCCGCGGACCACTTCCACGTTCATCGGCCCTTCAATCGAGATGGCTTCGCCTTCAATGACGCCGATGGCGTCCGTGGGCGGATTGTCGGCGCGCGCCACGGCTCCCGCAAAGGAGGCGGCGAACATGGCGGCGCAGACCAGAAAGCTGGCGATGCCGCGTGATGTTCCGTTATTGTCCGCGCTGGTCAATTGTTTCGCTCTCCATCGGGGCGGGAGAAAAGGGGACACTCTATATACTATAGGAAGATGGAAAACCGCGACATACAGGGCCAGGAATCCGAGGCGGCGCTCAGCGCGCATTACGATACGCGTCTGCCAAACTTGCCGTGGAGCCGGCGAATCCAGATTCCCATCATCGCAGCGGTTGTGTACAGCGTGATTCGAGTGCTGGGCCCGACGCTGCGGTTTGAAACCGCTGGACGAGCCAGGGTGGATGAGTTCCTGGCGAAGAAGGAACCCTGCATCTGGGCTTTCTGGCACCGGGTGATCCTGCCGATTTCCTGGTATGCGCGAAACCGGGAAATTGTGGTGATGAACACGACGGCGTTCGACGGGCAGTGGACACGCAAGGTGATCGAGCGGCTGGGATTCGGCACGGCGCAGGGGAGTTCTTCGCGCGGCGGGCTGCGGGGCTTGCAGGTGATGACACAGCGCATAGCTGAGGGTTACGACTGCGCGTTCACGATTGATGGGCCGCGCGGACCTCGGTACGTGGCGAAGGTTGGGCCGGTGTTGCTGGCGCGAATGACAGGCGCGCCGATTATGGTGTTCCACATTGGCGTGGACCGAGGGAAGACGATCGAGAAGACCTGGGACCATTTCTTGTTGCCGGGATTGTTTGCGCGCGCGGTGTTGATTGGCGGGAATCCGATTTGCGTGCCGCAGGATGCCGATGCGGCGATGATCGAGGCGAAACATCAGGAGATGCAGAAAGAATTGGAACGCGTGCGGGATATTGCGGAGGGGTGGTTTTCGTTCACGGATGCGGAGCGAGAAAAGTATCGGGCGGAGTTTGAGAAATAGTGCAGTTTTCCTTCGAACAAAACTCGCGCTCGCTTGGTTCGAGGTAGGACCTTACGCTGAGGTCCTTCGCGCATCCTTGTCGGATGCGCTCAGGATGACAAGCTTTCCTCAGGTAGTTACACCCATCGAAAATTCGGGAGTGAATGAGGCTAGTTGCCGTCGCGCTCGCCGAGTTTGACGGGCACGTCCACTTTCTTGGCGCCGCGATAGACGCTGACGGTGACCGTATCGCCGGGGCGCTTGCGGTTCAGAAGAACGTTCATATCGAACTGATTGGCGACCTTCTGCCCATCGATTCCAACAATCACGTCGCCGCCAATCGTCAAGCGGCGCATTCCGGATTGGACGGTGCGATCGCCGCCGTGAATTCCAGCGGCAGCGGCCGGGCCACCCTTGGTGGCTTGTTCCACGAGAAGACCTTCCTGCACGGGCAAATCGAGCGCCTCGGCGAGCCATGCCGTCAGTTCCAGCGTGCTCACGCCGAGATAGGCACGGCGGACGCGGCCTTCGGTAATAAGGTCGTTGGCGATGAGCTTTGCGGTGTTGATGGGAATTGCAAATCCAATGCCTGCCGCGGTGCCCGAGGGCGTGTAGATGGCCGAATTGATCCCGATCACGTCGCCGTGGGTATTGATCAGCGGGCCGCCGGAATTGCCGCGATTGATGGAGGCGTCGGTTTGGATCGCGTCATCAATGAACGTGCTCTGGCTGGTTTGCACGGTGCGGCCAAGAGCGCTGACTACACCCGTGGTGAGCGTAGACTGAAAACCGAACGGATTGCCGATCGCCAGAACTTTTTGGCCGACCTGAAGCGCGGAAGAATCGCCAAGCGTCAGAGAGGCGAGGTGCTTCCCTTTGGGCTCAATTTTGATGAGCGCGACATCATTGCGCTGGTCGGCGCCGATGAATTTCGCGGGATAGCGGCTCTTGTCGCCAAGGATAACTTCGATGGTTTGCGCACCGGCGACGACGTGGAAATTCGTGAGAATGTAACCGCGCGGATCGATGAGGAAACCCGAGCCGGCGCCTTCCACCGGAACGGGGTCCATGAAGAAGTCGTACTCGGTGGCTTTCGTGAGGACATTGGCGACGGCGGGGGAAGCCTGCCGGTAGATGCGGACGTTGATGGATTCTTCTTCGGTGAGAGATTCGGAACGCTCGGAGGCGTTCTTCAAATTGAGCGCTGGCTGGCCGGCGCCGATGCGGCGGGCTTCCACTTCTTTGGCCTGGCGAGGGCCGTAACGCGCGCCGACCCAATAGGCGCCCAAAAGGAGAATCAGGGCTATCAGAATCAGGCGAACGCGGCTGGTACCTGTTTCGTGATTAGTTTTCATCATTGGCTGCTCCACAGATTGTCTCTGCCAGTATAAGACAACGGCGGGCATGTAGGTGTGAGCAGTGCAATTCAGGGGAGAGAGTTGACCTCAAGCGGGCTCAACGGTGAGTTTCAGGCCAATCGCTTTAGTAACCGCGACGAGGGTAGATAGACGCGGATTGCCCCGGGGCGACAAGGCGCGATAGAGGCTTTCGCGCTCGATGCCAGCCGCCTTTGCAATTTTGGCGATGCCCTCGGCTTGGGCCAGGTGCCGTAGCGCGAGAAGCAGGACGCGAGGCTCGTCAGTATCTTCCAATGCGGCTTTTAGATACTCAGCCGCAAAATCGGGATCGTTGCGAAGCCTGCGAACGATTGCTTCGTCGTGTGAGCTGCTTGCGTTTCGTTTCATTCGATCAAACTCCTCTCTTTGTAGTCCCTGAGATATCTGATCGCCCGTTCAATATCGGAAGGTTGCTTCCGTTTGTCGCCACCGCATAGAAGCAATACGCGGTCTCGACCAAGTAGTGCGTAGTAGACTCTGTAGCCCGGGCCCCAATCGATTCGGAGTTCATAGACTCCTTTCCGCAGGGGCTTGCAGTCGCCAAAGTTGCCCGCGGCCAGGCGATCGATTCGAGTGGCTATCTTCGCCTGGGCGCGTGAATCCGCGAGTTGCGTCAGCCAACTGTCGAAGACGTCCTTCCCTGAGGAAGCGACGTAATGACGGACTTCAACAATATTTTCCATTGTAACTTATAGGTCACACATAAGCAATCCGGGAATGAAAGCTGCTATGAGCTGTCGTTTAGTACCATACACTAATTTTACTCATGGATACACAACCGTAGGACTTACGCGCTCCTTTTTACAAACAATTTGGCGGCGTGCAGTGCAAGATGCTTGGAGACCACATTGCTAGTGGCGCAAAGGGCAAGCGGGAGAGCATTTGGAGGAAAAGCGCGAGAAGATAGAGGTACCGAATGACTGATTGCGAAGTACAGAACAAACGCCGGAGCTTGGGAGGAAAGATGGATCGCGAACGCCGCCGCACGCCACGCTACATGTTTTTTGCCAGCGCGGAATTGCTGGAAGAAAAATCCGAAGTGCGAATTGCGACGCGCGTCAGCGAACTGAGCCGCAACGGATGTTACCTGGACATGATGAACCCATTTCCCATGCACACGGTGGTTCGGGTGAAGATCTGGACGGAAGAAAACATTCTGATTGAGACCAAGGCGTCTGTCGTTTATTCGCAGCCGAATCGTGGTGCGGGCCTGGCGTTTGTGGATTTGGATCCGAGATACGCGCCTCTGCTGGAAAAGTGGCTGGCGAAAGCGGAAAAGGAATCTTAGCTCGCCGCGGGACGAAATTGAAAACGGCCGCCTGGAAAGGTGGACCTACAAATCATCGGGGACTGCCGCTACTTCAGCTCAATCTCGACAATCTGACCCTCGCTGGTTCCCGCATTTGCCAGGCTGTGCGTCACCTTCGAAGTGACCCAATGAAAATCTCCGGGCTTGATTTCGTGTGTAGCCGACTGTCCGTCAGGCGCCGTCATTTTCAAGTTGAAGCCGGTGGCCGCAACGATCAGGTAGGGTCGTTCATGGGTGTGCATCGGAGTGGCGCCCCCGGGCGCGAGCGTCCATTTATAAACGCGGGCGCTGGGATTTTCACCGGCAACCGGCCCGGCGACGGCTGAGGAAGGGTGTTCCGGCCGCTGGAGAATTTCCACGTCCAACACGTCGAAAAGACCTTTACCAACGTTGTGAACACGATGGGTGAAGGGAGTTTCACGCAGGGTACGCAAGGTAACATTGCCGGGTTTCTGCTCGACGGGAGCGCTCTCCGGTTCATTGGGGAGTTGCTGGGCTGAGCTGGTGTTGCCGAGCCACACAGCTACATCGTCAACCGAATGCACGTGATATACGCTGCTTTCGCCGGGCTGGAGGATAACTCGCAGCACGAGCAGGTTGTCATTTTTCAAGACGAGATGGTGGTGCGGCTCCTGCTCGACTGGAACGGGTGCGGAAGCTTCCTGCGTGGCGAAGAGTGTAAGGAGGACGAACGCGGGCGCGACGTTGAGCCAGGGTTTCACGGTTGGAGCCTTTCATGGGGATTGGCAGCGGGTTGATTCTACTGGTGAATGAAAACGGAGCCAAAGGGTTTCTGGGGCCGCCTGCCAGTCGCGAACGGACCTCCTAAAACTAAACCCAAGTTGAGACTAGAATTTGCATTCGAGATTCAGCTGGAAGCGGCGGCCGGGGTAGGCAGAGGCGGGAAAACCAAGATTGGGGCCCGCGACACCGATGAAGGTCACATAGTTCGGATGATTCAGGATATTGAAAATATTGAGAGCCGCGGTCAGTACGGGACCGTCTTTTTTCTCTTTCTTGAAATGGAAATCGTGAGCGACGTTGACGTCAAGATTCAGAAGACCCGGCCCGTGCAGCGAATTGCGCGGCGCCAGTCCGCCATTCGGGCGGTCGTTGAAAACACCGTCACCATTCGAATCGAGTCCGGTGATTACATTGACCGGCTTGCCTGAGTACGCTTGAAGCGCGATTCCGAGGCTGAAGAGGCTTGACGGCTCGAAGCTGCCGAGCAAGTCAAATTTGTGGCGGCGGTCATTGTCGGAGCGCGCCCAATCAAGATTCGAGAAATTGCTGTTGCCGGGAAAATACGTGATGCCGCTGGTGTTGTTGTAGGACTTGCCGAGAGTGTATTGCGCCTGGCCGGCAAAATATTTGGACGGCTTTCCACGAAAGTTCAGCTCGAGCGAATTGCCCTTCTGGTAGCCTTCCGATTCCATCTGGCGGATCTGGCCGAAGGCCGGATTGGGGCGCGCGAGATAGTCGGGCGCGAGCGGCGCGTTGATATCGCGCGACATGAATAGATCAATGCCACGCGTGCCCACGTAGGTGGCGCTGAATGTGCTCTTCGAAGTGATCTGCCGCTCGATGCCAAAGCTGTATTGAACAATGTAGGGAATCCTGACATGAGGATCGAGCTGCACCAAGCTGGTGGGGACTCCTGCAAGGTCCGCTGGTGTGACGGGAAAAGGGACAGTCCCGCCGGTTTGCAGCGGAAGGATCTGGCGCAGGAGATTGATCCCGTTGTAATGCAGCAGGTCGGCGATGGCGCGATTGCCGGAGCGGTCATAGAAAACGCCGGCGCCGCCGCGGAAAACGGTTTTGCTCTGGGGCCTGGGCGCGTAGGCGAACGCGAAGCGGGGCGCAAAGTTGTTCACGTCGTTGTTGAAATAGTTTTGGAAGTAGTAGCGCACGCCGAGAGTGACGGAGAGATTCGGTTTGATGCGCACGCTGTCTTCCATAAAACCGGAGACGATTCGTTCCCAGAAAACGACGTGTCCATTGCCGGTCTGGATTCGGAAACCGGCGGGTTGGTTTGCATTGAACGCGTTGATGTCGGCGAAAGTGTAGGTGCCCTGTTGGTTCGTAAAGTCGTCGTTACCACGGCGGCTGAGATCCGGAACGTCGACGCCAAAAGCCAACATGTGGCGGCCGCTGGTGTAAGTAACAAAGTCGGTTCCATCGAAGTGGGCTTCCGTACGGTGGAAATCGGCCTGCGCGCCGCCGCCCGTGAAATAGCCCTGAACGATCATTTGGGGAGCGGAAACGTTGCTCGTGGTCGGTTGATCGTTGTGTCCGAAGAGGAAACGAAGTTGGTTTACCCACTTCGATGAAAAAATGTGGCGGTAGCTGACGTTGAGTTCGTGCTCTGTGAAACCCGTGGTATAGCCGGCCTCCGGCAAAACAAGACCGCCGACGCCCTGATTTTTGAGTTTCTGATCCTCGTAGGAGTATCCCACCCAGACCTGGTCGCCATTGTCGAAGTCATGGAAAGCGCGAAACGAGCCAAAGAAATGGCGCTGCGGCGCGGCTACATTCGCGTCAGTTACGGCGCCGTTTGCACCGAAGGCGTGGACGACGGCCTGGAGATTGTCGTTGTCCTGTTCGAGCGAAAGCAGGAAGGTGTTTCTTTTGTCGTGGCCAAGCGGCCCGGTGAAGGAACCCTCTTCCATATAACGGCTTTCGGAAGGCTTGGTGGTGGCAAAGGCGTTGCTGGCATCGAAAACGGAATTGCGGGTGAGGAAATTCACGGTGCCGTGATACGCGGGCGTGCCGCCTTTGGTGGTGATTTCAACGCGGGCGCGGCCGGGGCGCGCGAATCGCGCGGAATAGGGATTCTGATTGATTTTTACTTCCTGGACTGCGGAAGCGGAAACGCCGGGGCCGTTGGCCTCGACGCCGTTGACTACAAGAGATACGCCGCTGGTGGCGATGGCGTCGTCGCTGAGGAAGCGGGAGAGGAGGGTGATGTAGTCGAGATCGAAGACGGGGACGCGATCGAGGGCGTCGCGGGTCATGTTGTTGGCGTTGAGATTTTCGGAGGCGTCGGAGGAAGTCTGCGGGACGTTTTCATCGGCAGTGACGCTCACAACCTCACTGACCGCGGAGATGGCCAGCGTGATATGCAGAGGAGCGAGAGGCTTTGCGCTTACAGTGACATCAACTAGGCCGTCCTTAAACCCGGTGGCGTGAATGCGAAGACGATACTTGCCGTAGGGCATGTCGTCGAAGAAAAAGTAGCCGACGCGATCGGTGGTGGTGGATGCCTGAACTGAGCCGTTGGAGGTCAGCAGGGTGATCTGGGCGTCAGCCACTTCGGCGGAAGAAGGATCCAGGACCGTGCCGGAGAGAGTGTGGGAGGGAGGCGTGGGTTGTTGCGTCTGGGCGAGGAGCGCGGTGGGGAGAATGGTAAAGATGAGGAGCAGGAGAAGCGCACGATTCGTGGAACGCTCTTGAGCTGCCGGATTGGAAGCTACACGTTTCATTTTGGCCCGTGGGCGAAGAGCACACAGAGAAACAAGCGAACACAACGCTGAAAGAAAGGTGACACGCCCTCTTCTGCACCGACAAGGTAGTCCAGCAAACCTAAACGGAAGATAAAAGGGTGGCGGAGCGTTAGCCCCTGGCTTTTTGCAATTCTTCGGTGAGCGCGGGCATGATTTCGAAGATGTCGGCGACGATTCCATAATCGGCGATTTCGAAGATGGGCGCATTCTGGTCTTTGTTGACGGCGACGATGGTACGCGCGCCTTTCATGCCGACGACGTGCTGGATGGCGCCGCTGATGCCGAGCGCGAGATACAACTTTGGCGCGACGGTCTGCCCGGAGCTGCCGATCTGGCGCTCCATCGGGAGCCAGCCTTCATCGCAGATTGGGCGCGAGGCGGCGAGTTCGGCGCCCATTGCTTTCGCGAGGGCTTCGGCTTGCGCGATATTTTCAGGCGCTTTGATGCCGCGGCCGATGGAAACTATGAGCGGGGCTTGCGTGAGGTCCACGGCGGATTTTGCTTCCTTGAAAAGTTCCAACGGCTTCGTGCGAATGTCTGAGGCGTTCAGGTTGACGGCGACGGAATTGACCGGTGCCTTGCCGTTCGGATGAGCCGCTAGTTGATCGGCCCGGAAGGCGCCCGATTGAAACGATGCGAACCAAGGAGCGGCGCCAGTGAATGTAACATCGGCAGCGGTCTTGCCCTGAAACATCTGGCGGACGAACACCAGCTTGCCGCCTTCGCTGCGGAAACCCACGCAATCGCCGACCATTCCCTTTCCGAGCATGGCGGCGAGTTTAGGTGCGAAGTCGCGCACCTGATAGGTGTGGGGGAAGAGAACGAGATCGGGTCTTGCCGATTCGATGACTTGTTTAAGCGCGATGCAATAGCCGTCCGGAGTGTAGGCATCGAGCAGGTCATGTTCGACGGGCAAAACCTCGGCGACGTTTTTGGTTGCGAGGTCGCCGGCGAGCACTGCGACGCCTTTGCCGATGACGGCGGCGCTGACGGTGGCTGATGCCGCTGCGGCGATTTGTTGCGCGGCGGCGAGAGTCTCAAAGCTCGAGTTGTTCCACTTGCCTTGGCGTTGCTCGGTGATTACCAGGATTTTCATGATGAGCCTCGACTTTTTCGGAGATGCTGGCCGGCAGGATGCCGGCGCTACAGTACCCGCGCTTCGAACTTGAGTTTTTCGACCAGCTTGGCCGCGGCTTCCTTCGGCGTACCGGTGAGGAATTCCGTTTTCTTGGTTTTGGTGGGGACGTAGATTTTTTCAATTCTTTGCGTCGGTTCGAGGGAGACGCCGAGGGCTTCGCGGGTGAGAGCGGCAATCTCTTTTTTCTTTGCGGCCATGATGCCTTTGAGCGTGGCGTAGCGGACCTTGTTGATGCCCGACTGAATGGTGAGGACCGCGGGAAGCGGGCACTCTATCCACTGGAACCAGCCGGCTTCGAGCTCGCGCTTGAGCTTCATTTTCGCGTCCTGCACGTCAATCTGCATGATGAGCGTGGCGTGCGGCAGATTCAGCAAGGCGGCGAGAAGGACGCCCGTCTGGCCGAAGCCGTGATCGTCGCTCTGGAGGCCCGTGAGGACGAGATCGACTTTTTCTTTGGCAATCGCAGCGGCGATGACTTTTGCAGTGCCGAGTGGATCGAGTTGAGCGAAATTGTCGTCCGCGATGTGGATGCCGCGGTCGGCGCCTTTGGCGAGGGCTTCCTTGATGGTTTGCTTCACGCGTTCGGGGCCGAGCGAAAGCGCGATTACCTCGCCTCCATGTTTTTCTTTCAAGCGGAGCGCTTCTTCGAGCGCGTAGGAGTCTGGCTCGTTCATTTCGAAGCCGATGTCCGACTCCTTGATCCAGTTGCCGGCGATGGCGAGCGGAGCGTCCTTCGCCGGAACCTGCTTGATGCAGACTAGAATGTTCATGTGGCAGTTCCTATCCAGGGTAGTTTTCGCACGGACTCGAGTGCGCGACCGTGCCGAAGTTGAGATCCTTCGCTTCGCTCAGGATGACAAACGCAGGATGGAACGCCTTACTTCCCGGCCCAGCGCTTGAAAATCAAGGCGGCGTTGGTGCCGCCAAACCCGAATGAATTCGAGAGCGCGTACTCCACGGTGGCTTTGCGGGCGACGTTGGGAACGTAGTCGAGATCGCAGTGCGGATCCGGCTTTTCCTGGTTGATCGTGGGCGGAAGGATCTGGTCGCGCAGTGCAAGGACGCAGATACCGCCTTCGAGGCCGCCTGCGCCGCCCAGGAGGTGTCCGGTCATGGACTTGGTGGAGCTGACCGGCAGTTTCTTGTTGATGGCGCGTTCCCCAAAGAGGCGCTTCATCGCGGTGGTTTCGATGGCGTCGCCAAGCGGCGTGGACGTACCGTGCGCGTTGACATAGCCGATGTCGTCGGGAGAGAGCTTCGCATCCTTCAACGCGGCTTTCATCACGCGGTAAGCGCCGTCGCCGTTTTCCGCGGGTTGCGTGATGTGATACGCGTCGCCGCTCATGCCGTAGCCCACAATTTCCGCAAGGATGGGAGCGTTGCGCTTCTGCGCGTGTTCCAAGGATTCGAGAATCACGATGCCGGCGCCTTCGCCGACCACGAAGCCGTCGCGGTCCGCGTCAAACGGGCGGCTGGCTTTTTCCGGGGCGTCGTTGCGCGTGGAGAGCGCTCGCATGGAAGCAAAGCCGCCGATGCCCATAGGAGTGATGGTGGCTTCGGTGCCGCCGCAGATCATCATTTCGGCCGCACCGCGTTCGATGATTTTAAAAGAATCACCGATGGCATGGGCCGAAGCGGAGCAGGCCGTGGCGGTTGCGGAATTTGGTCCGCGCGCGCCGTAACGAATGGATATGTGGCCCGATGCAAGATTCACGATGGCCGACGGAATGAAGAACGGAGAAATCTTCCCTGGGCCGCCCTGCATCAGCTTGATGTGCTCGCGTTCGATGATGTCGAACCCGCCGATGCCAGAGGCGACGTACACGCCAACTTCATCGAGGTCGGATTGCTCCGGCTTCCAGTTGGCCATCTTGACGGCGAAATCCGCGCCGGCCAGGGCCACCTGGATGAACCGCCCCATTTTCTTCAGTTCTTTTTTCTCGATCCATTGGAAGGGGTCGAAGTTTTTGACTTCGCCCGCAATCTTGCAGTCGAAATCCGTGGTATCAAAATGCGTGATGAGGCCAATGCCGCTTTTGCCGGCAACGAGGTTTTTCCAGCTTTCCTCCGTGCCGATACCCAGCGCGCAGACCAATCCAACTCCCGTAACGACAACCCGGCGAGTCAACTCACTTGCTCCTTCAATCGGGGATTAATGTGTGACCTACTTGCCCTTCGAATGCTTATCGATGTACTCGATAGCGTCCTTGACCGTGGTCATTTTTTCGGCGTCCTCGTCGGGCACTTCGATGCCGAAGGCTTCTTCGAAAGCCATAACCAATTCGACCTGGTCGAGCGAGTCCGCGCCGAGATCGTCCACGAAGGACGCGGTGGGCGTAACTTCGGCTTCATCCACACCAAGCTGCTCGACGATAATCTGCTTTACGCGTTCTTCCACGCTGGCCATTCCCATTCCTCCGCGACCTGATGTCGCTCTAACGTAATTCGTACTGCCTTGCACCACACCCGGCCGTTAGGCCGTCTTACAAGTCGTTTAAGCTGCCCGAGGTAACCTTGCCAGTCTACTTACCCTGCCCAACAAGGTCAACTTCATGGAAGCTGTTAGCTGTTAGCTGTTAGCCGTTAGCCGACAGCCATTAGCCAACAGCCCTGCGAGAAGAACCTCGCTTGTTCAGTTTTGCGTCAGCGAATCGTCTTTTTTCATTCCCTCGAAACGAATTCCAAATCCTCGGCACCGTCCGGCTCGCTAAGAAAGCATAGCCCGAATGCCTGGGGTTCTCGGACCATCACTCCGCCGCCAAACTCATTCACATACCAGTCCATTGCTGGGTCACCGCTAAGTTCCTCAACGACGAACTCGATTTGTCCAGGCTCACCATGGAACAACACACGGTCACCTTTCTTGATCTCCTCTCCCGATTTATACATGAACTTCACCAATCCTCACGCCAGATACATGCCGCCGTTGACGTCGAGGACGTGGCCGGTGATGTAGGCGGCTTCGTCGCTGGCGAGGAAAACGATGGAGGCGGCGACATCCTTGCCGGTGCCCATTCGCCCGAGCGGAATGCGCACTTTCAATTCTTCCTTCACTTTGTCGGGAAGGACGGCTGTCATGGGAGACTCGACGAAACCGGGAGCCACGGCGTTGACGGTAATGTTGCGCGAAGCGATTTCGATGGCGATGGCTTTGGTGAGGCCGATAAGGCCGGCTTTCGAGGCGACGTAGTTGGCCTGCCCGGCGTTGCCGCTTTCGGCGACGACGGAAGAGATGTTGATGATGCGGCCGGCGCGGGCTTTCATCATCGGCGGCAGCACCTGCTGGATGCAGATGTGCGCGCCGGTAAGATTGGTGCGGATGACCGCGTCCCAGTCGTCGGGCTTCATGCGCATGGCCAAGCCGTCGCGGGTGATGGCGGCGTTGTTGACGAGGATATCGATTTTTCCGAATTTTTCGAGGATGGATTTAAAGCCGGACTTGATTTGATCGATATCGGCGACGTCCATTTTTACGGCGAAGGCTTCGCCGCCCTTGGCAATAATTTCCTGGACGAGTTCGGCAAGTTTTTCCTCGTTGCGCGCGGCGACGGCAACTTTGGCCCCGGCTTCGGCGAGCGCGTGCGCCGTGTCGCGGCCGATGCCCTGCGACGCACCCGTGACGACAGCTACTTTATCCTTCAAATTAAACATTCGCGTTTATCCTCAGGCGGCGTCGGATTTTGCCGCGGTGATGCGTTCCACCGTGGCTTGCAAACTCTTTTCGTCTTCGACGTTCAGCGTGGTGACCGAGCGCTCGATCTGGCGCATGATTCCGGTGAGCACGCGGCCCGGGCCGACTTCGATGAAGGTGTTCACACCTTCGTCGAGCAGCATGCGCATGGACTCTTCCCAGCGCACGGGCATAGTGACCTGGCGAATCAGCGCCTCGCGGGCTTCGTCGCCCTTCTTGATCGTGTCGGCGTCAACGTTGGTGACGACGGGAACCTGGGGATCCGCGAACGTCGTGGCGCGCAAATCTTTTTCCAGCCTTTCCTGCGCGGGCATCATCAGCGAGGAATGGAATGGCGCACTCACGGGAAGCATGACGGCGCGCTTGGCTCCCGACTGCGAAGCAATTTCCACGGCGCGCTTCACGGCGGCGGCGTCGCCAGAGATAACGGTCTGGTCCGGCGAATTGAGGTTGGCAGCGGTGCAGACTCCGCCCTCCGCGGCGCGCTTGCAGGCGTCAGCGACGACGGCGGGCGACAATCCAAGAATCGCGGCCATAGCGCCCTTTCCGGCGGGGACGGCTTCCTGCATGTACGTGCCGCGCTTGTGAACCAGCCGCACAGCATCGGCAAACTTCAGCGAGCCGGCAGCGACGAGAGCGGAATATTCGCCCAGGCTGTGGCCGGCAACAAAGTCCGCGCCGATTCGCTTTTCGGAAAGCACCCACATGGCGGCAACTGAAACGGTGAGAATGGCGGGTTGCGTAAACGCGGTGGACTTCAGCTCTTCTTCCGTGCCCTCGAAACAAATTTTGGAAATCGAAAAGCCCAACGCTTTGTCCGCTTCATCGAAAATGGCGCGGGCCGCGGAATATTTCTCGGCAAGTTCCTTGCCCATGCCGGAATATTGCGAAGCCTGGCCCGGGAATATGAATGCTACTTTACCCATAATTGCTCCTCTCTCCGGACGTCACACCTGCGCGTGGGTCAGGGAGAGCTCTTGTTCGATTTTCTCGTTCACCCGCGCGCGCGCAAGTCCTGCGGCGACGCGGATGGCGTTCTTGACGGCGTTGGCGTTGGACCGGCCGTGGCCGATCACGCAAACGCCGCGGACTCCGAGGAGCGGCGCGCCGCCGTACTCCGCGTAGTCCATGGTGCGCTTGATGCCCTTCAGCGCGCCTTTCGAAAACAGATAGCCCACTTGCGATGCGAAAGAGCTTTTGTAAGTCTTCCGCAAATACTTGATGATCTCCATGGCCAGGCCCTCGCAAATCTTGAGGGCGATGTTGCCGACGAATCCGTCGCAGACGATCACATCCACCTTGCCGGAGAAAAGATCGCCGCCTTCCACGTTGCCGACGAAATGCACGGGCAAGGCCTTGAAGCGCTCGTAAACGGCTCGAGTCAGCTCGTTGCCCTTGATCTCTTCCTCACCGACGGAGAGCAAACCGACGCGCGGCTTGCGGCTGCCGAAAGTAAGCCGGTAATAAATTTCGCCCATCACGCCAAACTGCAATAGGTGTTCCGGCTTCGAGTCGACATTCGCGCCGACATCCAGCAGTACGGAAACGCCGCCCTTGGCATTCGGGAATGGAGCGGCCAGCGCAACACGATCGACCGACTCCAGCGTGCCCATGATGAACCTCGCCGTGGTCATAACTGCGCCCGTATTTCCGGCGCTCACGATGGCGTCCGCCTTGCCCTCTTTCACCAGGCGCGCCGCCACGTGCACCGAACTGTCTTTCTTGCGGCGAAAGGCCTGCGCCGGGTGATCTTCCATCGTGATCACCTCGCTGGCGGGAACAATTTCGATCGGCAGCGACGCCTTGCCGAAACTCGCCAGGGTGCTGCGGATCGCCTGGGGCTGCCCCACAAGCAAAATGCGCACGCCGTATTCTTCCGCGGCGCGAACACTCCCCTCCACCTCGGGACGGGGTGCGTTGTCTCCCCCCATGGCATCGACGGCGATTGTGATCATGGGATTATCTTCCGGCAACTCCGGCCAGCCCGAAACCGCAGGACACACCAGCGGTCATGCCCTTTCAAAGCCTGGCATAAAACTCGAACCGTTACTTGACGTCGTGAACCGGCCGGCCTTTGTAGTAACCGCAATGAGGACAAGCCCGGTGGGGCTGCTTCATTTCGTGGCAATTCGGACACTTGGCCATCGCGGGCGCGAATAAATGGTCGTGAGCCCGGCGTTTGTTCTTGCGCGCCTTGGAATGTCGACGTTTTGGATTAGGCATTACATCACTCCTGGTTCTCGCCTCATTCGCGGCTACACACTCCGCCAGTCCGAACGAGGTCGGATTCTATGGGCTTTTGGCCCGGAAATCTATTGTTTCTTGAGCCAGTCCTGCTTCAACCGCGCGAGGGGAGCCAGACGCGGGTCCGTGGTATGCGTTTCGCAGCGGCACTCTTCGTGATTGAGATTCGCGCCACACGTGGGGCACAAACCGCGGCAATCGCTCTGGCAGATTACTTTCATCGGCAGTGACAGCAACACCTGTTCCTTGAGTACGTCGGCGAGGAACAGGCCTTCTCCTTGAAAAAATCCGATTTCGGTGTCGTCATCTTTCAGCCGCTCTTCTTCGGGCTTGATGGCCTTCTGAAGCGGCTGATAGAAGAGGTCAAAATCCTTGTGTACTTCCTCGATTACGGGTTCCAGACACCGGGCGCAGACCATTTCGATCTTGGTCTCCAGATCGCCGGTGATGCGGATCTGCCCTTCCAGAAGCTCCGCCGTTGCGGTCACTTCCAGAGGTTCCGCCTGTTTTACTTCACTGATGCCGTAATCGATGCTGCCCGGTGCGTAACTTCTCCGGATGCGCACTTTGCGGACGGCAAGATCCTTAACATCGAGGAACATGTCTGCAGCGCCTCCGGCGCGTACGCTCATGCCTATCCATTATTTGGGGAGACGGCGGGTAAGTCAAGAAAGTGGGGCGAAAAGAGTAAGGATAACGCGACGGTTCGGTCAACTGGTGCTACTAGTACCTTTTTGACTTTTAACTACCTGTGCAGAAGTAGGCAGGGCAGGCGAGTCCACGAATCTCTCGGGTACCGAGACTTCTTACCGCCGCAGTACCAGGCAACTGGCAATCATGTCGTGCAGCGCCTGCTTGCGTTCCGTGAATCCCGCCATGATGTAGCCGATGCCAAGAGGAATCATGCCGGTGATGATCTTCGCAAAGAAGCGGCCGGAAGCGCGGCCGAACGTGACGGGGTTTCCCATCAAGTCGGTGACATACAGTCCCAGCGCCTGTTTTCCCCACGTGGCCTGTTTTTCGCCGCTCTCAAGATACGCATGGTAGAGCCATTGAATCAGGAGAGAAATGGCGGCAAATACGAGGATCATTCCGAAAAATCCGACGAGTAAAGCCGGATCCGGCTGGCCGTGACGCTGCCCCAAGTCACCCATGTGCGCTCCAACGCCGGACAGAATAAATAGCGGCACAAACAAAACGCCACCAGCGACGCCCATGATCACGCCGTCGATCAGGGCGGCGACCACGCGAAGCCAGAACCCGGCATAGCTAAATCCCCGGGAAACAACCAGGCCAGCGGGGTCCGCATACGCCGCGTGAGAGGATCCTCCGACATAAGCAGGGGGAGCAGTTGCACGGGCCACCGTCGCCGCCGGAGTTCCCGTTGGTGTTCCACACGAGCCACAAAACGCAGTGCCTGCGGCGAGATTCACACCACACTTGGAACAGTACACAGTACGTGCCCTCCGTTCGGTTCAACAAAACATTCCGGTGAAACAATACTCTATCTGGAAGCGACCCTGGTTGAAGAAATCATGGAACGATTCTATTGCTGCAGCCTTCGCGCAGAAATGCTTCCAGCCGTTTTCGAGCCTCCGCGCTGCCTTTGCGGGCGGCGGCAGAGAGCAGGATCCGCGTCTGGTCGCAGTTTTTTACGACTCCCCGGCCCTTGCGGAAAAGTTCGGCAAGATCGATTTCCGCGTTGGTATTCCCCTTTTTCACGGCCGCCCATAACAGTTGAACCGCTGCCGGAACCTCCGACGCTCTGCTGGGCGTGCGAAGTATCTTCGACGCTTGCAAGTACTCCTCTTGCCCAGCCTCAACGGAGTTATCAGTGGTGGGAGTCGGAGCCGTGGGCTTAGTAACTTGAGTCAGCGGGACAAGCGACCCTGGTTTCGCGTCCTTTAGTTGTGGAGATGGCGTTTTGTCGGATGCCGGAGGAAGGCTCGCGCTTTTTGGCTCGTTCGACGCAGTGGATGGCTGAATGGTCAGCGGTGGCGGTGGAACGGCGCGGACCGGCGGCGATGACTGAGGGATCGGGCGTGCCGCTGCGGGAATCTCCGGCCGAACAGGGTGGGAAGTCTCCGGAGTGTCTTCTCCTACGATTTGATGGCCGAGCCAAATTAGGGCTTGACCGAGTTCGCGATGGTATACGTATGAACCAGCGGCCAATGTAAGAAACAACATGATCCTGATGGCGCGGCCGATCGTGAAGCTGTCCATCCAGCCAGGGCTATCCGAATCGGTTTCGCCTTCGAGAGAAGAGAACGGTTCGAGCGCGGGCGGCAGAACGCGTCGGGGAGCAACAGGTGGACGAAGAACTGGATTGGGGATCCGCTGTTCCGCTGCGGCGGGCGGTTCCAACTTTGGGAGAGGAACCTGAATTTTGGGCGGCGGTTCGGCCGCTGGTTTTGGAATGGCGACGGTAACAACGGATTTCTCGGAGATTGCCGCGGGTGGTGGCCCCGGGCGGACAGAAGAAAGTTTCAGGAGCGGCGGCAATGGCGGCGTTTCCCGCTGCTCAAACGTAGGATGGACTGCGAAAGGGAGAGGTGACGGCACCTCGTGCGGAGCCGGCGATGCTGGTTTGGGCAGCGCCATCAGGGTTTGCGATGGCGGCGGCTGTGGGCTTTCAGCGACTGGCGGAAGCGGTGGCTGCAGAGTTGGCGGTGTCTCTGCCATTGCCATTGGCCCTGGTGGTGGTGGGTCTTCCATGATCGGGGAGACTGACGCGGACGGTGGTTCCGGCGTTGGTGGCGTCGTTACTTGCGGAGGCGGCGCTGGCGTGTCCTCCACCGGGATGGGTGGTGACATAGCCGCTGGCTCTGGCCCTGGTGGTGACGTCTCCTTTGGTGGTGTAGGCCAGAAGCTTTTCACAGCCGGCGGGGCCGACGAAGCCGGTTTCGGCGCACGAATCTTGGTTCGCAACTCGGTCAAGGAAGCGTGCTTCGCTGCCGTCGGTGGGGAGGGCTCGGTCTCCAGCGAAATCGGCTCATCGCACTTATCTTGCCAGCGGCGAATCTGATCGCGAGATTGGGAAGGCAGGCCGGCAAACTCGAGTGCCGCAACGTGGCCGCCGTCGTCAACGCGCACGACAATCGCTTCTCCATCAATTCGTTCGGCGCCATCCAGCGCAAAGGAAAATGGAACCTTTTCGGACTGCCGAAGAGGCAACATGGCACGCAGAGAGAACCCGTGCTCCGAGAGGTCTCGCATCATTCCGCCGTTGGAGGGAGGAAGTTCGACGTAGACGAGGCTCAACGGCCGTTTTCGAAGTTGCGTCCGGCGGTTGGTCTTCAAGGTCATGGCGGCAGGCCTTGAAAGAATTCTAACCCGCAAAGCCGCGTTTGGGTGAGGGGTTGTGAGAAAAGGAGCGCAATCGAAAACCAGCAGCGAGGGCGAGTTTCAGGTTGAACACAACGGCGAGAGAAGCAGGCTGGCGCCCACGGGAAATGCCAGAGAGGCGATGTCCGGTTCAGCAAGCCAAGCGAAAGAAGCGTACGCGAAATTCCTCGATCTGTGGAAAGGCGCGGATACGGATCTCCCCGCCCTGCAGCAAGCCAGGGCGGAAGCCGCCAGATTCCACTGACGGGGAACTCGCCGGGAGTTCTCTTACCGGCGGACCACTCAGCGTTCAGAGCACGGATCAAATGCTACGGGCGCAACAGGCGGTGCTGCGGTGTCCGGCGCTACTTCTTGCGGGCAAGCTTGACGGCGACGCCCAACAACAGCTTGCGATCGCCCTCTTCCATTTGCCCAAGCAAGCCGCGAATTCGATTCAGGAAGCCGCCCCATTTACCCGAGAGGCCCCATTCCTCGGAAGGCGAATCTTTCTTGCGAGGAATAACCAGCGGCTTGGCTGGGCCGTTGCCCTGATAAAAGAGTTGATAGAGTGGCACTCCCATCGCGCCCGCAAGCTTCTCGAGCGTCTCGATAGAGGGAGTGGTATGGCCGTTTTCGATCCGGGAGAGGTAGCAGCGGGATAGTCCCGTGCGCTCTTCCAGATCTCCCTGTGATAGTTGCTTTTCTTTGCGGACGTCCCGCAAACGTTCTCCGATCATTCCTGTGTTCTCCTTAGTTGATTACTTGATGTTCCCCCTGGACGGAGCGTTCGGGGACCGGTGTTCCAGCTGAGCGGGAACAAATTCGCCCTGCTGCACCAACTCTGTAACGTCGCTGGCCAACCCCAGGTAACGTATCGGACGCCCTGCCGGGTCTCTGATTACGAAGCCACGATCAAAAATCCATCGAATCGAGCCGTCCGGCCGCTGGACGCGGTAGGCGGTCTCGACCCGGTCGCCGGGAAATTCCTGGCCCACAAATTGAATGGCAAATTCGCGATCTTCGGGAATCACGGCATCCAGCCAGGCGTGGGCATCGCGGCCCAGGTCCCCGCGCGGACGTCCCCAGACGGTTTCATAGGCAGGGCTGACGTAGAGGATGTTTTCGGTCTCGGCCTCAAGGAACCAGATCACCTCATCGCCCTTGCGCCGGGACTCGCTTACCTGGCGGCTCAGTTCGGAACGCGACTTCGCATGAACCCGTCGAATCAGTTCATCGCGCAGGGAATCCAGTTCCGAGCTGAGGCGCGTGATCTCCGTGTCCTTTGTTTTTTCCAACCGATAGAGCGTTTCCAGAAGTTTTTCAGAGACTTCGCGCTGGCTTGCCACCGTCGCGGCGCCCGTTAGCGTCATGGTAGTGGCCACGCAAATATACGCAGCCAGAGAAAGCGGCATCGCCGTGGTGTTATTGAAAGGCCCGTAACCATGCAGAGAGCCCCAGCTGGCAAATCCGCAGAGAACGATGCATGCGCCCGCGGCTTCGAGTGGACAGAACCGGATTCCGGCCCAGACCAGAAACGGCACGCAAAGAAAGAGCGGTGTATCTACCCTGTCCGTGAAAACTCCCGCGGGGCCAAAACTGACCACACTGACGATGCTGAGCCCAACCAGGAGGATACTCACCTCAATGAGTTCACTCAGGTGCAACGGTTGGTGCTTGCCGTTCAGCAGCAGGACTAGGAAAGGTGTGAGGACCAGCACACCCAGTGCATGCCCTGCCCACCACGCGGCGAAGATGGTGAGGATTTCGGGTCGGCCGGACCAAGCAGGGCCCCACGCAACGGTGCCGGTTCCGACGACCGCACTGACAAGTGTCGCCAAAGCGCCGGCCAAAACGGAAAAGCGCAAAACATTCTCGGGTCGCGAAAAGGCGTTGGCTCCTCCGGCAAAACGGTTGACCAGGTAGCCTCCGAGCAATGCCTCCCCAGCATTGCCCGCAGCCATGCTCAAGGCACTCAGCAACGGCTGGGCAGATAGAAGCTCAACGCACAGGGAAGCCAGAAAGATGACAGGGACAATGCGGCGGCCCCCCAACAGGATAGCGGCCATGGAGATGCCGGCCGGCAGCCAGATCACTCCCATGGAGGTCCGAGAGTGAATCAATAGCAGCTCAAAGCGAGCCGATACCACGTAGGCGACAATGACTACAGCCGCGATGCCCAGGTTGCGGCCGAAAGACGACTCCATTGGCTCACCCGGCAGACCCGACGATTCAGAAGAGGACATAACGCGCATTTCCACCCAATTGCTCCGCATAAGTGCGGACCAATGAGAACAGGCTTGTACCTTACTATACCGGGGACCTGGAATCTATACTGCGAGCGAATTGACCAATTGTATACAGTTTTCGCGTGCGTAAAGCAACTGGAAAACGGCAGGAATTAGAAAGAATTAATGAATTTGCCGCGAAAACAAGGCCTTTTCACTGATTCTCCGCGAAGCCCGGCAGTCAATTTCAGTTTAGAAGGCTTCACTGGGTAGGGAATGGTAGGATTTTGAAGCGGCAACCGTTTGGGGCCGTCATCCGAATTCCATTCGGACAGGAGAGCTTTCGATGCGCTGGACACCTGGCGGAACAAGCGACGATATCGAGGATCGCCGAGACGAAGACGATGGGGGTGGAGGCGGGGGAGGATTTGGTTTTGGTGGGATGCACATCGGTCTCGGCGGCGTGGTGGTCCTGTTCATCCTGAGCCTTGTCTTCAAGCAAAACTTTTTCGCGCTACTGGGCGGCGGGACCACTGCGCCGGTCGCCACAACCGTCCACCGGCCAAATCCCGCGCGCGACGAAGCGGAAAAGCCGCTGGTACAGTTCGTTTCCTTCGTGCTGGACGATACGCAGAAAACATGGGAGCAGGTGTTGCCGCAACAGGCGGGAGTTCCCTATCGCCATGCGAGGCTGGTGCTGTTTCGCAATCACACGCAATCCGGGTGCGGCGGAGCCGAATCGGCCACGGGACCTTTCTATTGTCCGGCCGATGAACGGGTGTACATCGACCTGGGATTCTATGATGAGTTGAAACGCCGGTTCGGGGCCCCGGGCGAATTCGCGCAGGCTTATGTGCTGGCGCATGAAGTGGGCCACCACGTTCAAAAGATTCTCGGCATAGAGAGAAAAGTGCAGCAATTGCAGAGAAGCAATCCGGCGGAAGCGAATCCATTGTCGGTGAAGACGGAGCTGCAGGCGGACTGCTTCGCGGGTGTGTGGGCGCACTCCACGCAACAGCGCGGATTGCTGGAGGCGGGAGACGTGGAGTCCGCGTTGCACGCGGCCGCTGCGGTTGGCGACGATCACATCCAGCAAATGACGCGGGGGCGAGTGCAGCCGGAAACGTTCACGCACGGGAGTTCACAACAGCGAATGGATTGGTTTAACAGGGGATTGAATAGCGGCTCCATCGAGGCCTGCAACACGTTCGCGAAACAATGATGGCAGTAAGGATTGCCGGGGAGTGAGTTCCTATTGTGCGCTCAGTCTGCGGGCGGTTGAATGCGCGGACCGGGAACGCCTGGATCGCGCGCTTTTTCGACTGCGGCTTCCGCGGCCTTCGCTTTTTGGGGATCAACCCAGGAATCCTGCGTGACGAATGTGGTCTGCGTCGGCAGCGCCACCACCGCGCCTGCTTTCTCGATCGTATCCATTATTTTCAGCAGCAGTTGTTCCTGCGTCGCCAGGTATGCGGTGTATTCGGGCTCCAGGATGTAACAATAAATCTCAACCTCCAGAGCGTATTCGGCAAAGCGCAGAAATCTTACGCGCGCGGAAGAGTCTTCCACTTTCGGGTCTTCGATCAAAAGATTTTGGATCTGGCCGAGCACATACCGCACGTGATCCGGCGAAAGGTCGTAGCGCAGGCGAATCGTCTGCTGACACAGGAATTTGTCGCGGAAGCGCAGATTTTCCACGATGGCCGACGCCATGATGCCGTTTGGAATCGAAAGCAGGGTGCGCTCGCCAGTCCGCAACCGAGTGGAGCGCAAGCCGATGTCTTCCACCACGCCTGTCTGGTTGTTGATGCGGCAGGTGTCGCCGATCTGGATGACTTTGTCGAAAAGAATGGAAACCCCGCCGAACATGTTTTCGAACGTCTTTTGCGCGCCGAGGCCCAGGGCGAGTCCGCCGATTCCTACGCCGGCGAGAGCGGTGGACACATCCACGCCCAGGTTGCGCAGCACCAGCAGGGTCACCAGCAGAAAAATGGAAACTTCGGTAAAGCGCCGGATGAGCGAAACGATGGAGCGCTCGGCCAGCATCCCGCGCTTCGTCAAGCTCACGCCGATGCGCGCGGAGATGGCTCGCGTGATGCGAGTGAGTATCCAGTAAAAATCGAACGCCAGAAAAATCCAGACCAGCTGGCGGTAATAGAGCCGGTAAAGCAGCGAAGTGCCGATGTAACCGACGAAGATGTAGTGCGACACGATCGCGATCGTCAGCGTGATCGGGTCCACCTGAAAGAATTTCTGCGGCGCGAGCGGCGGCTTATTCCTGGCCTTTCGCGACCGGTTCACCACGAATGCAAACAGCATCGTGATCAGGCGGCCCCCGAGCAGGGCCACGGGCAGAAACACCGCAATGGCAATCCACTGCCAGAGCGGCATGAACAGGAACCGGTGCGTTACCAATGTCTGTGGAATCTGCTTCTCGATTTCCGGGAAGGTCAGTGAGTCGTACATTCCCGGAACGTGGTCCAGCGTGCTCCGGGCGAAATACCAGAGTTTACGCCCGTACTCATCTTCCAGGCGAACCATCTGGATGGGAAATTTATCAGCGGTTCCCAGTGCGCCGGTGATCTTCTCCTGGTCCGGGGGTAGCCCGTCATCCAGATGGCCCAGCGGGTCGGTGCTGGTGAGCTCCAGAGCGCCCGTGAATTTCTGATTGAAGATCGTCAGGAGTTGGGCGGCAAGTTCTTCGTCATCCTGTTCTGAACGGCGACGGCGGCTCGGCGGCTGGAAATATTCCACAGCCTTGGCGTATTGCTCCTCCTGTGCCGCTTTAATGAATCCCAGCAGTGTGCCCCGAGGAGTTTCGCGGCCCAGCGGATCGGGCGGAACCGCCGGCACCTGCCGCGCCGCGGCCGCCGGCTGTGGTGGGGTGAGGCCCGGAATCTGCGGAAGCGCTGCGGCAGAGAAACTGAGGAGGAAGACGAGCAAGAGCAGCGGCCGGCGAGCAAGCATATTCGAAACTCCGTGGAAACGGTTCATTTTAGCCGCTAGGAAGACGCAAGAGAAGGCGGAACGCCGCGCGCAGCAGAGCCGAAATGCTCCTGATACTGGCGGAGAAGAAACTGGTCGGTCATCCCGGCAATGTAATCGCAGACTACCAGGTGGCGGGGAAGCTGTTGCGCGGCTTGCTCTTGCGGTTCAGGCATCGTGCCGCGCTGTTGAAGATAGTAGGCAAACAGTTCGGCCAGGCAAGTGACCGAACGCTGAGAGTCCTCGGTGATGAGCGGGTGGCCGTAAATGTGCGAGAAAAGAAAACCTTTCAATTGAGCGTTCTGGGCGCGAGCAGATTCGCTGAATCGCGCCAGCCGTTGAGGGACGCGGCGGATATCGTCGTCGGTTCGCGCACCGGATTGCTCGACGAGCGTTTCCGTATTGGTGATGAGGTCGCTGACCAGGTGGTCGATCACGTGACGCAAGGCTTCATTAAATTTCAGGCGCGCACGTGCTCCGGGATGCGCCGCTTCGATCCTGGCGTAGATGTCCGCGAAAAACGGGACTTCGTCCCGCAGCGTGTCCAGATCGAGCAGATTGGCTTCGAGCGCGTCGTCGAGGTCGGCGGAGTTGTAGGCGATTTCGTCGACCCAGTCGATAAGCTGCGATTCGAGGGGAGGACGCAGGTCGAGCAGATACTCGGACAACTCCGGATGCGCGGTGGAAGAGTAATCCCTGGAATGCTTCACGATGCCTTCGCGGACTTCAAACGTCAGGTTGAGGCCGTCGAATTCAATGTAACGATGTTCGAAATGCTCCACAATGCGAAGCGCATGCAGGTTGTGATCGAAGCCGCTGCCGTGGACGCGCATCAACTCATCGAGTTTTCGTTCGCCGGCATGGCCAAAGGGCGGGTGGCCAATATCGTGCACCAGGGCGAGCGCTTCAACGAGTTCCGTGTTGATGCGCAATGCGGCGGCAACGGTGCGGGCGATCTGCGCGACTTCGAGCGTGTGGGTCAGCCGATTGCGAAAATGATCGGAGAAACGGGTGCTGAAGACCTGCGTTTTTGCTTCCAGACGCCGGAACGCGCGGGAGTGGATGATGCGGTCGCGGTCGCGCGCATATTCGCTGCGGTAGGCGTGAGGGAGTTCAGGTGAACGCCGGCCGCGGGAAGTCGCCGTGTCTACAGCCCAGGGAGCGTGTGTGCGAAGCGTTTCGATTGCCGAAACCTCCGGAGGTCGGGCGGGACGTTGGCAAATCAGGATTGCGGCGCGAGCTCGCCCAGGCCGCGGTCGGCTTCATCGGCGACGCTCGTGTTCGGATAATCCTTCTTGATCTGTGTGTAAAGCGTGAGTGCTTCTTTTGGATTGCTCTGCCGAAGAACGCCGGCGAGTTCCAGCAGCACCAGCGGCTTCGGAACCAGGGTTGACCCGGAGTTCGAAAGTTCGCGAAGAACCGCGATAGCCTGATCATTTTTCCCGGTGCGTTCGGCGATCAGGGCTTCCTGAAATTTTGCCAGCGCCGCAAGTTCCTTATCCGAACCGTTTTCCAGTCTCTTAAGCTCTTCGGAAGCCTGATTCAGCTTGTCCAGGTCCATCAGGCAGAGGGCGGAATAGTAGCGCGCCATCCGGCCAGGACCGGTGTTGGGGTATTTTGCGGCCACGGCGGCAAGCCGGACCTCGGCATCCTGCGAACGCTGCGCGGGATCCGTATAGGAAACTTCCGCGGGCGAACTCGGCTGGCCGGGGAGCAGGATCTGAGCGTTGAAGATTTTCATGGCCTCATCGAAAGCCGCCTGGGCTTGCGCCGTCCGGCGATCGCCGTAAATTTTCCAGCCGTAATATCCGGACAAAAGCACGATGGCGGCGAGCAGCACGATCGAAGCGATGCGAGTGTGGGAAAGGACCGCCTCGGCTCCATGCTCAATCGATTCCCGGACGCGGTCGTGTTTCAGCTCTTTGCGCGAGATATGTTCGGACACAAGCACTCTCCTGCCTGATTTGGAAACCTCAATCGTAGCATAATTGCAGAGGGCTGGACGTCCGGCCGGTAACCCTTCCCGCAAAGCCGAGGGCGTTAGCTGCACCATCAGGAAGGGTCGTGGTAATTTTAGAAGATGCAGACAGGTTGTATCCATTGCGGCCAGCAACACCTGCTGAATGACGATGCCGTCGCCAAGCATCCCAAGGTCAGCTTTCGCTGCACCAAGTGCGGATTGACGACCATCGTGGAAGTGAAACGCAGCGTGGACCAGACGGTGGTCATTTCACCGATGCCCTCCTTTGCGCGGGCGGATGCCTCCACGCAACGGTTGCGGCTGCTTGCGGTGGATGATGGACTCCGGCTGCCGGACGGTATGGAGATTGTGCTGACCATCGAAAGCGGCCCACAGGCAAACAAGAGTTTCCCACTCACCAAGGCAAGAACGGTAATCGGACGCAAGGGCGCAGACATCGCACTGGAAGATCCGGAGATTTCCCGGCACCACTGCGTGATAGAAGTGCGGGAGCGCAACGTTAATTTGAAAGACCTCGATTCGACAAACGGGACCTTCTTCGAGGGAGAACGTGCGCGCGCGGTGTTGTTGAAGGAAGGCGCGATGTTCCGCATCGGCAGCAGCGTGATCCGCGTCACACTTCGTCCGAAGTGAACCCCAAAGCGCCCGCCGTCGCCGGCATCCAACGTTGCTGCCTGCAATGCGTGTGAGATACTGGCGCGGGCTGGAAGCCTCTTCCAACACAGATGAACCGGTTAAGCATTTGCGTCATCACCCTTAACGAAGCGCACGACCTGCCGCGCCTGCTGAAATCGGTGGAAGGCATCGCGGAAGAAATTGTGGTGGTGGATTCCGGCAGCACGGATGCCACGGTGGAAATTGCCCAGGCCGCAGGCGCACACGTCTTGACGCGGGCTTGGACGAACTACGCGGAGCAAAAAAATTATGCGGCCGCTGAGGCAAGAGAAGATTGGATTTTGCTGCTGGACGGCGACGAAGAGCTTAGCGGCGAATTGCGGAAATCAATTTTAAAATGGAAAGCGACCTCCCCGCAGTTCCCTGTTTACGAGATGGCCCGGCTGGCATGGTTTCTCGGAGCCTGGATTCACCACTCCCGTTGGTATCCGGACTGGCAAAGGCGACTCTACGATCGCCGCAAGGCGCAATTCTCCGGGACAATTCACGAGTCGCTTCAGTTTCAGGGCTCAGTTGGACGGTTGGTCGGTGACCTGCTCCACTACACGGTGCGCAACCTGCAGGAACAGCGGCAGAAGAGCGAAGAGTATTCCGCGCTATCCGCGCGCGCCATGTTCGAAAGCGGCCGAAGGGACTGGCGAGCCGCGAAATGGTTTGCTACGCCATGGACGTGGATTCGTTATTTTGTGTTTGGAGCAGGATTCCTGGATGGCTACCGGGGATTTCTGATTGCGCGTTCGGCGGCGCACACGGTGTGGCTCAAATACACCAAGCTTGGCGAGTTGGTCGAGCAAGCAGCGCAAGAAAAGAAGTAGAAGCGACTCGCGTGGCACTTCCCTTTTTCAGTGTTTGCCGATTGTTGTGTCGTTCAGTCCGGATACCCGTCCGGGAATCTCTTTCGCCAGTCCCATGCCGACTGGATGATGGATTCCAGCGATGAGTGTTTCGGCTCCCATCCCAGCATGCGCCTCAGCTTTTCGTTGCTGGCCACTAAAGTGGCGGGGTCTCCCGGTCGCCGGGGAGAAAGCTTGTGCGGCACTTTGCGGCCGGTGATGCGCTCGGCCGCCTGCACTACTTGAAGATTCGAGTAGCCACTGGTGGTGCCCACATTGAACGACTCGCCGTGGACACGGTCGATTTCTTCCAGCGCAAGAAGGTGGGAATCCGCGATATCCAACACATGAACAAAGTCACGCACGCACGTCCCATCCGGGGTCGGATAATCAAATCCAAAAATTTCCATCTCGGGGAAGCGGCCGAGGGCGGTATCGAGGGCTCGCGGGATCAAGTGCGTTTCCACGCGATGATTTTCGCCGCGCTCCTTACTGGCGCCGGCGGCGTTGAAATAACGCACGGTGACATATTTGAGGCCGGTGTAGGCTCGATAATCGGCTAGGATCTGTTCAAACCGCAGCTTGGACTTTCCATACGGATTGATTGGCGCTTGCCGGTGATCTTCGGGGATGGGCACGACCTCCGGTTCTCCGTAAGTGGCCGCGGTGGAGGAAAAAATCAGCTTGTCCACCGCGTGGCGCACCATCGCGTCCAGCAAATTGACGCCGCAGCCCACGTTCGCCGCATAAAATGTGCTTGGCTCGCGAACCGACTTCGCGACCAACGCTTCCCCTGCGAAATGCATCACCGCGTGGATTTTGTGCGTGGCGAATACTTTCTCGATTTGCTGGCGGTCCGCCAGATCGGCTTCGACGAAAACGGCGGCGGGCGGCACGGCCGCACGATGCCCTTCCTGAAGATTGTCCAGGGCAATCACGCGATGGCCGCGGTCGAGCAACACCTCCGAGCAGATGCTTCCAATGTATCCGGCGCCTCCGGTCACAAGAATATTCAAAGGAAATCCTCCGCATCATGTGGGAATCAAACGGCAGCTTTCGAGTATACAGCCGAATGCCCATTGTTCCGCGGGGAAGGCCCAAGGTCGAACGTTGATTGAAAGAAAAACGGAGAAATACCGATTAGGCGAGTCCAACCAACCTGAAGTTGGCGGGCGCGAAGCAGCAAGGATCAACCCCAAAAGCAAAAGCGCCGAACAGGTCCTTTACCTCCTGTGCGGCGCTTTTACATACAACTTTGCGCTAGTAATGTTTTCCCTGTAAGAATGTTCCAGCAGTTCCCTCCTGTCCGCTCGCCGGATTCCGTCAAGCTAATTTGTAGATTCGACTACCCATCGCCCTTTTGTTTCGAGGAACTCCACCCCCACCGCGTAGCCTTCGCCACGCAGCGGATGGCAGTAAGCCACCCGAGCTTCAGAACGAAATTCTCCCGTGCGCGACGCCAGCACCAGCGGCGCACCTGTTTCCCAGCGCCGCACGCTGACCACCCGCGCTCCCTTGGCGCTGACGTTTTCCGTAAACGTCGCTTCCGTGCCTGGCAAGTGCCGATGGCCGTCGAGTACGACAGGTATCTCCATCGGAATGCGATTTTCGCGGCGCAGAAAAGGGCGGATATTCCTGGGAGGCATTATTCGTCATCCTCACAGGCACGCGGCAATGCGCGTGATGGAATTTATGGGATTACCATTTCCGCGCCGTTTCATGCGGTAGAGCGCGCGGTCGGCGGCGCCCAAAAGTTTTTCAGCGGAGTCGCCGTCTTCGGGATACGCGGCAATTCCGGCGCTCACGGAAAGCGCGGGCTCTTCGTTTTCCATTGAGAGGCGCTCGCGGATGCGTCCCGCGACACGCGAAGCGATTTCCTTTGGCGCTTCGGGCAGAACCAGCGCGAATTCGTCTCCGCCGTAACGCGCCGGAGTATCAATGGCGCGCGAATGGTGCTTCAGGGTTTTTCCCAGGCGAACCAACGAGCGGCTGCCAACCAGGTGCCCATAGCGGTCGTTGATGGCTTTCAGGCCGTCCATGTCGAGCAACACGATGCTGAAGGGCCGCTGCGTGCGGCGCGAGCGGTCGAGTTCCGTTTCAATCACGGCGATCAACCGGCGGTAGTTGGCAAGTCCTGTAAGCGGGTCGCTGATGGCCATCGAGCGCACCTGCTCAAACAGGCGAGCTTGGTCAATCAAAGCGGCGCCGAGCATGATCGCGTAGCTGGCCACTTTGTTCAGTTCCGCGAAGAAGAACGGGCCGTCGAACAGGCGCTGAGAAAAGAGAGCCGCGGCATGGCAGGCGGCGTTCAGAAGCGCGACCAGGAACAGCGAGTAATCGTAGAGCGAGGCGTCGCTCTCGTTTTTCTTTTCCGTCTGATAGCGGTGATAGAAAAAGAGAGCGGCAAGGGCGAACAGCCCGCCGGGAAGAAGTTCCCAGGGACGCGAAAGGAATGCGCCGGCCTGTGCGACGGGTGCCGCTGGGGCAGCCATGAAAGCAGCGCTGGTGATGTACGCTGCAGCGGCCACCACAAACAGAGCGCCGGCAGTTTCGCGGCTGGGCTGGCGAGCCGTGGGAATGAAGCGTTCCACGGCGAGCGCGGCCAGCAGCAGAACCGCAAGCATCGTGCGCCCGACCATCCAGCCCATCGGAACGTGCGAGAGAGCAACGGTTCCCGAACGCAAAAGATTATTCAGTCCAAAATAGCCGATCGTCTCGATCATTCCGGAGAGGACAAACCCGAATGCGAGGATCAGGGCAATGCGGTCATGCGTGCCACGGAAGCGAACCAGCGCGTTCGCCGCATAGCAGAAGCAGAGGAGAGAGCCACCCACTTCGAGGTACAAGTAGTTGCTTGGCGCGCCAAAGACGTGAGATTGCCGGGAATAGTAAACGACGAAGAGGTATAGGGCTCCGAGAACGCCATAGGCAATGGCGGGCAGATTTCCGCGGTCTTTGCGGAAGAACCCCGTGATTTGCCCCCTATCGCCCAAAACAACCTCCAAATGCCGGAGAAAACCGGACAGGGCAGGAAATAGCACGTCCATGCCCTTTTCCGGCGGCTTCGAAGGGAGCTATAAAGTCATGAAAACAGTAGATTTGTGAAGGCGGGGTGAAAATCAAGGGAGAGGCTGAGACTGGAAACGAGACACGAACTACTCCAGTCTCAGTCTATAATTGAAACACTATCGCTAATGTATCCAGATAGTTAGCAGGGGTTTGAGCACTATCGTCCCGAAACTGTGCAAAGTCTCATGCTGAGACAGTCTCAATCTGCTTTGAGTCAGCGTTTCTTAGGGTTTTGGGGGTAAATCACGGGCTTCTACCACGGAAGTGAAGGGTTGACGCTTGTGGGTCCCGTCGCAAAAAGGCGTGTTCCCAGTATGCCCGCACCGGCAGAACGTAACCGCAGCACGCCCGCCCAACCCGAATTCTTTGCCATTCTGATCCACGACCGTGAAGTCGCCTTCCACCCGCAGTGGACCGTTAGTGAAAACTGTGACTTTTGTGCCAGCCAAGGATTCCTCCGTTTACAAAATCCGTAGAGATGTTTAGAGACGATTCAACGATAACGGCGCGAATGGAGAAACACAAGCGAGTGCCAAAGGATTTGGCAGCCCACATGAACCAGGGCAATCGCCGTTTGTCGGGCCGTTGTCAGTTAATAGCGAGGAACGGATGGATCCACTTCCGTGGACCAGGCGAGAATGCCGCCGTGCAAATTATGGATTTTTCGGAAACCTGCTTTGCGCAGGAAGTCCACCGCCTCCGCCGAACGCTTGCCGCTGCGGCAGTGGGCAACGATTTCGTGGGAGGAATCGAGTTCGTGAACGCGCCGTGGAAGTTCCCCCAGCGGGATGAGATGTCCATTCAGATTGCAAATCTGGTATTCGTGGGGTTCGCGCACATCCAGGATGAAGAGATCGTCGCCGCGGTCCAGACGCTGCTTCAGTTCGCGCGGCGTGATTTCGGGAACTTGCAGATTGCTCTCGGGCTCCTCTTCGCCGCGGATACCGCAGAATTCGTTGTAGTCGATCAGCTTGTGAATGGTGCGATTCGTGCCGCACATCGGGCAGCCGGCATTCTTGCGCAACTTCAATTCGCGGAATTTCATGGCAAGGGCGTCGAAGAGCACCAGGCGCCCTTGGAGCGAATCGCCGCGGCCAAGAATCAGCTTGATCGTCTCCATCGCTTGCAGCGAGCCGATGATGCCCGGAAGCACGCCGAGGACGCCGCCTTCCGCGCACGAAGGCACCAGGCCCGGCGGAGGCGGCTCGGGATACAAGCATCGGTAACAGGGTCCGTCAGGCATGCCGAACACGGTGACTTGCCCTTCAAACCGAAAAATGGAGCCGTACACGTTGGGTTTTCCGAGCAGCACGCAGGCGTCATTCACCAGATAGCGCGTGGGGAAATTGTCGGTACCGTCAACGATGATGTCGTAGTCCTTGAAAAGTTCGAGCGCATTCTCGCTGGTCAACCGGGTTTCATAGGTGGTGATTTCAATGTCGGGATTCAGGTTGCTCAGGCGGGCGTGGGCCGCGCCGGTCTTGGGTTTGCCCACATCGCTGGTGCCAAACGTAATCTGCCGCTGCAGATTCGTGAAATCCACCACATCAAAATCCACCAACCCGATTTTTCCCACACCGGCGGCGGTGAGATAAAGGCCCAGGGGCGCGCCGAGTCCGCCTGTGCCGATCAGCAAAACCTTGGCGGCTTTCAGCTTGAGCTGTCCGTCCATGCCTACCTCAGGCATGATCAGGTGCCGACTATAGCGGAGGATCTCTTCGTTGGTAAGGCTCGCTGCCGGCGCCCGCCCGGTCAACGGCTGCGTCTTGGTTGACATGATGTTTTCCCCAAATTCCATTTTACGCGTGGAACACGCTGGAAGAAAGCGACGAGTGGCAACCTCCGGGAACATCCCGTCTGTCCCCGGGTTCCGGGATATCAGACAGTGTGAACTGGTGAAAGCTCCGCTCCCCGCCATTTCTTGCTCAAAATTATCTCAACCACGCGTCGCGGAACCAGGATCTCCCGCCTCGCAGCCCTACCGCTTCCGAACCACTCATAGGTCATCTGGAAATCAACATCTAACCTGAGTGCAGAGCGGCGCAGTGGCAACATCCCACGGCTATAGAATATATGCCACGTCCGGCCGCAAGCAGAACACTCAGACGAACGAAACCGTTCATGTTCGACGAGATCTTCGGCAAGGGCCGGCTCGGCAACGTTCTTCACCAGGAATTGTTTAAGGCCTGCTGCGGAATGTCTGTCTTTGCCAACCAAAACGGGCCACGAGTCGACTCCGCGAATACTTTCCGCTTCGAATGCTTCAAAGACTTCGCCACTAGCAAACATCTGATATGCCGCTGATGCAAAGCTTGAAAACGCGTTACGCCCCATCTGCGGCTCCTTTGCCAGACAAAAAGGGGCAATTGGGGTCCAACCGCTACCGCATACTGGACATCTATTCTCGTAACATTCACTGCTCCAAATTCCACCAACAGGTTCCGTAGGTTTCAGGCCTCCGACTCCTCGCAGGATGCACCACTCAGCGCTTAGCCGCTCTTCATCGGTAAAGAACGTGTTGACGAAGTGGGGTTCATCCCCCATGTAGGCCTTTAACTCAGGCCATAGATTGGAACCCTCGCTTACATCGGACACCCACGTCTTGGCCGTGCCATCGTCGTAAAAAGCAGACCGAATGGGCTTCATCTTCAAACCGCAGGCACGCCAGTAACCAATATCTTTCCCGTCTATCCATACGCGGTGCCAGATTTCCACTCGTGAAATCTCCTTTACCTGTTCATGAAGGAAAACCGGAAAACCGAGGACAGACGGAAAGTTCCCCATGCTTCTCTGTTTTTTTGTTCATCGCAGGCATATTGGACAAGCTCCGCGGATTCGTCAAGCTTTACACCGGAACCCGGATTGTTTACGCTGAATGTCCTATGTGGAATGTTAACGAACGGTTTGACAAGAAGGCCATCGACAGCCTGGCGGCGCTGGGCTTCGGAGTGGGCAGCACGCGTGGAGTGGTCCGCGTCGAAAAGTACGGCTGCGGGGCGGAATTCCGGCAGGAACCCGATGGGCGCCTTCGCATGACGGTATTGCCGACGATCATGTTAAAAGGGAAATTCACCCGCCTGTGGGACGCGGGTTACCAGAAATTCCTTTTGACTGACGAAGGGTTTAAAGTGCCGGCACTGGCAACGCACCTTGAAAACTTGCGGAAGTTTAACGAAGAGCTGCGGACTGCTCTCGGAGTACCCACGTTTTACAACGAAGCTCTGGGTTCGGTGAGCCAGATCAGCGTCTACGATCGCGTGAAAGGCCGCAAGGGCGATGTTCCGGACGAGACCGTCGGCGTGCACAGCCCGCCCGCGGGCCACTAAGCCCCTTTTTTCCGAACCATCACCAGGTGCGCTTGTCCCGCGTTTTCCTTTGCTTCCTTCAATTGCCTGCGGAGTTGCTTCACGTTGATGCGGTGCTTTGCGGCTTTTCGCGCGCCGATAAAGAGCACCGGAATGTCCCATCCGTAGCGTTCGGTAAGCACGGGATCGCCGTCAATGTTGATTTCGTGCAGCGTGGCCCCGAACTCCTCCAGCAGAGGATGAATCGCGGCCTTGGCGGCTTCGCAAAGGTGGCAGCCGGGCCGCGAGTAGAGCGTAACGTCCAGCGCTCCCGCCCCGGCCAATCGCAGATCTTCAGTATGTTCGCTCATGGTTTTGGATTTGAGTACCTCTGAAATGGGCCGGCATGCGGATAGAACGCTTTCGCTCGGTAGAGTTCGGCGATCTGCCGCAAGTGGCCGAGATCATGATTAGCAAGTTCGTTAAGCAATTGCAAAAGGGTGATGGCTCCCATCTCCGGGTGAATGCCCGTTCGGGAGCAGGCGGACGAAGGAATTCCGTGCCAGAAGAAATAATGGGCCTGGCGCAACGCGACAAAATCTTCCAAATACTGGCGCGCCGATTTCCGGATTTCGGCTTCGTTTGGAGCGACATATTTGGCCAGCATGGGATTTTGGTCGACAACGATTCGTTTGGCGCGATCTCCGTACAACTGCTCAATCGCCAAAAGGTGAGCCAGGACTTCCGTAATCGACCACCGCTCGGCGGCGGGCTTCCAGTCCAGAGCTTCCGCGGGAACGTCGCGCAGGAGCATTTCCAGGATCGCCGGGGTCTTCTCCAGCAGAGAGACAGGTGGCTGCAACAAAGAAGAGGCTGGCGAAAGAGCTTGCATCAATGTCCTCAGGGGGGCAGGCTGATTGTAATACCTCGAAGGCCGCCGGGGAAAGCCCCCGCAAGGTTTTTTAACGTGGACGTTAAGGACAAGGAGAAATCCGCATGGGCCGCGTAGCAGCCTTGATTGACGACCTGTTCTTCCAGCTGAAAGTGGCGGAAACAGCCAAGCAACTTGGAATTGAGTTTAAGGTGGCCAGCAACCCGGACGCCCTCTTCACGCTGCTGGACCCGCCGACCAGGCTGGTGATTGTGGATCTGAACTCCCGCAACCAGCCCGTGGCAACCATCGAACGCTTGCGCGCAACTCAAAAAGAGCTGCGCGTTGTGGCTTTCTTATCCCACGTGCAGACCGAACTTGCCGCCCAGGCCCGCGCCGCAGGTTGCCTGGAAGTGATGCCGCGCTCGGTATTCACACAAAATCTGGCGGCCATACTTCAAGCCGCGAAGGATTAGTGCTCGTGCTCGAAAATTCTCCGGTTTCTCCTTTGTTTAAGCGATCTTTGGTGTTCGTCCTTATGCTCCTGGCTGCATCAGCCAACGCGCCAGGGCAACCGCCCGCCGCAGACAGCCCCGCCACCGCGTTGCGTGACGCCCTGGTGGCCGCTTGTTCTCAGAATTCCACCGAGTTCGTGCGGTCACTGACCGTTCGCAATGCCGAGGCTTTTGGACGCATGACGCCGCCCGCGCGTGAAACCCTGCTGAAGCGCTTCGTCCTGCTAGACAAACCCGGAAAACCTCGGACACAAAACGAATCCACGGGAAACGTTGTGGTTTTCTGCGAGACATCCGAAGTCACCACCCAGATGGAAATTGATAAGCCGGAACTTCGCGACAACCTCGCTTACCTCCCCCTGACCGTCAAAGACTCCGGCGACGGCGCGGGCCTCAACGCTCACCGCGTCACCATGGGCATGGTGCGCGAAACGGGACAATGGAAGATTCTTTCTCTCGGCTTATTGTTCCTGGATCTTCCATCTTTGGAAATCGAGTGGGACCGCGCGGAAATCAAGGCCAACGAGCAGTCGGCGATCGCCTCCCTCAAGGTGCTTGTCGAGGCCATCGAGACCTATCGCAAGACCTACACTCGCTTGCCCGAATCGCTCAAGGCTCTGGGCCCTGCAGCCAAGGGCGGGCCCAAGAGCGACAGCGCCGGTCTGGTGGACGAAAGCCTGGCCGCGGGTCGAAAGGACGGCTACGCCTACCGCTACGTAATCGTAGGAGCGAATACTTCTGGCGCACCGGCCAAGTATGAGGTCGCGGCCATTCCCGCAGAGTACGGGCGCAGCGGCTTGCGCTCCTTTTTCTGCGATTCCGCCGGCCAGCTTCACGCAGGCGACCATCGGGGCGCCGTTGGCAGCGATCTGGACCCGAAGCTCGAAGAGGGCGCTGCGGCCGCTTCGGATCCCCAACATTGACCGTTTCGTCCCTTCCTCCCGAAGACCGTTGCGAATTGGGTCAACCCGCGCAAAAATGAGAATGGGTTCATCCTTACAGGTTTCGGCAGATATTCCTGCGCCGAGACACTCCCTCTCCTGCAAGCAGGCAGCAGTATTCTTGACAGGAGACGAGGTATGCCCGACGTCACCGTGGAGCGGCGGTCCGCTCCGCGACACGCCTTGGTCCTGGCCGCCGAAGTTATCGAACTTCCCCGCGGCACGAAGCTGAATGCACGCACATCTGATATCAGCAGAACAGGCTGCTATATTGATACGCTGAATCCGATCCCGCAGGGTGCTGAGGTCCGGCTCCGGCTCACCCACGGCGAAGAAAGCTTCGTGGCCCTGGCCCGCGTCGTCTATGTGAGCTACGGATTGGGAATGGGGATTGTTTACATCAAAGTGGAAGATGAGCAACTGGCCCGGCTGGACCGTTGGTTTTCCGAACCAGAGCGCGAATTCTAAAAAGAAGTAAACTCTCAATATGTAGTCGGCGGGAGTTGCGTTACTATTTCCGCTCCGGGTATGAACTTGCCTTTCCTGCGATTCTCGCTGCTATTGACCATAGTTCTGATTCTGGCTGTTGCGGCTCCTCTCAGCCGGGGACAGGAAGTGGAATCCGGCTACGGCCCGCTGCCGGTCTTTGAATTTCACAGCGGCTTCTGGGTGAATCTCCACCAGTTTCTCTACCGCGAAGCGCGCCTGCGCGAATCCACGCCGGAAGCCAAAGCCGCGGCCGCGAACACCTCGGGGCCCGTGCTGAAGCAGACTCCCGTCTCTTTGAGCGCCGCGGAACAGAAAACCTGGGAACAGGCCATTGCGTATTACCGCGCGAATTACGCGGGCAAGGATCCGCAAATCAATATCGACCTGATCCTCCTGAAAAATCAGCTTGGCGATTTTGAGGACTGTGACGAATTGCTGGGTAGAAAGAAGAGAGCGTGCGATGCCGGATTGCCGGGAAACATTGGGGTGATCCTGGAAGCGGCAGCACCGGTATACCGAGCGCACTGGTGGGCGAATCAGGATCGCGCGAACCGGCGCTGGGTCTCGCGCGTTGCGCCGCTGATTCGCGAGCAGGGTGTGGGGCTTTCCCAGCGGCTGGCCGACATTTACCAGTCCACATGGCCGAAGGCGAAAATTCGCGTGGAGGTCTCCGCCTACGCCAACTTGGCTGGCGCCTTCACAACGCTCGACCCGCTGCGCGTAACCATCTCCAGCACGGAGCCGCGCAATCAAGCCCCGGATTCCCTGGAGGTGCTCTTCCACGAAGCCTCTCACGGCATCGCTACCCCCGTGGAAAACGCCATCACGCGCGAATGCCGCCAGCGAGACAAGCCCATTCCCCGCGATCTCTGGCACGCCCTGGTTTATTACACCACCAGCGAAGTCCTTCGCCCCGTGATGCAAGAGGCCGGGCCGGATCCGCAATCGGGTGACATGATTCTTCCCCGGCAGGTGAATATGTCCCGCATGCCTCCCGACCTTCGCGAGAAGTTCACGCAACGCGGATGGGAGGAGTACATCCGGCTGCTGAATATCTATTGGCAGCCGTATCTCGATGGCAAGGTCAATTTCGAAGACGCGATTGCCCACCTGGTCTCCGCGGTTTAACTGCCGGGTCGGTAGTGGGTCAGTTTCCGGAACGGGCGTCAGTTGGGAATTAGAAAGAAGGGTGGTCCGGTCGTGGGTGGTTAGTCCCACATAAAAGTCACCCGGTAAAAGAATGTCTTAATCGCGCTCATATAGTATCCAATGTCAATCCAGTATGCGCCCTCTGGGTGTTCAGGTGTGCTTACGAAGCAGGCGCCCACACCAAAACGGTGGGGAGCTTCGGAATAGTAAGTTTGTTGGGTCGCCCATAGCTGCAATTCGGGTGAAAGCTGGTTTGGATTTGCTGTCGTGAAAGAGAACGTAGAGAGATTACCGACGTCGCCTAATATGCCGGACGGCATCATCAGATTTGTTGTGCTTGGGAAGTAGAGCGATCCAGTACCTTTGCCGCGTTTTGCGGATTCGCACGCGTCCTCGCGTAAATGCGGGTCGTGAATCCGATGCAGCTTTGGAAGCCCCTTTTGTTGCCGGAGTGCTTCCAGTAGTTTAGTAATGCTTTCCTCCGCCTTCGTTTCGTTCGCAGTTGATATCGAATCTTGCTCCATCCTGCCCTTTGACTGGCCTGCCAAAGGGGAGGCGGACATCATCGCCAAAACAAGAGTTGAGCACAATTCCAGAACTTTTCTCATGCGCACTCCGAAAATCGATTGCGATTCCATTCAGCAAATTGATTATGCCGCACAAGGGTTTTTGGTTGCGGTGTGCTTGGAAGAGGAGTTCCTTTGGAGCACTACCCGTCTGGTCAGCTCGTTTGAACGGCAAGGTCCTGTGTGTTAGGCTTTGTTTTGCAAACGTAAGCCCGGCCGTAAGCCACGCAAGTCCCAACGCTCATCGACCTTCCCTTCATTCGCCCTTGAAGAGTGAACCGATGGTCAGGTCGTCTCCGCGTCGCGCATTCCGGGTTAGAGGAACCAGAGCCCATGGCTGCACGACAAGTGGCATCCCAAACCGAAAAAGAGCCCCGCGAGATCAAGCTGGCTCATTCGCCCGACTCCGATGACGCATTCATGTTTTACGCGCTGGCCACCCACAAGTTGCCAACGCCGGGTTACAAGTACACCCACATCCTTTCGGACATTCAAAGCCTTAACGAAGCCGCGCTGACCGAAACTTACGACGTCACCGCCGTCAGCTTCGCCGCGTATCCTTCCCTGCGCGACAAATACATCCTGCTCGATTGCGGCGCAAGTTTCGGCGAAGGTTACGGCCCCATCGTTGTTTCCACCAAATCCATGCGGCCTCAGGACCTCAAAGGAAAGCGTGTCGGCGTCCCAGGCCTGAAGACCTCCGCCTATCTTTCTTTGAGGCTGTACCAGCCGGATTTCGAAGCCGTGGTGATGCCGTTCGATAAAATCATTGAAGCGGTCAAGAACGACATGGTGGAAGCTGGCTTGCTGATCCACGAAGGTCAACTCTTTTTCCCTCAACTCGGACTGCATAAAGTGGTCGATCTAGGCATCTGGTGGCAGGAGCTTACGAATCTTCCCTTGCCGCTTGGCGGCAACGCGGTGCGCCGCGCGCTCGGCCCCGATATGGGCCGCCTGATCTCCAAAACCATACGCGACAGTGTTTCCTATGGCCTGGAGCATCGCGAGGAAGCTTTGAATTACGCGATGCAGTTCGCGCGCGAGATGGATACGGAACTCGCCGATAAATTTGTAGGCATGTACGTGAACAAGTGGACGCTCGGCTACGGTGAAAAAGGCAAACGAGCCGTCCGCGAACTCATCGAACGCGGCACCACCGCCGGCCTGCTCCCCGGCCCCGCCAAAGTCGAATTCCTCGAAGATTAGACACTCAAAAATCGTTACTTCCGTATAGCCGACATCCATGGTAAGTCCGTGTCAAGAGGGCAAAAGCTCTCCCGACGCGCTTAGGAGAAGCGCGTGAATGAATTCTTTAGGGTCTTCAGCTCGCCTTCGTGCCTCTCGGCGGTGGTTCCTCTTCGATTGAGAACCAGACATCCATTTGTTGTCTCAGCCCCGCAGGGCCTACACAGAAGATTGAGTTTGTGATCTCCTGCCAGTCTCGAAACAATCCGATGGGGGCCTCGGGAGCTTACGCTCCGTCGCCCAGTCGGCAACTGACGAGACCTGGCAGGCTGCGCGCTGAAGAAACTCCTCCTGTATTTCGCACACGCTACGCCGCGGTGCGATTTTTGTTTTCTACTACCAGAAAGCCGTTTTGCCGGCGATCAACAGCCACCAGGTACGCCACCATCTTCCGCGCCACCGCCAGTGTTGCGCGGTTGGCATTGCCTTTTTGTTTCTCCTGTTCGTATACCATCGCCAGTTCGGGGCTGTTTCGCGGCGCCATCTTTGCCGCTTCAATCAGAACCGTCTGCAGATGTTTGTTGCGTTGTTTCGACAGTGGCGTGCGCATGGTGATATTGGCCGAACTTCTCTCCGCGCCGCACAGTCCGCAGTAGCTGATGGCTTTCTTGATCGAGGAAAATCGTTGCACGTCGCCAACCTCCAGCGCCCAGGTCAGCGCGGTGATCGGGCCAACCGCAGGAATGGTCATGAGCCGTTCCACACGTTCCACAAGCAAAGAATCGCGCTGCAACGATCGCACCAGCGCGCTTTCCGTTTTTCCCAGGCGCACCACTGTCTCCCGGCACAGCCGCAACAACGGTTTCAGCCCTTCGTCGATGTCCTGGTTGGTGGCCAGCAGTTCACGAAAGTATCCGACCTTGTGCAGCTTCTGTTTGTTGTAACTCACACCGGCTTCCATC
>Ga0137418_10000282_pt1 | contig 44110 bp, 42 predicted proteins | sample CZODoug3_1_2_16f_FD_122242 | JGI IMG/M metagenome (GOLD analysis project Ga0137418, IMG submission 122242) | Vadose zone soil fungal communities from Angelo Coast Range Reserve, California, USA - CZODoug3_1_2_16fungal (Hybrid Assembly) | ecosystem: Environmental > Terrestrial > Soil > Vadose...
TCTGTCATTGCAAATGCGTGGCGATTCGACTTATGCTGCGCACATCTCTGGATTCTCTGAAAACTAAATGGGACGCGTAATCGCGGTAGCCAACCAGAAGGGCGGCGTTGGCAAGACTACGACCGCCATCAATCTGGCCTCGTCATTCGCGGCGGCGGAGGTGAATACTCTGCTGGTCGATTGCGATCCGCAATCGAACGCGAGCAGTGGACTGGGCCTGGTCAAAGACCCCGAGCGCATCAACACCTACCACTTGCTGATGGGCGCCGCCTCGGCCGAGGAGTCGCTGCAGGCGACCGAGCTCGAACAGCTCTGGATCATTCCTTCACACAAGAATCTGATCGGCGCCAACCTTGAGCTGGTGGAGGGCGAGCGGCGCGAGTTTCGGTTGCGCGACGCGCTTGAACCTCTGCGGGAGCGCTTTCAATTCATCGTGGTCGATTGCCCGCCAGCTCTTGATCTGCTCACCGTCAATGCCCTGGTCGCGGCGGACTCGGTGCTCATTCCGATGCAGGCGGAGTACTTTGCTCTCGAGGGGATCAGCGAGCTGCTCGATACGGTCGAGCGAATTCGGGCGGGGTTGAATCCAGAGCTCTCGATCGAGGGCGTCGTGCTGACCATGCTCGACGATCGCACCAGCCTGGCCAAACAGGTAATGGCGGAGCTGAAGAACTATTTTGGTGAGAAGCTGTGCGCGACGTCGATCCCGCGAAATATCCGGTTGGCCGAGGCGCCCAGCCATGGGAAGCCTGCGCTGCTCTACGACGTGCGGTCGCGCGGGGCGGAGAGTTATATACGGCTGGCGAAGGAGATCATCGCACATTACTTTCCTCCGGCGGTGGAGGCGACGCCTGCGCCCGAAGCTGGGGAGATGGGGAAGACGGCTTAGATCGATAGTCATCTATATTCACGCTGGTCGATATTGGCTTATCGCAGGAGGGCGCGGGCAGCGGGCGCAAAGGGCTCGGAGACGAGCTTCCTTCCTGGGAGTCGCGGAGAAATTTGCTTTGCGGTCTATGGTATTGCGGGCGCACGGGTGTGACTGTCAGGACCGAGCCGCCGGGGGAAATTCCGGTCAGGCTGGGAGGAGCGTCAACCGGCAGGGGGTTCGTCGACTGCCCTCAGGATGACCGCGGTCGGGAGTCGCTCGGCGTCCCAGGTTGTTGAGATTGGCTCAGGGTGGCGGGTGTTGGGGACGATTCTAACGAGAGATTTCGGGATTGAATCTTAAGAGATTGCGACTGTGAAGAAACCGGGGAATTGGTGGGGGAAGATGACGATGACGGCGGATAAGGCTGCGGCTGCGCAGCCGGTGGTGGAGAAAACCGACGCGACCGTAATCGATAAGCCGGAAGCGGAGAGACCTGGACTCGCGCATGACAAGCGGAAAGCTCTGGGCCGGGGGCTGGAGTCTTTGTTGCCGGGACCGCGGCTGGCCGGATCGGCGGCGGCGGCCACTGGAGCTGCAGGCATCGCCGCGCGCTCTCCTGCTCCGCCCGCAGCGGGAACCATTCCGGGCGTGGGAGTGAACGCATCCGCGGGCGCCTCTGGCCCCAGTGTCGAGGCGGTGGGGGCTGCGCTGCCCGAACTCCACGGTGCTGCTGCCAAGCCGAGCAGCGAAGCGATCATCATCGCAATCGATGTCGACCAGATTGACAAGAACGAGTACCAGCCGCGCACCTGGATGGAAGATGAAGACCTGCATGAGATGGCGGACTCGATCCGCACGAACGGGGTGATTCAGCCGATCACGGTGCGTCCCGGGCTGCAGGGGCGATACACCCTGATCACGGGGGAGCGGCGCTGGCGAGCGTCCAAGATTGTAGGGCTTAAGGCGGTGCCGGCGATTGTGCGGCAGGTGAGCGCGCAGCAGGCAGCCGAGATGACCATCATCGAGAACCTGCAGCGCCAGGACCTGAATTGCGTGGACCAGGCGCGCGCTTTCCTCAAAATGAGCCTGGAGTTCCGGTTGACGCAGGAGCAGATCGGGCACCGAGTGGGCGTTTCGCGGGAAACAGTTTCCAACTACATGCGTCTCATGAAGCTGCCGCGAGAACTGCAGCACATGCTGGAAAAGGGGAAGCTCGACTTCAGCCGTGCACGGGTGCTGCTGCGCTTGCCGGAGGGGCCCGTGCAGTTGAAAGTTGCCGAGCACGCCGTCGCCAGGAGCCTGTCGGTCGAACAACTGAGCGTCCTGGTCGACAAGGCGCTGATCCCAACGGGGGAGGATCTGGGAGAGCCTCCGGAGGGGAAGGCGCGCTACGTGGATCCCAATGTACGCGCGGCGCAGCGGGAAATGGAGCGGATCTTGGGAGTGAAGGTCAAGATCCGCGATCGCAGGGGCAAAGGCAAGATCACCCTTGAGTATTCGACCCTGGAGGACTTTGATCGGGTGCTGACCATGCTCACGGGGAAAAAGAAGTAGCAGTAATGAGTACCGAGTTGCGAGTGCCGGGAAGGGGCGGCGCAATCCCGAAAAGTGCTGCCGTTGGGCTGTGAAATTGGTTACTGCTGCGTGCAACCCCCTTTTGCGAATGCTAACAGCAGGGCGATGGTCAGTGTCGAGTCGCAACAACCCGGCTAGGCTCATTCGCCCGATTGATTGGCCGCGCCACCGGTCCGGGTCGTCAGCTCGGGCGCGGGTCCTTCGTTTCTGCTCGTTCGTAGTACAGATCTTCGGCAGCCTTCTGAACTCTTGCAGACAACGCGGCCATATCGTGACCCGACAGACCTGCGGTTGAGATGGGCTCGCCTACGCGCACCTCCAGCGGGCAGCACTTGATGTGGTAGGTGTTCATCGGCAAAAGCTCGTAGGTTCCGATCAGGGCGACAGGGACCACATCTACGTGCGCTTTGATTGCGAGGAAGAAGGCTCCAGGCAGGAATGGTTTGACCTGGCCATCGGGTGTGCGGCCGCCCTCGGGAAAGATCACCAGCGGAATTCCGGCCTTCAGACTCTTCAAGGCGGAGCGGATGCTGCCAATCGACGCGGCCGGATTCTGCTGGTCAACACAAATTTGTCCTGACCGCTTGAGATGCCATCCGACAATCGGGTAGGCAAGCAGTTCCTTCTTGAAGGCGATGCGGAACTGGAACGGCAGGTAGACATAGAGCACGGGGATGTCGAGCGCCGAGGCGTGGGTCACGGCGTAGACCAGGGGCTTCGAGGTGTCGATCTTCTCGAGGCCGGTAACGTTCACAGGCGACAAGATCGTCTTCATGATCATCCAGGACCAGAAGCGGGCGAAGTCATGCAGGATGCGCTCGCGGTCGCCGAGCAGCGAAATCGGGATCGAGAACAGGCCCAGGACTACGGTGTACATCCAGATCAGCGGATCGAAGATAAAATAGGAACGCAACCGACTTAGGATGCCATGCGGGCGGACGGGCGCACGGGCGATCACGGGCTCGACGGACTCGTTCGGCGGTACGATCCGAACTTCTCCGCTCTCGATCTCTGTAGACGTCGTCTTCAACGGCACGAGTTAGTTAGATGCGCGCACCGAGCACACGCATCGCCTCTCCTACAATGTAAATTGAACCAGTAACCACCACCACCCCCCGCGTTCCTGCTGCGGTACGGGCCTTAGCCAGCGCGGAGACCACGTCCGAAGCTTCGTCGATTTCAACGGAAACGCGGCGGGCCGCCTCGCGGATCTCGGCCGGGGTTGCAGAACGCGGGTTGTCGACATGAGTCGCGAATACGCGGTCGGCCAACGGGAACAGGATTTCGGCCATTTCGCCGATCGATTTGTCACGCATGGCTCCGAAAACAAAGATCAACCGGGCCTCTTCATAAGGTGCGGAGAGGGTCGAACGGAGCGCCCATGCCCCGGCGGGATTGTGGGCGACGTCGAATACGACTTCGGGATAGTCGGGGCTGGCAGGGAGCACCTGGAAGCGTCCCGGCCAATGGGTTTCGCGGATGCCGCGTTCGATCGCGGCGGCCGAGATCGTGGCGAATCCTTGCTGACTTAGCTGTTCCGCGGCCGCAATCGCCAGCGCGACGTTTCTTAGCTGGTGGCGGCCCACGAGTGGCGTCTCGACTGTAATCGGCTTGCCCATCACCTGGAGGGGATAGCGCGAAACGTATCCGCCTTCCGCTTGCGCGCTAGCAACCAGGTACTGCGGACTCTGGGGACTGACGGGTGGGACGTATTGAACCGCGCTCACCGCCTTGGCGCTTTGACTGAGAATCGTGTTCCCGATGACGTCGTTGGCTTCGGGCGTTTGCGGGAGGGTCACGACGATGCCATCGGCGCGGATGATGCCGGCTTTCTCGCGAGCGATCTCAGGGATGGTGTCTCCCAAGAATTTCTGATGGTCGAGCGAGACGTCGGTGATCACGCTGACTCGCGGCTCGACTACATTGGTGGCGTCCAGGCGTCCGCCCATGCCGACTTCGAGGACGGCGATGTCGACCCGCTCGCGCGCAAAGTATTCGAAGGCGATAGCCGTGAGCATCTCGAAGAAGCTGGGATGCCAGGGGAGTTCTGCTTCGGTGACCAGGCGCTCTGCGGTGCGGTTGACCAGGTCGTGGATGGCGGCGAAGTCGTCGTCGGTGATGGCGGCGCGATCGATGCGGACGCGTTCGTTGATGTGCACCAGATGCGGGGATGTGTAGAGACCGGTCTTTAGGCCGGATGCCTGCAGGATCGAGGCCAGAGTTGCGGCCGTGGAACCCTTGCCGTTCGTACCCGCGATCAGGACAGCCGGGAACTTTCGTTCGGGATTTTCGAGCGCCTCGAGCAGCACGCGCATGTGGTCGAGGTCGAACTTCTGCGACGCTGTGTTGGCCAGCTCGTGGCCGAGCGCATACATGCGGGCGATGGCGGTTTCGTAGGACACTGGGCGCAGGTCTTTGGCTGTCAGGTCTTGGGCGTCAGGTCTGCATCAGGTCTTAGGTCTTAGGCAAAGACCCTGACCCGACGCTATGCACCCGACGCAATACTCACTAAGGGTACCAAGTCTGGGCGGCGGCTTTCGAGTTTTGGGCATCCGAGGGGGACTTGGGCGGGTTGAAGGGGGCGGAGCACGCTCCCAGGCGCACCGCCTATCGAGGTCAGGAACTCTGGGAGTGGGGGATCTGCCGGCTGGGTGGTTGGAGGCTGTCGCGCCCACCGATTGGTCTGGCTGCGGGGGAGGAAGAAGCTCGAAATAGGCTAAACTGGCGGGCACCGTTGCCGGGCAATCCGACAGCTTGGAGACCGCGAGAGGACTTGGGGCGATGGCTGTGCACTTTTTCGGACTTTAGCACATCCGACATCGACCCAGTCGCAATCTGGTCGCACTGCTCCAATTGGTCTCGCCTCCTGGTCGAGTTCTCTCTCCTCGCGGTTTTAGTCTGCATTCGTCCCGGCGTCGCATGGTCCAGCGGCACCGATCCGGCCTCCTCTGAGCCGGCCGCTGCGATTGACCATCTTCCCCTGGCGGAGCAGCAAATTTTCAGCTCATCGAAGGAACTGCTTTGGGTATCGGTCACCCCTGACGGAAAACAGATCGTCGTAGAGACGCGCGAGGAGGCGGCGTCAGCGGCGGTCGAGTCGAAGGATAAGGGATGGGTGAAAATTTCCTCGCTCGACGCCGATTCCATGGCCGAGCAGCGGGCCATCGAGCCCCGGGGCACGATCAACCTGGACCTCCCGGTAAAAAGCGTCTCGATGCGTTTGGGCAGCGAGGAGGTAGCCAACAGCCATATCGGGACGCTCGAAATTTCGTCGCCCGTGCCGGCTCTGCCCGATGCTCCGGATGGCGCGCGTGCCTTCCTGCCTCCCGTTGAACCGGATGGAGAGCTGGTCGCGTCTTGGCGAAGAGCTAGGAAACTACGACTGCGGAACTCCCCGGCGACAGGGCCCGCTACGCCGCCTGCACCATGAAATCCAGGGCCCGGGAAATGTAAGGTTTCAGCTCCCTGCGATGGACCACGGCATCCAGCATGCCATGCTCGAGCAGGAATTCGCTGCGCTGGAAGCCTTGGGGAAGTTTCTGGCGGATGGTCTGCTCGATCACGCGGGGACCGGCGAAGCCGATGAGGGCTCCGGGTTCGGCGATGTTGAGGTCGCCCAGCATGGCGAACGAGGCGGTGACGCCACCGGTGGTAGGGTCGGTCAGGACGGAGATGTAGGGGACTCTCAGTTCGTCGAGCCGTGCCAGCGCTGCCGAGATTTTCGCGAGCTGCATGAGGCTGATCACGCCTTCCATCATGCGCGCCCCACCCGAAGCGGAAATGATGACAAGCGGGGTATTGCTGTCTCCGGCCTTTTCGATTGCGCGGGTGATGACTTCGCCGACCACCGCTCCCATGCTGCCGCCAATGAACGCATACTCCATCGAGCTCATGATTACCGGACGTCCGTTCAGTTTGCCTTGAGCGTTGATGACAGCGTCGGTTAGCTCAGTGTCGGCCTGGGCCCGCTTGAGTCGGGATGCGTAGGGCTTCAGATCAACAAATTTCAGCGGGTCGGTGGACACCAGGTTGCCGTCGAACACCTCGTACTGGTTGGCGTCGAGGAGCTGCGCGAGGCGGGAGCGCGCGTCGATGCGGAAGTGCTTGTCGCACTTGGGGCAGACGTTCAGATTGTCTTCGAGATCTTTTTTCCAGATGATCTGGCGGCAGTTGTCACACTTCACCCACAGGCCTTCGGTGCGAATCTTCTTCTCGCCCGAGGTGTCCAGCTCGCCGGATTGGCGTTTGAACCAGGCCATGGGTCAGTCCTCAGTCGTTCGTCGTTGTCTAAATGCACTGCAAGTTCTCAGTTGCCCGTACTCCGTTCTGTTTTCGGCGATCGGCTGTCAGCTCTCGGCTTCTGGCGGCCAGCTGCCCGCCGGCGAACACCGATTGAATTTCAGTACTCAATGCCGCGTTGTGCCTGCACGCCTTTTTCATAGGCGTGTTTCACCTGGCGCATCTCGGTCACCGTGTCGGCTAGCTCCACAATTCTCGGATGGGCGTTCCGGCCCGTCAATATAACATGCACCATCTCGGGTTTCTTCCTAAGGCTCTCGGCCACCTTGGCGGAATCGAGCATGCCGTAGCTGATGGCGTAGTTGATCTCATCCAGAACGACCAGGTCCCACTCGCCGGAATGGATCGCCTTTTCCGCTTCGGCCCACCCTTCCTCGACCATGCGCACATCTTCGGGATCGGGTTTTTCGGCGCCTACCTTCACGAAACCGCGGCCCATCTGCTTCATGACGAACTTGTCGCCAAAGGCTTGGACCGCGTCCAACTCGCCGTAGTGCCACGAACCCTTCAGGAACTGCAGCATCAGGACGCGCATGCCCTGGCCGACGGCGCGTAGGGCGGTGCCCATGGCGGCGGTGGTTTTGCCCTTGCCGGGGCCGGTATTCACGATGATGAGTCCACGGCGGAAGTCCGGCATGGCGGTCAAACTCTTGATTGTACCCGTTTCGCGGGAATGGAGGAGTGTGCTTCGGTCAGAGAGCGCAGCCCCCGATCTGGATTCTCAATTTCTTGGGCAAGCAAATCACCAGCAAGATTCTTTTGAGGGAACTGGTGCTCTCGGGAATGCGTATGCATCCAAGGAACGGGTCTCTCGCTCTTCTGGGATAAAGTCCGGAGGTCTCCGCATGAAGCATAACAGCCGCCCACTGTTAATGTTGGTCCTGGCGCTTTCCTTCGCTGTGCCGGCCAGCGCAACCCGCCCCCAAGCCAACGCCAACCCGCGCGACGAAGATACGATTCGCGAAATCGTGGACCTCGAACGACAGGCGAAAGATGCGGCGATTCATCGGGACGCGACTTTTTCGGAAAGAACGCTGGCGGAAGACTATGTGGCCATCAGCCCGCTCGGGCAGGTGATCAGCAAGGCCGACACCGTTGCGGCGCGCAAGACGGCGCAGCTCCGCTACGATTCCATCGATGTCACGGAGATGGTGGTGCGGCTGTATGGGAATACGGCGGTCGTGACCGCGCGGGCGGATGTCAGGGGGAAAGAACTCGGAGAGGAGTTCAGCGGGCCCTATCGTTTCACGCGGGTGTGGGTGCGACGGAACGGGCACTGGCTCACCGTGAGCTACCAGGCTACCGTGACGCGGTAGCGCGCAATGCCTTGGAGAGTCGCTGCGCCACTCAAGATCCCAGCTCTTCGGCGGCCGGCTCAGGGCATCTGCAAAAGCTGGCGGACGTCGGTCTTTTTCTCGGTGTGGGCTGAGTCTTCAGCTAGAAGACGGGCGGTGATCTTCAGGGCTTCGATTTCTTTTCTCAGGCGCACTATCTCTTCCTCTTTCGTACGGAGCAAATCGAGCAGATTCCTCATGGCACGTCCTTGCGGTCGAAGTGGGGGGCGGCTGGCTGTCGACCGCCCGCGGAGGGGAGTGTACGTCGCCGGTCGGGGAGTGGCTATATCACGAAAGGGCAGGTTGTGGCGACGCTTAGTGCCCGCTGTGGTAGGGATGGCCCTTCAGGATGGTGAAGGCGCGGTAGACCTGCTCCAACAGGACGACCCGGGCGAGTTCGTGAGCCAGCGTCATCTTGCCTAGCGACAGCACGGCGGTCGCGGCCTGGCGGGCTTCGTCGGAGAAACCATCCGCCGGGCCCACCGCCAGCACGAGCGGCTGGGGGCTGCGATCCTGATGGTTTTGGAGGAACTGGGCGAAATCTTCGGAAGACAGCGGCCGGCCGCCTGCGTCGAGCAGCACGACCGTGTGCGCGGGGCGGGCGCCCCTCTTGTCGCGCAGTTTCAGGAGGGCGGATTCGTGGGTCAGGGCAAGACCCTCGACTTCGGTGTAACGGGAGATCCGCTTCAGGTATTCGTGGGTGAGGGCCTGGATGGCGGGGTTCTTCGTCTTGCCGATCCATGCGATCTTGATCTTCACAGGAAGGATTTAAACACAGAGCCGGGCCTTCGCGGGCAAAGCCCTGGGTGGGGAAGCTCTTAACCGCGAAGTGCGCCAAGAACGCCGCCAAGAGAGACGGAATTCCTGCGGTCAGCTCTTTCTGCCTGACGCCAGCACCACGCTTGCACCGAACTTCATGCCGTCGACGTTTTCATATCTCCGGATGGCGGCGTGGACCTCGGCGTCGATTGCGGGCCATTGTTCGGCCGGCACTCGTTTCAGCAAGGGAAGAAACGGATTGGTGACATCCTTGAGCTGTTCCCAGACTTCCTCGGCAGCGCCGGGCCACGTCCAGGGGACTGTTCTGGTCTCTTCTTGAACATCGGCAAAGCCGCTTTGTCGCAGGGCTTGAGAAAGGCCTCCTGGGTCCGCGAAGCGGAATGGGTTCGGGCCCCCCGCGACCAACAGCGGACCATCCACGTGCTTGTGAACGATTGCGATTGTCGTGGACCAATAGGGCTGTTCGATCGGACCCCAGGCTAGGAAACAGGCGCGAGCGCCCGGTTTGAGAACGCGGTGCAGTTCACGGAGGGCGCGTTCCACGTCGGGGAAGAACATGACACCGAAGCGGCATGTGCCCAAATCGAAGCTGTCGGCGGAGAACGGCAGGGATTGCGCGTCGGCCTGCTGGGTCGAGAAATTCGTGAAGCCCCGGTGACGGGCGCGCTCGGCGGCGATTTGGAGCAGTTCTCGAGCTCAGATCCAGGGCGGTCACGTGCCCGGCGGGGCCGACACGTGCAGCCAGGGTGACGGCGGGCTCACCGGTACCGCTGGCCAGATCCAGAACTTTCATTCCGGGAGACGGTTTCGCAAATTCGACCAAGGCTTCGGTGACGTCGCGACCCATGACCGCGGACTTGGCTTTCCACTTCTCGGAGGCGGCCAGACGGAACGACGAGCCCCATTGCGGATTGATGTCGTCAGAACTCATGGCGGGACTAGAAATGCGGGGCGAGCCAGAGCCGCGGCTGGAGGGAGACGCGGCCAGCCGGGCCTCTACAGCGGGTTCATGGAGCGCTTGCTGGCGTGGCTACGCTCTTTTCCGCTTCGGCGCCGCCGCGGTTGTGCGCTTCAGGGCTCCTCGCCTTGCGGGACCCTTAAGCTCGCCGGGTTCCAGGCGCTTGGCGGACTTCCATAGACGCTCCAGTTCGTAGTATCTGCGGGCTTTCTCCGCAAAGACGTGCACCACGAAGTCTACGTAGTCGAGGAGCACCCACTCGGCCTGACGGTAGCCTTCGACGTGCGAGGGATAGAGGCCCTCCCTTTTCAGGCGGAGTTCGACTTCGTCGGCGATGGCCTGGATCTGGCGCGGATTCGTGCCGCTGCAGACAACGAAGTAGTCCGTAAACGCCCCCGAGCCTTTTTCGAGTTCGAGGATGGTGATTTCTTCGGCTTTCTTGTCCTGGCAGGCAGCGATCGCCTCGGTTACTTGTCGCTTGGTGTCGTTCTTTTTCATTCGATCCTTGGCTCTTGTGATTGTAACCGAGATGGGGCTCTCGGCTCCCTTCCGGGAGCTCTGCGCGTCTGCCAAAAGAGCGCTTCACCGCAGCGATCGCAAAGGAATGCGCGAAGGACGCTACGCAGGGAATTCAAACGATCGTCCCTAGCGGTTGTTCCTGTACAGGCCCGCCTTCTTGATGTAATCGGCGACGGCCGGGTCCACCAATTTCCCGAGCGGTTTGCCGGCGGCCACGGCTTCGCGGATGGCGGTGGCGGAAATTGCTTGGTGCACGCTGTCGAGCAGGTGAACCGTCACGCCGTTCAGGACCAAGTCTCCTCTCGCAGGCTGCTTCTCGAAGGGCTTGGTCACCGCGGCTGCGGGGCGCAGCCTTTCAGGCAGAGAGTTAGCCACGTCGGCGAGGGAGTAGCCTGGGCGGCTGGCCACGATGAACGCGCATTCCTGGAAGAGCGCTTCGGGCTGGTGCCACTGGGCGATGTCACGAAAGGCGTCGATGCCGATCAGGAAGAAGAGCTGGTCGCTCTTCTTTAAAGTTTGCTTTAGGCGGTGAACAGTGTCGATCGAGTAGTTCGCGGCCGATGTCGTGCCTGCGGGTTTCTTACCGCTGGGAATCCCGGGTGGGGGCTCTGCGGGGGCTTCTAGCAGCGAGGGGCAAAATAATTTCCCGCCAGCGGTGGCCAGCGCGACCATCGCATAACGGTGCGCGAAGGCGGTTAGAGGCTGTTTCTGTTTGTGGGGAGGAACACTTGCCGGGACGAAGAGCACGCGCCCGAGCTGGAATTGTTCCTGGGCTGCCTGCGCCAGAGCGATGTGCCCGCGATGAATGGGGTCGAAGGTGCCGCCAAACAGGCCGATGTGCATGAAACCGCCCTTCCGGTGCCGCCGCCAGTCTCCCGGTTTCGACCGTCTGTTGCAAGTTTTTGTTCCTTTCATTGCGGAAGTTCCTACAGAAAGGTATTCTTGCGAATCTCGTTGTACGACTCGCCACCTCGTCCACGCGAAATTGGCCCTAATCGACCCCTGTCCATTAGGACAGGGCCCGTTTGGGCCACTCTTATGTGAACTGCTGTAACTCGCCGCTTTCTCTTTGCGGCTCTATGATTTACTTCGGTATGCGGAAGAACCTCCCCCTTCTTCGCACGCGTCTGCTTCCCTCGGCCCGGGACCCGATTCTGGGCTACGGCATCGCTGTGCTCAGCACCACGCTCGCTCTGATTCCCGCGATTCTGTTCTCCGATATGGCCGAGAGCCGTCTGGCCCTCTTTGCGGTCGCCATCATGGTCAGCGCGTGGGCTGGGGGAACCAGACCCGGAATCGCTGCCACCGCCTTCGCCCTCACCGTGAGCGGCTATTATTCCCTGGCCGGGGAGCACACCCCCACGGAATATCGCAGCGCAATTATTCGCCTCGCCCTTTTTGTTTCGGTCGCACTTCTGATTTGCTGGTTCAATGCGGCCTTGCGCGCCGCACAGGAAGGACTCCGGCGGTCGGAGAGCAACTTTCGCTCGCTGGTGACCAATGCGCCGTACGGCATTTGTCGGTGCGACTCGCGGGGGCATCTGGTCGACGCCAACCCGGCCCTGGTTGCATCCCTGGGTTACGGTTCAGCCGCCGAGCTGACGGGTCTCAATCTGAGCACGCTCTACGCCGACGGACAGCAATGGTTCGTGCTCGCCGACCACCTGCGCATGCAGGAAGACTTTCAGGGTCTGGTCGCCGAATGGACACGGAAGGATGGGAGCACGACGGCCGTGCGTCTGTCGGGCCGCGCCATCAGCGACGCATCGAAGAACGTCACCTTTGAACTCTTCACGGAAGACATCACGGAGCGGCGTGCGCTCGAACAGCAGCTCCGTCAGTCCCAGAAAATGGAAGCCATCGGGCGCCTGGCGGGCGGGATCGCCCATGACTTCAACAATCTGCTGATGGTGATTTCCGGCTACTCGGAATTCCTGCTCGACCGACTGGGCCCCGATCCTGCGCTCCGTGGGCCCGCCAGGGAGATAGCGGGCGCCGCCGAACGAGCTACCTCGCTGACCCGCCAGTTGCTGGCTTTCAGCCGGAAGCAAATGCTGACGCCCAAGGTGCTCGATCTGAACGGAGTCGTCACGGAAAACCTGAAGATGTTGACGCGCCTGATTGGCGAGGATATCGATCTGGTGATGATCCCCGGTGCGGAACTGGGGCCCGTGAAGGCCGACCCCGGACAGGTCGAACAGGTCATCCTCAACCTGGCCGTGAATGCGCGCGATGCCATGCCCCAGGGGGGCAGGCTCACGATCGAGACCTCCAACGTCACGCTGGATGAGGCTTACGCTCGCCTGCACGCGCCCGTGCAACCGGGCGACTATACGATGCTGGCAATTACCGACACCGGCGTCGGCATGGACGGTGAAACCCAGTCCCACATTTTCGAGCCGTTCTTCACGACCAAAGGGACCAAGGGCACGGGCCTGGGACTCTCCACCGTCTACGGGATCGTGAAGCAGAGCGGGGGCTACATCTGGGTTTACAGCGAGCCGGGTAGAGGAACATCGTTCAAGATCTACCTGCCGCACGTCACCGCCGAGGAGGTCGCGGTGGTCGAGCAACCGGCGGCGGTGGCCGCGCCAGTGGCGGCGGAAACGCCGGAGGAAACCATTCTAGTGGTGGAAGACGAAGTGAATCTGCGCCGTCTGACCCGCCAGTTCCTGGAGAACCAGGGCTACGCCGTGGTGGAAGCCGCCGATGGGGCGGCTGCGGTGCAGATCTGCGTGGCTCACCAGGGCACCATTCACCTGCTGCTGACCGACGTCATCATGCCAGGCATGAATGGCCGCGAACTTGCCCACCGCGTCTCCGAGATTCGCCCGAACATAAAGGTGATGTATATGTCGGGCTACACGGAGAACGCAATCGGCCACAACGGCACGCTGGATGCGGGCATCACCCTCCTTCAGAAGCCCTTTACCCTTCACGCACTCAAAGCTAAGGTGCGCGAAGTGCTCGACCAAACAACGCTCCCCCAGGAGGTCGCAATGTCTGCTCGTGCTGTTCTCAATCCCAACACCCGGGTAGCCCGGGAAAAAGTTCCTCCCTTCCGCGCACAGCGTTTCAATCTGCACTTACCGCTGCGCTACCGTGAGGTAGGAGAACAAGACTGGCGGCAGGGAACGACAGCCAACATCAGTCGTTCCGGAATGCTCTTCGAAGCTGAAGAAGTTCTGCAGCCCAACGTACAACTGGAAATCAACCTGGTCTTGCCCGCGGAAATTGCGGGACTCAGCCCCACCGAAGTGGTCTGCCGCGGCGAAGTGGTACGCGCCGTGGACCTAGGCGACTCTTCGACGAGTCCTGCACTCGCAGCCAAGATTCTGCAATATCACTTCCAACACGGCTCCCGCGTGTCGGAAGCGTAGTCACCACCTGGACAGATGCAATGTCTGTCCGGCCGGGTGTAAGCCCGGCGCAGAGCTCCCAGGTTCTGCGGTGAGTTTTCGCGAGATTGGGTGGACAGCCTTACCGCTCCGACGGGCGGGGACGCCCGTCGCTCCACAGACAACGCGGATGAGAGGCGGGCGCTTACAGGTCTTGTTGAGGACTGGCGACGGACGACTCGAGACTTTCTTCCCGCATATCTTCCACCCTCTCCGCCATCGCGTACTTCAGCTCATCAATCCCCTTGCCCGTGACCGCGGAGATGGGAAACAGCTCCAGCTTTTTCCTTTTGCAGTACTGCTTGAGCTTCGCCAGCCTGTCTTTGTTGGCGGCGTCGATCTTCGATGCCACCATGATCATCGGCTTCTCGGCGAGGTGTGCACCGAAGCTGTCGAGTTCGCCCAGAATCACCTCGACATCCTTCACAACATCGGGGCGCCCACTGGCGTCGGACACATCGACCAGGTGGACCAGCAAGCGTGTGCGCTCGATGTGGCGCAGGAACTGGATGCCAAGACCCGCTCCGTCGTGGGCGCCTTCGATCAGGCCGGGAATGTCCGCGACCACGAAGCTGATCTCGTTCTTTGTGTCGCCGACCGCCACAACACCCAGGTTGGGTTGGAGCGTGGTGAAGGGATAGTCGGCAATCTTAGGGCGCGCCGCTGAAATGCGCGCAATCAGGGTGGACTTGCCCACGTTCGGATATCCCACGAGTCCCACATCGGCGAGCAGCTTCAACTCCAGGCGGAAGACGCGCTCTTCGCCGGGACGTCCTTCTTCGTGCTCGCGCGGCGCCTGGTGCGTGGAGGTGGCGAAGCGGGCATTGCCCCGTCCGCCCCGTCCGCCGTGCGCGATGACGATCTGCTCATCCGGGCGCGAGAAGTCCCAGACCTTGGCGCCAGTCTCCTCATCGTAGACGATCGTGCCTACCGGGACTTTGAGAGTGACGTCGCTGCCCTCGCCGCCCGTCTTGTTGGAGCCTTCCCCGTGACGTCCCCGTTGGGCTTTGTACTCTGGATTGAAACGGAAGTGGACGAGCGTATTGTGGCGCTCGCTGGATTCCATGATGACATCGCCACCTTTGCCGCCGTCGCCGCCGGAGGGACCGCCCCGCGGGACGAACTTCTCCCGGCGGAAGGCAAGGCAGCCGTTGCCGCCGTCGCCGGCTTTGACTCGGATGGTGGCTTCGTCGATGAACACGGCAGTTCTCGGTTCTCAGTTCTCGGTTCTCCGTGGGTGATCGCGGGCGAGATCTTTCGTTGCGTAGTCTCGGGAGCCGGACGCTTTCGTTGGATCAGACATGCTCGGGATCTTCCCAAAAGATAATAGCCCCTCAACCACAGGGGCTATCGCTTGCCGCACTTGTGCGCGCGGCGGATCTTAGGCTTTGACGGGTTCCACCGGCTCGACCATCACGTACTTGCCCATCGAGCCCCGGTCCTTGAATCTAATGCGGCCGGTGATCTTCGCGAACAGGGTGTCGTCTTTGCCGCGGCCAACGTTGAGGCCCGGCTTCACACGCGTGCCGCGCTGGCGCACGATGATGGTTCCGCCGGGCACGACCTGCCCGCCGAACGCCTTGAAGCCTAGCCGCTGCGCGTTCGAATCGCGCCCGTTTCGTGAACTTCCTAGTCCTTTTTTATGTGCCATGGCTCGGTTCTCAGTTCTCAGTTTCTGTCCACAAGGGCAGAAATCTGGTTCCCCTACGTTACCTCACTTCTTTACTTCTTTTTCTTCGGAGTCGCCTTCTTCACTACGGCCTTCTTCGCGGCCTTCTTTTTCGCGGGAGCTTTCGCGCCTTGCGCTTCCACGACCGGAGCCAGTTTCTTCACTTTGGGCTCCTTCTTCGGCAGTTCGGGGGCTTTGAACGACTGGCCGTCGTAGGCGATTTCGGTGATGCGGACGGCGCTGTAAGCCTGGCGGTGTCCGCGCAGCTTCTTGTACTGCTTTTTACGCTTGTAGTGGAAGACGAGGATCTTGGCGCCCCGGCCCTCCTCGACCACTTCGCCGACCACACGCGCTTCCGACTGCGGACGGGCGATCTCACCCTCCGAGCCGGAAACCGCGAGCACGTCGTTGAATTCGACCTGGCCGTCCGTAGCCGTGCCCACTTTCTCCACTCGAATCACATCGCCGGGCGCCACCCGGTACTGCTTACCACCGGCGCGGATGACCGCGTACATAGCCTGCCTCCGAAAACTCCACTCCCCGGCGCACACGGGCGCTCGTAAGGGAACTTTATGATTTCTCTATGCTTGCTGTGTTTTGCCGCTAGGCGCTTTCATCAGCCACGGCGGGCGGTCCAGAACGGTCCCGCAGGTACAGGCAAACTCAACTATTTTAGCGTGTGGTGTCGAAATCGGTCAAACTGAAAGCGCTGACACCCCAGCACGGAGACCCAGAGATACCCAGTGAATCCTATCGCCTCTACCTCTTTCTACCCTCCGGCTCCGCTCCCTGCCACGCCGGGCGCTGCCCTGAAAATCTTAGGCCAGTCTGTGTCTCCGGGGCCGGGTTCTGTGCGACAATGCGTCGCCTAATTTTTCGGAGGATCCGGATGCGACAAAGGGCTTACTGGGCGGTGGTTTCCATTCTCCTGACGATCGCAGCTTTGAGCTTCGCGCAATCCAAGAAGGCAGCCGCCAAGCCGTCTGGCGGTCCCGACAAAGCCTACCTGCAGAAGATCTGGGATGGTTGGGCTGCTCTCGACCCATCCAAGCAGACCCAGTACTACGCGCAGGGGCCGCACACCTTCTATGACATTGCCCCGCTGAAGTACGGGAGCTGGGACGAATACCAGAAGGGCGTGGTCAACGTGCTTGCCGACTTCAAGTCGGCGACGTTCACGGTAAATGACGACGCGGAGATCCACCCCACCGGCGATCACGCCTGGGGCTTCGCCACCGTAAAAGAAGATGCCACCATGAAGTCGGGCAAGCGGGAGATCGCGACCATCCGCTGGACGTTCGTCTTCGAGAAGCAGGACGGCAAATGGCTGATTGTGCACGAGCACGTTTCCGAGCCGTTGCAGTGAGGCCGCCTCTCACGGGCCTGAAGACTAAAGCGAACCGCAAGGTCAGCTGAGATCGCGCGAAGCGCGCAAACCACAGCGCCATCTGAGTGGGTTGTCGGTTCGGACCCCCTCTGGTTAAGTTAGTACGCCTTCGTGAAGAAGTAGACCGTCATTCCCGTGCCGACCAGGATGACAAATACCCGGATCCAGGATTGGGGAAGCTGCTGCGCGTAGTGAGCTGAGAAATATCCGCCGACGATCGCGCCCGCGGTCATTACGATCGCATGTGGCCAATAAATGGCATGCGCTACGATAAACGCGATCACTGCCACGCCGTTGATCACCGCGCCCAGCACCACTTTCAGCGCGTTCATCGCATGAATGTCGGTCATGCCCAGGGTTGTGAGCATGGCCAGGTTCATGATGCCGACGCCGCCGCCGAAATATCCCCCGTAGATCGCGACCGCCAGCTCGAACACCGATGCGCCGATTAACGCCCGGGTGGAGGCACCTTGCTCGAGGCCGGAGGGCCGGCGACCGGTCAACCGTTTCCCGAAAGCAAACAGCAGGGTCGCGCCCAGCATCAGCCAGGGCAGCACGCGCATGAAGGTGTGGGCGGGAGTTCTCAGGAGAAGAAACGCACCCACCAGGCCGCCCGCGATGCTGGTCAGGACCAGCGGGACCATCACGCGCCGGGACAGATTGAAGCGGTTGCGGTACGCTCCACCGCTGGCCGTCGTGCCGACCCACAAGGAAAACGCGTTGGTGGCATTCGCGGGAATGGGTGGGACGTGCGTCCAGAGGAGGGCCGGAAATGCGACAAAGCTTCCGCCGCCGGCGACAGCGTTGAGTGCGCCGCCCACCATTCCGGCGAGAAAAAGCACAATGGCAGAATGGATGCCCAAGCAGTAGGTGTATCAGAAACAGCGCGCGGCTGTCAGCCTCTGGTCCCGGCTTCGCGCGACTGCTTCTCCGCAGAGGGCAAGCCAACCTTTCTCTGCGGGCTGCGTCTTAGGGGAAGGAGGCTTTGCCATGCGCATCTTGCTCCCTACTGTGCTCTGGTGCGTCGCTGTGTCCGTCGCCCTCGCTCCGCAATCCAATTCGGCGTCCAGCGCCCCCCTGGGCCCTTGCGCTGCGCCCGAGCAGAAACAGCTTGAATTCTGGGTGGGCCAGTGGGATCTCACTTGGCCCGGAGCAAAGCCGGGAGAACTCGATCACGGCACCAACAGCATTCATCGGCTGCTGGAGAATTGTGTGGTACAGGAGAATTTCTCCGGCGGACAGGCCATGCACCTGCGCGGCATGAGCGTTTCGATCTTCGATACGCGCGCCGGCAGATGGAAGCAGACTTGGGTGGACAACGAGGGCGGCTATCTGGACTTCGTGGGTGAATTCAAAGATGGCCAGTTGATCCTAGGGCGCGAGGCGGTGCGTCCGGACGGCACCAGGGTGATTCAGCGCATGGTGTTCAAGAACATCACGGCCAAAGAGTTTGACTGGAACTGGGAGGAGTCCACCGACGCTGGCAAGAGCTGGCAGCTGAGGTGGCCGATCCACTACAGGAGGAAGGGCGCCTAGCGCTTCACCGATGGCAGTCGTGCGCCCTTGACGGCCATCAACCGCAATGGGATCACCCGCGGGATATGCTTGCACAACTATCTCGGCTGTCGCTGGCCGCCCCGATCGCCGCTTCTGCCCAGACTCCCACCTAGGCCCCTGTGGGCTTCGATGCCAGCCCGCGCATTTTTGGTCTCCGCAAACCGGTCGAGTCTGGCGAACGAGGGTCCGTAGAACGATTCTGGAAGAAGGTCCACAACAGCGGCGCCCCTTTTCGTCGAGCCGATTCCAGGTGACCAACGCCGCGCGTAGGGTCGTGGCAGGATCGAGTTTCGGTGGACTGGCGGCGGTTTTCATGGGCCTGCGGCGCTCAGAAGTGTTTGGCAATGTGTCTTTGTAGGATTCGTTCTGGTGGAAGCCCGAAGGTGGGGAGGAAGGGCAGCGGCTTACCAGGCAAGTCGATGCATCGCCCAAACTTCCCTTGCGGTTTCTATCTGGAAGTTGGCCCCATGAAAAGCTATCCCACGCAGATCGTCGCGAACCAGCACATGCGCGATGTGCGCGATGCCAAGAGTTATCCTCTCTCCTGTTTCGAATAGGACGGCGGCCAGGCGTTCCTCAATTGGAGCGCGCTGGCGTGATGCGGGGTCTGCTGCTCCTGATGGGAAGCCAGAACGAGTGCAGCCTCTCACCGCCACGAACTGGTGGGGCTCTACTCGCACAAGGCGAAGGCGCGCACCGGGAACGACGTACCGCCCTGAATGGCCGGAGGCGCCGCAAAAAAAATAAAATTTCGGGCTGGCAGGCGATCCAGCCCGCACAGATGCTCGACGATCGGAATACCGGCCGCCAGCAGCAAAGTATGCGCGGGTCGCGCGGGGTCCTCCATATTGTCGATGTTGGCGCAGTCGATTCCGACCAAGGCCGCGCCCTGGTGGACCAGATGCTCGCACGCGCCTGCCGTGAGATACGGACCGGAGCGAAAGTAGTTCGGTGATCCCCAGTGCTTGGCCCAGCCGGTATGAACCAGCACCGCCTTGTCGCGGATGGAAACTCCGAAAACGACGCCCGCTTCGATGGGCCCGTCTTCCGGCCCAGAGATGACGACCCCCGTGAGATTGGCGAGCTTCTCGAGGGGCACGCCCGCAAGGTCCGCGCCATTGGGGTGGCGGTGAAAGGGTGCATCCACGTAGGTTCCGGTGTTGCCGCCCAGTTCGTAGGATGCGATCTGGAAGCTGGTGCCGGAGGCATAGTGAGCGTGCTGGGCGGAATCTCCGTGGGCCAGAAAAGTGTGAAACTTCGGCACCGGGAGCCCGGGATAGGACGGCATGCCCGGTTCGAGCCGGTGGCTGAGATCTACGATCATTCCTTCCCCCTGCCAATGCCTCATGGAACGTACACATTCACGCTTTGCGATTCCACATTCTTCGAGATTTGGACGCGGCCCTGCCGTCTTCGGCAACACTGATGCCGTCGCGAAGTGGCTCGTGGGCCTGCGCTGGGCGACCGTGGCGCAGATCACAGCCGTGGTGGGATAAGGCCGCGAGTCTCCTACCTAGGAAGGGAAGGCGACTTAACTTTATAGCGAAGTCGTTGCGCAGAATTCGCTCGCTGCCCTCGAAGCGACATGGCGGCCGGGCCGCGCCCAACCCGAGCGTCGAGCAGACCGAAGAAAAAGCTGATCCGTCGGACCGAGCGTGACGATTCGTCCAGCAAAGTTCCGCGAAGGAACCCGATGGCGGCGGCTCGGCAGCTTCGCGGAGAGAGTGGCGCACGCCACGTCACCGCCCCAATTTCAGGGCTTGGTTGCGGTCTGCTGGCTGGCGACGCATTGCCACAGGCCCCCGGGCATGCGGACCCAGGTGTCGGTCCAGCGCTCGCGACGATCGACTTTGCTACCGTCGCCATCGACGCCTTTTCCAGTCCACGCTCCGGTCGCGATTGCGACGTGACCGAAGGCGATCACTTTCACATCGCTGATCCCATTCTGCTCCCACCGGCCGCCCTTAAGGCTGGCGAGCAGCGCTTCTTTGCCAGAGACCTTGCCATCGGTGTCGGTGTTGACGAAGCGATCGGCGAGAAGCGGGGCGACCATTTCCGGCTTGCCGTCTTTCTGCGCCGCAGCCCACTTGTATTCCAGGTCTGAGATGGCTTTCTCGAGGTCCGGGGAAGCTTGGGACCAGGCGGGAAGCGTGGGTCGACAGAGCAGAAGCACGACCGCCGCTAAGAGTGCTCGTTTCATCCGGGATTCTCCTCAGCGGCTAATGTTACAGGACCCCAGCGAGCGCAGCCAGCGTAGCCGGCATCGCACACCGGCACGACCCAGCCATCTACATGTAGAACAAACTTAATCGCGGCAGGCGGTGGTTTTCCAATAGGCGTTTGTGGATGTACTGCTTCTCGAGTTGAGCAATCTGGGCGGCGGGCATCTTGCTGCGGTAGGGAGCAAGTTCGCGGTCGGCCTGGGCGCGGACCGAGACGACGTCTTCATCGAGCGTCGCGGCCAGCAAAGCGGCGAAAAGTTTTTCTTCCATGACGGTGAGGCGACGCTCCAGATCCTCGAGGCGCAAGCGGCCTGCCTTCGGCGATGTTTCTGATCCCGTGGGGCCCGCGTCGCTATGGATGAGCTCGGCCAATTCGCGCAGGGCGCGTGCCGTTTCACGCGCCACCGCCTGCGGGGAGACTCCGCCACGCTCGAGGAGCTCGACGCGCTCCAGTTTCTCAGCATTGCCCCGCAGAAACAGAGCGATCTCGCCCGGCTGGAATCCCCGATCCGCTGCGGACCGACCCGCGCTGGGCTGCGCCTCGCTGTCTTTCGCTGCGCCTACCGCCGCTTCCTTCATGTCTTCGGCCGCGGATAGCACCGCCTGGGAGCAATAAGCAAGGCTATTCACCTTCTTCGATTTCGACGGCCGCCGCTCGTGGTGGTCGAAGGCTGCATCAATGCCGCGTAGGACAGCTGCGAGCGGAATCCCAGCATCTTTCCAGGTTTCGATCAGCGCCCAATCCAGAGTGGAAAGCAACAGCGTGCCTCCGCGACGACGCTGGAAGTGTTCTTCGATTTCCGTGAAATAGTTGAAGTAGTTTTCCACGAGCACTTCAGTGGGAGGAAGAACGCGACTTGCCAGGCGGTCTGGCCTCGGCAGCCGGGCTCGGAGACTTCGCGGCCCTGGCTTTGGCGGCTCCGTCCCGCCCGGCCGCAGCATTGCGTTCCCAGATGATGCGCAAGCCCTCGAGCGTCAGGTGGTCGTCGACCACCTTGATGTATTTCGAAGCGGTTCCGAGCAGCGGCGCCAGGCCGCCGGTGGCAACCACCTCGGTGTCCTTCCCCATCTCGTTCAAGAGTTGCTCGAGAATGCCATCGACCAGGCCGAGGTAGCCGTAGTATAGGCCGGACTGCAGACTGCCGACCGTGGTGCTGCCGATCACGCGCGATGGCTTGCGGATGTCGACTCGAGGCAGTCGCGCGGTGCGCTGGAAAAGGGCATCGGCGGAAATGCCGATGCCGGGACAGATCACGCCGCCCAGATATTCACCCTTGGCGGAAACGCAGTCGAAGGTGGTGGCGGTGCCGAAATCGACGATCACACAGGGGCCGCCGTACTTTTCGAAAGCGGCGACGCCGTTCACGATGCGGTCGGCGCCCACCTCGGCGGGATTCTCGTAGTGCACGGGCATGCCGGTCTTCACGCCGGGTTCGATGAACAACGGCTTCAAGTTGAAGTAGCGTTCGCAGACCTGGCGCAGGGTGGAGTCGAGCGGGGGCACGACCGAGGAGATGACGATGCCTTGGATGCCGGAGACTTCGACTTTGTCCATGGAGAAGAGGCTGCGGAAGAGCACTCCGTATTCGTCCACTGTGTGATTGAGCGCGGTGGCTACGCGCCAGTGGGCGACAAGGCGCTCATAGTGTGGCGTTTCTGCCATCCGGTCTCCGGGTCGGAGGTTCGCGACGCGGGCGAAAACGCCCAGCACCGTGTTGGTGTTGCCGACATCGATGACCAGAAGCATAAGAAACCACGTAGGCCAGACGTCCTCGTCTGGGCAGCCGAGCCTTGCTCGGCCGACGGGCGTTCCCACAAACTCGGGCGGCCTCGCGAGCTAAGCTGCTCTGACCGTCCCGCTCAGAACGGTGCGCAGCCCCTGCGCAGTCCGAACCCGCAGGAAGCCGCGCGAATCCAAGCCTTCCGTTACGCCTTCGAAACCGCCGTTCTCTTCGGTGTGCACTTTTCGTCCGCGCGCGTAAGAAGAATGCTCGGCAAAACGGCACAAGATCGACTCGCGTGCGTTCGGCTTGTCCAGAAGGTCGCGATACTCGCCGTGCAGCGATTTTAGCAAAGCGGCGGCGACTTCCACCCGCGACCACTCAGTTCCTGAAGCCATGCGCAACGAGGTCGCGACCTCCCGCAATTCCTCGGGAAATTTTGGCTGATTCACGTTGATGCCGATGCCCACCACGACATAACGCACGCGCGTCGCCTCCGCATTCATTTCAGTGAGGATGCCGCAGAACTTCCTGTCGTCGAGAAGAAGATCGTTGGGCCACTTGAGGTCCGGATTCACCCGCGCGTCGATTTCCTGGATGGCGGAATGGACCGCCAGGCCGGCAGCGAGCGCAAGGATCAGGGCTTCCGACGGAGGCAGCATCGGCCGAAGTACGACCGAACAATAGATGCCAGTAGAACGGGCGGAGTGCCACAGGTTGGCGCCGCGCCCGCGTCCAGCCATTTGCTCCTCGGCTAGGAACACGCTGCCTTCGGGCGCACCCAGAGCAGCGGCTTCCATCGCGGCCGAGTTCGTCGAGCCAATCTTATAGTAATGATGGATGTGTTGAAAAATCGTGCCCTTGATCAACGGAGCGAGTACGTCGGCCAGCAGAAGGTCCGGCACAGCGCGAAGCTGGTATCCGGTGGCGGGATGTCCCGTAACTCTAACGCCCAGGGAGCGCAGCTGCTGGATGAGACGCCAGACCTCGAAGCGGCTGGCGCCGATTTCCTCGGCGATCTTGGTGCCGCTGACTACGACCATGGCGTGGTCCATCAGCAGGCCGAGGATGCGCTCCAGGCGGACGTCGGTTTTCTGGGCGGGCGCAGCGCGGACTGGCCCGTGGGTGCGAGTTGGGGCCGGTTTGACGATGCCGGAATTATAACCAGTCATGTGCTGGCCGTCGTTGGCGGGGCGGAGAAATACGATCTCGCCCGGCCCTCAGGGTCCCTGAACCGGCCGCCGCCCCTGGCGAGCGGTTATGCACTTCGTTGTGCGTCTAGTTAAGTTAGACGGCAGGCGAACTCCGGCGGATCAGCAGCGAGATGGTCAGCCCGATAAAGAGCACGACAGCCAGCACCCCATTGATCCGTGACGCCCATGGCATGGCTTTCACTGGGCGAGGTACGCTGGACAGGGGCAGAACAACCCAGTTCATGAACAAGTACACCACGCAGCCGTAAACCGCGCCGCTGACAACCGGCCGGCGACGCAAAATGGGGAATTTGCGGCTAGCCACATAGAAAATGCCGGTCCAGCTCAGCGCGATTGCATAGTGGAGCGCCACACCGAGAGCAACCGATGTCCCGTCGAGCTGGAATGCCTGTCTGCCGATCAAGCCGCTCGCGATGTATTGAAACACCATCGTTGGGGTAATCCCACGCAGGTGGCTGAAGACCAGGGCGTCGGTGATGTCCAAGGTGCCGGCGATCAGGCCGACCTCGAGGATCAGAGCCAGAGCGCCAGGCCGGTTTGGGGGTGTCAGAATTCGAGGATCTACCGTCACTTTTGGCCTCTCCCGCAACCCCTCCCGGGGCAAGTTAGGCGGGCAAAACCCGCAAGCTCATGTCTACGGCTTGCGCGGAGTGGGTGAGCGCACCGACGGAGATGAAGTTGACCCCGGTCTCAGCGTAGGCGCGGACATTTTCCAGCTTGATGCCGCCGGAGCACTCCACGGGAATTCGTTTTTCCAAACGCGAGCAGTATTCCACCGCTTGGCGGACATCGTCCACCGACATGCTGTCGAGCAGGAGCGCCTCCGCGTCGTGGGCGAGGGCCTGCTCCATCTCGTCCAACGTGCGTACTTCGACTTCGATGGGCTGCGACCCGCGGCGGTTGCGATGCGCGCGTTCGAGCGCTGGGACGATTCCGCCGGCGAGCGCAATGTGGTTGTTCTTGATCAGCACACCGTCGGACAGATCGAGACGGTGATTCTGGCCGCCGCCGCAGCGGACCGCGTATTTGTCGATCACGCGCAAGCCGGGAACGGTTTTGCGGGTGTCGAGGATGCGGGCTTTCGTTCCGCTGACGGCTTCCACGAACTGGCGGGTGAGAGTGGCGATGCCGCTCATGCGCTGCAGGAAGTTCAGGATCACCCGCTCGCAGGAGAGAATCACCCGGGCGTTGTGGCGGATGACCGCCACGGACTGGCCTTTGTGCAGGCGCACCCCGTCAAAGATTTCAGGATGGCTGGTGACTTCGTAGTGCGAGACCACGGCGCCGTCGAGTGCGGCGAAGACGTCGAGAATGGCCGGAACCACGCCGATGCCTGCGAGAATGCAGTCCTGCTTCGCCAGCACGGTGGCGGAGGCTTTCTGGTTGGGGTCCACGCAGGCGTAGCTGGTGGCGTCGCGCGTGGCGCGGTCCTCCAGCAGTGCGTTTTGCAGGATCGCGGTGATGTGGCGGTTGTTCCAATCCACGGGAAGTTCTCGGTTCTCAGTGCTCAGTAGACCACAGTGCACGCAAATGACAATTACTCACAGCCTAGCTCATCCCGCTTACTTCTTGCCTTGGCACGCAAGACCTCTAGTTCCTGGCGGCGCTTGCGCAGGCCTTCCACGACGTTGGCCGGAGCCTTTGCCAGAAAGCCCTGGTTGCTCAACTGGCGATCCCCGTTGGCGATTTCTTTCTCCATCTTTTCCAGGTCCTTCTTCAGGCGCTCGCATTCGGCGGGCAGGTCGATCTTTTGTTCGTAAACCACGTGCACGTCGAAGCGAGCGGTATGCCTGGCTCCGGGCAATTTCGCCAGCGAAGCATCCATGAAGGCGATCTGCTCGACGTTGGCTTGGCGCTCGACTGCGCTGCGATTCTGCTCGATGAGGGTACGAATCTCCGGTTCGGGCACGAACAGCTGGATCGGCACCTTCAACTTTGGTTCGGCCTTCAGCTCAGCGCGCCGGTTGCGGACACTAACGATCAAATCCTGCAGCACCGCCATGTGAGTTTCGGCCTTCAGGTCGAGTTGTCGCTCGTCGGCTTGGGGATAGGCCGCCAGTGCTATCGATTTCAGCGGCGGGTGGCCGACGTAGATGGCGTGCCAGATTTCTTCGGTGATGAATGGCATCACCGGGTGCAGCAGGCGCAATGCGGCTTCGAAAAGACTGACGAGGTTGTTACCGGCGGTCTGGGCTGCGTTCTTATCGCCGCCTTCTTCGAACATCAGGCGCGGCTTGATGAGTTCGAGGTACCAGTCGCAGAACTCGCCCCAGAAGAAGTCGTAGATTCGACTGGCGGCTTCGTGGAAGCGGTAGGTTTCAAGCGCATCGTTGACATAGCCCGCCACGCCGTTGAAGCGGGAGAGAATCCAGCGGTCTTCGAGGGTTTCTGCTTTGATGCCAGCGACGCCTTTCCCGTCAGAGTTCGCGGGCGGGAGTGCCCGCTCCACACTTCCGCCGATGCGGTCCACGTTCATGAACATGAAGCGGGCGGCGTTCCAGATCTTGTTGGCGAAGTTGCGGTAGCCTTCGGTGCGACTCGGGTTGAAGGCGATGTCCGTTCCGGGCGCAGCCATGGCGGCCAGCGTGAAGCGTGTGGCATCGGTGCCGTATTTCTCGATCACTTCGATGGGATCGAGCACGTTGCCCTTGGTCTTCGACATCTTTTGTCTTTCGGCATCGCGGACCAAGGCGTGGATGTAGACCTCGCGGAAGGGCACGCTGTTGCGCAACGCTTGTTCGTGGCTTTCAGGGTTTTTTCCAGCCCGCAACGGCTTCTCGGGGGGCAGCATGAACCAGCAGCCCAGCATGATCATGCGGGCCACCCAGAAGAACAGGATGTCGAAGCCGGTAATCAGCAGCGATGTCGGATAGAAAACCTCCAGGTCGCGAGTGGCTTCCGGCCAGCCAAGGCTCGTAAAGGGGAGTAAACCTGAGGAGAACCACGTGTCGAGCACGTCGGTGTCTTGCTCGAGCCGAGCGCTGCCGCACTTCGGGCACTTGGCGGGTGTCTCGCGGGCGACGATGATTTCCTTGCAATCACCGCAGCGCCAGGCGGGGATGCGGTGTCCCCACCAGAGCTGGCGCGAGATGCACCAGTCGTGGATGTTGTGCATCCAGTTCAAATAGATCTGCTTGTAGTTCTCGGGCGTGAAGCGGATGTACCCCTTCTCCACCACCTCGATGGCGCGCTTGGCGAGCGGCTCGACCTTCACGAACCACTGCTCGGAGAGGCGCGGCTCGACCACCGTGCCGGAGCGATCGCACTTGCCGAGAGCAATCGTGTAGTCCTTGATCCCAACCAAAAACCCTTGCGCTTCGAGATCTTCCACCACTTGCGTGCGCGCGGCGAAGCGGTCGAGGCCTGCGTAAGGCCCGGCGTTTTCGTTCATGTGGGCACGCTCGTCCATCACATCGATCTGCGGCAGGTGGTGACGCAGGCCCGCCTGGAAGTCGTTGGGGTCGTGCGCGGGCGTGACTTTCACGGCGCCGGTGCCGAACTCGGGGTTGGCGAGTTCGTCCAGGATGATCGGGATCTCTCGACCCATCAGCGGTAGCACGACTTTTTTGCCGTGCAGGTGCATGTAACGCTCGTCTTTCGCGTTCACGGCGACGGCGGCGTCGCCGAGCATCGTTTCCGGACGCGTGGTGGCGACAGTGATGAATTCCTTCGAGCCAACCACCGGGTAGCGGATTTCGTAAAGCTTGCCGGGAACGTCTTCGTGTTTGACCTCGAGGTCCGAGATCGCGGTGCCGCAGTCGGGGCACCAATTCACGATGTACTTCCCGCGATAGATCAGCTTCTGCTCGTACAAGCGCACGAACACTTCGCGCACGGCGTGCGAGAGGTTCTCGTCCATAGTGAAGTATTCGCGCTGCCAGTCGACCGACGCGCCCAGACGCTTCATCTGGTCGAGGATGGCGCCTCCGTACTGGCGTCGCCAGCACCAGACGCGCTCGATAAAAGCTTCGCGGCCCAGGTCGCGGCGCGACTTGCCCTCACTGCGCAGCTGGCGTTCCACCATCATCTGGGTGGCGATGCCGGCATGGTCGGTGCCGGGGAGCCAGAGGGTGAGATCGCCGCGCATGCGGTGCCAGCGGATGATGATGTCCATTTCCGTCTGGTTGAGCATGTGGCCCATGTGCAGGCGGCCGGTCACGTTGGGCGGCGGCAGCAGCAGGCTAAACACGTTGCGGACGTAGCCTTCGGGAGGCGTGGGAGTGTGGAAGAGCTTTTCGTTTTTCCAGTAGTCGGCCCAGCGCATTTCGATCGCGCCCGGCTCATACGCCTTGGGGAGTTCGTGGGGCATCTTGTCCGCTTGGCCGGTCGTGTGGGGGACGGGATTCGTCCGTCCGTGCCGAGCGACGCTCGGCAGGTCTTGCCGGTGCAAGGATAAACTCTGATCTTACAGGCGGTTGGAAAAGCGGGTCAAACTGCGTCAGGGGTGATCATTACGTCCCCCCTGAAAGTACCCCACCCCCTGGGATCAGGTTTCCTTGGGTCAGGTGCTTTCCTTCTCACCCAAGGTGAATGCGTCGTGGAATCACAGTTTTCGTTGCGCCTCATTTTCGCTCATGGTATAGTTCCGCGCGCTTCCAGGCCCACCGGTGCTCAGAAAAATCCCATCGAATTTGCCCCGCTAAACTGCATTGGCCCGGGGTAAGGGGAGCTCCCCTTGAACATATCTCTTCGACGAGCCGCACGCCTACTCTGTGTTCTGGCGTTGCTTTGCATCGCGCTGCCTGGCTTTGCGCAAAACGCTCCGCCCGCTGATCTAGATGATTATGTTGCGCGCACCATGAAAACGTTTGATGTGCCAGGAATGTCCGTAGCCATCGTGAAGGATGGAAAGGTTGTCCTGGCCAAAGGCTATAGGGTGCGCAAGCTCGGCGAGCCGACGCCTGTGGACGAAAACACTTTGTTTGGCATTGGTTCAAACACGAAGGCGTTCACGGCCGCTGCCGTCGCCACACTCGTTGATGAGGGTAAGCTCTCCTGGGACGACACCGTTTATGAACGGCTGAAGGGTTTCGAAATGTACGACCCGTACGTTTCGAAGGAGATGCGCGTGCGGGATCTCCTGTGTCACCGCAGCGGTCTCGGCCTAGGCGATTTGATCTTCTGGCCGCACACGACGTTTACCCGCGATGTCGAGGTTTCCAAATGGGATGACTTGCAGCTTGCCGTCAACTTTGGAATGGGGATAGGCCTAATTGTCACTGGGCTTGAAAGCGTATGTGCTGGTGTGGGTGGTGTTCATGCCCAGGGGCAGGAAGATCTTCTCGTGCAAATAATCGTCCCAGGTCTTGCCGGAGTTTTCGGCAACAACTTGTCCGGCGGCCAGGAACATTAGGTTGTTGTATGCAAATTGGCTGCGAAAACTGGTGGCGGGTTTCAGAAAGCGCAAGCGGTAGACGACTTCATCACGGGCGGGCTCCATTAATTCTTCTGCGACGGAATTGGCCAAGTGGGTGATGCTGCAATTGAATCGCCGTAAGATCCCTGGCACGGAAACGCGCATCTTCAGCGAAAAGGCTTCCCGAGAAATGTGGACCCAGCAAACGGTCATCGCAGTAAATGAGCAGGGCCCAGAGGAACCGAGGCCCACCCGCGCGCATTTGTCGGGCTATGGCTTGGGATGGTTTTTGCGCGACTACAAGGCGCGCAAACTGGTTGGCCATTCCGGCGGCGTGCCGTAGATGAATACCGCTAGCAAATCGAATACGTCTGTGAGCAACATTAGTTCTCGTCTAGTTCGCATGGCGCAATGGCGTTACGCCAGCGCCTGGGCGATCACTCGCGTAGTCGCTGCCATCGGCGTACTGTTCCTGGGCTCGCTGGCGTACATTCTCGTACGGGCCGCGATTGAGCTTCCCGAAGTGTGGAGAACGTATCCCGCCTACCAACGGGGAGCGTTGGGTCCCGTGGATCAGGCCTTCTTTGGCATCGGTTTGCAGCTCATGATCTGGCTGCCGGCATCCGTGTATGCGGCCCTCTATGTGCTGCCCTTCATCCTGACGCTTCCCGTCAGCTCCCCGATCATTGGTCTGTGGCAGGCGCCACCGTGCTTTCTATTTCTGCGCCCTTTCAATCGGGGCCTACTTTCGCGCGCTCTGAAGCGAGTAGCGCGCCGTGACGTCGCGCCACTCGGGCACATATACACATTGTCCGACGCCGACATCAACGTCCCTTGGTACGTCAGGATACCGATCTTGCTTGGGCAGTTGGCGCTGTTTTCGTTCCGCATGCGCACGATTCGCGATGAAAAGCAGGTCGAGCGCCTCAACCGGGCCGTAGACCGGACATGGTTGCGAAACATCAACTGGTGCATGTCCTTCGGCAAGGTATTTCCGGTGGCCAGTTCCGATGCTTGCTGGAGGGAAGTCGTCAATTGTTTATTGAAGCGATGCAGCGCTGTAATCGTCGATGTATCGGATCTTCGCGAGAACGTAACTTGGGAAATTGACCAGGCCAAGGTTCTTGGCGTCGAATCCCGCATCCTCTATCTCATCTCTTCGGAACGGGCTGACAATTCACGCGCTGCGCTTGCCCAAACACTCGGAGAGGCAGCTTGCGCCTCCCGGTTGTTTCGCTACGGAAGGAGCGGCCTTGCCGATCGCGCGCAGTTCACAGCAGCCCTTGCTGAAACGGTAGCGGCGGAAGCTGCAGGGAAGAATAGCCAGCAACCCACGCGCTCACCGAACCGCCTCGCCATCGCCACCATTGCCGCCTTTGTCGTCGGAATGATTCCTGTGCTCGCGCTCGCTTTCCCTGGGTTCGCAGACCTACTTGGCTTGCCGAGATGGAATCCATGGGAGCATCCCGCCTATTGGCCTGGAGTAGCGAAGGTCGTCAATGCTGGCGCAGCGGCGGTCAGCGCCTTTGGAGTAGCAACCTGGGTTTTGTTGCTCATCGCCGCGAAGCGTACCGAAACCATTCGTTTTCTTTTTGTTGTTCAAACGCTCCTATTGCTAGCGGCGCCGATCGGCATGCTGGATTGGTAGGCGAGAGTGTTCGCAGGTCACGCTGGGGGGATATCGCAGGCAATCCGAGCAGCAAAGACGACTTTCTTCAATTGATGGCCGTTCTGTTCAAGCAGGCATCTCCACAGAAGACAGCCCTGGGACAGCCTCAGTTCAAAGGCCTCGTTACCCCTCCTGAGGATGGTTTTGGGACGGGCTTGATAGATCCCAAATACCCTAACCAGACAATCCGCTTCGCCGTAACCCGGAGCGCGGTTTTCAAAACTGTCGAGTCCCAATGAGGCGGAGCCACAGTTTGAGCCGCTTTTTACAAAATTGCCTGGTCAACAGGCGATTAAGGACGGCACTGACATCAGCGCCTGCTTTCCTATGAAGTACCCAAATTTGAGAGTCTTATCAACATCTTCCCTCCAAAGGAATTCGGCGCCACCGTTTTCGTGCATGGTCTCTTCTTCGCGCATGGTGCCGAAAAACTAACTCTTAAACCAACAGGTGCGACCTTGGGTGAAGAATCGCGGTCGAAGGTCGAGCAGAAGTGGACACGCACGCCGGAGGATGATCGCTGAAATGCCGACGCCTCTCAATTGAACCTTCTTGGCCGCTACCTACCAGGTGCTGGGCTTGGTTCCGGCCGCTTCTGCGGCTTCTGCCGAAGAACTTAGCCGTAGCTCATATACGATAGCTTCGCAGGATAGTTGTCCGTTTTCGACAAAGGAAGCGGGATTGTGAAGACGTTCAATTCGCGGTGTGGCTGAGAGAACATTAGTAACGATATATATGTAATAGCGTCCCCGTCGTGCTGAATCACAGGCGGCGCCCCACTCATTGACGGTGAGATTGACGCACGAAATCGTCTTCCCGACCGAAGCCTTGACCTCGATGAAGAACTCCTTGCCGGCATCGTCAAACGAGTTGATGTCCCACCCGACGAACTCTTGCTTTTGTCCATGCCATCGAACGCGATCAGCCAGATCGTTGCGGCCGAGATTGATCAGGCGTTCTCGTTCGTAACGCATCACGATCCGTTCGCCAGCATCGCCAACTTTTCGAGATTCCGGCGAGTAACGGCGCTCACGCCCTTGAGTGGTGGATCCCCTTGAGTCGCGGCCCTTGCGGGCGGGTCGAGGGTCAAAATTATGAACCTCGATCGTCTCCACGCGAGCTGCCGCCTGAACGACCGCTTCGACCAGACGGTTAACCGTCGCTTCCAAAGGATCCGAGACCATGTCAGTATATAGCTTCACAAGTGCTTGCAGGTCCGCGACAAGCTGCGACTCCTCGGGCAGCGCTCCGATGGGATACGGAGCGTACGACAAAATTGCTGCCTGTTGATAGGAATAATGCGATTTTTGGCGAGGCTCGGCCACGAGATCGATCGGTCCTCGCACCAGATTCGTGGGTATGAGGCCCAACGCTACCGGTATTGGCACAAACCTTTGGCGTGGCCTTCGCGCAGTACATTCGGCATCCCGAATCCAAGAGCCTTGCGCCTTATAGGACACCATGCAAGGGCGACACCTGTGGTCTGCTAGGGCGCTATCCGGTAACAGCTTCCGGTTTTCATCTGATCGGCAAGGAAACGGAACGCGGCTGGGAGCAGAGCGAAGACATCAGTACCTTATTGCCGTCGCTGATGCGTTATCAGACAAGCGGTGTCGCAGGGGAACAGCTGAGAACACGGTTGCTGCATATCCCGTTGGACGTTCTGGAGCGCGAAACGGGCCTAAGCCGACACACGATCCTGCGGGCGCGCATGCGGAAGCGGGTGCACCCGAGATCGTGGCGACTACTCAAGATCGCAGTTAGCCAGATGCCAATTCGGAAATAATGACTTCGTACACAAGTCCATTTAACTCATACATGGACTGGTGCACTACAATCTGCCATCCAAAGAAGCCCACCTCAACTCTATGGGATCTGCGATAGAGCTCCATCCCAAAGCACATGGACCGGCCCGACGGTTGGCGGCGCAGGAAACAGGAACTCCGTGTTCCCCTTTGATGATAAAGACCTGAGTGCTAGATTCCTCACGCAGGAGCGTGCCGTCGACCGGGACACCCGGAATGCTGACGTGTGCACGGTGAGTGTGGAATCTGCCAGCAACCTTGCACCTCACTCGATCGCAGAGAACACAACTGAACGGGCCGTGCGATCTACGAGACCTTAGGCCCGACGTTAGTCCACGAGCAGAGCCAAAGAGAGATCGAAGTCCGTGCCTCCCACCCTTCGAGAACCGCGAAGGGTGGGGCAACCACAGAAGGTGGTTGGTTCCGACGGTGGGAAAAGTGTGTCAGCTCCAGAGAACGTTCCTCACGAAAAAGCCACCACTACGGATTTACAAGGTATCCGGAAATGGTAGCGTCCGCGATGGCGCTTCCCGTGAGATCGCTACGAGTGACAATGAGGGTTGGAGCAGAATCAGTGTAGACCCGCATCAACTCGCTCGCGGTGAACGCGTCCGTTGGGCCCGTGATGAGAGGAAAAGTCCCTTGAGGCTGCAATACTACCCAGTTTAATCCCCCTCCTCCAGGCGCTGAGCTAGTGAACCCCGCAATGAATTTTTGGCCGCTCGGTCCGGTTGTGTACACCGAGATGTGCTCGATAACAAACCGCTTCCCTGCGGGCATGTTGAACGTTGCCTGGTTCTGCTGAGTGCCAGGGTCGATGTTGAAAACCACACGGTCTTCAAAAGGGGTGGTTGCGTCGTTAACGTTATGGACCTGCACGGGACTTGTGGCCAAGTTGACAGTTGGCGTCCCCCGAACGGAAACTACAGCGGTGCCTACGACAGCAGTCGGCACGGGATTACCGGCGTTGTTCACAACGGTAACGGGCACAGAAGGAGTCGGGGCCTGAGCAGGCACAGGAGTGCTGGTCAGGAAACCCGCGCCTACGGCAAGCACGCTTAAGCTCAGAGCGATCAAAAGCATTTTGATGATTCTTTTCATAGTCGTTTTCTCTGAAAACGGATTTGTGGGGCCCGAAAGAGCCTGGCTGCAGACATGAAGAGGGGAACGAACCACCGTCTGCATTACCGATCAAGTTGTAATCGCGGAGAAATTGGCCGAGGACGACTGGAAACCCAAAGACTGGCCCGAATGTGGCGTGATTTTGGGCCTGAGGCTTTCGTTTGTCAAGGGGAAACTGTCACGAAGAATTCGTGTGCGGGTCTTCGCGCAGTTGATCCGTTCCCGGCAGAATGTTTCTCGTCGATCAACGGAGCGTACATCGGCGCTCATCAATGTAACAGAGCACCAGCGACGCCCACGCCACCAAGTAGTATTAACCTAACTTAACTAAACTAGTTACGATTATTTACCATCTCGATAAGTGCATATTACCTTCCGTCATGTTCTCACCGCGTCAAACTGCGTCAGGGGTTAGAACACGACGGGAGAAAATATGAACCCCCAAGACATTGTGTTTACCGGTTGGTTAGCCACAAGAGTAAGATTTATGCGTGTCGATGTTTGCGAAAGAAGACCATGAGGGGATGGAGACGCACCCCTCGGGCAGAGCTGCGGAGCATCGTGCCGGGGGGGCACTTTGATGGATGTGCGTGTGAAGCGCCGAAGTTTCACTAGCTGGCGATCTTCTATGCCAAAGATCAGCCAGCCCCAACCTAATGCCCGGATGGTCTAAATCGCCGCCGTTTATTACGACCAGAGGTAGGTTCTTTATTGCAAGAAGTGCTGTATCAATTTCATGATTCTGGGAGCCGATACTTGCATCTGTCGTGACACGGAGACAAGGCCAATATCGGGTTGACGCTTGATCGAATACCATTTCCGGAGTTTGGCAAAATGGTGCGTCCATTCCTGAAAGAAGGCAGATTGTCTGTTTCCGTGTGTGAAGTCGTCAACAACGGGTTGGCTGACGCCGTGCTGCCAGGTTCAAAGTGTCGCTCTTTGATCGGCCCGAATTTACGAGATCAACATGGATGATGCGGTTCTGATGTGGTCTTCCTTTTATCATCTAATGTTTCGTAATCCTGAAATCAAGGTGATGAAAAGCGGGAAAATACGGTGGGTGCTGCGGCGAGTCCGCGACGCATTTGCGGGGGACGGCATCCGCTCTGACTTTACGTATGCCAAACCAACCAAAAATGAGAGGGGGTATCGTTGGGTAGACATAGAAGAGCATGAAATCGACCCTTCCGATATCGACTGAAAGGCTTTCACGATGGGCGCGGAGGACGAACTCAAACACCATCCTCCGCGCCCGACGGGGTGAAAGGGTGCGCCCAAGATCGCTCCGGCGTCTCTGGATGATAGCAGGTGCAGTTTCCGTTGAGGCACCGTGACCCAGCTTGTTGCTACGACCGGTCGAGGCTAACCAGAATGGGACCAAGAACGTAAGCAACAACAAACTCCACAAATAAATCAAGGCGTCCATGGTCCGACTGTACGAACGGCTGTGCGAAGCCTCGCTCAATCCCCAGAATCTGCAGGCGGGGTGATCTTGACCACCTGCCCGAGGCCAACGGGCGGCGGACCGAAGCCGACGTTAGAGACGTAGAGATTGCCATCCTGGCCGAAGGTCATCGCGGTCGGGAGGAAGAGACCAGTGGCGATTTCGGTCACTTGGTTCTTGCCGTCGATGCGTACAACCTTGCCGGTGCCTGGTGTGGGCATCGGATTTCCGGTTGTGTTTTCCAGCACGTAAAGCCTGCCCTTGCGGTCGAAGGCCAATCCGAGCACGGTTGTGAAATCGATAGCTACGCAGGTGATTCGGCCAGAGCGCGTGATCTTCAGAATCTTCGAGGAGTCCTTGATAGGGAAGGTATCGAGGTTCCCGACGTAGAAGCTGTCATCCCGGTAAGCGATGGCCGTCGGAACGATGTGGCCTTCGACCCCGGAAATGTCGGCGATTCGCCGGATGCGTCCGCCGGGCGTGATGACGTCGAGTTCGCCGTGGTTGGGTTCGACGGCGTAGAAAGCTCCGTCGACGGCGACCATGCTGTACCAGGTGCCATCCGGCTCGAAGTCGTCGGGTTCCGGGTTCGCGGTCGGATGAGCCTTCTGGAACGCACTCAGATCTGCGATCTGGGTCCAGGTGCCGTCGCCATTGATGCGAACGATGCCATTGCTAGTGCCGGCCAAGCCATGGGAGCATCCGGCACCGGCGAGCAATCCGTAGAGCCTGCCGTGCAGGAAGGCGACGTCAGCGACACCGCTAACCAGATTGCCGAAGGCGTCGCTGGTCTGGCTGGAGGGGAGCTTGTCGGCGACAGTGGTCACGACACCATTGTGGTCCACCTTCGAAATCCTTGCCGTGAAATCGCCAGTATACGGTCCGGGACCGGCGGGCAGTCCGACGGCCTGATCACATAGTCCGATGGTCGAAAGCGCACCGCCAGAGCCGCCTTCGGCGACGTAGAGATAGCCGTCTGGTCCGAACTTAAGCCCACGGGGATTGTTGAAGCCGGTGGCAAATACAGACACGTTTGAAGATTGCGCGAACAGCGCCTGCGTTAGACATACGGATGCAATGCTGAATAGAAGGCAAAACTTCGCCACACCCCACTTGTTGCGCATAACTGTTCCTTTCGAATCTGAAAAAAACTAGGTTGCCGGACGCCGGGTAGCCAACTCTCAGGAACTCGGAAAGACAACGTTTGCGTCACTTCCGCCAGCCGGCGATTGGGGCGGACTATCCCCAAAAAAGTCCCTTGCTGGCAATGCAATCCGCCTCGCCCGGAGAGCATTTAGAGGTCGCCGCGTAAGCCCCTGTAAGGATTCGTGTTAGGGGACCACAGCAGCCGAAGCTTCTCTCCTCCCCAGGCCGCAATGTTGGATTTTTTTGACGCTCTGGTACCATGGGCGCACCTCGGGCGATGCCTATCGCCCTTTCCCCCGGGCATCGTGCGCTCATGGGCCGCCAATTTTCAGTTGCTCAACAAATTCGTTTTGGACCCTATGCGGCCGATCTGCGTTCTGGCGAACTCTACAAATCGGACATCAAGCTGAAGTTGCGCGAGCAGTCGTTCCAGGTGCTCACCATGCTTCTGGAACATCCGGGAGAGGTGGTGAGCCGCGAGCAACTGCGGCAGAGGCTATGGCCGCAAGAGACGTTCGTCGATTTTGACCACGGGTTGAACGCGGCAGTGGAGAGACTTCGGCGCTGTCTCAACGATTCGGCGGCCTGTCCCACCTTCATCGAAACACTGCCCCGGCGCGGCTATCGGTTTATCGGCAAGCTCGACTGTGTGGAAGCGGACGTGCCTGTCCAGATCCCGAACGAGGGACTGGATGCTACGGGACAGCATCGCCGGCGCACGATCTTTCTGGTTTCGACAGGTGTGTTGGCGACGCTGCTGCTCCTTTTCTTCCTCGGTGCGCGCGGGTGGAAGCGGTTACCCGGTGCAACGAAGCAGTTCCCGCATCGGACCATGCTGGCCGTGCTGCCTTTCCAGAATCTCAGTGGAGACGCTTCGCAGGACTACTTCAGTGACGGCTTGACGGAAGAGATGATCACGCAACTGGGGGAGTTGAATGGGGATCAGTTGGGCGTGATCGCACGCACATCTTCCATGATGTACAAACACACGACTAAGGATGTCGGCCAGATCGGACGTGAACTGGGCGTCGATTACGTGCTTGAGAACAGTGTGCGCCGCGACGGCGGGCAGGTGCGAATTACGGTGCAGCTCATCCGTGTAGAGAATCAAATGCATATCTGGGCTAACAGTTATGATCGGGAAGTGAGGCACTCGATTGCCGTGCAGGAGGAGGTGGCGAGAGCAGTGGCGCAGCAGATTAAGGTCAAACTCGCGTTTACAGAGGCGGGTCACACTCCCGGTCCGCGCCCGCTTAATCCGGGAGCGAACGAGGCGTACCTACGGGGCCGATATTTTTGGAACCAATTCACGGAAAAGGGATTCAGTAAAGCCATTTTATACTTTGATCGGGCCATCGCAGGAGATCCCACCTTCGCTTCCGCGTACTCCGGCCTTTCGGATTCTTACGCCTTTCTCGTAATCACGAATGTGATACCACCTAGCGACGGATGGCCCAGAGCGCGAGACGCCGCTCAAAGGGCGGTCGAACTGGACGGCGGTCTTTCCGACGGTCGTCTTTCTTTGGCTCATTTGAGAATGCACATGTGGGACTGGAAAGAGTCCGATTCGGAGTTCAAGAAGGCCATTGCTCTGAACCCCAGTAACGCCACGGCACACCGGTGGTATGCGGCGTATTTGGCCTCTCTCGGAAAACATCAGGAAGCCTTGGACGAGATCACACAGGCGCACCAATTGGATCCGCTCTCGCTAGCCAACAGTGCCGAAGTCGTGCGAACGCTCTATTACGGGCGGCAGTACGAGCAAGCGGTGGAAGAGGCGCGCAAAGCGGAAGTACTCGACACCGAATTTCCCAGAACGCATTTTTGGCTGGGACGTGTGTACGAGCAGATGGGCAAGTATTCCGAGGCGATTGCCGAGGCGGAGCGGGTGGGACCCTCGCCGGTTTCGACTTTGAGGCTGACAGAGATGGCATACGCACATGCGAAGGCGGGAAAAAGTGCCGAAGCGCGCGTGTTCCTCAGAAAGCTGGAAGAGCGCTCGAAGCGGGGTTATGTTCCAGCCTATGATTTGGCCGTGATCCACCTTGCCCTCGGAGAAAAAGAAGCCGCGTTACGATGGCTGCAAAGAGCCTACGACGAGCATGATTGGGCACTGGTGGTGCTGGCGGTCGAACCTCGTCTCGATCCGTTGCGCTCTGATCCGCGCTTCCAGGGGCTGGTGCGCAAAGTGGGCCTCCAGCCGTAGGTTGGGAGCGAGTCTGTTCTGCCACCATAGGGGTTAATCGACATTCCAGCTTTGAGCGGGAACCAGAGCAAGGGGTGCATATTCCATCCCGTTGTGTTCTCACCCCGTCAAACTGCGTCAGGGGTATTACCGTTCGGGAAAAATTCGGCTATACCACCCTCGGGGTTGGAATGGGGCCAGGCCAGGGCTCGCGCGCACACGGCCGACCACGATGAGCGGAGAAGGTTGGTTCAGTCGTGCCAACCGTCAGACCCTCACATTGCCAAGAGAGCCAAAGAAGAGTAAGCTTCCCGCTACGTCAAGAGGGTGATAACCTCAGCCTAGCTGCTAGCCCACCCGGGAAACCTAGACTTCCGGACAGGGACGATTGGTAACCACAGTAGGTGGATGGCGTGCAAAAGATCTTTCTCGTGTCCGTGTTTCTCTTTTCTGTGGTTCTCTCCAGCAGCCTGCCCGCTCACGGCTGCGGCGACAAGCTGCTGGTTTTGGGTCGCAGCCTGCGCTTTCAGACCATCTCCGGCACTCGCCCCGCGGGCATTCTGGCCTATGCGCGCCCTGGCACTCACAGCGCGGAGGCAATCACTGATCCGAAGTTTCAGTCGGCTTTCAAGAAAGCCGGCTATCAATTTCGTGTAGTTCGCGACGCTGAGGAAGTTGATGTCGCCTTGCGATCCGGCAAGTACGACCTGGTTTTGGCCGATATTGAAGACGTTGCCGCGGTGGAAGCGGCGATACAGTCGAACTCCGGCACGCCCGTGCTGCTCCCCGTACTGTACGAGCCGACAAAGCCGGATCTCACCGCGGCGGAGCGGCGTTACCGATATGTCCTCAAAGTGCAGCACAAGGGCGGCACCAATCTTTCCGTGATTGAGCGAGCCTTGGAGACGAAACTGGAAGCGGAAGCGAAACTCAAACGGGACCATCGCAAGGCCGGCGGCGCTCTGTAACGAGCGTCGCGAAAGGCTTGACATGTGTGCCACGCGTCTTCTGCTTGTTCTATCTTCCCTTTTGCTGGTTGGAGCACCTGCCTTCTGCCAGGCTTGGGTGCCTCCCAAAGGTGAGGGCGAAATGGCCCTGAGCTACCAGAACCTGTTCACGAAAGATCACTTCAATGGCGACGGCTCACGCCACGACTATGGGCACATCCGTCTTTTCGGGATGATTCAGGAGTTCGACTATGGCGTTACCGACAAGGTGGCGGTCAGCCTGAGCGTCCCCTACGGCTTTGGAAAATACCAAGGCCCGTACCCGCACCAACTCCCGATTGACAACGGAGACTACCACGGCGCTCTCCAGGATCTGCACGTCGGGGTCCGGTACAACCTGCGCACTCGTCCGTTCATGTTCACTCCGTTTCTAGCTGTTGCTTTTCCGAGCCACCACTACGAACATTTCGCACACTCGGCCGTGGGGACCGATTTGTGGGAGGTCCAAATAGGAATGAATGCGGGAAGGCGCTTGGCCCCAGTACTGCCCAACGCCTATGTTCAGCTGCGTTACTCTTACGCTATCCTGCAACGCGTGCTCGGGATTGGCGTTAATCGCAGCCGGATGGAGACTCAATTCGGCTATTTCCTGAATCGGCGGCTGTCCCTGCAAGCGATCGCGGCCTCTCAAATTACGCATGGCGGGCTTGACTTCCCGCACGACTTTCCGTCCAGTTCGCCAACGGACGCACTCTGGCGCCATCACGATCAGATCTCTACCATCAATTTCCTGAACGTGGGAGGCGGGGTCACATTCGCACTCACCAATTCCTGGCAGGTGTACTCGTCCCTGCTGACCAGCGTGTGGGGGCAGAATGGACACGCGCTACGCACCGGGGTGAGCTTCGGCATGAGCTGGAGCTTCCGGACTCCTTGGGCGCGGCCACGAGTTCAGGCGGCAGTGGAGTCGCAACCAACTGAAATTGCCGAGTGGCGCGAGAAATTAATCCCCCCCACCCAGCAAGCCTGCCACTGATTGGCGGGCGGCGCTTTCCTTCAGTCCGTTCGGTTCGCCGATGCGTGCGCCAACGAGCCGACCACGCCGCCCATAGACGGAATCATCGATAAACAGAAAAGCACCCGCCGTCTGAAGACGGGTGCCACTCTGTCTGCACGAGTGCGAGCACGGTCTGGAAATAGCGCAACGAGGGAGTTCCAACCCTGCCGGGGCACCAGTGAAATACCTATTCGGTGCCGAGCTTGGTCACTACTCCGGCAAACTTGCCATCGACCAAGCCAGCCGGGTCCTTAGATCCGACCAAGCTCGTGCGCAACCTCTGGCCCGGACTGGCAAGTCGCACCGAATTCCCCTCCACCGCTGTGAATCTGTCACTCCAGGTCACTTTGTGAAAGAAATTCACAAAGAAATACTGCACGGCGTCGGTTGCGTCAAAAATCACTTGATGGCGCCATGTAGTCTTCATGATCGGAATGCCACTGCGAAAGGAATCCGGGTTGGGGGTGGTGAGATCGCCCGCTGGGTTTTCGTTGTAATAAACGGTTGTGGTCCCCTGCCGGGTGACGATACGCAGGTTGCCGTGGACGGTCAGACTGAGCCTGACCGAGTCGTTATAGAAGGTGTAACGAGCGGTTGTTTCGTCCTTGACCGTACTCGAAGCAAAGATCTGGCTGTCAGTCAACCCGGTGATGTGGCTCAGGTACCCGTATTGCACCGAGGTCGCTGGTAGTCCGGGGCCCGCGGGTGGCGCGTTCTTCACCTGGCCCACGAACTCGAAGGCCAGATCGTCTGCCCGCCAAAGGGATGACACAGTCTGAGCAAACGTACTCAGGCTCAGAGTGCACAGCAGGGTCAACACCGCTACGATCCACAATTGTTGTTTCGCACGCATTTCGAAACCTTCTCTCTCCTGGGAGCTGATCTCCAGGTGTCAGCGTGCCCCGGTTTATTCCGAATAGCCGCGCGCGAACAAGGACGTGCGGGTGAAGATAGAGTGAATTCTGAGTGGCGGAGCGCAACTAGTTGAAAACGTTGAGTATTTCGCAAGCCGCAGCGCGGGAGTATAGTTACGACTTTTGCAGCCAAACACCATGGCGGGACCGGTGCTCAAATTCGAGAATCTGGAATTGGACCTTGGCTCCTACCAGTTGCGACGCGACGGGAGGGTTCTCAAGCTTGAAAAAATCCCGATGGAGCTGCTCATCCTACTGGCCAGCAAGAGGGGCCAGTTGGTCAGCCGAGAGGAAATCAGCGACCGGCTCTGGGGCAAGGACGTCTTCGTGGACTCGGAGCACGGAGTCAATACCGCCATCCGCAAGATCCGCAACGTTCTGATCGATGATCCCGATCAACCCAGGTATATCGAAACCGTAATTGGAAAGGGCTACCGCTTTGTAGCCACCGTAAGCGCCCCGCCCGAGGACAAACCTCTTCCTGAGGTTGCGCCAGAACCCGCCTTCCGCTTCAGGCAGCTGATGATGGTCGGGGCCTGTGCTCTGGTTGCGCTCATAGCAGGGTATTTGATGGTTCGCCGCGTCTGGCCGACGGGTGGCCGGACCATGCTTGCGGTGCTGCCGTTTCAAAACCTTAGTGGAGACTCGGAGCAGGACTACTTCAGTGACGGGATGACCGAGGAGATGATCACCCAGCTGGGTCGCCTGGATCCCCAGCGGCTGGGAGTAATTGCGCGCACTTCGGCCATGAGCTACAAGCATTCGACCAAGGGGATTGACCAGATCGGCCGTGAACTGGGCGTCAGCTACGTCCTCGAAGGCAGCGCGCGTCGCGAGGGCGACCGCGTGCGCATCACCGCACAACTCATCCAGGTCCGGGATCAGAGCCACGTATGGGCTGCCGAGTACGATCGTGAGCTGCAAAGCGTCCTGGGAATTCAGACCGAGGTAGCCAGTGCCATTGGCGATGAAGTCCGCCTTAAACTCACGCCGGCGCAGCGGGCTCACCGCGCAAACCTGCGGGTCGTCAATCCCGAGGCTTATGAGGCCTATCTCAAAGGCCGTTACTTCATGGAGAAGTGGACGGAGGAAGGGACCAGGGTGGGGCGCGAGTATTTCCAGCAGGCGCTTCAGAAGGACCCAAACTACTCCCTAGCATACGCCGGACTGGCCGACTCCTATGTTTGGGGTCGCGCTGGACTGCCCCCGGGAGAAGCAGTCGAGCGGGCAAAGAAGGCGGCGACCAAAGCCTTGCAACTCGATGACACGCTGGGCGAACCGCACGCTGCGCTCGCACAGATCAAGTTCACGCAGGACTGGGATTGGGCTGGGGCAGAATCTGAATTCAAGCGCGCCATCGAGCTAAACCCCAACGACACCAATGCGCTCCACATGTACTCGCACTACTTGCTCTCGATGGGGCGAATCGACGAGTCGTACGCCGTTAGCACGCGGGCTCTCCAGCACGATCCTGTCTCCCCGACCATGCAGCTTCACCTCGGGTTCCACTACTTGACCGCTCGTCACTATGAGGTTGCCATCGCGCAATATCAGAAAATTCTGGAGAAGGATCCCAGCTATCCCGATGCCCACAACCAGCTCGCTGTGGCCTACCGGCAAGAGGGAATGCCTGAACAGTCCGTTGCGGAGTATCTGCAGGAGCAGACCTTGCTGGGCGCGACTCCAGATCAGATTGCGGCCCTGAAGGAAGCGTATGCAAGATCGGGGATGAGAGGCTTCTGGCTGACAGTGCTGGAGTTTACAGAGCCGTCGGAGCAGAGCGGCATCTCGCCCTATCAAATCGCTTCTTACTACTCGATCCTCGACAAGAAGGATGAGTCTTTTGAATGGTTGAAAAAAGCGTATGAAGCGCATGACGGTGGCCTGGTCGCTATCAAAACCGATTCGGATTTCGATAATCTTCATTCCGATCCGAGGTTTGCAGAGCTCCTCCACCGCATGAACCTACCCGGGTATTAGTCACACGCTGTCCGTAACGATCCGACCGAAGCCACTTCCAAACATTTACAAGACTTAAAGATCTGGGCAAGTAGAGAACGAGGGGCGCAAAATTGCGATGCATGTTGGCGAAATCAGCAAATGGCTCAAGATTGGCGGCCCCTGCATCAGACGACCTACCTTTTGAAGGTCATTGAAAGTTTGCGTCCCCCTCGAAAACGAGCTGCTGGCCGTGAGCCGCGATATGGTTCGGACCCCGCTATTTTCAGTTGCTAAGAACAGTGTTCTGGGAACGAGCATGATGCCACGAGCGAGAGTCAGGAATACCCATGTTGCGCCCTTTCCAATTTTTCTACCGACTCCTCCAATCGGGCTCGCGTGGCGTGGCGCGGGGAATGTGTGAGTGGGCCAGCGGGGGGCGGGTGAATAGTTTGATAGGAAAGGGCACCGGGCATCACTTGCCAAAACGTGCCTCGGCATCTTGCAACCCTGTATCATCAGGGAAAATGCGCCTGCCTTTGCGCAGAATAGATCGAGCAGACTTCATATCTCCAAGGACAACGTACACACCTGCGAGGGACCTGAAAATCGTTGCATCAGCATCTGGAAAGAAACGCACCACCCACTCGAAATGTTGGCGCGCTAGAGAGAATCGATCGGTTTGACGATACAGTTCCCCAAGCTCGAGGTGGCAAGCGTAGCTGTAAGGGTCCTTTAGCGTTCCTTTGAGCAAAACTGGTTCGGCCTCCGCGAGATTGGGTATCTTCATCCATAGAGCTCCCAATCGGCAGTATTCCGACGCGGGTGCATCTGGCATTAGGGACATCCGCTTCAACTGTGCGCTCAGGGCGACCTGAAAATCCTTTCGATCTGCTGCAAACTGCATTTCATCGTCGAGCGCAGGCACGAATCCAGGGTGACGCCTGAGAATCTGGGAAACGTGTAATTGGGCAAGAAAATCATCTCCGCTCCGGTGTTCGGCGACCGCCAGCCAGTGCTTGA
>Ga0137418_10000284_pt1 | contig 43979 bp, 36 predicted proteins | sample CZODoug3_1_2_16f_FD_122242 | JGI IMG/M metagenome (GOLD analysis project Ga0137418, IMG submission 122242) | Vadose zone soil fungal communities from Angelo Coast Range Reserve, California, USA - CZODoug3_1_2_16fungal (Hybrid Assembly) | ecosystem: Environmental > Terrestrial > Soil > Vadose...
TCGACGAGCTTAGTTTCATGAGGCGAAGCGCTGGCCACGTACACGGCGAGAGGAAAACCATGGCCGTCTGCGATTGCCATGATTTTGCTGCCTTTGCCGCGTTTTGTAGGGCCGACACCAGAGCCCCTTTTTTCGCGCCGCTGAAGCTGGCGTCGATGAAGGATTCGCTCAGATCGAGCTTCCCTCGGTCTCGTAAATCTTCGGCCAGTTTTTGCAGCAAGCGAGTCAGCAACCCGCTGCGCTGCCAGTGTTGGAAGCGCCGATGACAAGTCTGATAGGACGGATAGCGAGACGGCAGGTCGTGCCACGGAGCGCCCGTGCGTAGTACCCAGAATACTCCGTTCAGCACTGTGCGCGTGTCCTGCCACGGTCGCCCTCGTCCATCGGGTCGTCGTTGGGGACGAAACAACGGTTCGAGAACCGCCCACTGGGCGTCGGTTAGGTCCATGTTCTCGATTTACGCCGTTTGCCATAAGTTTCAACCGTTCATCAGCTTGAATGTGTTTATGAGATAACTTCTAGTCTAATTTAGACTAGTTTTGACGACTCTAACTAAGCTTGGTTTCTCCGGTCTAGACGAGACTAGGGGGTGGGCTTTTGACCCGGCGAAGCAGCACTGAGCGGCGCAAGGGCGCTGCGGACAGCCGCCGCCAGGTCCGACTCAAAAGAATCGGGAGCGAAGCCATCCGAGCGGTAGGCAATCTTCCCCCTGCGGTCGATCACCACCACAGTCGGGAAAGCATTGACGGTAAAGAAACGGTCCAGGCCATCCGCAAATACGACGGGCATGGAAAACTTGTCCGCTTCCAGATAACTCTTCACCAGAGATTCATCCTCGTCGCAGTCGGCGGCGAGAAAAAGCACATCCGCGTTCGCCAGGAATTCCGCGGCAACGCGACCGAACAAAGGCTCGAGCGCATGGCAGGGGCCGCACCAGGTGGCCCAGAAATTGACGACGAGGACTTTTCCCTTTGTTTCCTTCAGCGGAAAAGCGGTGCCTTCGGGAGCTCTCCGGAGGGTGAAATCCGCAGGCTCGCGCGCGGCCTCATTTTTCCTGGGTTGGACGGCGAGGGAAGCCTGCGAGATTTCATCGTAAGTGCGAAGCAAGTATTCGCCAAGACCATTGTCCGAGCCATGAGCGAGCCGCCAGACGTTGCCCAGCTTTTGACGAGTCTCACGGCGGCTGGAACCTCCGGTCGCGGCCTCGGCGAGCGCAAAAGCGCGCGCGTATTGCTGGATGGCAGTGTTCAAGTCTTTTTTCAACTCAGCAATTTCGCCGAGCTGTTCCGCGGCTGCCGAAGAGGGCAGGATTGCGTAACTGGCCGCAAAGTCCTTCTGAGCCGCAGCCGTGTCCTTCAACTTCAGCTCGAGCCTTCCACGCATCGCCAGGATATTCATCCGATCACGTTTTTTCTCTAGAGCCCACTCTTCCTGGGAAATCTTGGGAGATTTTTCGCTTGGAGACTTGCGCTCGACAAACTCCAGCACCCGCGTGGCATAGTTTGTGGCCCGGCGGAGCGCAGCTTCATCGCCGCTCCGTTCGAGCAACTGAATCGTCAAAATGGTCATGGAGATATCATCGGGATTGAGGGCGACGATTCTTTCGGCGTACCCGCCGGCGCGCGCGTCGTCTCGGAGCTGCAAACTGGCTTCCACAAGAGCCCGATAGATCTGCGGACGCTGGCGAGAATCCGGATATTCCTTCAAATAGGCTTCGAGGTTGCGGACCAGCGCGGCGCGGTCGTTTCCGGAAGTGTTGATGGCCTGCTGCAACTGCTCTTCAGGCGAAGTTTGTTTTGCGGAGGATTTTGGGGACTGGCTCGGCTGTTTGTCGTTCTGGGCAGGGGCGTGCCCAGGGACTGGCGAACCAAGAGCAGTGAGGAAAAGAAGAGACGCCGCGCACCAAGAGACGGGCTGGAGAGCCATACAAGGGGGATTCTAAAGGTATCGGGAATAATTGTCGCTAGTTGTTCGAAGATTTCATCGAGGCCTCGAACTGCAGCGCGCACCAAACTATTTCGTGCCGGTCACGCGAATTTCGCCCGAGACGGTATGCACATCCACGCGCCCGCCGCCACTACCCATGTGAGCCCGTAAAGAATGTTTGCCTTGTTCCTCAACCACGATGGGAACGTCAGTGCGAATCTCGCCGGAGACGGCTTCCGCCGAAAGGTGGAGATTCGCGGAAGACGGAACGCCGAGTTGCACGGCTCCAGACATCGTTTTCAGCTCCCAGTAGCTATCGGCGCCGGGATTCCCCTGGACGGAAACACGTCCGGATGCCGCATGCGCCTTTACATCGCTCGCCGCGCCTTCAATTTCGACTTCGCCACTGGCAGTATCCGCCTCAATTCTACCACCGGGCCGTGATACGCGAATGACGCCCGAAAGGGCGTCCACGATCACATCGCCGCGGGTGTTCGTGATCGTCACGCTTCCTGTGGCGGATTTTACGCGCACCTCACTGCCAATATCGGTGGCGGAGATCGACCCGCTGGCGGTGGAGAGCTGGGCGTCGCGCTCGATTTTTTCGACGCGAATGGAACCCGAAGCAGCCTGCACCTTCACCGGACCGCGCACGCCGCGAATGGTCTGCGCACCCGACGCGACGATGGCACTGACTTCCGTGTCGTGCGGCACCTGGATTGTGTAGGCGATGCTGACGTGGTGCATGCGCGACATTTCTTTTCCTATTCGAATGGTGTCCCCTCTTTGCTCGATGGGAGGATTCGAAAGCATCTCGTCCAGTCGCTTCTGGGAACTTTCCGAGCCGAATCCCGAGGCTCGAACATCGCCATGGACGTGCACTTTGCCGTCAGCGCTGCCGGTGATGTCGACGTCGCCGGAGGCGTTGGCCAGTTCCAGGCGGAGGGGGCCGGTCACGTCATATTTGCGATCGAAGGCGCCGCTGACCGAAGGCCCGTTCTCGCAGCCAACTACTAGAGCGACGGCCGAAAGAAGCACGAGCGGCAAGCCAAAATTGCGGTGGCGCGACATTCATCCTCCATTACGGGGCAGAAATTTGCGTTTAGCCGTCCCACTTATAGCTACGCAAGAACAGGGAATTATGTTCCCTGGGCGGACTTTGCGGAACGCTGGCCAGTGGGCAAAAGAGTCTCGTTGAGCGAGCCCTGGCGGTATCCCTCGAGATCCAGGGCTACGTATGTGAAGCCGGCCGCTTTGAGGCGATCCGCGATGGCGGCTGCCATTTCTGCTGCGAGCGCACGAGGCATTTCATCGGGCGCTATTTCCACGCGTGCGAGTTTGTCGTGGAGTCTGACGCGGAATTGGCGGAATCCGAGCGCGCGCAATTCGGCTTCGCCGCGCTCCACAAGTCCGAGACGTTCCGGCGTCACTTCCGTGCCGTAAGGCAAGCGCGACGAGAGGCAAGCGGAGGCGGGGCGATCCCAGGTGGGCAATCCGGCACGGCGTGAGAGTAGCCGAATCTCAGCCTTGCCCAGGGCGGTGTCAAGCAGCGGAGCAAGCACTTGATGCTCGGTGGCGGCGCGATGGCCGGGGCGAAAATCGAGCGTGTCATCGGCGTTGACACCGTAGGCGACGGCGGCAAAACCGCGCGCGTGTGCCAATTCATCCAAGGCGGAAAACAACTCGTCTTTGCAGAAGTAACACCGGTCGGCGGCGTTCGCGCGGTAAGAAGGATTCTCCATCTCGTGCGTTTCGATGAATTCGTGTCGCAGGCTCCGTTGGCGCACAAACTCTTCCACAATGGCGCGATCGTGCGCGGAGTAACTCGGGGAGAGAGCTGTAATGGATAGAGCGGCGGTCCCCAGAGCTTCGTGAGTAGCCCAGGCCAGATAGGCGGAATCCGCGCCACCAGAAAGGGCGACGATGAGTGACGGAATTTCGGCGAGTCGCGCAAGCAGGAGGTTTTCCTTTTCTTCCACGGACAAGGCGACACTCTCTGCCTGGCGAATATGAACGAGTTCTTTCATCACAGTGCCGAGTATATCTCAGAGTGCCTCTGGCATTGCACAACGGGAGCATCACACGTCATTTGAAATCCAGAAGCACATCCACCGTTCCTCTGCGTGCATCCGTTTGCAGCCAGTGGCCAACGTTTTCATAGTGCAGGGGTAATTCACCAAAGACCTGTTCCTGGTGCATCTGCAGCTTGGCCAGGAGCTCTTCGAACTTTGCTTTGTCGAAAATGGCCCCGGCGGGGAAGGGCCATGCGGCTTGTAACTTTCGTTCAGCAGCAGGAGAAATTCCAGTGAGGACCATTTTGCCGAAGTGGAATTGCAGACCTTCTTGAATGCTCACGGCATAAGAGACAGTGTGCGCCTGATCGTCATAGGCGGGCTGTGGATCGAGTTTGGCTTCGAGGTAGCCGCGATGGGCGTACTCTTCACGAATGCGATCCCATCCAGCTTCGATTTGCATTCCGTCGGCGACATCTCCCTGTTTGATTGCAAGCAGACCGCTCAACGTAAATTCAGAGACCAGACTGTTTCCAGTCCAATGGATTTCTTTCCAGTGATAAATCTCACCCGTCGCAACTGGAACATACACCGGAATTTTCGACGGCAGCTTCTGAGTGGCATCACCGGTGAGCCGCACTTCCGGTGGCCCGAGTTTGGCGCGCAAAAACCCTTGTTGCACATAGATGGGCCTGATCGCTTCAGAGAGAAAGAGATCGATAGTCATGCGGGAATAGGGCTTTCCGAGAATCTCGGATAGATGTTGCTGCACGGCTTTGGAGTCTTTCAGGGAAGGATCGCTGAACTCCAGCTTGGCGATTTCGATCGTGGCGCCTTCGATGTGGATTTCCTGCACGTTGCCTTCACCATTCGGATTCGCGATAACCGTATGTCCCAAGAGGCCTTGCACTCCGCGCGAGGTGAGCAACTCCCTTACGGCCTCAACGGCCTCATCCACCGCGGCCCCGGCTTCGGGGAGAGTACCGTCGAAGAAAGGAAATTTAGCGCGGATGGCGTCAGAGAGCGCGAGATCGGAGAACCAAGGAATATTGTCGAAGTAGACGGGGATACGCGGTGATTCTTCGACGTGGTAGATCACCAGGACGCCAGCGACTTTTGTCTGGAAGTTGTAGCTTACTTTTGCAAACAGGCCGCTTTGGACGAGCTTGTCGGCGGCGGCTTTCAAATCATCCTTACCGATCTGTGCTCCCGGGAGCAGGCCGGTTATGGTGATGACTTGTGCCTCCGTGAGAAGTTTTTCGCCTTCGGCATGGACCTCACGCAACGGAGCGGAAGCGGCAGGCTCTGGGGTCTGAGCCCACGCGGGAAACGCGGCGGGAAGCAATAGCAGCAAGGCGGTTCCGAGACGCGCTCGAAGAAAGGGAAGCATGCCTCTATATTAGCGGAAACGAGCCCGGCTACTCCACGGTGACGGACTTGGCGAGGTTGCGAGGCTGGTCGACGTCGCAGCCGCGGCGGACGGCGATGTGATAGGCGAGCAACTGGAGCGGGATTATCTCCAGCAGTGGCACAAGGATCTCCGGCGCGGGAGGAAGTTCGATGATGTGATCGGAAGCTTCGCGCGCGAGATGATCACCGTTGGTGACGATGGAGATGACGATTCCGTCGCGCGCCTTTACTTCCTTAATGTTCGAAACACTCTTCTCGTAGCGGGTCATGGCTTCGGGGTCGGATTCGTCGCGCGTGGCCAAGACCACCACGGGCAGATTCTCGTCGATCAGGGCATTGGGGCCGTGCTTCATTTCGCCGGCGGGATAGCCTTCGGCATGAATGTAGGAAATCTCCTTGAGCTTCAGGGCGCCTTCGAGGGCGATGGGGTAGTGGATGCCTCTGCCGAGGTAGAGAAAATCGGTGTAGCGAAAGAATTGCCGGGCTAGATTTTCGTAGAAGCCTGATTCATCGGCTTGCAGGACGGTTTCGATTTTGTGAGGGATGCGCGTGAATTCCTGCATCAAAGTTCTTGCGGCGCTGTCGCTGAGCTTGCCGCGAACCTGCCCGAGATAGGAGGCCAGCAGAAGAAGAGCGGTTAATTGCGCTGTGAAGGCTTTGGTGGAAGCCACGCCGATCTCGGGCCCGGCGTGCGTGGGAATCGTGCCGTTAGCTTCGCGCGTGATCATGGAACCCATGACGTTGCAGATTGCCAGCGAGGGCGAGCCCTTCGATTTCGCTTCGCGCTGGGCCGCCAGCGTGTCGGCGGTTTCGCCGGATTGGCTGATGCACACGGTCAGCGTATTCGAATCGATGATCGGATCGCGGTAGCGAAATTCACTTCCATAGTCCACTTCGACTGGGAGACGAGCGAGACGCTCGATCATGAATTTTGCGGCGAGACCGGCGTGCCAGCTCGTGCCGCAAGCGACGATTCGAACCTGTTGAAATTCTCGGAACTGTTTTTCGGTGATGGCCATCTCATCGAGGAAGACTTTTCCGGTGTCCTGCGAGATGCGGCCGAGCAAGGTATCGCGGACGGCGCGCGGCTGCTCGAAAATTTCTTTCTGCATAAAGTGCTTGTAGCCGCCCTTTTCCGCCATGATGGGGTCCCAGGCGACGTGGTGCGCGGGGCGTTCGACGGGGCGGCCGTCGTGGTCCATGACATGGACGCCTTTGGCGGTGAGAACGGCGATGTCGCCGTCGGCGAGAAAAAACATCTCGCGAGTGTGCTGAAGAAGGGCGGGGATATCGCTGGCGACGAAATATTCACCATCGCCGAGCCCAATCACCGAGGGCGGGCCCAAGCGCGCGGCAACAATCTTCTGCGGATCATTCGCGGATAGGAAAACCAGCGCATAGATGCCGCGCAATTCCTTCAAGGAGCGGCGGACCGCTTCCTCCAGCGGAACACCACCTTGAGAATTTTTCTCCACGAGGTGCGCCACGATCTCGGTGTCAGTTTCCGTGACGAACTTATGGCCTTCCTTCTGCAACTTTTCTTTCAACTCCAGATAGTTCTCGATAATTCCATTGTGGACGACCACGATTTGGCCGGTGCAGTCGCGATGCGGGTGAGCATTCTCCTCAGTTGGCCGGCCGTGAGTGGCCCAGCGCGTATGGCCGATGCCGTAGGTACCTTCCAGCGGATGCTTGGCGATCACTTCTTCGAGATTGCGAAGTTTGCCCGGAGCGCGGCGGATCTCCAGTTTGCCGGATTGCGGCACAACCGCGATGCCCGCGGAATCGTAGCCGCGGTATTCGAGCTTGCGCAGGCCTTCAATGATGACGGGCACAACCTTCTTGGGCCCGATGTAACCGACTATTCCGCACATGCGCGGCGTCTCCTCAGAGAGTTTCTAGCAGCGTAGCATGGTGCGCGTGTTGCCAAAGTAATTTCCCCGGGGAGTGTCGCGAATCAGATTATGGCTGGGAGCCAGAGCCTGGCGCGGTAGCAAGCTCGTATGTGGTGAGATTGTCGCTGGCATCAAAGTGAAAGGTGGCCCGCGCCGTTGTGGGCCGCAGCGTTTCTGTATCCACGTGATGAACGATGGCAACCAGGGAGCGAGGATCGTTTGTACTTTCGAGCTGGAATCCCTGCGAACTCAGATAAAACGATACCTTGGACTTACTCGTACCCGCGGGGAGCTGGGAGTCCAGCATGTCATCGATTTGGCGCAGTTGCGAATCAGAAGTATGCCGCCCGGATCTGCATCCTGTGATCGGGATGGCGGCTAGAAGGACGAGCAAAAAAAAGGCCACGAAGGAGGGAGCTGAAGTTTTTGTCACAGACTCGGTTTTTTTCATTTGGAAAGCAGCTTAGTCCACAATCTCAAATCGGTATTCTTCGATGACGGTGTTGGTCAACACTTCTTTGGAGATGTGCTCGAGTTGCTTCTGGGCTTCCTCGCGGCTCCAGCCATCAAGATTCAAAACGAAAAATTTCCCCTGGCGGACGTCGCGCACACCGGAGTACCCCAGGCCGGAGAGGGCGTGCTGGATAGTCTGTCCCTGGGGATCAAGAACCGTACGTTTTGGCATTACCCAGACGTGTGCTTTCATGCCGTCAGTATAACATTGCCGCGGACCGCTTCATGTTCCATGAATCTCGCGTGCAGGCGCGAAGGCGTGTTCAAAGCCCATTTCAACGATACTGACCAGTTCGTGTTCCTGCAGCCCCATGCGCGCGGCATTTGCATATTCTTCATGCAGCGTGGTGTGAAACATAGCGGGGTCGTCGGTGGAGAGGACGACGGGGATTCCGTGGCGAAGGAGTTGCGGGAGCGGATGATCCTCAATTCTTGCATCCTCGCGACGGAGTTGTTTGGCGAGGGCGGCAGTTTTCATGTTGCTCCCTGGACAGATTTCAAGCGGTATCTTTCGTTCCGCAAGGAAGTCCATTAACTTTGGATCGTTGATCGCGGCGATGCCGTGGCCGATGCGTTCGGCACCCAGAAATTCAATGGCTTCGCGAATTTTCTCCGGGCCGCCGACTTCGCCGGCGTGCATCAGCTTGTGCAGGCCGATTTGCCCGGCGCGATCGTATACGGGGCGAAATTCCTCGGTCGGAATACTCATCTCGTCGCCGCCGATGCCGAAGGCCACGATCGCTTTCGAATGACAGCGCTCGGCGGATTCCACGACTTCCATAGCGGCGTCTACGCCGAACTGGCGGGCAGCATCGAACACCCAGCGGAACCGGAGGCCACTGCTTTCGAAGGGTTCGGTGGCGCGAATCAGCGCTTCAAAGTTAGCTTCCGGGCGCTGCTTGCGCAGGAGCATCACGCCGATGGAAAGAGTTACTTCCGTATAGACCACGTTTTGCGTAAGCAAATGCTTGGCAAGGTCGCGGGCGATGAGCGCGTAATCCTGAGGGTCGCGCAAGAAGGAGGTGACCCACTTGAAGGCTTCGATGAATTCAGGGAAGTCGTGGTAGGCATAGCGCTGGCGGACTTCCTCTTCGCTCATGACGACGCCGTGACGGGCCGTCAGCGCGCAGACGGTCGCGGGCTGAATGGATCCTTCAAGATGGAGGTGCAGCTCTGCCTTGGGAAGGGAAGCAATCCTTGCGGGAAGGATGAGTGACGACGTCATGCGCGAAAGTTCAGTGTGGCAATTGCGGGCTGCCGGCGTTTTTCCACGCGGTGTACCAGAAAGAGCCCACATCGGTTGCCGCGTCAGAGAGCTGGCGAATCAAAATGGCCGCGGCCTGGTTGTAGAAGCGGTCGTAATACTCATCTGTGAATGAGTTCTCGCCGCGGCGCGCGTTGCGATCGGCGAGAAGGATGGTCTCCAGCCAGCTGTGTGAGCTGAGGCACGCTTCGAACGCGCGATCCGTGGGGTCGTTGATAAAAATCGCGTCGTTGGGGCGCATGGGGAAAAACGACGAAAAGCGGTCGACGAGTGTGGTCCCAAATCGCTCGTTGACTCCCGGTTGCGCGCTCAGGCGCCCGTCGAAATTATCCGTCGTGTTGAAAGGATCGTGGGCTTCCGCCACGTAATTGGCCAGGATGGCCGCGTTCAATCTGGCTTCGTCCCACTTGCCGGCTTTCATAGCTTCGGTCAGCTTTTCACTGTAAACGCCGATCTGCCAGGGAAGCAACCCGTTGGCGTCTAGCTTTGGTTTGCCGAATTTGGTCAACGCCGCTTTGTAGTTTCGAGGCAAGGCGTCGAAAGGGAATCGCCCATACTTATCGAGAAGAATGAAATGGTTGTGCTTCTCGGTGGGGGACTTGGCGATGGTATCCAGGGGATCGGTCACATGCTGCGAAAGCAAGGCGAGGTTGGATTCAAAAAACGGGCGGATGTCCTGTGGCAGCGTGTCGATGGCCTTGTTCACGACCAGACGGTGGCCGTTTCTTCCCCAAGCTCGCGAATGCTGCGGGCAGGAAAGGAACAGCATCAGACAAGCCAGCGCGCTGGCTATGCGACTCCCCGACCGCTGAATGGACGAACCCTGCATTCCGAGATTCCTTTTAGGTGCGATTGGCTGCTCTCAGCGTGCTGTGCTTGCGGCCATAAAAATAATAGAGCACCAGGCCCAGGATCATCCATACAAAGAAGCGAATCCAATTCATGATCGGCAAGCCGGCCATGAGCAAGACACAGGTAATAATTGTAAGGACAGGCGCCAAGGGCCCGCCAGGAGCACGGAAGGCGCGTGGGCGGTCCGGCTCGCGATAGCGAAGAATGAGGACTCCTCCCGCGACCAGCGCGAAGGCGAACAAAGTGCCGATATTGGAAAGATCGGCGAGTGTTCCAATGTCCAGCAGTCCAGCAGGAATGCCGACCACGAATCCGGCCATCCAAGTCGAAAAATCCGGCGTGCAAAAACGCGGGTGCACGCGGCTAAAAATCTTGGGGAACAGGCCGTCGCGCGACATGGCAAACCATACGCGGGCTTGCCCGAGCTGGAAGACCAGCAGAGAAGAGATCATGCCCATCATTGCACCGATGAGGACGACCAGTCGAACTCCCGTGAAATGAAGCTTCTTGAGTGTGTTGACGACTGGGGCGGCGTCGTCCAACAATGTGTCCCATTTCACCAGTCCCGTGAGCACCACAACGACGCCAATATAGAGCAATGTGCAGACCACCAGCGTCGCAATGATGCCAATCGGCAAATCGCGTTGTGGATTCTTGCATTCCTCAGCCGCGGTAGAGACCGAATCGAATCCAATGTAGGTAAAAAACACGATCGATCCGCCTGTCAAGATGCCCGGCCAGCCGTTCGGGGCAAAGGGATGATAATTCGCGGGATGAATGAGTTTGGACGCGAAAGTCACGAACACTAGGATGGCGACAATCTTCAGAAACACCATGATGTTGTTGGTGCGCGCTGATTCCCTGATGCCGCGCACCAGAATTACTGTCAGCAACATCACGATGATGAAAGCGGGCCAGTTGAACCCAAAATGCCAACCGGGTCCGTAGAGCATGTTGCCTTCTAGGTCGGAAAGACCGGTAGGGAGGAAGGCCGGCGAAATCCAGCGTGGGCTGGGATGCACACCGAACCAGTCCATCAAATTGACGAGATGTTGAGAGAATCCTACGCTAACAGCCATGTTGCTGACGGCGTATTCCAGGATCAGGTCCCAGCCAATAATCCAGGCGACGAGTTCTCCCATCGTGGCATAGGTGTAGGTATACGCGCTGCCCGCAATAGGAATCATGGCGGCGAGTTCGGCGTAGCACACTGATGCGAAGCCGCAGGCGATAGCGACCAGAATAAAAGAGAGCGCGATAGCAGGCCCCGCTCCGGGCCGCCCAAATGACGCGGAATGGTGAATGAGGTATTGAAGGAGTGGGGCGTTTAGAATCGAGGACTCTTGAAACTTTTGACCGGCAATGGCCGTGCCAACAATGGTGAAGATGCCCGAGCCGATGACTGCGCCTATGCCGAGCGAAGTCAGGCTCAGCCATCCGAGGGACTTTTTTAATCGGACCTCAGCATTTTCCGAATCCGATATGAGTTGGTCGATACCCTTGCAGCGGAAGAGATCTGATCCCACCCATGCTCTCCGATCGTATCCGGGCAAACCGGAAGTCTTAAATTGCCCAGTACGCTTTTGAGGAATGAACGCGCCCCAATGTACCCTGAGAAGCCCTGACACGCAACCATGCGGCGCGTCGCACTATGCCTGTTCGAGCTGCGCGTACCGCTCGATAAACTTTTTCGTGCCGCGTCCGGGGAAGCTGACGGAGACGCGGCGGTCTTCGTCGTCGCCCTCAACACCGACGATGGTTCCGATGCCGAAACTAGGGTGACGGACTTTGCGCCCCAGCATGGGATTGGCGTCGCCGCCGCGCTTGGCAGACGGGCGACCGAAGGAACTTTGAGCGGGCGCCGGGCGGCGCGGAGCGGGTGCGGCCTGCTTGGGTCCGCCGCGCACGCGGCGCAGGAATTCTTCTGGAGAATACGAATATTCAGGGTCGGGCTCGTAGCGGCGCGTTTCGCCAATTTCGGCCATCGAACCACGGACCGTTTCCACCAGCTCACTGGGAATCTCCGCCAGAAAGCGCGACGGTAAGGATGCGCGCAACTGCTGCTCATTGCCGAAGATGCGCCGGTAGACGGCGCGTGTGAGCGTGAGCGACTGCCGCGCACGGGTCATCCCGACGTAGACGAGGCGACGCTCTTCCTCGATTCCCTTTTCTTCGGTAATGGCGCGGCTGTGAGGACAAATGCCTTCTTCCATTCCGGTGAGGAATACGTGATCGAATTCCAGGCCCTTGGTGCTGTGCAGGGTGATGAGGGTCACGCCTGGCTTGCCTTCAAATTGATCGGCGTCGCTGACCAGTGCGGCGGCATCGAGAAAATCTGTAAACGTCTCGCCTGCTTCCATCCCTTCGGCGAGGGCGCGCGCTAACTCTTCGAGATTTTCCAACCGCGCTACGTCTTCGGGAGTGTTGCGGTCCTTGAGCATGGCCATGTAGCCGGATTCCTCGAGAACGGCATGCAGGAAACCTGGGGGTTCCTTGGTGGCAAGCGCATCCTGCAATTTGCGAATGAGCTCCTGGAATGCGCGCAAGGGAGTGACGGCGCGTCCCGCGGAGGCCCCGGAGATAAACTTTTCAATGGCAGTCCACAGCGGCGTGCCATCGACACGGGCGGACTCGCGGAGGGCGTCCACGGTGGTCTTCCCGATTCCGCGAGGGGGAACATTCAATACGCGAAGCAGCGAAATATCATCCTCGGGATGCATGGCCAGGCGCACGTACGCAAGCGCGTCCTTAACCTCGGCGCGATTGTAGAAACTGAATCCGCCAACAAGCTTGTACCGCAGGCCGCGACGGCGGAAAACTTCCTCGAACGCCCGCGACTGAAAATTGGTCCGGTATTCCACGGCGCAGGTCTGGTCGGAATCGTCGTTGAGAATGCGCTCAAGCTCACCGGCGACAAACTCCGCTTCCGCTTGCGCATCGCGACCTTCAAAGTACCGCAGATTCCCGCCGGGGCCCTTCTCGGCGCTCAACGACTTGCCCAGCCGCTCCGGATTGTTGGCGACCACCGCTCCGGCGGCATCAAGGATATTTTGTGTGGAACGGTAGTTGCGTTCCAGCTTCACGATCCGGGCGGCGGGAAAATCGCGCGAAAAGCTAAGGAGGATGGAGACATCCGCGCCGCGCCAGCGGTAGATGGATTGATCTTCGTCGCCGACAACGCAAACATTTTGCCTGGGTCCGGTCAGCAGGCGCATCAGCTCGTATTGCACGCGGTTGGTATCCTGGTATTCGTCGACGTGAATATACTGGAAGCGCGCTTGCCACTTTTCCCGCGTCGCCGTGGATTCGCGCAGCAGGCGGGCAGAGCGGAGAAGCAGGTCGTCGAAGTCTAGCGCCTTGCTGTCGTGCAGAAGCTTTTCATAGGCGCCGAAAATGTCAGCGACGCGGCGTCCGTTCTGATCGAAGGCTTCGGCGCGCAACTGCTCGGCAGTTTGGCCGTGATTTTTCGCGTAGCTAATCCGGCCTAGGACATTCCGCGGCGTCAAATCTTCGGCATCGATCTGCAGCTTATTCATGGACAACTTGACGGCGGCAACCTGATCGTCGTCGTCGTAAATGGCAAAATCGCGCGGCAGGCCGGCTGCACTAGCTTCACGTCTTAAGAGACGCGCACACAGCGAATGAAATGTGGAAAGCCACGGCTGGGCGGGAGGGACTCCGGCGCGCAAGAGGAGGCTCGATACGCGATTTCGCATCTCTTCCGCAGCTTTATTGGTAAAAGTTACTGCTAAGATGGCTTCGGCGGGGACGTCATTGGCAATCAAGTTGGCCATGCGAAATGTAATCGCGCGCGTCTTGCCGGTACCTGCACCCGCGAGAATCAGCACTGGGCCTTCGGTCGTTTCGACCGCCAGCTTCTGTTCGGGATTTAGTTCATCGAGGAGGGCGAGCATTTGGCTGCGATGGTTGGAGAAAGTTTGCACAAGTCATGTTAGCCGACGGCGGCGACGGGCGCAAACTTATGCGATTTGTCTTCCGTTTTCAGCGATTCAGCGATCGCCAGACCGGCTCAGGTCAATTTCAAAGTACATCAGGCTACGACTCTTTTCGATGGCTACGATTTCCGGCACGTAAAGATGAGCGGAGTTCAGGAGCTCGAATTGGCTCCGAAGATCGAAATAGAGAAGCCCTTGGACCGAACTGTGTGGTGCCACGATGCTCGCATGCACGCCTGCATCGCGGAGGGACTGCTCCACTTCCGTCCATTTCTTGTCTTTGCCAACCTTAGGACTGCCCAGAGGGATCGGTGATCTTCTGGCAGTCACATCTCTCGCGCCGGGACGAGTGATCACGTCGGCGCCTTGTTCCGGCGTGAGCGGATTCAAGGCCTGATGGTCTTCTTCCGAAAGCGTCACGTTCAATCGGATTCGCTCCAGGTTGATCTTCATGCTGTCGTCGGAGTCATTTCGAAATACCACCTGGATGGCGATCATCCCTGACGCGTAGGGCGATTTCTTCGGAAATTTTTCCTTATAAAGTGCCGGCTCTGTCCACGGCCGCGCCGTGATGGTCATTCCTTCGTGCGATTCCAACGCAGTCGTTTTTAGGGTGGCGGCCTGCTGAGAAGCTCCCGGTCGGGCAGCAATCAGGGAGGCCGCGAGAAGGGGAAGGATGAAGGTTAGTTTTCGCATCGGGTTATAATAGACTTTTGTCATCTTGAGGCCTTCGATTCCTGGGGGTTGTGCAGGGTTGCCCTGCGTCGCGCCGAGGCTGATGTCCGAGCGCGTACAGACCGGAGCCACGCTTAGTGTATTTCATTTATAGCTTTCTCATGGGCCTTGCGGCCCTTTTGCTGGTGCCCTATTGGTTCGTGCAGGGGCTGCGCAACGGGAAGTATCTCTCGAACCTCGGTGAGCGGCTGGGATTCTCTTTTCCGGCGCTTGCCAAGCTGCCAGCGAACTCCACGGGCGCGATCTGGATTCACGCCGTAAGTGTTGGCGAGGCGCTTTCTGGTATTACTCTTGCCCGGCGCCTGAAAGAAACCTACCCCCATCGGCCGCTGATTATTTCGACGACTACCCAGACGGGACAAGCCCTGGCTCGCGATCGCATGCCCTTTGCCGACGCGGTCATCTATTTTCCGCTGGATTGGGCTTTCTGCGTCCGGCGTGCGCTCAATGCTGTGCGGCCTTCGGTGGTGCTGGTGTTGGAAACGGAAATATGGCCGAATTTTCTGCGCGAAGCGGGACGGCGGAAAATTCCAGTACTTTTTGTCAGCGGACGTATTTCGGATCGTTCGTTTGCACGATACCAGCGCTACCTCGGCGTTTTCGGCTTCTTTCTGCGCCCCTTTCTTGGAAACGCGCTGTCCAACGCCAGTGCTTTCCTAATGCAAAGCGAGAAGGATGCCCAGCGCGTGCGCGCGATGGGCGCGACCGCGGATCGCGTGCTCCTCAGCGGAAACTTGAAATACGACCTGGAGCTTCCTGCGCCTACTCCGTTATCGAACTGGCTGGCAGCCGAGATCAAGCGCAGCGGACGATCCCCAATCATCGTGGCAGGGAGCGTGGTGGCGACGGAAGAGCCGCACGCGCTCATCGCTTTTGGAACTTTGCAAGGCGAATACCCCAAGGCACTTCTCGTGCTCGCGCCGCGCAAGCCGGAGTGTTTTGATGAAGCCGCGGAGTTCATCGATGAATCGCACCGCAAATTCATCCGCCGATCGCAGTTGCCGATTGCTGGGCCATCACAATCGCAAGCTGTCAACCCGCCCGCTAGCTCCACCATCCCCAGTGACGTAACGGTGCTCCTGATTGACAGCATCGGCGAACTGGCCTCACTTTATGCGCTGGCAGACGGCGCCTTTGTGGGTGGCTCGCTTGTTTCCTCGGGCGGCCACAATATTCTTGAGCCGGCAGCCTTTGGCAAGATTCCGGTGTTCGGTCCATCGATGGAAAATTTCTCTGAAATCGCGTCGCGCTTCGTTTCCGCGGGGGCCGCTATTCAAGTGGAAAGCCCGGAAGACGCCGGCGTCGCGTGGATCGAACTGTTTCGCGACCCGGAGCGCATGAAGAAAATGGGTGAGACGGCGCGCCACCTGGTGGCCGATTCGCGCGGAGCGACCGATCGAGCGATGGCGGAAATAGCGAAGCGCCTGGACGGCGCGGGGCAATGAACGTTTCGCCCCTGTTGCGGAAGCTTCTTTGGCCGTTCTCTGTGCTGTATGGCGTGCTTGTTGGAGCCAGGGTTTGGCTGTATGCGCACGGCTGGCTGAAGCAAAAGCGATTGAAGGGAACGGTCATCAGCGTGGGCAATCTCACCGTCGGAGGCACTGGTAAAACTCCGATGGTCATCTGGCTCGCTGAAAAGTTTCTCGCCGATGGAAAGCGAGTTGCCATTCTGAGCCGCGGCTATCGGGGCGCAAAGGGAACGAGTGACGAAATCGAGTTGATGAAATTTCGCCTCCAGGATCGCGTGTCGTTCGGCGTCGGGAGCAACCGCTTTGACGAAGGCCATCGGCTCGAATCGCAGCGCCCCGTCGACGTTTTTCTTTTGGACGATGGTTTTCAGCATCTTCAACTCGCCCGCGATCTTAATATTCTTTTGATGGATGCCTCGCGCCCCCTCGCTGGGGAAGCCTTGCTCCCGGCCGGCCAACTCCGGGAACCGCTCGCAGCCATGAGCCGCGCAAATTTGATAGTTTTTACCCGTGCCGAAACAGCCTCAGGAACACTCGACGCGATCGGCAAGCTCCATCATTATCCCGTTTTTGCTGCATCCACTCGGTTGCTCGGATTTCGCCGTTTCGGCGGTGCGGTCACTCTTCTCAGTGCCAAAGAAATTGGTGCCGGCCCGTTTTTTGCCTTCTGCGGTATTGGCAATCCAGACGCCTTCTTTCGCGATCTCGGAAATTGGGGGCTCTCCATTTGTGGCCAAGCCATCTTTCCCGATCACCATCGCTACACTCGGCGGGACCTCTTGGCAGTCAAGCAGGCAGGGAAGCAGCCAGGGGCAGACGCATTTGTAACCACAGAGAAGGATGTTCAGAATCTGAATGGCTTGGAGTTTGGAGAAACCCCGCTCTTTGTCGCGGTGATCGATGTGCTTGTGACTCCAGACGCCGATTTCAGAAATGTCCTGGATCAAACGCTAGCAGCCGGCGCGGGGGAAGCGGCGTGAAGATACTGATCCGAGCGACGAACTGGGTTGGGGATGCCATCCTGGCGTTGCCTGCGTTGCGCGCCGTGCGAAAGCGATATTCTGATGCGTACATTGCTATTGTCGCGCGGCCTTACGTCGCGGATATTTACCGCGATCAAGAGATCTGCAATCAACTCATTGCCTACGACCCGAAAAGCACGCACGCAGGATTTTCTGGCCGCGAGCGTCTCGCGGTGGAACTTCGAGCACAGAAGTTCGATGTCGCCCTGCTCTTACAAAATGCATTTGATGCCGCGTGGCTGGCCTGGCGCGCGAAGATTCCCGAACGCATCGGCTACGCGCGCGACGGCCGCAGCTTTCTGCTCACTAAAGCCGTTCCTTTGCCCAGGTCTGGAGAAATTCCTGCGCACGAAAAATTTTACTATCTCGAACTGCTGCGCCGCGCGGGATGGCTGGATACTGTGGCGGATGAATCATTCATCAGCCTGCGCGTTCCAGAAGAGAAGCGCCGCAGCGCCGGTGAGTTTCTTCGCAAGTCCGGAGTCCGCCAGGGCGCGATGAGAATCGCTATTGGAGCCGGCGCATCGTACGGCTCGGCGAAATGCTGGCCGCCGTCGCGATTTGCCGAGGTGGCCAATCGCTGGCAATCCAAGGCGGATGCGGATGTGATCCTCTTTGGAACCCCCGCCGAAGCCAGCGTCTCGACAGCCATCTCCGCGGAAATGCGCCGGCCTCCGATTGATCTCACCGGGAAAACCGCGATTGCCGATCTGCCTGCGCTGCTTTCTCAATGTCATCTCTTCATTGGCAATGATTCGGGTGCAATGCACGTAGCCGGTGCTGTGGGTCTGCCGGTCGTCGCGGTATTCGGCCCTACCGATCCATTTGGCACCGCGCCCGTGACGCCGCGGTGCAGCATCGTTCAACAGAAACCCTATTGCAGCCCTTGTTTTTTGCGTCGCTGTCCGACCGATCATCGCTGCATGACCGCCGTCACTGCCGACATGGTCGAAGCGGCTGCAGCACCCTGGCTAAGTTCGATCCAGGTGCAGCGTGCCTGAGCAATCCCCGTTGCGCCCCGCCGTTTTTCTCGATCGCGACGGCACCATCGCCGAGGAAGTCGGCTACTTGAATCACGCCAGCCGTTTTCGTATGTTTCCCTTTGTTGCCGCCGCCATTCACCGGCTCAACGAGGCGGGGTTGCCTGTCATCGTCGTCACCAATCAATCCGGCGTCGGCCGCGGCTACTTTCCAGAATCGCTCGTGCACACCGTGAACGAATTGATGACCCAGCAGCTTGCCGAAAGTGGCGCGAGAATCGATGCAGCCTATTATTGCCCGCACATCTCCGCCGAAAATTGTAGCTGCCGCAAGCCAAAAACCGGCATGCTGGACCGTGCCGCGCAGGAGCACGCGCTCGATCTACAGCGCTCCTTCGTTATCGGCGATCGCTATGGCGACATGGAACTGGCGCGAAATGCCCGGGCGCGGAGTATCCTCGTGCGCACCGGGTATGGTGAAGGTGAACTCGCCTGGCACGCAGCGAAATGGCCTGTGCAGCCCGACTTTGTCGCCAAAGATCTCACGCAAGCGACAGACTGGATTCTGAGACAACCTAAATGAAACGAGCGCGCCCACAAACGCCCGCGTCAACTTCCGTCGACCTTCTCGCCCTTCGTGAATGCGTCGAGCAGTTCAATACGAAAACAATCGTTCTCCTGGGCGACTTTGTTGCCGATGAATTCCAGTACGGTGAAATCTCCCGCGTCTCGCGCGAGGCGCCTGTCCTGATCCTCAAGCATTGCGAAACGCACATCGTTCCGGGCGGCGGAGCCAACGCCGCCAACAACTTCGCTTCTCTCGGCGCGCGCGTCTTGCCCGTCACCGCCGTTGGTGATGACTCCGCTGGGGACGCGCTGATCGCTCATTTTCGCCGCCAGCAAGTGAACGTGTCCGGCATTTTCCGCGTGAAGGGTTGGACCACACCAACCAAGAGACGCTTTCTCGCCGGCTGGACGCATACCGTGGGACAACAGGTTTTGCGCGTCGACTACGAACCGAAGTCACCTCTGCCCGATGCCGTCCAAAAAAAAATTCATCAACGGCTTTCCGCAAGTCTGCGCACTGCCCACGCACTTGCCATATCGGACTACGGTTTTGGCGTCGCTACTCCGGACTTGGTGCAACAGGCATCGGCGAAGCGAAAAGGCTCTCTCCTCGTGACCCTCGACGCGCGTTACCGGCTGCACCGCTACGCGAAAGCGGGGATCACTTCGGCAACACCCAATGAAGCCGAACTCGAGGCGGAACATCATGCGCACATCGGCCAAGATACTAGCGAACTCACCCGCGCTGGCCAAGCGACTCTCTCCGAGATGAAACTGCAATCTCTTCTGGTCACCCGCGGGCGGCACGGCGCGTCTCTTTTCGAGCCTGATGATTGCGTCACGCCAATTCCTGTTCACGGCAGCGATCAAGCCGTTGACGTCACCGGCGCGGGCGACACGGTTCTCGCCGCCTATACTCTGGCCCTCGCATGCGGTGCATCACCTCTTGAGGCCGCCCACATTGCCAACATCGCCGGAGGCCTGGTGGTCATGAAACGGGGAACCGCCACCATTTCGCGCCAAGAACTTCTCGAGGCCATCCGTGGCGAGGCATCCGGAGCTGCTTCGTAAATCATGCGCGAGGCCGCTTCCAAAATCGTCGCGCGAACTGTGCTGCGCGAGAAACTCGCCGAACACAAGCGCCAGGGCCGAAGCATCGTATTTGCCAACGGTTGCTTTGACACCCTGCACGTTGGACACATCCGCTATCTCGAAGGCGCACGCCGCGAGGGCGAAATTCTTGTTGTCGGTGTGAATGCCGATTCCAGTGTCTGCCATCTCAAAGGGCCCGGCCGCCCCATCCTTGATGAGAACGCCCGAGCGCAACTGGTTGCCGCTCTTCGCAGCGTGGATTATGTCGTCCTGTTCGCCGAACCAAGTGTTGAAGCTCTTTTGGAAGAACTACATCCCGACGTTCACGCCAAAGGAACTGACTATTCGGCGGACACCGTGCCAGAGCGCGCCGTTGCCGCGCGCCTCGGCATCCGCGTTGCGATCGTTGGTGACCCCAAGGATCACTCCACACGAGAATTGCTGGAGTCCGTTCGCAAGGCGCCGCATGACTGAGCCGCGCTTCCTGGTCGTGCGTCTCGGCTCCCTCGGAGATATCGTCCACACTTTTCCCGCCGTCGCCGGTTTGCGCGAGTCGTTTCCGAAAGCGGAGATCGTGTGGTTGACTCATCCTCGCTGGAAAACGCTGGTCGAGAGCAGTGAACTGGCGACGGAAATCTGGGCGACGGAAACTCGTTCGTACTCTTCTTTGCGCGAAATCATCGGTCGCCTCCGCAAATCAAATTTCTCCACCGCGATTGATTATCAAGGTTTGTGGAAGTCTGCCGCACTGCCATTCCTCGGCCGTGTTTCGCGCAGGATCGGGTTCTCCTGGCAATCGATTCGCGAGTTCGGGGTGCCGATCCTCTACACTGATCGCGTTCGCTCCACACTGAAGCATATCGCCGATCAGAACGGTGAACTCTCACAGCGCGCTGGCGCGCAAAACGGCGTGGCGCCTGTAGCCCTGGCGGTGCCGACGATCCAAGAAGTCTTTGTCTTGCAGCTCCTGCGGGGTTTCGCCATCGAAAAGTACGTTGTTCTTAGTCCCGCAGGGGGCTGGCGCTCGAAATGCTGGCCGCCTGACCGCTACGGCGCTCTCTGCCTGAAAATCCGCGACATCCTGGGAATGCGTTGCGTTTTGAACTATGGTCCGGGCGAGGAGAATCTAGTAGCCCAAGTTAAATCAGCCAGTGGAGAAGCCGACCCCATCGCATACAATGGCTCGCTCGAACAACTCATGGCACTTCTGCGCAACGCGGCCTGCATCGTCGGTGGTGACACCGGGCCGCTGCATCTGGCCGTCGCGCTTGGAACGCCTGCCGTCGGCATATTTGGCCCAACGGACCCAGCGCGAAACGGCCCTTACCGCGTTAGCGGCCAATCTGACAACGCCGCTCCCTTGGCTATCGTTCTGCGCAGTCCACATGCTATAACCACGTATAAACGCGGCGACCAAGCCGATCCATCCATTCTGGAAATGGACGTCGATTCCGTTTTCGACGCCGTTCGACAGCAATTAGAGACTCCCCGATGAGCACGGCCGGCAATTTTTTCGTGCGCTGGCGCGTCCGCCTGGGCTACCCACTCGCCATCGCGGTACTTTTTTTCTCCCGGCCAACACCGCGCAGTATTTTACTGGGCGCGCTAGCCGGATTAATTGGTCTGTGGGTTCGAGCCTATGCCGCCGGTTATCTTCATAAGCAAGAAGTCCTCACCTTCACCGGTCCTTACGCTTACACGCGAAATCCCCTCTACTTGGGAAGCGCCATCCTGGCTCTGGGCGCCGGTATCGCCACACAGTCGTGGATTTCCGCCTTGGCTCTGATTCTTTACTTCGCGGTGTTCTATTCCATCGTGATGCGGCGCGAAGCGAACGAACTCCGCTTGCGCCACGGAGCAGCTTTTGAGGAGTACGCTCGTGCCGTCCCGCTTTTTATTCCGCGCCTGACTGCGGCGAAATTGCCAGGAAAGTCAGCCGGTTCGTTCTCCTTCGCCCAGTACAGAAAAAATCATGAGTGGCAGGCCAGCGTCGGGTTTTTATTCCTTCTTTTGGCTTTGCTGGTGATCTGGCGCCTGCGCTTGCATTGATGTTCCCGCCTTTGCCGCACTGGGGCACGCCACGAAGCAGGTAATCTCCAGCCGCTCGCCATCCGTCAGCACATGTACGGCGCCGTCGCGATCCGTCCTCAAGATGACCGCGCCCGTCTTCCCCAATCGCTCGAGGAGCTCCGCGTGAGGATGTCCGTAAGGATTGAACTCACCTGCGGAAATGATCGCGAAACGCGGCTGCACCGCCGCGAGAAATTCCGGAATCGTCGAATTCTTGCTTCCGTGATGCCCGACTTTCAGCACATCGGAATGCAACGTCTCCGCCTCATCCTCGGAGAGCATTTCGCGTTCAACTTGTTTTTCAGCATCGCCGGGCAACAACATCGTTCTGTTGCCGTAGCGCAAGCGCAACACCAGCGAGTCATTGTTCTTTGCCGATGTCGCGGCTTCTTCCGGGGCGGTCTCCGGCCACAAAAAATCGCCATCGACGCCATCCCAATGAAATGATCTGCCGCGAAGTTCATGTTCGATCGGTACGTTTCGCTCGCGAGCCAGTTCCTCCAGTCTCGAGAGGGCCGGGGAAGATTCTTCACGCCCGATCCAGAGTCTTCCAATCTTAAAATTTTCCAGAATTGCTGAGAGTCCGCCGAGGTGATCCTGATGCGCATGCGTCAGCGCAACCACATCGAGCTTTTGAAATCCCCGTGACCATAGATAGGGCGACACCGCCTCTTCGCCCGGATCAATGCCATTGTGTTCTTCGTGCCCGGGAAATCCGCCAAACGCCCCGCCGCCATCGATCAACAGAGTCTTTCCGCCAGGAGAGACCACCAAAAGCGAATCGCCTTGGCCCACGTCCAGAACCGTCAATTCCAGCCTTCCTTTTGCCCACCTCTCCCCAAAAGGATAGATGGCAATCGTCAGCGCGCTGGCGGCGAACACCAGGCACATTCCCCAAACCACACTTCGCCGTAGCGGAAGTTGTAATCGCAGTTCTGCCGCAATCAGCAAGCCGGCGGCGAAAAACAATAGAATCAGCCACGCTGGCGGCCCGGGAATCCGGTAACTCCATCCGCGAAAATGCGCGAACCACTGCACAACGTGCAAGAGCAATGCGGTCAGCCAGGCAAGCGGAACTGCCAGTAGTTTTCCTGCCGCAGGAAAAATCAAACCACATGCCAGCGTCAGAAAGCCGAGCGGAACGACAACACCCACCAGCGGAACGGCCACCAAGTTCACCAGCGGAGCTGACAACGGGATGCGATGAAAATCGCGAGCCATTAACGGCAACATTCCGGCCTGCAGCGCAACCGTCAGCACCAGTAACTCCCACACGTGAAACGTTAGCGACAATCCTCCAACCACAACGTCGCCCGCCGGCTTGCCCATCCAAAGGGGCAGTACCGAACCGAGCCATTGCGCCAGTGAGCGCAGATCGATCCGGAATTGAATCGCGTGAGGCTCGTGAGCAGCATCGCGTGTTACATCGCGCCATCCTCGAAGCGCCCGCGCATAGGGCTGCACCGTCTTCGCAAGCCACGGAAGCGCCAATCCCGCGATGCAGCCGATCGCCAAAAACGTCAATTGAAAGCTGGAGTCGCGCAGGGCGAGTGGTTTCGCTGCCAGCAAAATCAGCGCTGCTATCGCCGCGGAATTCAGCAGCTCCAAGCGGCGAAAGAAAAATCCGCCGAGTACCACGATTGCAGCCATCATCGCGGCTCGCAAAACGGGAGTGCGCTGTTCGACCACGGCCACATAGGCGCCAAGCAACGAGAGTGTAAAAAGCATCGTCCACGCTCGCGACAGCCGCAGCTTCCGCCCCACCCAGTAAAGCGCGAACGCGATTGCCCCGACATGCAATCCAGCCACGACGAGCACGTGGAAGACTCCCGTTTTCTGAAAATCCGTAGCTTCGCTGCGGTCCACAAAACTCCTGTCGCCCAGGAGCATCGCCCGCAACACCCCGGCAACCTGCGGAGTGCCTCCAAATAGCTCATCGATCTCGTCGCGCAAACGCCTGCGTGCTCGCGCCAGAGCCGTCGTGACAGTTGCTGTTGGCGAGCCGATTCGTTCCATTAGCTGCGGCGCTCTCAGCGTAGCCGTCAAATCGACATTCTGATGTGCCAGATAAGCGCGGCGGTCAAATGCTCCTTCATCCCTGAAAACTTGGGGCAGGTTTGCTTCCGTCAACACTGCCACTTGGTCTCCTGCATGAACATCCGGTGGTGCTCCGCCCTCCGGATGTGCGGTAAAGCTTAGTCGCAATCCGCCTCGCGCCGCTCGCAGCGCCCCTTCAAACTCGACGCCGGAAATCTCGATTTCGTATCCGTAGCCCCAGGGCAGACGCGTCGGCTCATCGCGCAGATGGCCGTGCCATCGCAGCGGCGTTTTCACGGGAAGGCGTCCCTGTTCTACGAGCGAGAGCACATGGTTCGGATCTCGCGGTTGTTCCGCGATGCAAACTCCCAGGAATCCGAGCCCTGCCCAGCTGAGAAGGGAAGCGATCGCAGCAAGAATGAGCCGCTCGATTTTTACAAAATACATCCCCGCGAGAATGAGTGCGGCTGCGATTACGAAGGAACAGGAAAGGATAAGAAAAGAAGCGGCATTTCGCGCCACCGCCGCATGGAGGCCCAGCAGGATGCCGCTGGCAAATGCCGCGGCAATCGCTACGGCCGGCAGCCTCATGGCGCTCGTCGCAACCTCACCAGTGTCTCGATGTGAAAAGTCTGCGGGAACAGATCGAACAGATGCATTTCCGTGATTTCATAGCGGATGCTCGGCCCGGTGATTTCCTTTGGTTTACGGGATGAGCCCGTCAACACCGCCAGATCGCGAGCCAGCGTGGAAGGATCGCAGGAAAGATAAACAATTTCTTTGGCGCCAAGCTCCGCCAGTTTCTCCGCGGCTTCCGCACCCAATCCCGCTCTCGGCGGATCCAGAACTACAAATTCCGGTTTTTCTTTCGTTTTTTTCAAGAAATCTTCCGCGTGTTCGTTGTGCGTTACGATCGTGACGCCTGCGATTTCCGCGTTCGTGTACAAATCGCGCGTCGCGGCCAGATTGGCATCCACGCTCACCACTCTCTCGAAGGCCTTCGCCAGCGGCAAAGTGAAGAAACCAACTCCTGAATATAGATCGAGTGCCAACGCTCCTTGCACATTCGCCGTCACCGTGTTCAGCAAATCTTCCAGCAGGAAGCGATTCACCTGAAAGAAAGAAAGGTGGCTGACGTGGAATTTGTATCCCCCGGCTTCGTGTGTCAAATAACCCGGCCCTGTCAATTCAAACCGGTTCTTCTTTTGGTCCAGCAGCAGCAAGCTCTCAATCTGCGGCAATGCACCTTGGAAAGCAGCTGCCAGTTCCGCCGCAGGCTTTGGGAATTTCTCAAACGCCACATTCAGCGCGATTTGTTCGTCCGCCGAGTCGGCAAAAGCCTCAATCTCCTGGATACCTTCCGGCAATCTTCCGGCTCGGGCCATTTCCTGTAGTTGCGCAAATGTTTGCGTAAGGCGCGGCGAAAGCACGGGACACTCATCGATCGGCACGATCACCGAGCTCTCCGGCAAGAAATATCCCAGCGCCCGCGGCATCCCGCTTCGCACCGCCCATTGCGCCCGGTTGCGATATCCGTACGGCTCCGCGGAGTGTTCTACGATCGCGCCATCCCAGGTAACCCCGCCAAGCCGCGAAAGCGTCTCGCGCAGGATTTCTTTCTTGAGCCGAAGCTGCTCCTCGGCAGGAATGTGCTGGTAGTGGCAACCGCCGCATTTTTGAAAATGAGGGCACTTCGCTTTTCCACGTTCCTTCGCCGGAGTTGTGACTTCCACCAATTCCGTCCAGATCAATTTCTTTTTTCTCGATTTTGCGTTGGCGCGCACCTCTTCCCCGGGCAGAACATAAGGAACAAAAATGGTATTTCCATCCGCGTGCGCCAAGCCGTCACCGCCGTAAATCAGCTTCTCGATCGACAATCTTAACTCATCAGGCATATTATTGTCCTATTCTATGATAATTGACCCGGCTGGAAAACGGGACATATTGCGCTGCCTTATTGTCGAGCCTAACTAGTCTAATTTAGACTAGTCATCACAGGTAGAAAAGACTCAGCCGCGGCAATCCGAACTCTTCGAGCAGCCGTTTCTGCATGTACTGTTTCTCGACCATCGCCAGTTGCTCCGTTTTCATCTTCCGTCTGTACATTGCCAGTTGCCCATCCACTTCGCGCCGGATCTTCAGCATGAGTTCTTCCGCCGCATGGCTCATCAACAGGGCGTGTATCTTCTCATCCAGAATCGTCAGCCGGCGCTCTAAATCTTCCAGGTCCAGCGCCCCCGGAGTGTCGAGCAGCAGCGCGCTGCTCTCCAGGGATTCCGCAATTTCAATCAACCGGCCCGCCATTTCCGGCAGTCGCGCCGGGCCCTTTTCCGCCGCCCGCTTCAATTGTGCTATGTTCTTGGCAAAATACGTTTTCAATTCCTCCCGCGAAAACGTTTCGCCAGCCGCTGCACGCACCGTTTTCGGCGCACTTCCGGCAGCCGCCTCCATTTGTTCTTCGGCGGCCTCCAGAACTGCGTCGGTGCAATACGCCAGATTCTTCAACGGCTTGCCGGCTCCTCGTCGCGACCTCTGATAACTCTCAAACGCCTTGTCGATCCCTTTCAGCGCCGCTTCCAGCGGCACTCCAGCCTTCTGCCACGCCTCCATGATCGCCCAGTCCAGCGGCGACACCAGCAGATGCGCCCCGCGTTTCTTCCAGAAATATTCCTCGATTTCTGTAAAATAATTGAAGTAGTTCCAGCCGTCCATTTTGTTGGTGGGTGCGCCGGAGAATGCCCGGCGAAAGCCTCGATCCGATCTGCGCCGCGCGTAGCCGCGGCTTAAGTCTGCGCTTTCTTTGCCGGCCCTGCTGCCGCGCCCTTGCCATGTTCCGCCGGCTGGTTCTTTTCCCAGATCAACCGCAGCCCCTTGAGCGTAAGAAATTCATCGGTGTGCTGGATGTGCTTCGAGCCTTTCGAAACCAACCTGGCCTGCCCGCCGGTCGCCACGACTTTCGCATCTTCTCCAAGCTCTTTTTTCATGCGTGTGAGCATGCCGTCCACCATGTCCACGGCACCGTAGTACAAGCCAGCTTGCATGTGCGTGACGGTGTTGGTCCCAATCACTTTTCCCGGGTCCTTAATCTCCACGCGTGGCAGCCGCGCGGCGCGTGCAAACAACGCTTCTGATGAAATCCCCAGTCCCGGCGCGATTACTCCGCCGAGGTATTCGCCCTTTGCGGAAATCGCGTCAAACGTGATCGCCGTTCCAAAATCGACCACGATGCACGGCCCGCCAAATTCATGAAACGCCGCCACGCCATTTACAATCCGGTCCGCCCCAACTTCCGAAGGGTTGTCGACCAGCACGGCCATCCCGGTCTTCACGCCCATTTCCACGAACAACGCCTTCTTCCCAAAATAAATTCGCGACATCTCCGCAAACGTCCGGTTCACTGGCGGCACCACCGAGCTGATCGCTACACCGGTGATCGCGCCCCAATCGAGGCCCGCCAGGGTGAACAAATTTCTCGTCAACACGCCGTACTCATCGATGGTCTGTTCGCGCGCCGTCGTCAACCGCCAATTCGCGATCAACTCTTCTCCACGAAAAACGCCCAGAACAGAGTTGGTATTCCCCACGTCGATGGTCAGCAGCATCTAGCGTGCCTCCGTGACGTCGCCTGAAATCACCGCGGTGACTCGTCCATCTTCGCGTTCCACTTGCAGCAATCCCTCTGGCCCCAGCCCCGCGGTTGTGCCTGCGTAGCTCTCAGTTCCGTTCGTTACGCGCACCCGCTTGCCCTTCGCGTAACTCGAAACCGATTCGAATCGCGCAACCACGCTGGCCACGCCCTCCCGCAGGAATCGATTGTAATCGCTCTCGAATTCGCGCAGCAACCTCACCAGCAATTCCATTCGCGATTGCGGCTTGCCCGTTTCCGCGCGCAGGGAAGTCGCCACGCTGGCAAGCTCCCCGGGAAACTTTTCCTGGTTCACGTTGATCCCGATTCCCACGATCACGAAGCGCACCTGATTTGGCTCCGCGTGCATCTCTGTCAGAATGCCGCCCATTTTTTTTCCGCGAACGAGCAGGTCATTCGGCCACTTCAGGTCCACGGCCAACCCCGTCACAGCTTGCACCGCGGTATGCGCCGAAAGGCCCGCCATCATGGTCAGCAAGGGAGCCTGTACGGGAGCCAGTTTTGGGCGCAGCAGCAAGGTAACGTAGATGCCCGCGGCGCGCTCGGAATGCCAGCTTCGTCCCGCCCGGCCGCGTCCCGCGGTCTGCTCTTCCGCAAGCACAACCGCGCCTTCCGCCTCCCCCGCATGCCCCAATTCCAGCGCTACGCGATTCGTCGAATCCGTCTTGAAGAAATGAAAAATATGTTTCCCGAAAAGGCTGCCCTTCAGCCGTTGCTTTAACATGTCCGGAGTCAGAATATCGGGCACTTGCTCCAGGAAGTATCCGCTGGCGGGCTGGCCCTTTACTCTCACGCCCAGCCCGCGCAGCCGCTCCACCCACCGCCAGACCGTCGATCGCGAGACGCCGATCTCTTTGGCGATTCGGGCTCCGCTGATGACGATGGTGGCGTTTTCCGCTAGCAGCGTGAGCAACCCCGCCAGCCGCCGGTCGGTCGTGCCCGGTAAGGATTCCTGAGCCATGTGGATCTCGCCGCATCCCTGTGCGTCGCCTAAGCTTACGTTTCCTCGAAGCCGTCCACAAGCTGGCTGAGGTTCGCGGCCGGCGCCGAGTGTGTGAGCATCCCGGAAGAAAGAAAGTCAGCGCCTGCTTCTGCGTATTCGCGCGCGTTGTCGAGAGTGATTCCCCCGGAAATTTCGATCACGCATTCCGCGCGAATTCCGCGAGCGATCTTCACGCACTCCGCGGCGCGTTGCGGCGTCATATTGTCCAGCAAGACCGCTTCAGCGCCGGCCCCGAGCGCTTCGAGCAATTCCTTCTGATCGCGAACCTCGATCTGCACCGGCAACGGTCCGGGCCCGACGACCTCTGGGTCTAGTCCGGCTGCATCGTACGCGCTGGCCGCTCGCGGCGCCGGCACTTTGGGCGAAGCATAGGTATGCGCCTTGTCCAGCGCCGCTTTGATTCCCCCCGCCAACGCAATGTGGTTTTCTTTTAAAAGAATGGCGTCATAGAGGCCGATGCGATGGTTGCTGCCGCCGCCCGTCTTGACCGCATATTTTTCCAGCGCCCGCAGGCCGGGCGTGGTTTTTCTCGTATCCCGAATGCGCGTTCTCGTTCCCGCCAGTTGCTCTACGAACCGCCGCGTCAGCGTTGCAATTCCGCAAAGATGCGCCAGAAAATTCAGCGCCGTCCTCTCGCCGGAAAGAATTGCCCGGGCATTTCCCTTGATGCTCACGATCTTCGCGCCGGCTTCCACAAACGACCCATCGTTATGCAGGCAGGTGACTTCGATCTCTGGATCCAGCGAGCGGAAGACCCTTTCCGCCATCGGCAGGCCTGCGCAAACGAGCGTCTGCCTGGCGAGAATGTGAGCCACTGCTGACGCTCGCAGTGGAACCACCGCTGCTGTCGTCGCGTCTCCTGAGCCGAGATCTTCTTCCAGCGCGCGCTTCAGAAGGTCATCAATGTAGGGCGAATTCCAATCCATGGGATCCCCAGGAGCTATGAATTTTGATCGAGCTGATCGAGACGATCCTGCAGTTTCTTGAGTTCGACGCGTTGCTCCGCGAGTGTAGCTTCCAGCCCTGTAATGATTTTCTCCGGTGCACGGCTTCGGAACGTCTCATCTCCGAGCTGCTTTTCCTTCGAGGCGATGGCTTTCTGCAATCCTTCAATCGCTTTTTCCAGCCGCGCCTTCTCCGCTGCCGGATCAACCGCGTCGGAATAGGCGATGCGTACATCAAACGTAGCCGTCGAACGAACCGCTCCACTCTTCGCCTCCGACTGCTGGCGGGGAACAATGCGAAGTTCCGATAAGACCGCGAATCGCTCAATCGCCCCGCGATTCGCCTGTACCAATTTACCCGTTGCCCCATCGCTCGTGGAAAAGTCCGCCGCCACCTTCTTCTTGGCGTCCACTTTCAGTTCCGCTCGAATTGTGCGCAACGCAGTAACCACTTCCTGGAGCACTTCGACGTCTCTCAACGCGCTCTGACTCTTCCAGCGATCAGCCGCTTCCGGAAAATGATCCAGCGCGATAGATTTCGCTCCCGCCTTCTGTGGCAACTGGTGCCACAGCTCTTCCGTCAGAAATGGCATAAACGGGTGCAGCAGCCGCAAAGCCGCATCGAAGGCCGCGAAGAGGTTTTTCCACGCCACCGTCGCCCGTTCACGGTCCGCGCTCTGCAGTTCCGGCTTCACCCACTCGATGTACCAATCGCAAAAATCGCCCCAAAAGAACTGGTACACACTCTGCGCCGCTTCATGGAACCGGTAATTCTTCAAAGCCTCGTTCACAGTCTCAATCGTGATAGCCAGCCGCGAATACAGCCATTGGTCTACAAGCGGAATGCTGCCGTTGGATGCATACGGCGCCTTCGCGCGCACTTCCGGTCCTGCCAGATCTTCCAACTTCGCTCCGCTCTCCTCAAACTTGTCCAAGTTCACAAACAAAAATCTCGCGGCATTCCAGATTTTGTTCACGAAATTCCGCGAACTTTGAATGCGGTCCTCGGTCCAGATCACGTCGCTTACCGAGGCCGTCACCGCGAGCGTGAAGCGCATCGCATCCGTCCCGTACCTGCGGTTCACGTCGATGGGATCGATGCCTGTGCCCTTGGACTTCGACATCTTTTCCCCGTCGGGAGTGCGCACAATGGAATGCAGGTAAACAGTGCGGAAAGGAATTTTCCCCGTGAAATGCAGGCCCAGCATGATCATCCGCGCCACCCAGAAAAACAGAATCTCGTAGCCGGTAATCAGCACACTCGTCGGGTAGTACGTCTTGAAATCCGCCGTCTCCGCGGGCCAGCCCAATGTGGAAAAGGGCCACAAACCGGAACTAAACCACGTGTCCAGCACGTCCGGATCCTGTTCCAGCTTTGCCGATCCGCATTTTGTGCACTTCGTGGGCGCCTCGCGCGCCACGATGATTTCCTTGCAACCTCCGCAATGCCACGCCGGAATCCGGTGGCCCCACCAGAGTTGCCGCGACAACGTCCAGTCGCGGATGTTCCGCATCCAATTAAAATACTCCTCGCGCCGGTTGTCGGGAATGATTTGAATCTCGCCGCGCTCCACCGCCGCAATCGCCGGCTCCGCCAACGGCTTCATCCGGCAGAACCACTGCGTCGAAGCCCGCGGCTCCACAATCGTTTTGCTCCGCTCGCACAATCCGATGGAATTGGTGTGCTCCGTGATTTTTTCGAGCAGCCCCAGCGCCTTCAAATCCTCAACAATCTTTTTCCGCGCTTCGAACCGGTCCATTCCCGCGTAAGCGCCCGCCGACGCGTTCATTTTGCCGTCGTCGGTCATCACGTCAATTTCCGCCAGCTTGTGACGCCGCCCCACCTCGAAGTCGTTCGGATCGTGCGCCGGCGTGATCTTCACCGCGCCAGTGCCAAACTCGCGGTCCACCATCGCGTCCGCGATGATCGGAATCTCCCGGTTCATCAGCGGCAACACCACTCTCTTCCCAACCAGGTGCGCGTACCGCTCATCCTCAGGATTCACCGCCACAGCCGTATCGCCCAGCATCGTTTCCGGCCGCGTGGTCGCCACCACGATAAAATCCTTCGTCCCCGCCACCGGATACTTGATGTACCACAAGTGCCCCTGCCGTTCCTCATGCAGCACTTCCAAATCGCTCAGCACCGTCAGGCACACCGGACACCAGTTCAGCAGCCGGTTTTCCCGGTAAATCAGCCCCTCTTCATGCAGCCGAACGAACACCTCGGTAACCACGCGCGACAATTCCGGCGAAAGGGTGAACTTTTCGCGCGACCAGTCGCAGCTCTCTCCAATCTGTTTCATCTGCCGGGTAATGATTCCCCCGGACTCTTCTTTCCATTTCCAGACCCGCTTCAGGAATTCCTCGCGCCCCAGGTCCCGGTAATTGATTCCTTGTTCCGCCAGTTGCTTCACGACCACCCTTTGGGTCGAAATCGAGGCATGGTCCGTTCCCGGCAAGTACAGCGTGTTGTACCCGCGCATGCGGTGCCAGCGCGTGAGGATGTCGATCTCCGTGTGGTCCAGCATGTGCCCGATGTGCAGCGACCCGGTCACGTTTGGCGGCGGAATCACGATCGAAAACACCGGCCCGGGCGCATTCGCATCCGCTTTGAACAGTTCTTCCTTTACCCAGAACTCTGCCCAACGCGGTTCGATCTGCTGCGGTTCATACGCTTTTGCTATCTCGCGAGCCATGCGGTGCACTTCTCCCATGTGCGGGCAGGTTTTTGCTCCGCCCCTTCTCGAACACTTTCATTCGTTCAGAGTAATCTTTGACTATACGAGGGGAAAAGCAACCGCGTCAATTCGTAGCGCGTCCATCCGTTGACCGAGTTCAGAAGGGGAGAACGAATCACTTTACCGCAAACTGTGCATCGCCCTGGCCCTTGGCGTCGAGGTGGTTCGCGTAAAGAATGCGGCCGTCCGTGCCTGCTGCCGTAAGATTTACGAACGATCCGTCGCGAAGGTGGTAGGTGAAAACGTAGTAGCCGCTGCCACTGAGCCCATCTGGCAGACCGCACCTGCTTACGACTTCCGTCATGGTCATCCTTCGGTTTATCGTGCGGAAAGAGTCCAGATCGCGGGCCGAGTCCGGGGCGTTAGGAAATACTGCCTTGAGTATTTCAGTTTGCCCTGCCGTAACCGACTTATCTGCAGGCAGACGGCACAAGAAACTCCTCATAGTTGGCTTGCAGATTTGTTGTGTCAGGCGAACGGCTTCCGAATTGTCTGTCACGCGTCGCGCCTTAAATCGGCCGTCCGTAATTCCATAGACTACCGTGTTGTCAGCGACCTTTGATTCGCCCGAAGCAGCCTCTGTAAATTCTTTACAGCGAATCGCCAGATTTTGAAACTCTGCATTTTGCGAATTCAAAATGCCGTAAACGCAATCGAAGAACGTGGTGCCGCCGTCACCAATGAGATCAAGTTCCACAACCAATCCATCGCCAGCAGTCCACCACAAATCTTTTCCGTCGCCCCACGGACGCATCCGCCACGCAGACTTCTCCGCATCATAGTAAAAGGAAGAAAACATCGAATCCGGTTCGCATTCCGTGCAGCTGAGGTAAGTGAATGTCACGTCCGGAGCCGAACCCGGGCCAAACCTGGCCAGTTTGACGAGTCTCCACTGCCACAGCCGCTCCGCATGTTCGATGCTCGATTTTTGCCCGGTGGTGAGATCGAGATTGAACGCGAAATAGTACACGTTCCACGCGTTATCTTTGGTTACCTCTTTGGCCGGGCGATGCCCCACAATGACCAACGCCGAATGACCGAAAGTCCCCGCCATTTGCAGATAGTTGTATCCGTAGGTATCGATTGCACTTTTTTCTGCCGTTGCCTGTTCCGGCGTGAGTTCCTCATTGAATTTTTGCAGGATTTCTTCCCATAACTTTGGTTCCGAAGCCTGATGGACCCAATGAAACGCCTCTGGTGTCTCAGCAGAAGTCTGTGGATGCGTTGCTAGCACGGAACCGGGTACAAACAGCAATACGAAACCTGCCAACCAAGGCATTCTCCCAACATGATTGATCGCAACTTCCCTGGGTCCGATTTGGTGTGACATCGTTGTGCCCTCGCGACTAACGCTATCATTCCCCGTTTTTCTAAGTAACTGGTCGAACGTTCAGTACGATTCTTAGGTTAGACAATCGCGGAAAGGCTGGGTGTAAACTCCAGCGGCAAAAATCGACTTGCGAGTATCATTCTCGCGTGAATGGAAGTGCTCTTGCGACAGTCTGACAGGGCAGGGAACTACGGCTTCTTCGACTTCAACTCTTCTTTGACCATCGCTTCGACGACGGGTTTCAGAATCTCACGGGTGACGGCTTGTAGCACTTCTGGGCTCATCTGCGCCAGCACGCGGGCGACGAGGTCGTCCATGTTGGGAGCCGCGGCTGGGGCAGCCGCGGGCGCCTCGACAAGTGCCTCAGGCGCGTAGAAGCTTGTCCCGTCCGCGTTCAGCTGCTCCGCTTCCTGGGTGGCGTGTTCGGTGACGTGCGCAGCTTCTTCGCGAATGGCCTCGACCGCTGCCGCTGGCAAAGCCGCTTCTTCGATTACCTTTTGCGTCTCTTCGCTCACAGCCTCGGCAGTTTTTTCCGTGCCATTGCTTGAGGCTGGAGGGGCTGCCGCCGGCACGGTAGCATCCCATGCCGATGCCAGCTTGTTGGCCTTCTCGATTTCAGCGTCCCAGGGATTTGACGGAACAGAAAACCACGCTTCCTTGCCCGTTTTCGTTTGCGGTTCGCTTGGCGTCGGTGCAGGTGCGCTTGGCGCTTCTGGTTCCGGAGCAGCTTGCTCGTGCTCTTTCACGCGCGCCACTTCTTCCACCGCCGTGGCTGCCTCGGTTGAACTCTTCGCAATCGCAACCGGTGAACTCGAAGTTGCCCACGCGTCGCTGGCAAATGGTGTACTCGAGATCGTCCCGCTGAGCGGCGCTGTTTCCGGGATAGTGGCCGGGGCCGCCGTCTCCGTTACCAGGGTGCTCGCGGCAGGCGCGGTCTCAACGGCTTCGGGCTTCTCCTCGACTGGTTCCCAGGACTCTACGGGAATCTTCTTGGCTTGAATCTGCTCGAAGCTGCCCGATCTCCAATCCTTTGCGGCGCTTGTTGCTCCGGCGCCGGCGTAACTCTCCGCGTCCTCACGCCGCCATGGCGGAGCCGGCTTTTCTTCTTCGTCGTCTTCTTCCGTTTCGTCCGCATTGGGATCGCGCCAGTCGCGCTCCGTCGCCAGTTCGGAAGGCACCGGCGGCATAAAGGCGAGATCGTCTTCCTTCTCCTCAGCGGGCGTTTCCAGCAGGCTGCCAAATGCCAGCGTTTGCGAACCACTGTCAATCCGCACCGGCTCGGGCCGCTCTGGCACTTCGTCCACAAAACTTTCCTGATCCAAGGGCGCTATAGCTGGAGCATGGGACGGCATCGGCGGCGGAGGGGTACTCATCCTCGACACACTCGCGCTGCTTGGCGTGAGAAGATCGGTACCCTTCATTACTTCGGGTTCTGGAGCCTTCGCAGCGCTGACATTCCCGTGAGCCACTCCCGCGCGCTGCAGCGCGGACTTCACCATCGAAATTAGGGGATCCGGCGGAACAAACGGCTTCTTCAACACGCCATCGGCGCCTACTCGCTGCGCTTCCTGCTCATCCAGCGGATCAAACGCGCCTACCAGCAGGATCACCGGGATATGCGCTAACGTGGGATCCATCTTTACGTACTGGCAGACTTCATAGCCGTTCCTCACCGGCATGAATACGTCGGCGAGCACCAAGTCCGGCTTCAAATCAGAAATTTTGCGCACGGCGGCTTCGCCGTTGCCGACAGCAACGACGTCGATGCCCTGATCTTTCAGGGCCAGCCCCACCATCTTCTGGATGTTGCTGTTATCGTCCGCAACCAGAATCCTAGCCACCGAACGTCCTCCAACGATTCTCTACCCGCGCGGGCCACACTTAGCACGCGGCCACACCAAATGGCCTATACCAATGTATTGGAGCATCCGCCTGCTGGCGCGTCAATGTCAACGGGGCAAGTGTGTGTCGGAAGTGAATACTATGGTTTTGGCCTATCCCATGGCTCCCAAAGCAGCCAAAAACACAAAGGGCGCGGCTTCCTTCGGCCGCACCCCTCGGATTTCTCCTGTTCTTCGCCCCGCTGTCTAACTCACCAGGGAATGAGTTTTTTCAGGCCTTTCTTTTTTTTGCTGGTGGATTCCTTCGTGTTGGCATCGGTTGTCCCGTTGGCTCCGGATTGCGCCGTGGCGCCGTCCGTCTTGGTAGCTGTCTCCGCCGTTCCCGTCGAGCTGGCACCATTCGCGGAACTCTCCGCCGCTGGTGGAGCGTTAGGATCCGGTGGCGCGACAGGTTTTTCTTCGGTTCCTTCCGTTGTTGGAGCTACATTCTCCGCCGCCCCACCCGTTGTTGCGCCAGACCCTCCGGGTGTTATATCCCCGACGAGTCCCGAGCCAGGACCAGTGATTCGCGTTTGGTTCCCGCCCTTCAACACATCGATTCCTGCTTCGTTCTCAGCCTCCGGCGTCATCGTCGGCTTTCCGCCTTGGGCGGCCGCACGCAGCTCCTGGTCCGGCCCGGTCTTAACAAGCCGCAGCGGTTTCTTGATAAGTGATTCACGCTGCCGCGGTGCATTCTGTTCCGCCGTCATCCAAGCTACCGCCTGCGGATCGGGTTGCGGCACCGGCGCTCCCAGCGCCTTCAGCCTGCTCTTGGCATTGGGAACCAGTGGCGACAACGGGTAATTGCGCACAATGCGTGCGTAATAGGGAGCGGCAAGCTCCCTCTTCTCTGTTCCTTGCCATATGTTTCCGAGCATCCATAGAGCCTGGTCCGATTTGCTGTAGAGCGGGTAGCGGTTTACGATGGATCGCAACCGCGATTCCGCGGCTTTCTTGTCTTCCTTTACGTAATAGTAGTAGCCGATTCGGAAATCGCCTTCTGCTAGCAGTTCCTGGACTTCGCGCAAATGCTGCTCCGCCTTCGGCGCCAGCTTGTCGCTCGGGTATTTTGAGAGGAAGGTCTGGAACTCATCTTCCGCCGCGCGAGCGTGCGTGCGGTCGCGGTCCGGTTTCTCCAGCTGCTTGTAGTGCGTCATTGCTACCTGCAGCTGTGCGTAGGCCGCTTCCTCTATCATGGGGAAGAAAATCCCGAAATCCTTGTACGCTTGGATAGCCTGTGTCAGATTCGCCGTTCCGCCCTCTTTGTAAAACGAATCGGCGATGGCCAGCTTGGCTTTGGCCAAGTACTCGCTGTCCGGGTACGTGTTGATCAGCGTCTGGAGGTTCAGCCGGCCGACTTCATGCCGCCCATGCTTGACGTCTTCGATGGCCTTGTTATACAGAATCTTGTCCGGCTCCGCGGTATTGTCCGCGCTCGTCGATTTGTTGACTCTTTTCTTCCTGTGGAGGATTTGTGCATCACTCTGCGTGGCGCTCAGCAGCAACAATCCGGTCATTACCAATAGAGCCGGCCGTCTTACGGCCGCTAAGGAAGTACGGAGCAAACTTCACCTCTCTCTCGAATCTGGGGTTCCTCGCTGTGGTCTGCCGAAGCCTGTCGGCCGTCTTACGGCCGCCAAGAGCGACGCTGCTTCCTGGCTCCCTGTAGCTCGGAACGTCCGATTATACTCTTAACGAAAGGCAGGCCGAACAACAACTTTGCACCGCAGGCCAGGTTCCTCTCGCACTACCCCACACTGTGATGCCGTCTCGCTAGGCAAAGGGTTGCCTTGGGCCAGCCTCCGGCTCCTCTTGGCCCCTACTCCTTCAGCTTCTTGCTCGCCGTCGCTTGCTTGGCCTTCTGCAGTTCGATGACGTCCGCCCCAGTGTCAGAACTCCCCAGCAGCCATTTGCTGAAGAAATCCCCGCGCGCCACGATGACGTAGCTATTAATCGGCATGTAGCTATGCCGCATTCCCGGGAATACCAGCATTTCAAAGCGCTTGTTGGCCTTGATCAGGGTGTCCGCCAGCCTCATGGTGTTCACCATGCTCACGTTGTCGTCCATGTCTCCGGTGGTCAGCATCAAGTGCCCCTTCAGGTTTTTCGCCAGCTCCGAATTTTTGTCAATCTCGTAGAAAAACTTCTCCGTGCCATCCTTCTGCGTCTCTTCTCGCACCCCGTGGTACTTCTCGCTCCACGTATTGCCGTAGACGTTGTTGTCGTGATTCCCTGATTCCGACCAGCCTGCCCTGTAAAAATCCGGATACTGCAACATCGCCGCCGCCGTCATGAATCCGCCTCCGGAGTGGCCCCACATGCCCATCCGGCTTATATCCATATAAGGGTGAGTGGCCGCGAGTCGCTCGGCCGCCGCCTTCTTGTCCGCCAGTCCGTAGTCCCGCAAGTTCCCGTAACCATAGCTGTCGTACCATTTGTCCCGCTGCGGGCTTCCTCCACGGTTGCCCACCTCGATCACGATAAATCCCAGTTGCGCCAGCGGAACGTTCGGACTCTTCGGCGAAAACGCCTTCGTCACCTGTTCCACCTGCGGCCCAGGATATACATACTCAATCACCGGATACTTCCGGCTTGCATCGAAATCAAACGGCTTGTAAATCACTCCGTAAAGATCTGTAACGCCATCATCGGCCTTTACTTTAAACGTCTCCGGATACTTGAAGCCCGCGGCCATCAATTGCGAGACATCCGTCGTCTCCAGTTCCGCAAGTTGCGTTCCTTGCCCATCTAGCAACACTGACTTCGGCGCTGTGTCCACCTTCGAGTACGTATCCGCAAAAAACTTGCCCGAATCCGGCCAACTCACTGCATGCGTAAAGTTCCCCGGCGTCAGCAACTTCATTCCGCTACCGTCCAACCCCGCGCGGTACAAATGCGTGTAGTAGGGATCCTCCCCCGCTTCGCGCCCGTTTGCCGTGAAGTACAGTGTCCGCGTCTTCTCATCCATTGCCGCGATTTGGTCCGTCACATATTCGCCGCTCGTGATCTGGTTCTTCAATCTCCCCTGCCCGTCATACAGATAAAAGTGTCCCCACCCATCCCGCTCCGACCACCACAACATCTCCTTCCCGTTTTCCACCAGCCGCAGCGGCTTTTGCGACATCCACACGTTCGATCGTTCCTCGATCAGCTTTTGCACTTTCCCCGTCGCACCGTCAGCTATATCCACTTCCACCTTCCGGAAATCCCGGCTCCGGCTCGTGAAATACAATTTGTCCGACGTATCCGCCACCCACTTTGGATTCATACGGTTGAGGGGAGCGGGATTTAGCCGGTTCTCTTCCTGCTCGTCTCGCTGTTCCTCGCGGTCGCGCTCCGTCTGAGCAGCGTCGGAAATCGTCAGCGTTTCATCGACAAAGCTCTTTGGCTGCACCACCACCCGCTGTTTACTTGCCACATCAAAAATGTCGATTTCGCTGACCGGCATGTTCGCTTCGCCCGGCAACGGATAGCTGCGCGCCTCCAGGACCGGCCGCGGATTCGTCAGCGAATGAATCACCCAATAGTCGCCCACCTTGCGGTTGTCCTCTCGTTCCAGTGCAAACTTCTTCGAATCCTTTGCCCAGTGAATCGTCACCGCCGGCGTCCGCGGTCCCGCCTTATTGGTGTCGCCCTTGCCCTCTTTCTTCAATTGTTCCGCCTGCTCCGGTAGGAGCACACGCGCATAGCTATATTTTTCCACGCCATCCGTAGTCACTTGCGTTTCCACGATGCTTGCGTCGCCCGCCTTCTTCAGCGCTTTCGCATAATTCTCCCCATCCATCAGGTAGAGGTTGAATCCGCGGGCGAACACCACCGACTTCCCATCCGGCGAAATCGCCGCCCACATCGGCTTTTTCTTCGGCGCCTCAAAGTTATCAAGCCGCGTCACTTTCGCGGTCGCTATCTCATACTCAAAATAAATCGTTCGCGTGTCTTCGGGTTTCTCTCCCGCCTGTCCCGCAGGCTGCGCTGCCTGGCCCTGTTGTTCCCCCTGTTTCGACTCTCCTTCTTTCCCTTGTTCCTCGACGTCTTCCTGGCTTTTTTCCTTCTTCGGTTCGTTGGGCACCACCGCATTCTTTCGAATCTCCACCGCAAATCGCATCCGCGTATCTTTTTCCACCAGCTTCAGCCGTTTGATCGGCAAGTGCTGCGCGTCGTAAGGAAAATTCGTCAATGTCGAGAGTGCCGCCGCTACCTTGGCGTTGTCCCACAGCGGAGTCTTCGTCCTCTTCACTGGGTCCACAATGAAGTATCGCGTCCCCTCCGTTGTCTGGTAGCCGTACCAGAATCGGTCGGACTCGCTGAACCAGTGCGGCGTCACCGCCAGGTCAAACACCAGCTTGCTCACTTGATCCGGCAGGAATCGTTCCTCGAGCGCGTAGTTCGGCTCCACGCGCATCGCTATCGTTTCGAAACCGCTCTCCGTCTTTCCCGTCGTCCGTGCGCTCTCTGGTCCTGCCCACATCTGCGCGGCGAGGAAACTCGCCGCCGCCGCGCCGCACACCGCGAACCGCACCGTTCGATTCTCTTTACCCGGCCATAGCCGCTTCGAATCCGCCGCTCTCATCTTCATAATCCTTTCCACCCGTCTTCACTCGCCTTTACCCCATCACAAGCCGCACAGTATAGACCGACTCTCTGTAATTTTTAACGTTCGTTAACATTTGCTTGCCGCCTTTTCCCTAGAATGCCATCATTCTTTCGGCACTGAAGGAAACACGCTCGCTCTCTCATGGACAAACGCAAATTCCTCTTCGTCTCGCTCTCCGGCCTCATCGGTGACATCGCTTGGCAGGTTCTCAAAGAAGGGCACGACGTCCGCTACTACATCGAAGCCGAAAAAGAGCGCGACATCGCCGACGGCTTCGTCCCCAAATCCAAAGACTGGGAAAAGGACGCCAACTGGTCCGACATCATCGTTTTTGACGACACCCTCGGCCAGGGCGCCAAAGCTCAGGCCCTTCGCGCCTCCGGCAAGCCTGTCATCGGCGGCACTCCTTACGGGGACCGCCTCGAAGACGATCGTTCTTTCGGCCAGGAACAACTCAAGTCCGCCGGCGTCACCATCATTCCCTACGAAGACTTCGATTCCTTCGATCCCGCCATCGAATTCGTCAAAAAAAATCCCGACCGTTACGTCATCAAACCCAGTGGCGAAGCCCAAAACGTCAAGCGCCGCCTCTTCGTCGGCGAAGAAGAAGACGGCGAAGACGTCATTCGCATGCTGGAAGCCTACAAAAAAGCTTTCTCCGACGAAATCAAGGTCTTCCAGCTCCAGCGCCGCATCAACGGCGTCGAAGTCGCTGTCGGCGCTTTCTTCAACGGCAAGAAATTCGTCACCCCCGTCAACATCAATTTCGAACACAAAAAACTTTTCCCCGGCGAAGTCGGTCCGCCCACCGGAGAAATGGGCACCGCCATGTTCTGGAGCGAGCCCAACCTGCTTTTCAATCGCACGCTTCTCAAAATGGAGTCCAAGCTCGCCGAGGAAGGCTACGTCGGCTACATTGACCTCAACTGCATCGTCAACAACAATGGGATCTATCCGCTCGAATTCACTTCACGCTTTGGCTATCCCACGATCAGCATCCAGCAGGAAGGCATGCTCACACCCATCAGCGATTTTTTCTGGGAGCTGGCCACTGGCGCCGAGCCCAAGTGGCGCACGCGCAGCGGCTTTCAGATCGGCATTCGCATCGTCGTCCCGCCGTTTCCCTTCGACGACGACGCCACCTTCGAATCCTTCTCCAAGAACAACGCCATCGTTTTTAAGAAACCCAACATGGAAGGCATTCACATCGAGGACGTAAAAGAAGTCAACGGCCAGTGGCTCATCGCCGGCACTTCCGGCGTCGTGTTAGTCGTAGTCGGCCTCGGCCAAACCATGAAGCAGGCTCAAGCCCAGGTCTATTCCCGCATCAAAAACGTTCTCATCCCCAACATGTACTACCGCACCGACATCGGCGACCGCTGGGCCGAAGATTCCGACAAGCTTCACAATTGGGGCTATTTACGATGAACTCCGTTCAACGCGAAAAGTATCCCGTCTTCGTCCTTATCTTCACTCCCGCTTGCTTCGGCCGTATCACAATCTTCCGGAACGTCTCATCCTTGCCCGCATTCGTCGGGTAATATCCCAAATCGTACGACGTCCTCAATTCCTCCGCGATCTGCCGGAAATACGTATGCGGGTCCGTGACCGCTGCGTCGATGTGCGCCCCGCCCGTCTCTTTCGCGATGCGGTCCATCACGCTTGTCCCATATTTATTCCGCGCCGTCAGTTTTCCATGTTCTTTTTCGGTGTAGCGAATCGCGTACACCACCACATTCTCAGCTTGCGCCTTCTCTATCGTGCTCATCATGTCGTGTGAACTGGAATTGTCTTCTCCATCGCTAAACAGCAGCAGCGCCCGCCTCCCATTTTCCCGCGCCAACTTTTCCGTCACCGAATAGTAGATGGAGTCGTAAAACGCCGTTCCCAAATCCCGGTTTTCCGTTGGCCCCAGTTCCGGAAACACCGCGTGCTTCTTCTTATCCTTCCCTTTGTCCTTTCCCTTATACTCCGTCATCCGCTCAATGATTTCCGCTCCCGACGGTGAAAAGTCGCTGATCAGCCGGATATGGTTCCCAAACGTCACGAGAAATGCCCGATCCTTTGGCCCCAGCACTTCCTTCAGGAATACTTCCAGGTCCTGCTCGTGCTGCTTCGTAAAATGATCCTGGCTTCCACTCACATCCACGATCAACCCCAGCGTTAGCGGAACGTCCGTGCTCTTCGCAAAAAAAGAGATCTTCTGTGGCGCCGCGTCCTCGAATATCTCAATGTCTTCCTTTGCGAGGCTCTCCACTAGCGCTCCGCGCGAATCCCGCACCGAGAACGCCACGTTCACCAGATTTACCGCAACATGAATCGGCTCCTGACTGAACGCCAGCCCGCAACCCAGATTCACCAGCAGGGAACTAAGCAGAGACACACGAGCGCCACTCGATGGCCGCCACGCCTTTTTCACGAAATTCCTCTCCGCAGACAGCTCAATTCGCCTTCTTATCCTTATCGTCGCCTCGTGCTTCCACGTACACCAACTGAAAGAGGCTGCCCGCCCCATTCTGCTGGATCGCCACAACATGCTGCTTCTCCTTCGTTCCCGCTTTAAATACTAGCCCGCCCTTCTCCGGCTTATCATCATCGCAAGTCAGCTTGTTCGAAGATTCATCCTTGTCCTTACCGCCTGGCGCCTTCGACGTATCCGAGCAATTCAAAACCGTCCCATATTTCGCCAGCGCCTTCTTATAAAACTCCGCAATCTTCTCTGGCGCGTCATTCGATTCCATCTTCATCACCGCCAGCTTGAATCCGAAGGCGCCGCCCCACAGCCCCATCTGAACGGAGGAAGAGTCCTCTTTCTCGTCTTTGTGTGCTCTCGACCCCGGATATGTGGGTAGCCCGACATCCTTCGCGGTCGCCTGCTTGCTGAAGGTCACCCCCGCCCCGTCCTTATCCTGTGTGCCTCGATTTCCGCCTCCTGCCTGAGCAGAACTCGCTGAAATCAGAGCTGCCGCGCCCAGCACCGCGCAAAATGCCCCCAATCGCCGCACTCCCGCTAAACAACCGCCTCCAACGCGAGCCCCTTGCCAGTTTTGACGCTTCAAGTTTTGATTGTTCACAAGTCCCCCTCGTGCCTGGAGATACGCGGTCCGGCCCCTCGATGTTCCCCCCCATTGTCATTCCGCAGCGGTCAGGGAATATCCACGCCAGTCCTGTGGTACTACTAGAAGGGAGAGGTGTATTCTCCTGCTGTTAGTTGAATCCTATCTCTCATGAGAGGTTTTCGATGAAAAAATGGATTGCCCTCGGGCTTCTGGCTACAACCGTTCTCGCGGTTGCTCCGGCTGCCCCCCAAGGCGAAAAGTCCCAAGTCGCTAAGATGACACTCAAGGTCGGTGACACCGCCCCTGATTTCACCCTTCTCAGCGACGGCTGGAAATCCGTGAAGCTCAGCGACTTCCGCGGCAAGAAGAACGTCTTCCTTGCCGTTTACGTCCTGGCCTTCACCGGTGGTTGAACGAAACAACTTCAGGCGGTCCAGGCTGGAATCGCCTCCGGTAAGATCGACACCTCGGATACGGAAGTCTTCGGCGTCAGCGTGGATAGCCCCGCTGCCAACGCCGCCTTCGCCAAGCAAATCGGCGTCACTTTCCCCCTCCTCAGCGACATGAACCGCAAGATGCTGAAGTCCTACGGCATCCTCAAAACCTACGACCCGGCGAAAAATAACGAAGGCTACGAGTGGGCTCTGCGCGCCAACATCATCATCGACAAGCAGGGTGTCATCCAGTTCGTCGAAGAAGGCGACAGCGCTGTCGATCCCAACACCGCCCTGACTATGTGCACCACCCTGCACAAAAAGGAACCCGCGAAGTAACTGCGGAGAGGCGCTCGGCTAGCGGCTGGCTCTACCAAACTCTACAAACTTTCTCCGCTGGCTTCACCATCGGCTGCCCTGCGCGGCACGAAAACGCTTTCGCAAACTCCGGCATGTTCACCACCACTCCGTTATCCTAGTGGTGCCCCGCTAATTTTCCAACCGAAAACACCTCGCCGCTTGCCACAGGTGTCGCGCAGCGTGCTTTT
>Ga0137418_10000285_pt1 | contig 43822 bp, 38 predicted proteins | sample CZODoug3_1_2_16f_FD_122242 | JGI IMG/M metagenome (GOLD analysis project Ga0137418, IMG submission 122242) | Vadose zone soil fungal communities from Angelo Coast Range Reserve, California, USA - CZODoug3_1_2_16fungal (Hybrid Assembly) | ecosystem: Environmental > Terrestrial > Soil > Vadose...
GCCTCGTGGAATGCAAGAAGTGACGGTTATCTTACACCCAAAGTGGACCAATCCCGAGCGGGTCATTGGTCCAGGGGCGAGGGAGCCGGAAGGATGATCCGATCACGGCAACCCGGCGTCCGTTGCCCCTTGTCAGGAATTTGCCTTCTAAATTTTTCCCCTGGGTCTGAAACGGAATGCCCCACCGACGCACGATATCGCGTAGGGCCGAATGAGCAAAGTGATGAATCAAGGTCGGCAAAATAGAGAACCGATTCCCAGTGGCGATGCCCTCGTCACACCGGGCGGGGATGCCAAAGAATCGTTCCAACTGACCATGCTCCGGGCCTTCCTGCTTCCACCCGCCTGCCGGGATGTCTTTGTCCTGAAGGAAATTCAGGGATACACGCTTCCCGAAGTTGCGGCGGTGCTTGGAATCAGCAAAGACGATGTGACGAAACACTTGCGGCGAGCCCAGCGCGAAATGCAAACCAGCTGAACCACGCTCGGCCGCCGCTCTTTTTTCAGGTTCCCGAGAGGACCCTTGCACTTGGGGGAGGGCAGGGTACTACGGCGCGCCGGGGCCGACTCGAGGCTCCGGCGTTCCTCGGGAACTGCCGCAGGGATGATGCCTCGGTCTTGTCTGCCGTCCGCAACGAGCTCATACTCCGGTCCCCCTCTGGCATCAACTCGTTCCCAGCTTTGATCCCCGCCAACCATTGGTCCTTTGTGGATCTGGAAACATTTGCTTCCTAACTAGTTCAAAGCGCATCAAATACCCTATTCGCCGGGTGTGACCATCGGGCGGAAGCGGTTGCTTTTTGATTGCGAAGGGTCGTGTCTGGACTTCCAAGGCAACAGCCGGTTGTCCACCCTGTCGGCATGGCCCACCCAAGTTGGCCTACTTTCGGCCTTGCAAGTTAAGAGATCACCATGTGGATTGTTAAGCTTGCCTTACGGCGGCCCTATACTTTTACGGTTCTGGCGCTCCTCATATTGATCCTGGGTCCGATTGTGATTCTGCGCACGCCCACCGACGTGTTCCCCGACATTAACATTCCGGTCGTCAGCATCGTCTGGAACTACGGCGGGTTGCCTGCTGAAGACATGGGGAACCGAATCACTTCCATTACCGAGCGCGCACTCACGACACTGGTCGACGACATCGAGCACATCGAGTCGCAGTCGCTCAACGGCATCGCGGTTGTAAAAGTGTTCTTCCAGCCTCATGCAAACGTCAACAAGGCGATTGCGCAGGTCACTGCAATCTCGCAGACCCAGCTAAGGCAGTTGCCGCCCGGGACAACACCACCGCTCGTGATCACCTACAACGCTTCGACCGTCCCAATCCTCCAGTTGGCGCTCTCCGGGCAGCAACTCTCGGAACAGCAGCTCTTCGACTACGGCGTTAACTTCATTCGAACGCGATTGATCACAGTTCCAGGCGCGGCCATTCCTTATCCCTACGGGGGAAAGCAGCGCCAGATTCAGGTGGACCTGAACACGGCGGCGTTACAGGCAAAAGGCCTGTCGCCGCTGGATGTGGTCAATGCCGTGGGTGTGCAGAACCTGATCCTGCCCTCGGGAACGACGAAAATTGGCCCATTGGAGTATGACGTCGACATGAACGCCAGTCCGCAGACGGTCGCGGAACTGAACAATCTGCCGATCAAGACGGTGGGCAGGAGCACCATCTACATTCGGGACGTAGCCAACGTTCGCGACGGGTTTCCTCCGCAGACCAACATCGCGCGTGTCGATGGGCAGCGCGCCGTTCTGCTTACGGTGCAGAAAGCCGGCAGCGCCTCCACCCTCGATATCGTTTCCGGAATTAAGGGTTTGCTGCCACAAATCCAGCAGACTCTGCCGGGCGATCTCGGCATCCGCCAGTTGGCCGACCAGTCGCTGTTCGTTCGAGCCTCGATCCAGGGGGTGGTGCGCGAGGCCGTCATTGCCGCCTGCCTCACCGGGCTGATGATCCTGATCTTCCTGGGAAACTGGCGCAGCACCGTGATTATCGCGGTCTCCATCCCGCTCTCGATCCTCACCTCGATCATTTGCTTGAGCGCCCTGGGCGAGACGATCAACATCATGACGCTGGGTGGGCTGGCGCTGGCCGTGGGCATCCTGGTGGATGACGCCACCGTCGAAATCGAGAACATCAATCGCAACATTGCCATGGGCAAGGAAGCGGAGCACGCCATTCTCGATGGCGCCCAGCAGATCGCGGTCCCCGCCTTCGTTTCTACGCTGGCCATCTGTATCGTGTTCGTGCCGATGTTCTTCCTGACGGGCGTGGCGCGATATTTGTTTGTACCCCTGGCGGAAGCGGTCTCGTTCGCGATGCTGGCGTCCTATCTTCTTTCGCGCACGGTTGTGCCCACCATGGCGAAATACTTGCTGCGCGGTCATGAAGCCGAAACCGGCCAGGTGGAGGCATCGAGCCGAAATCCGCTGGTGCGTATGCAGGCTCGCTTCGAACAAAGCTTCGAACGCTTCCGCGAGCGGTACCACCGTCTATTGGAAAGGTGTCTCCATCATCAGCGAGCCTTCCTGATCGGCTTCTTCGTGGCTTGCTTGGCGTCCGTCGCCTTCCTCGTCCCCTGGCTGGGTCAGGACTTCTTTCCCGCGGTGGACAGCGGTCAGTTCAAGCTTCACATCCGGGCGCGCACCGGCACACGTATTGAAGAGACGGCACGTTTGTGCGATCTGGTGGAGCAATCGATTCGCGAGCAACTACCACCGGAAGAGGTTTCGAGCATCATCGACAACATTGGTTTGCCATACAGCGGGATCAACCTCACCTACAGCACGTCGGCTCCGGTGGGGCCTGCGGATGCCGACATTCTTGTAAGCCTCTCCGAGCGCCATGAATCGACCGAAAAAATAGTCCACGACCTGCGGATCAAGCTGGCCAACGATTTCCCCGGGGTCACCTTCGCGTTCCTCCCGGCCGACATCGTCAGCCAGATTCTGAATTTCGGTCTGCCCGCCCCCATCGATATCCAGGTGGTGGGATATAACCTGGACGGCAACCGAGCATTTGCCGACAACTTGCTGCAGAGGATTCGATACGTACCGGGCACCGTCGATTTGCGCATTCAGCAACCCTTTGATCAGCCCAAACTGCACATCAATGTTGACCGGACGAAGGCTGGCCAGACCGGGTTTACCGAGCGCGATGTTGCGAACAACCTGCTGATCTCGTTGAGCGGCAGCTTCCAGACCTCCCCGACGTTTTGGCTGAATCCAAAGAACGGGGTGAGCTACCCGATCGCCACCCAGACCCCGCAGTACCGGCTGGACTCCCTGCAGGGGCTGGAAAATATCCCGGTGACGGGGGCAAGCGGGGCGCCGCCGCAGATTCTCGCCAGCCTGGCATCGATTCACCGGGGGGTTGGTCCGGGACTGGTTTCCCACTACGACATACAGCCGGTCATCGACATCTACGGTTCCGTGCAGGGCCGCGATCTGGGCGGAGTGGCTCATGATCTCAGCAAGATCATCGAGGCGAGCAAGAAGGATTTGCCTCCCGGGGCGCGAATCGTGGTTCGGGGCCAGATCCAAACCATGCGTTCTTCCTATGTTGGACTTCTGGGCGGCCTGGTGTTCTCGATCCTGCTGGTGTACTTGCTGATCGTGGTGAACTTCCAGTCCTGGCTGGATCCCTTCATCATCATCTCGGCCCTGCCGGCTGCGCTGGCAGGCATCGCCTGGTTTTTATTCATTACCCGCACCACGCTCAGCGTGCCAGCTCTTACCGGGTCCATCATGTGCATGGGAGTCGCAACCGCAAACAGCATCCTGGTGGTGAGCTTTGCGAAGGAGCAGATGGAGGAAGGTAAAGACTCGTTTTCCGCCGCCTCGCAAGCGGGATTTACGCGCTTCCGCCCGGTCTTGATGACAGCGTTGGCGATGATGATCGGCATGGTGCCGATGGCTTTGGGTTTGGGCGAAGGCGGCGAGCAAAATGCGCCGTTGGGACGAGCGGTCATCGGCGGCCTTCTGCTTGCCACAGTATCGACGCTGTTCTTTGTCCCGGTGTTTTTTAGTCGTTTGCATGGGCGGCGCGCGAAATCTGCGCAGTCCTAAATGGGGAAACTGGATTCAATGATCAGTCCTTCGAAGTCGGGAGAGTGAAAGATGCGGGTCGAAGAAAAGGACAACGTGGACAATCCACTGCTAGTGCGAGAGCCACAAACGGAACGCGACGGCACGCCGCAGGATAGATCGAGCAGGTCGTGGATGGTCGCCTTGGTGGCGTTTCTGATCGTATCCGCAGTGGTGATTTCCGGTATCGCGCCCCGCGTCAAGGCGCGGGCGACTCTCCGTGCCGAGACGAACCAGTTGGCGGTGCCGACCGTGATCGTGGTGCAACCAAAGCGCGCGTCTCCGGGCCAGGACATCGTGCTGCCCGCGAATGTGCAGGCGTTCAAGGACGCACCGATTTACGCGCGCACGAACGGCTACCTGAAACGCTGGTATGCGGACATTGGGGCGCACGTAAGGGCGGCCCAATTGTTGGCGGAGATCGACACGCCGGAAGTAGATCAGCAGCTTCACCAGGCTCGCGCCGACCTGACGACCACCGAGGCGAATGGGCACCTTTCCGAGATTACCGCGAACCGCTACCAGGGGTTACTGAGGAGCGATTCCGTCTCGCAGCAGGACGCGGACAATGCCGCGGGTGACTATGCTGCCAAGAAAGCCATCGTCCAGTCGGCCCAGGCCAACGTGCGGCGCCTGGAAGACCTGCAGTCTTTTCAGAGGATCTACGCTCCGTTTGAGGGGATCATCACTGCTCGTAACACCGATATTGGACAACTGATCGACTCCGGGAGCAGTGGTGGTCCGAAGAGTGAGTTGTTCCACATCGCGGCGCCGGGGAAGTTGCGGGTTTACGTCAATGTTCCCCAGGTCTATTCGCGAGTGGCAAAACCCGGCCTGAAAGCGGATCTGACTCTGGCGGAGTTTCCGGGACGCCGCTTTGCGGGCAATCTGGTGCGCTCCGCGGATGCCATCGATCCTGCAAGCCGCACTTTGCTGGTCGAGATTGAAGTCAATAACCCAACCGGTGAGTTGTTGGCGGGCGCCTATGCGGAAGTGCATCTGAAACTGCCCGGGGATCTCTCTACCTTTACCATACCGGTCAACACTCTGTTGTTTCGCTCGGAGGGTTTGCGGGTGGCGTCTGTGAAGGATGGGAAGATTTCGCTGATCCCACTCACACTCGGCCGCGACTTTGGCAGCGATGTCGAGGTGCTCACAGGCCTGAACGGAGATGAGTCACTGGTGGTGAATCCACCCGACTCGATCGTGTCGGGACAAAGTGTCCGCCTGGCGGCCAACGGCGCGACCTCTCCGGGGGGAGCAAAGTGAGGACGCGAGACGCGTTTGGATCGAAGCGCGCGCGTCGGCCCGTGGCGGCTTCGCTGCTCTGCTGGACATTGCTTCTGCTCTCTGGCTGTTCGGTTGGACCACGCTACTCGAGGCCGGCCATCCCTGCTCCGCCCGAATACAAAGAGTTGCCACCGAACTGGAAAACGGCTCAACCCAGCGACCAGATCGCGAAAGGGAAGTGGTGGGAGGTATTTCAGGATCCGCAGCTGAATACACTGGAAGAGCAGATCAACATCTCCAATCAGACCCTCAAGGCGGCACAGGCCCAATTCGAGCAGGCTCGCGCAATCGTGCGTATCAATCGGGCCAATCTGTACCCCAGCGTGACGGCCGGGGTGAACGCGACTCGGAACCACCAGTCCAGCCATCGTCCCAACGGGCGGCTTGCGCCAACCAATGCTTACACCGACCTGCAATTGCCGGTGGATGCCTCCTACGAAGCCGACGTCTGGGGCCGAGTGCGACGAACGGTTGAGGCGGCTCGGGCAAACGCCCAGGCCAGCGCCGCCGACCTGGAATCCGTGAGCCTCAGTCTGCATGCCGAACTGGCCGCCGACTATTTCCAGTTGCGCACCTTGGATGCCGAGGCGCAACTGCTGAACTCCACGGTTGCGGCCTATGAGAAAGCTTTGGAGTTAACCGAGAATCGCTACAGCGGAGGAGTCGCTTCCCAGGTCGACGTGGCACAAGCTCAGACGCAGTTAGAGACCACGCGTGCCCAGGCGATTGAGCTGGGCGTGCAGCGGGCTCAGTTCGAACATGCGATCGCGGTATTGAGCGGTCAACCGGCGTCCACTCTCGCTGTGACTCCGTCTCCGCTCGCGAGCACCCCGCCGCTGGTCCCGGCAGGCGTGCCATCGGACCTGCTCGAGCGTCGTCCAGACGTAGCCGGCAACGAACGGCGAATGGCAGTCGCGAACGCGCAAATTGGAGTTGCCAAAGCGGCCTACTACCCGACCATCACTCTCAGTGCAAGCGGGGGTTTCGAAGGCAGCTCGATTACGAATTGGTTCAACGGTCCGAGCGGTTTCATCCTGGGTGGAGCTTCTGCGCTGGTGACCGCGTTGGACGCGGGACGCCGCCGCGCGGTGACCGACGAAGCCAGGGCGGCTTACGATCAGTCCGTCGCGATTTATCGTGAGACTGTGCTGGGCGCATTCCAGGAAGTGGAAGACAGCCTTGCCGCGCTGCGCTTGCTCGAAGAGGAAGCCCGGACGCAGGACGCCGCGGTCGCGGCCGCTGGGCACTCCTTGACGCTCTCTACGAATCGATACAAAGGCGGCGTCGCCACCTACCTGGAGGTGATCACAGCGCAGAGTATCGCGTTAACGGACCAGCGGACCGCGGTAGAGATTGGTGGTCGTCGCATGGTCGCGAGCGTCTCGCTCATAAGGGCTCTGGGGGGTGGTTGGAACGCTGCGAATCTGCCGATGGCGCGAAATGAGAATCGCCCGCAGTCCGCGACCGGTCAATCAGGGTTGAGTTCCGACTGAGCCCTCCGCGTACCCCGGCCGCAATATTTCCCGCCGGGGCGAAACTCGACGTCTGGAAGAACTTCGAAGTAATCTAGCGGGGCACATGAAGACCCGGACGGACGCGCTCCGCGAAGTCGCAGCCCGCCAGTTTGATGTTTGCGTAATCGGCGCCGGAGCGACCGGTGCCGGATGTGCGCTCGACTCGCAACTGCGCGGTTTCCAGACCGCATTGCTCGACTGCGGAGATTTCGCCAGCGCAACCTCAAGCGCTTCCACCAAACTCGCTCACGGCGGCGTCCGTTACCTGCAGCAAGCTGTCACGGACTTCGATCTGGGCCAGCTCAAAGTGGTTCGGGAAGCGCTGCGCGAGCGGATTCTGATGCTGCAGAACGCTCCCCATTTGGCCCATTCGCTGGAATTCGTGGTGCCGTGTTTTAGTCGCTTTGACGTTCTGTACTACGGCGTGGGTATGAAGTTGTATGACTGGATCGCGGGCAAAGCGAGTTTGGGCGACAGCCGCATTCTTTCGCAACACCAAGCGCTCCACCTGGTTCCTACGCTGAATCCAGACCGTCTTGCGGGTGCAGTCTCTTACCGGGATGGACAATTCGATGATGCACGCTACGGAGTGACGCTGGTCAAGACGTTCGCTGAGGTTGGAGGCGAAGTCGCAAACTACTTGCGGGTCGTCGGCTTTGAGATCGGCTCCGACGGCAAGCTGACGGCGGCGATCGCTGAAGACGACTTCTCTGGGCAGAAGTTCCCGGTTCGTGCGCGTGCTTTCGTCAACGCAACCGGCCCTTTCTCGGATGGTGTCCGTTCCTTAGCCACTCCCGGCTCGCAGGGCCGGCTGGTTCGCAGCAAGGGCGCCCACATCCTGCTGCCGTTAGACGGAGAGGTTCGAGATGCCCTTCTGATTCCGAACACTGAAGACGGACGAGTCATCTTCGCGATTCCATGGCTAGGCCGTCTGCTGGTCGGAACGACCGATCAAGAAGTCGCTCGGGCTGACGAACTGGCGGTGACGCGAGAGGACGCCGAATACCTCCTTCGTCATCTCAACCGCTACTCCAACCGGCAGTACTCGCTCGAGGAGATCGTCGGGGGTTTTGCCGGGGTCCGGCCACTCGTCCGGGCAGGGCACTCGCGACAGACCAAGAAGCTCATTCGAGAACATGAAGTGGAGGTCGATGAGCACACCGGGTTGATCAGTATTTTGGGCGGCAAGTGGACGACCTATCGCGCGATGGCGGAAGACGCCATCAACACAGTCGAGAAGCAACTCGAAAGCGCGTCCCGCCAGAGCACTACCAAACATCAGCACCTGGCGGGCGCAGCGGGATATACCGCGGAGTACTGGAAGGTGCTAGCCGAAGAACATGAGCTCACCGAATCGACAGCCCGACACCTTGCCGGGAAATTCGGGACCCATGCGGCCGCTGTTCTGGTATTGGCGAAAGAGAGTCCAGAGCTCAAGTCGCTCATTGTCTCGGGTGCGCCGGCCATTCGGGCCGAGATCGTCTACTCCATTCGGCAAGAGATGGCGGTCACCATCGAAGATGTCCTGGCCCGGCGGATCGGCCTTCAATACTTCGCATGGAAGTTGGCAATCGAGGCGACGCCTGTTGTAGCCTCACATCTCGCTCGGGAGCTGGCATGGTCAGACCAGCAGAAGGACGCAGCGATCCAAGCCTACGTGGGTACGATCAAGGCGCGGCTGACCGCAATCGGACTTCCCGCTGACTAGAGTCCGCTTCGCTGGCGAGCGAGCCGTGCGGCTCGCAGCGCGCACAGAAGGCAGGTAACATGGCGAGCTATCTCGGTGCAATTGACCAGGGGACCACGAGCACTCGCTTCATCATCTTCGACCGCTCGGGCCGCATCGTGGCGAGCGAACAGCGAGAGCATCAGCAGATCTATCCCAAGCCCGGCTGGGTGGAGCATGATCCCGAAGAGATCTGGCGCCGAACCCAAGAAGTCATAGCAGGAGCCCTGCAACAACGCGCGCTTCGCCCGTCGGATCTGGCAGCCATCGGAGTTACCAACCAGCGCGAGACCACGGTCCTATGGGATCGCAAGACCGGCAAGCCCGTGTACAACGCGATTGTCTGGCAGGACACGCGAGTCGCCGACTCCGTCACCGAATTCGCCCGGCAGGGTGGGCAGGATCGCTTTCGACCTCAAACGGGACTTCCTCTCACCACTTATTTCAGCGCTCTGAAGATTCGCTGGATGCTGGAAAACATCCCAGGCGCGCGTGAGCAGGCGGAGGCGGGCGAAATGCTGTTCGGCAATCTCGACACGTTTCTGGTCTGGCATCTGACCGGTGGCTCACAGGGTGGCATTCACGTGACGGACGTGACCAATGCCAGTCGCACCCAGTTGATGAACCTGCACACCATGAGCTGGGATCCTAATGTGCTGTCCGCGTTCGGGATTCCCACGGTAATGTTGCCTCGCGTTTGTTCGAGCAGCGAGGTTTACGGAACGGCTAGTGATAGGGTTCTGCAGGGCGTCGCCATCGCGGGGATCCTGGGAGATCAGCAGGCGGCGCTGGTGGGCCAGACCTGCTTCAAACCGGGCGAGGCCAAGAATACTTACGGCACCGGTTGCTTTTTGCTGATGAATGTTGGGAGCCAGCCGGTGCCCTCCCACTGCGGCCTGCTGACCACCCTGGCCTATAAAATGGGTGATCAGCCTGCGGTCTATGCGCTCGAGGGGAGCATCGCAATCACGGGAGCGCTGGTGCAGTGGGTTCGGGACAATCTCGGTCTCATCGAGAAAAGTTCCGATATCGAAACCCTTGCCAACTCGGTCACCGACAACGGTGGGGTCTACTTCGTGCCCGCGTTTTCCGGACTCTACGCACCCTATTGGAAGGACAGCGCACGCGGCGTCATCGCCGGGCTTACACGCTACGCCGCCAAGGGACATCTCGCGCGCGCAGTGCTGGAAGCGACTGCATTTCAGACGCGAGAGGTCCTTGAAGCGATGGAGAAAGACTCAGGAATTGCTCTCGATTCGCTCCGCACCGACGGAGGCATGGTCGAAAACAATCTCCTGATGCAGTTCCAGGCTGACATCCTCAACAAACCCGTCGTGCGACCGATCATCAAGGAGACCACCGCTCTGGGTGCGGCATACGCGGCGGGCCTGGCAGTCGGCTTCTACAAGAATATGGACGACCTACGCGCCAACTGGTCAGTCGACCACACCTGGCACCCAAATCTCGAGGACGAAGCCCGCGAAAAGATGTACCGCCTGTGGAAGAAAGCCGTGACTCGCTCGTTCGATTGGGTGGACTAGTGTTGCCAGGCGTCAGCCCGGAAACCTCAAAAGGAGGACAAGCAGCGATGACTTCACCATTCTTTGGCGAGTTTGTGGGCACAGCGGTCCTGATCCTGCTGGGCAACGGAGTGGTCGCCAACGTTCTGCTCAAGAAATCGAAGGGGGAAGGCGGGGGTTGGATCGTCATCGCAACGGGCTGGGCTTTTGCCGTTTTGTGCGGCGTGCTCACGGCCATCGCCTGCGGCAGCAGTGACGCTCACTTGAACCCCGCGGTCACTCTGGGTTTTGCGGTCGTGTCGGGCAATTTCTCCAAACTCGCTCCGTACATCCTGGCGCAGTTGCTGGGCTCGATCGCCGGTGCGACGTTGGTCTGGCTGCAATATCTCCCACACTGGCGGGAAACCGCCGACCCCGGTCTCAAGCTGGCGTGCTACTGCACGGGGCCAGCCATTCGCAAGCTCGCCAGCAACGCGATCAGCGAAATCATCGGTACCTTTGTTCTTGTGTTTGTGGTGGGGGCGATTTTCTCCAAGGCTGTGTCGGCGACCGGTTTTGCGCCGGGCTACGGGCCGTATCTGGTGGCTTGCCTGGTCTGGGGCATCGGGCTCTCGCTCGGCGGTCCTACAGGCTACGCCATCAACCCAGCTCGTGATCTGGGCCCACGCATCGCCCATGCGATTCTGCCGATCGCCGGGAAGGGACCTTCGGATTGGGGGTACGCATTGATCCCAGTCATCAGCCCACTGATCGGAGGCGGGATTGCAGGAGTTGCGATCAAAGCGCTCCGATTTTGAAATCCCGCCGGGGCAGAACCGCGTGTGGATTAAAATTAAACAAGCCTTCCTCCGGGAAGAAAAGAATGGGGAGGCCGGTTCTGGCGTCGAATTTCGCGCGGTCAGTCGAACTGCGGAGCCTAGCGAAGCAGCTGGCTAATCGCTGGAAATTGAATGGAAGTGCAGGGCGGTGCGTCGTTACCTTGCGGTCGTTCTAGTCGTTCCCCGCAAGAATCTACCGCGGGGTCTGGCGAGAACCATTCCGGAGACGGTTCCAACCGCATCCTGGGCGGCGCTGGAGTTCAAGAAACACCGGAAACATCTGAATGAACCGCCTGCGGTTATCCCTTGATGTCGGTATTCGGAGGCTTGGCCGCTTCATTCGGCTGGTCCTTCATGCTGTCCTTCAAAGCGCGAATCCCCTCGCCGATGCCCTTGCCAAGTTCGGGCAACTTCTTTGGACCAAACACCAGCAGAGCGATGAAGAAGATCACCAGCAGATGCATGGGTTGGAAAAGACCTTCAAACATAAGAACCTCCTGAGCCCTCGACGCCAACTATCAACGTTACCGGAGGCAAGCCATATCCGTCAATTCCCCACCATCGGCGCCTATATCATTGATACGCTGGGATTTTACGTTACGTCAGACCCTGCTTGGGCGCGAACGGCGGCGACCGACAGCGAGGCGTGGCTTGAAGTCAGTTGTGCGGGTCCCGCGCGATTCCACCTCGGCGCTGCCCGAAGGGCACGGGCTCGCGCTCAGCCAAACAATTGCGGCCTCATCGGAACTGGTGCTATCATCCTCAAAACCCTACACTCCGTGCAGGTGCATTTTCAAGTTGGCCAATAGGTGAACATCATGGTTTGGGCAGCCCCGGTTTTCGAAGAAATCGCGCTCTGCTGCGAAATCAACTCCTACGCGAGTGCGAAGCGGTAATCCTCGTCAATGCAGGTGAAAGTCCTCGGCTCCGCGGCCGGAGGAGGGTTTCCCCAGTGGAACTGTGCCTGCTCAAATTGTCGCCTGCTGCGTAACCGGGAGTTTGCGGGAACAGCTCGCACCCAGGCGCAAGTCGCGGTAAGTCCGGACGGCAGATCGTGGTTCCTTCTCGGAGCTTCACCCGATTTGCGGATCCAGATGGAAGCGAACCCCGAGTTGCAGCCCAAACAGGGAATTCGCAGTTCTCCGCTCTGTGGTGTGGTTTTGGCCGGAGCTGAACTGGACCATGTGGTGGGCCTGTTGCATCTGCGCGAGTTGCAGCCGTTCAACCTGTACGCAACCAGATCCGTCGCCTCCATTCTGCGCGATCAGAACAGCATGTTCGGCATGCTAAACCGCGTGCCGAGCCAGGTTTGCTGGCGGTCCCTGTGTCCAGGAGATGAGTTCCGGCTGCGATTGCCGGCGGGCGAGGAAAGCGGCGTCAGGTGCGAGTCCATCTCCCTCTCCAGCCGTTACCCGTCGTATGTCTCTAACCCCGATCGGCTGAACCCGGAAGAGGCCACCCTGGGGCTGATCCTGACCTCGAAGGATGGGCGCAGCATGGGCTATTTCCCGGCGGTTGGAACGATCACGGAAGAACTGCGGGAACGGTTGGAGAGAGTAGACCTGCTGCTCTTCGATGGAACGTTCTGGAGCGAAGACGAATTGATTCAGGTGCAAGGTTCCGGCCAGCGGGCACGCGACATGGGACATATTCCTGTCGGTGGTGAAGCCGGCAGTTTACGCCAACTCACGGGACTCCGCACAATGCGTAAACTGTACATTCATATCAACAACACCAATCCCATGCTGAACGAGGCCGGTCCAGAATATCGTACGGTGCGGGCGGCGGGATGGGAACTGGCGGAGGACGGGTGGCAGGTCACACTGTAGAAACGCGCGATGCTGGGCTGCTGTCTTTCGAGGAACTGCGCGCGGCGCTGCGAAGGGTGGGCGAAGAGCGCTACCATCACCAGCATCCGTTTCATCTGCTCATGCATGAGGGTAAGCTGAGCCGCGGTCAACTCCAGGCGTGGTCCCTGAACCGTTACTACTACCAGAGCATGATCCCGATCAAGGACGCGATCATTCTTTCTCGCAGCGAAGATTCGGAGTTCCGACGGGCATGGCGCAAGCGGCTGATCGATCATGACGGGGATGCCACCAGGGAAGGAGGCATCCAGCGGTGGCTGAAGCTGGCGGAGGGGACCGGTCTTGACGCTCATCGTGTCGCCAGCGGGCTTGAAATTTTACCGGCCACACGTTACGCCGTGAACGAGTACCTGAACCTTGTCCGCACGAGGCCTCTGCTGGAGGCGGTCGCGTCCTCACTTACCGAATTGTTTTCCCCTGACCTCATTACGCTGCGCGTGGGCAAGCTCCGCGAGCACTATCCTTGGCTTTCTGACAGTTTGGACTACTTCAAAGCCAGGCTGCACCAGGCTCCCGAGGACGTGGCCTGCGCTATCGACTACGTCCAGGAGCACGCTAGAACCAGGGAGGATCAGGAGAAAGCGATCCAGGCACTCCGTGACAAGTGCGATATTCTCTGGGCGCAGTTGGATGCGCTGTATTTCGCCTACGTGCAGCCGGGATGGCCTCCGCCGGGCGCGTTCCGGACCCAGGAGTAGGAGTGGCCGCACCCATCGACGGTAGCAAGCCGAAACTGACGCTCGGATGCCGCTGGGGCGGGACCGAACAAGAGCGTTTTGTGCTCTTCCCCGAAGGCGCCATCCGCGTACAGGGCACGGGACGGCAGATACTGGAATTGTGCGATGGCGAACTCACCTTTGGGGAACTCGTGGCGCGGCTTCACCGGCAGTACTGCGTGAGTGATGACGCGCAGATCCGGGAAGATGCTGCGCGTTTCCTGGAGCAACTACACGACAAGCGCATCGTGGATTACTGATGCTCGCCAATCCGCTGGCCCTCATCGCCGAAATCACGCACCGCTGCCCCCTGCACTGCGTATACTGCTCTAATCCGCTGGTTCTCGCTACACCCAAGGCCGAGCTGTCTACCCAAGACTGGTTACGAATCTTTGGCGAAGCGGCCAGCATGGGTGTTCTGCATGTGCACTTGACCGGAGGGGAGCCAGCGGCGCGCGCAGACCTGAGCCAACTGGTCGCCGGCGGACATCAGTCAGGCCTCTATACAAACTTGATCACCTCGGGCCTTGGACTGTCCCGCGAGCGTCTGAAAGAACTGGTGGACGCGGGCCTGGATCACATCCAACTCAGCTTCCAGGATTTCAGAAACCAGCACGCCGATTGGATTGCCGGTACGAAATCCCATGCGCACAAGGCGGACGTGGCCGCCTGGGTGCGGGAGCACCGCATCGCTTTCACTGCAAACCTGGTCGTGCATCGCCAAAATCTCGATCACCTGGAAGAAATGATCGAATTTCTCGAAAAATTACGGCCCGATCGCATCGAGATCGCGCACACGCAGTACTACGGATGGGCTCTGGAAAACCGGTCGGCCTTGATGCCCACGCCCGATCAACTTGAAAGCGCGGTGAAGGTTGTGTCGGCTGCGGGCGCGAGGCTGAAAGGCAAGATCCGCATCGATTCCGTGATCGCTGATTACTACGCGGTCTATCCCAAAGCCTGCATGGGTGGGTGGGGGCGTCGGCTCATGCTGATTGATCCTACGGGGAGAGCGCTGCCCTGTCATGCTGCAGGTGTCATTCCCGGGCTCGAGTTCGACACCACCCGCGAGCGTTCGTTGGAATGGATCTGGCGTGAGTCGTCTGCATTTCAGAAATTCCGCGGAGAATCGTGGATGCCCGAACCCTGTCGCAGTTGCGAAAGACGCACGGAAGACTTTGGCGGTTGCCGGTGCCAGGCCTTCCTGCTTACCGGAGACCCAAGCGCGACTGACCCCACATGCTCTCTGGCGCCGAAACATCCTGTGATCCTGGAGGCGCTGCAGTTGGCATCGATCGAGAACGCCTCGGCTATCTCGCCTGCGACCAGTTGGCGATATCGCCCCAATCCGAAACCAGACCAAGCCTGACGGGGGTTGCCTTGGCTGATCTATCGATCGCTGCCCCTTCAAGAAAAACCTATCTTCCGTGAGGCGCGCTTTTGCCAGTCAACGACTGGCGGGCGGAGAAGTCGTGAAGAACCAAAACAGAAGAACCAAAACATATTGACACCGCAACCGCTCGAGAACTAGCATTCCTTGCGGTAGTTTCCTGTCCCAGTCACAAGACAACATCTAACCCAACTTAGAAGCCGATACTTCTGCGACCGTCACCGCGCGGTAAGTATGTGGCACTTTTCAATCCATCAGCTGTGTGTCTGGAGTAACAAGCGAATGGTTCCGTCGTTATGCACTCTTTGAGTATTTCAACCGGCTGAGTTCGGGCGGGTCTGGCCGTGGTGCATCAGCTTGTGGTTGGAAGGCTGATCTCCCCAGCTGCGAGAGCTGGTGAAACGCCGCATTCGGACAGCAGGAAGGAAAGGAGACTCAAGATGCCAGTATCCGTTCTGACTCAACATAACGATAACGTCCGCTCCGGCGCGAACCTTTTAGAGACGACCCTCAAGGCGTCCGATGTGGACGTAAACAAGTTCGGCTTGGTCGCTTCCCGTGATGTGGAAGGAGAAATCTACGCCCAGCCCCTCTATGTACCGAGCGTAACCGTGAACGGGCAGCCGAGAAATGTGGTGTACCTGGCAACCATGGAGAACTGGGTCTACGCCTTCGACGCAAGTGACCTGAGCGCGGGGGGCACGTTCTTGTGGAGGCGACGGGTGCACCCGCATCCCGTGCCCGCAGGGTTTTATGGACCAAACTACCACGACATCGTCGGCAACATCGGAATTCTCAGCACGCCTGTGATTGACCCGGCCAACAACACCATCTACCTGGTGGCGGCCGGATTTGAACCAGCTGTACTCAACGGCCCGATCGCACAGGCCCAGACGGCATTCAAGCAACTCTTGTTCGCGTTGGACCTCTCGACCGGGAATCTGCGGCCCGCCGCTCCCGGTGCAACCAACCCGGTTGAGATCGGTGGCTCCGTTGCCGGCGTCGGATATCAGGATGCGCAGGAAACTCGCAAACCCGTGGACCGGACTGGTGGCAACGCCAGCGTGGCGGTATCGATGACGGCCCAAGACTTGCACGGAAAGGCGGTTCTGAAAAAGTTCACAGTCACCGACGCCGCCGGTGGTCGTGTCAACTTCAGTCCCATGCAGCAAATGCAGCGCCCTGCGTTGCTGCTCGCGAACGGGCTTCTTTACATTGCCTTCGGCTCGCATGGCGACCTTGATCCATATCACGGGTGGGTATTCGCTTACGAAGCAGTCACTCTGAAACAACGCGGGATTTTCTGCGCCACACCCAACGGAGCGGAAGGCGGCATCTGGCAGGCAGGTGAAGGGCTAGTGGCGGACGGAGCGGGCAACATTTACTGCGGCAGTGGAAACGGAGACTCTGGCAACAACGCCCCGGGCGGACCGAACCTGGGCGAGAGCTTCATTCGGCTCCGCGCGGGCGCCGCAGCCCTGGACTTGGACGCGTTCCTGACGGTTTTCCAGGACGCCACGAATCCGGTCGCCGACGAAGACCTGGGCGCCGCTTCCCCAACAATCTTGCCCGATGGTTTCCTGGTCGGCGGAGGTAAAGACGGGAACTTTTATCTGCTCGATCCCTCGCAAATGACGAACTCCGGGGTCCGGTCTGCGCTGGTGCAGCAATTTCTCGCGACCAGGGGCCCCGGCAGCCGCAAGCGCATGTTCGCGAACGGTCAGGAGGTGAGTACGCACCACATTCATGGCTCCCCCGTCGTCTACGACTCGCCGCAACACGGACCGCTCGTCTACGTGTGGGGTGAAAACAATGTGCTGCGGGCTTATCGCTACGATCCCGCGACCCACAGTTTCCCCGGCCAACCCAACCAGCGCAATGCGGAGGGCAACGCGATTGCGCACGGAAGTGTTTTCGCGTCCAACGACGATACCGAGCATGCGGGCATGCCTGGCGCGATGTTGTCGCTTAGCGCCGACGGGAAAACACCCGGGACGGCAATCCTCTGGGCCGCGCTACCACCGTTCGGGAACGCCAATCAGCAGCTGGTTGACGGAGTGCTCGCCGCCTATGACGCAGCCCAGTTCGACAGCCAAGGACGTCTCGTCCTGCTCTGGCACAGCCATCAGAACTCTCCCCACGACGACATCGGCAAGTTTGCCAAGTTCTGTTGTCCCACCATCGCGGATGGCAAGGTCTTTCTTGCGACCTTCAGCAACAAATTACGGATCTATGGTCCACGGCCACAGCCCGACGGCGGCTACAACCTTGTATTTGGCGGCCGGACTGGTCTGACCCTGAATGGCAGTGCGCGCAGCGATGGTGGCCCCATCCGGCTCGCCGGACAGCACTTTTTCCAGGCAGGCAGTTTCTTTTGCACCAACGCCGTCAATGTTACGGGTTTCACCACGACCTTCCGCTTCCAGGTGCAGGGACCGAATCCAGCCGATGGCATCACCTTCTGCGTGCAGGGGGAAGGGCCGCGTGCCTTGGGCGGCCCAGGGGGCGGTCTTGGCTATGGACTCGATCCTGTCGATCCGCTTGATCCCGGCTTCCGCATCACCCGAAGCGTTGCCCTCAAGTTCGGTCTCTTCGATAGCTTCGCCAACCAGCCGCGCAGTTCCATGGGCCTTTACCAGAATGGCGACAGCCCCACGGCCGCCAACGCGATTGGAGGCGAGATCGCGCTGGACCCGCTGGGGATGAACCTGCGCTCCAGCCATCAATTCCGGGTCACACTGACCTACGACGGCGCGACGTTGCAGGCGGTCGTTCGCGATTTGACCCTTCAAACGCAGATCACACGCGCCTTTCCCTTCAACATTGCGGCAATAACCGGCAACACCGCCTTCGTGGGATTTACGGGGGGAACAGGAGGACTCAACGCGAATCTGGACGTACTGAGTTGGCAGTTCACATCCTAAGTTCGAAACTTCGAATGAGGTCGCCGCCCGGCGGCCTCACGCTTGGGCCGTATGGACAAGTGGGGGGCGTGTTACCTCCGTGACCTACCGAGGATTACCTCGGCAGTCTATGTTTTGGGAGACCACGCGCGGAACTCCCGCTGCGCCGAAGGAGTCATCGTGAGGCGTTCCTTCCTTGCCCCCTGTATTGTTCTTCTTATTGCGGCAGTTGGCGCAGGCTTTGGAGAGGTTCCCAAGGCGCGCCCAATCGACCGCAGCCAGTTAACCGCCTGGCTGGCGGGCGGGATCTCGAGTAACCGTCTGAGCCGGCTCGCAATGGAGCGGGGCATCGCGTTCTCTCTCTCTGGGGAGAGCGAAAAGCAGTTGCGTTTGGCTGGAGCGGATTCTGCGCTCATCAAAACCTTGCGAGGTATGCGTTCCTCGGTGCCGGCGAGGTCTGCCTCTGCCTGCGCGGCAACCTTGGTAAAAGCGGCAGAACTCGCCCACCAGAAGCGCTACGAAGCGGCCGAAGGCCAACTCGTTGCCTTGGTCCGCTCCGACCCTGACAACCCGAACCTGCATTTCGCATTGGGCGAAGTTTTGCGCCAGCAGCAGCAATGGGATAGCGCGCTCGACGAATTCACCGAATCCGCCCGCTTGATGCCGGACTTTCCCGAGACCCACGACCGACTGGCTTACCTCTTCTATCGTTCTGACGACGCCAACAGCGCCGTCGCCGAGGCGCGCACGGCACTGAGCATGGATCCCCGGAATGCGGAGGCCTATCGCTATCTTGGTCTGGGACTCTACGCAATGGGCAAGTACGATGCTGCGCTGCACGCCTATCAAGAGTCGCTCGCCCGCGAGCCGGCGAATGCGGAGGTCTACTACGACATGGGCATTGTGCTGCGCGACCAAGGAGACCTGCGTGGAGCGACTGTAGCGTATCGGCATGCACTTCGACTGAAGCCAGATTTCTGGGAGGCGCATAGCAATCTTGGGATTGTCATGCATGACCTCGGCCGGCTGGACGACGCGATTGCGGAATACCGTGAGGCAAAACGGCTCGCGCCCGAAGAACCGTCCATCCGCAACAACCTGGGTAACACCTATTGCGACAAGGCTCAGTATGACGCCGCGATTGCCGAGTTCCGCGAGTTGTACCGCATGGACGCCGGTTGGGAGAGCGGACATACCTGCATGGCGCGAGCTTTCATGGCGAAAAAAGATTATTCGGATGCGATTTCTGAACTGCGTCTCACGGTCCGGCAGAATCCCACCGGCGCCTCCGAACATCGCGTCCTTGGACAAGCCTTGCTCTTGGGCGGCAAGCCCGAGGAAGCCCTACGGGAACTCCAGGCTGCCGTCTACCTCAGTCCTGACTCGGCCCTCGCCCATCACTACTTGGGGACCGCGTTATTCGAGCTTGAATCCCTCGAGGAAGCGGAAAAGCAGTTTCGTGAGGCCGTGCGGCTCGAGCCCACCGCAAACAACCATTACTCCCTGGCGGCCTGTCTCATGGCTATGAACCGGAACGACGAAGCCCTGGCCGAGTTGGAAAACGCCTCCCGCCTGGATCCAACGCAGACTTTGTATCGTGCCCGCAAGGAAGAGTTGCTCAAGCTGATGGCGCCCGGAAGCAGGCGGTAGCGCGCACCTGTTCAGCCGGTTCAGAAACAGCGTTGTTCAGGCTATCGGGACCCGCCACTGGCAGATGCCATGTACCTCCGGACGTACTCCGGATGCACTCCCGTGCATCGGCAACTCGGCCGAAGGCCCCTAGAATACTGCCCAGAGGTATTCCGCAGGGCCCGTGATCAGCGCGGGCCGGGGGAGCAACAGCATGGATTCCACGCGCTTGGTTCAGTCCACCGGAAGTACGGGAGCGGCAGCACGCGCTGCCCTCAAGCCCACCAGCGACCTTCGCCGCACGGCAATGCCAGCTCGCACTCTGGGAGAGAAGACACCGGTGCCCGGCCTTAAGCCAGCCGGCTACGGCCTTCCCTGCGCGAAATGCAAAACGTACTATCTGGCAAGTCTCAGGTCCTGCCCGATCTGCAAGTGTGCGGAGCGGGTTTCGCCAACAGCATCGGACTCAGCGAACCGGCCCGTGGTGGAGTCCCAACCCGACGGAGCAGTTCTGGACGAGGAGCGGGAACGTTTTCTGCGGGAGTTCAAGGCAAAGCTGTACGCCGCTCATATGCAGATTAACCCTACGGCCCAGCTCCGCTGTACCTTTGCCGATGAAGGCCGTGGGGTCCACGAGGGCGCTACCGTTTGCAAGAGCTGCCACGACCAGTTGCAGAACCGGGTGGACCTTTACGAGGCAGCCTTGCATATGGATCTGAAAGAGGCTGCGCAGGTGATCTATGACGCGGTATGGGCGGACACTTCCGATTCCAATAAGACCTACCTGAACGCAGCCCAAGCTCTGCTCGGAGAGCTCCGCAAGCGCGGCGGGATCAAAATGATCCTCGGGCCGCATCAGCCGCTACCCCACTAAAGCGCAGGGCGTCCAGCGGCTTGCACTTTACTTCTGGTTGGCCTCCGTGAAGCGCATGCATCCAAAGGCGCTCGGGACGTGGAAGTTCGGCTGCGGCGTACGGGTCGGTTGCCAGGCGTAGTATCCTCGCGGCTCTTCCTTGCCTTCGACCCGGTAGAAATTCACTCTCCACACGGCACTGGGCTCGAATTGCGCTGTGAGCGCCTTCATGGGGATAGCGAGCTCGGCAGTCCAGCTGTGAGCCGCCTCATCCAGTACCACGGAACGCCTTAGCCCGCTCTTCAGGTCCGGCTTCGCTCCTGGCGAGATATCCAGGTCAATCCAGAATCCGTTCGGACTCACCTCGAACTCCTTGTAGGCGTTCGGTCGCGACGGATCGGACTGCAGGAAAGCCTCAACCACGTCGCGATCCCAGAGGTGATCGCGGCGGCCACTGGGGTCTGAGTCAGAGAACAGATTTAGCTCGCGATAGCGACACTCGAAGCGAAGGTAAAGCGTGTCGGGGGACCATAGCACGCGCACCCGGGTCTGGCGATTGGGATCAGGGTTCATTCCTTGCCAATCCGCGCAGAAGGTAACCGGGGTCGCCGACTCCCACTCGGGAGCAGGCCGCCCGGCGTTGAGCACAATCTCGCGCAGCGCTGACGAGGCAAGGATTTCGGAGGACGGGTTGCTGCACGCGGTCATACTTGTCTGGCCGGCCATCGGCCTGCAAAGGAATACCAGAACTGCCCAGAACTGAAAGACTCTCATCACGGGATCGACTACCGCCTCAGCATCTTGCAGGAAAGTTGGTTTGACCGCAAGCTTTGGATAGCTCTCGCGGCCGCGACGTCCTATCTTTCCCATCATGACGACCAATGCGATACTCAACATGGAACGTGAAGCAACCATGGCCGTTACCCCGGAAAACAGGTGGTGGGACGCAGTGCTGGCGCGGGATGCCCGGCACGACGGGGAATTCTTTTTTGCGGTGTCGAGCACGGGCGTCTACTGTCGCCCCTCGTGCCCGGCGAAGCGCCCTCGTCGCGAAAACGTGACGTTTTTCCGCCGTCCGGAGGAAGCTGAGAAGGCCGGTTACCGGGCCTGTTTGCGCTGCCGGCCCAAGTCGGGCAGCCGCAATCCTCAGACGGACACGGTGAAGAACATTTGCCGTTACATCGAACAGCATCTCGACCAACCCATCACCCTGGAAAGATTGGGTGCGGCGTTCGGGCAGAGCCCATTCCATCTGCAAAGGACGTTCAAGAAGGCTCTGGGCGTTTCACCCCGCGCCTACGCCGATTCTTGCCGGATGAAGCTGCTTAAGCGCAACCTGCAGGCGGGACAGAGCGTGACCCATGCGCTCTACGACGCCGGCTACAGTTCGAGCAGCCGGTTGTACGAGCGCACCGCGTCTCAGCTTGGCATGACGCCCGACAAGTATCGCCGGGGTGCGGTTGCTGCGGCCATTCGGTACACCTGCACCGATTCTCCCTTGGGCCGGATGTTGGTGGCGGCCACGGACAAAGGTATCTGCTCGATTCAGTTTGCGGAAACGGACGACGAGTTGACCGAGGGGCTGAAGCGGGAATTCCCGTTCGCTCGTCGCAAGCGTGATGACGAATCCATGCACGCATGGACGACGATGCTCCTGAATCAGATCGCAGGCCACGAACCTAGCCCGACTCTGCCACTCGACATCCAGGCGACGGCATTCCAGCGCCGTGTTTGGACGCACCTGCAATCGTTGCCATTCGGCGTGACGCAGTCGTACGGTGAGGTTGCAAAGGCGATCGGGCGTCCAACCGCCGCCCGCGCAGTAGCCCGCGCATGTGCAACGAATCCGGTTGCGGTGGCGATTCCATGCCATCGTGTGGTGCGTGAGGACGGCGAGCTGGGTGGCTACCGCTGGGGCATTGAGCGCAAACGGGCGTTGCTGCAATTGGAGCACGAGGGCACGGAGAGGCGTTCACGAGTCGGCGCCCGACCATAGAGGCAGCGTGGTCCGCCAGCGCGAAAGGCCGAAACTCAGCTACTTGAGCATTTCCTCGTAAACCTTGCGCGCTCTGGATAGCTGAGCGAGTACGGCAAGCTTCTCGTTGTCGTTGTTCCAGTCCGTGTTGGCTTGAGCAGCAGCCGTGAGCCGGTCAATCCAGCCGATGAAGTAGGATGCGTCTTCTCTCGGTTGAGTTTTGGAGCCTTCGACAGCGATGTAGATCGGGCTGGTGGTAGCGTAGGGATAAAGGTCCAGCACTGGGTACGCGGCTTTGTCGTTGGAAGCCCGCAGGAGACACCAGCCACTGGTGGAGATCGGCAGTGATCCTTCTGCATGGGCAGCGGCGTGATTGCCGGTGAGCTTCAGATCGCGTACGACGCGTCCGTTACAAATCACTTCCAGGTGGTCTACTGGCACGATCGAGCGCAGCCACGCCCTGAACTTCAGCTCGTGAGTGCCCGCGCGAAGTCTCAACTCATCGCCAATCTGTCGGTCTCCGAGAGAAAACCCGAGCAGCGGCCCGTTGGTCGCGAACGTCCGGCCCTGCTTCAGGTTCGCAAGCCACGGTTCAACTCCAAGCGGTTCCTCCGGCACCTTCACGTAGACGCGATTGAGTCCTACCGGTCCACGCTGCGAAGCGAAGTTGGCCATTGCGTCCGTACCCGCAGCCGCAGGGAGGTGGAACCCGCAATTCAGAAGCCGGTACCAGACCCGCGCCGTCGATTTGTGATCGCTGAAGCCGAGCACCTCGAGGTAGTCAACCTTGCCCAGAGCCACATCCACCGGCAGCTCGTTCGTGAGCGCGTCCTGGGACGGGTCCGGGTAGGTGTCGAAAGGATGAACATAACCGACCACCCCCTGTTGCTCATGTGCCAGGTCGGCAATGTCGGCGTTGGTCGGAAACAGGCTGGCGGCGGCCGTGTTTGCGTAAGCCGCATAGTCCGGGATAAGAAAATTGCGCGTCAAGTGGAGAAGTCCGAGGTGCCCCCAATAGCTGGTGTGAAACTCCTGCCCGTGCAACAAGAGATTGCTCAAAGTTGACGCGGGGTCTGGTGTCGTTCGGAAATATGGCATGTCCGGAATGCGTTGTTCCTTGTTGACGACAAGATTCTGGACAATCGGCAGATTCTCCGCCGCGGCCTGGAAGACAAGGTGGGCCGGGGTGTTGCGGTATGCGCCCCCGTAGTTCATGTGTACGTGCACGTCGCCGCTTACCCAGTGCGAATCCTTGTCCTTGGGCACATCCAGCACCTGCAGCCGGATCGTGAGCGGCACCGTCTGACCCGTGTTCACCTCGACGGTCTGCCTCTCAAAACGATGCTCGAATCCCTTCATGACCTCCACGGTTACCCGCCCAGCCGGAACCTCGATTTCTGCCTTGCCGGTTGTGTGAAAGTAGTGCGCTTCGAAAGCGCGCTCGCTCCGATCGAAACTGTCGTCGGCGCGCAGCCACGCATCTTCGGGCGCATAGGCCCGCCCGTCTTCGCCGGTGACAAATACGCGAGCGGCGGTCTCGTGGCCACTGGAATCAAGCACCGTGATACTCACGCGGCCTCTGGCCAACAGATAATGCCTGTCCTTGACCACAAGTTGCTGTTGCGCCCCACCCGGCACTTGCTCAATCCAAAGCGAGGTATTCCCACCGCGATTTGAGATGAACGCGATCTTCTGACCGTCGGGTGACCATCGTGGATTAACGTTGTCAAAATCACCGTAGGACAGCGGAAACGAATCTCCGCCTTGAGCCGGCATCACCCAGAGTTGGTGCCACGCCTGGCCCAGGTACGAGGCATAGACGATCCGCTTGCCATCGGGAGAAAAATCCGGCCGTGCCTTCCAGGCCGTCTCTTCCTCATGAAGTTCCCGCGCTTCCGCCCCGGGCGCTGCCTTCATGCGCCAGAAACCGCCGGTCCCGTACATGTGTCCACGATTCGAAACGAAGAGCAGCTCCGAGCCGTCGGGCGACCATACCGGACTGATTTCGTGGTCGAAGGCGCTGTAGTAGTAGCGAGTCAGTGGGCTGCGGTTTTCGCCGGTCACCCGCTGTAGGTCGCGCAGTCCGCCCTGCTCGAAATGCGCGGTGAAAATGTGGAATCGCCTGTTGTAGGCAGTGGAGACGAGGGCGATGCGTTTGCCGTCCGGTGAAAAACGCGGTTCCACATTCACGAACCCGTCCTGCGTCAGTGCTTGACATTTCTTGGTGGCCAGATCCAACACCCAGAGCTCGACAGCATCCTTGTTGTACTTTGCATACACGATCCAGCGTCCATCGGAAGACCAGTCGGGCTGGTAGTCGTATCCGGGACCTGCTGTCAGCTGCTCTGCCGTCTGGGAATCGATCCTTTGCAACCAGAGAGATCCCTCCATGGAATAGACGACAGACTTCGAATCAGGCGCCCACGCTGCCGAACTGGGGCCGGTGGTCAGCTGGGGCAGGTACATCTCGCGGAAGTAATAGGGATGGGGCACATCAATCTGTTTGAGTACGGGCGCTCGTTGCGCTAAGGATGAAACCGAGGCGATCAGAATAGTCAGGCAGGAGACCCATGGGCGGGTGGACAAGAATTCCTCCGAGGGGCGGTGCACGTGCCATCTGGGACGGCGCGAATTATACCGGAAGTCGAAATGCAACCAGGCTGGCCGCGCAGCGCCCGACGATTCATGCTTACCGCGGAATGAGGGGCAAAACAACCTGGGATGGATGCGCGGCATCGTGGTACACGCGAATATTGGCCTTTTGCATCTTCGCAGAAACATTCTCAAGTTCGCCGTTGTGCAAATTCCGGGAAAAATTGGGAAAAAACGTCGCGGAGATCTGAACACGGATGCGATGTCCTTTTTGAAACACGTTGCTGGTGATCAGGCGGTCAAGAGTGAGTTCGTAAATCCGGTCCGGCCTCAGCAGCTGCCGTCCGCGCTTGAGGTCACGATAACTGGCCCGCTGCACATCGAGTCCTGGGCTCATAAGATTGAATGCTGTGCCGTCGGGCGCGACATCCAGCAAGCGCACCCACAGGTCCGCATCGCGGCAATCACAGGAAAAATAGATCCGCTCCTTGATCGGGCCCGTCACTTCCGTATCGCGATCGAGCACCGCAGAATCAAAGGTCAGGACATCACTCCGCCTCGCAAGCTGCCGGTAGTCGTGCGCTCCTGAGCTCTCGTAAGCATTCCGAACCGGATTCGCCGGATCCGAGGGAAAGGTACTGTGTTGCTCCGGTTCCGCTGGGGCCTTCGTCGCAAGTCCACCAATTCTCATCCCGTTTGCGATCCCGGTGAGGTAATAGGAGGTTTGATTGGAAACTGGCGGCCAGGCATCCGCCTCCCGCCACTGGTTGTCCCCCATCACGAAGTAGCGTACCGGTTTTGCACTCTCGACACCGTTGTCCAAGCCGCGCAGGTAATGGTCCATCCAGTTCAGGACAACATCGTCGTAGTCGATGGTTGCGCTTTGGCCGAACTCACGTTCGCCGGACTTCGTCTTGGCCGTCTCATCCACTCCATGGACCCAGGGGCCGAGCAGCAAGCTGGTCCGGGGGTGCGCTTGTGCGGCGCGAGCCTTTAACAGGCCTGCGAAGTTTGTCGTCGCACCCTCAGGGCCGTAATTGTCGTCATACCATGCAGAAACATTCAGGACCGCAGCCTGCACTTGCGGGTACTTGTTACGAAGCTCGCACCAATCCCACCAGGGATCCTCGGCGGGGTGGGTGAGCCAGTCGAAGTAGTAGGACGCAACGCCCTGCAGTTCGCCCAGATCGCGAAGCGGCAGCGTATTCTGCATCTTGGGCCCCACTTGACTCCACGCCTCCGCCGCCTCCTTGTAAGTCTTAGGTCCCGGCAAGTTTTTCCTTACGCGCGCGTCGAACGCGATGTTATCCCAGATCCACTCCATCCACGACAGATCCCAGACTCCACCGGAGTAGAAAAAATTCCGCGGCGTTGAGAAAGTCATTGCTGGCACCATGGCCTTCAGATGGGGAGGATTCTCGACCCCGGCTAGCCACTGAACGGCTCCGGGATAAGAGAGTCCGAAGGTGCCGATCTTCCCGTTTGACCAGGGCTGGCCTGCCGTCCACTCGATCGTGTCGTATCCATCGCGTCCTTCATTCTCATAGGGGCGAAATTCGCCCGCTGAAGCGTACCGCCCGCGCACGTCCTGGACCACCACCGCATACCCGCGCTCCACTGCGTGGCGGAAGGTAGTGTAGTCTTTGAGCGCTTCTTCCTTGCCGTATGGCGTGCGATATACCAGCACGGGGAACGGACCACTCCTTTTCGGCCGAACCACATCGGCACGCAGGACGACGCCATCGCGCATCGGTACAGCGACGTCGTTCGCCGTTACAGCATCACTCGTGGCCGGCTCTGGCGCCTGCTGCGCGAAAGAACTCAAGGACAGCGCAAGCACGCCGGGAAGGAGCAGACGAAAGGAACTCGAATTCATGGAGGGGCACAGCCTAGCATTCGGGAGGCTGGAGGAACAAGGGATTCACGACTCAGGAGGTGTCCAACCAATCCGTCAGGATCCCTCGTGCGTACTGACAATCGGGGGGATCCGCGGGACCTCCAATGACGAACACCAATCAACCCATATTCATCACCGGTGGCAGCGGATACCTGGGGGGCAGATTGATCCCGCGGTTGCTCGGACGCGGTCATCAGGTTCGGGCACTCGTGCGACCTCAATCCCGGGGCAAGCTGCCCCCTGGATGTACGCCGGTAATCGGGAACGCACTGGAGGCGAAGTCTTACCAAGACGAAGTGAAACCCGCGACTACCTTCGTGCAATTGGTCGGCGTGGCTCATCCCAGTCCCGCCAAAGCAGCGGAGTTCCGCAGTATCGACTTGGTCGCTGGCCGGGAGGCTGTGGCCGCGGCGGCCATAGCGGGAATTCGTCACTTCGTGTACGTGAGCGTCGCTCACCCGGCGCCGATGATGAAGGCCTACACTTCGGTCCGGGAAGAGTGCGAATCCCTGATTCGCGACAGCGGCCTGAACGCGACCATCCTGCGGCCCTGGTATGTTCTCGGCCCCGGTCATCGCTGGCCTGGTGCGCTCATTCCCCTGTACTGGGTGATGGAGCGCCTGCCGGCTACCCGCGAGGGCGCACAGCGCCTGGGTTTGGTTACTTTGGAGCAGATGCTGCGGGCGCTGGCCGGGTCGGTGGAAGACCCCTGTCAGGGCGTGCGTATCTTAGGTGTGCCGGAAATCCGTCGCTGTACTTTCGATACGCCTTCAGCGACCGCAACCCTCTGAAACCCGCGCCTGACGGGCGTTTTTCAGCAAGGTAACGAAGAATTACCAAAGCTCATGCCCGTGGGACATCTATTCGCCTCGTTTTGGCGATGAGATGTTGAGGTGTATTTACACAGGCCCCATGAGCATGGACAAGAACGACTACCTGGAAGATGTTCATCTCCGGATACTACGCGTGACCGACGATCTGCGCGCCATTCAAAGAGAACTCAACTGCGCCGCGATGGAAGCGCCCGGCAACCCCGAACTGATGGAAGCCCTCAGTGAAGTGCCTGAGCTGGAATCCTTGCAGGTGCTGAAATCCGCGCTCGATCAGATGCGCCATTTCCTCTGGTTCTATCTGCAGGTCATGACGAACGAATCCGACTTCGGCGAGAAACTGCGTGAGACGATTCGCCAGAAGCCGTCGAACGACGCCGCCCGGCGCCAGCCACCGAATCCCCTGAACGATCGCATCCGGAATGCTGCCGAAGCCTTGATGCTGCAGTATCTCGCCGACGGGAAGACTCGGAAGCCGAACTAGAATTCACAGGGGCCCGCCAAAGACTCCCTACTCCAAGGTAACCGACTTCACCAAATTGCGCGGTCGGTCAACATCCAGCCCGCGCTTCACTGCCATGTAGTACGCGAAAAGCTGCAAAGGCGCAATTTCCAGGATCGGCAAGAGCAGTTCGGGCGCGGTTGGAATGAAGATGGTGTGATCCGCCAGCTTCGGCACTTCTTTGTCACCCTCGGAAGCCAACGCAATTACGCGGCTCGACTGCTTCTTGAACCCTGCGATGTTGCCCAGGCTCTTCTCGTAACGAAGCACCGACCCGGGGTCCTTGAGGTCGCGGGTGGCGATGATCACCACCGGGAGGTTCTCGTCGATCAACGCATTCGGACCGTGCTTGGTTTCCCCCGTGGGATAGCCTTCCGCGTGAACATAGGACACCTCTTTGAGCTTAAGAGCGCCGTCCATCGCGATGGGGTAGTGGATCGCCCGGCCCAGAAAAAGAAAATCATCGAACGTGTGAAACTCATCGGCGATCTGCTCACATTCCGGCGCGCAATTCAGCAGCGTTTTCACCCTGCCGGGAAGATCCAGCAGTTCTCGAACGTAGTGCGCCAGCACATCCTTGGAGACACTCTCCCGTACCTGGCCAAGGTAGAGAGCAAATAGAAACAACGCGGCCATCTGTGCGGTAAACGCTTTGGTCGAGGCGATACTGATCTCTGGCCCGGCCAACGTGTAAATCACGCCATCAGCCTCGCGCGCGATGGTTGTTCCCGCGACGTTCGAAATCGCTACCGTGCGCGACCCCTTGGACCTTGCCTCGCGTTGCGCGGCTCCCGTGTCGGCCGTTTCGCCCGACTGGGTGATCACGATCGTCAGCTCACTCTTCCCGATCATCGGATTGCGGTATTCGAACTCGCTGGCGTAGTCGACGTCCACCGGAATGCCAGCCAGGTGCTGCATCATGTACTGCCCGACCATGCCAGCGTGACGGCTCGTTCCGGAGGCAACAATATTGATGCGCCGCAGCCCGCGCAGTTCGTCGCGGCTGATGGGAACTTCATTCAATTGCACTACACCCTCCGGCAGCGAGATGCGGGGTGCGATCGTGTCATGCAACCCCTGCGGCTGCTCGAAGATTTCCTTGATCATGTGATGGGGGAAATCCTGCTTCTCTGCCATCCTTCTCGTCTCCTCGCTCGTTTCGGGCTGCTACGCGCCTTGGCCGTGCACGATCGTCTTTCGAACTTCGCCGCTCGGGCCCAGCGCCACAATATCGGCAACTGCCCCCGCAGCGAGCCTTCCCGCATTCGGTAGAAGCCCAGCAGTGCGTGCAGGATTGAGCGTCGCCAGGCGGACCGCTTGCTGCAGATCCCAGTTCGCAAACTTCATAATGTTCTGGACGGCTTTATCCATGGTGAGTACGCTACCCGCGAGCTTTCCATCCGCCAGGCACTTGCCGTCTTTCACGTCGACCTCAAGAGAGCCCAGGCGATAGCGGCCGTTCGGCATTCCGGTCGCGGAGGTGGCGTCCGTGACTAGCACCGCCGCGTCGGCCCCTTTGGCTTTCAGGAACAGCTGGACGATCAACGGGTCCACGTGAATCCCGTCAGCAATGATCTCGGCGCTGAGCCGTTCATCCATCAAGATCTCACCCAGAATTCCTGGATCCCGATGGCCGAGCGGTCGCATGGCATTGAACGCATGTGTGGCATGCCTGGCGCCTGCTGCGACGCCGGCCTGCGCCGCTTTCAAGTCTGCGTCAGAATGCCCGATGCTCACGCACACGCCTCTGCGCGTGGCCTCGGCGATCACTGCCCTCGCTCCTTCCAATTCCGGTGCGATGGTCATCACCTTGATGCACCCACGCGAGGCCTCCCAGAATTTCTCAAACATTTCCAAAGTCGGCGGCAAGATCGACGCGGGTGGATGAACGCCGCGCCGAACGTGGCTGATGAATGGTCCTTCCAGGTGAATACCAACCGGTCTGGCCCGCAGATCTCCGCCGTTGGGTGCGTTTCGGGTGGCAGATTCGATGGCATCCGCGAGTCGCTCCAGGGCGCCCAGAGTCTGGTCGACAGGGGCGGTAACGGTAGTAGGAAAATAACTGGTAACGCCGTGACGGTGAAGTAGTTGCTCCACGGCGAGCAGCGCGCCAGGATCCGCTTCCATCACGTCATGTCCGGCACCACCATGGATGTGGATATCGATGAACCCTGGTACGAGGCACACATCCCCCAGATCCACAACTTGCGAGCCGCCAGGCGCTTCTCGTGTCTCGAGCGAGCCGATGTCCACAATCACGCCGTCCTCGACAAACACCAATGGACGCTCCACCCGCTCCAGTGGCGTGTACAGTCGGCTCGCTGTGATCACCGTTTCCATTGAATCGTTTTAATATCCCGGAGACATTGTAACCAACCCAGCCCGATTTCTGAAAACTGGCGCTGAAAGTCCGCTCACAACACGAGATTCCTCCAACCAGCCTGCTTCTTTTTCGCGAGGAATACTGGCAGCACGAGCCCGCTAAAATCGCGGGGGCGTTATACTTTCCGTGCGAGACGGAGTCTTCTCCTAATCGCGGGTAACAGGCGCCGTACGCTTCACGGCGGCGCGATCGAGAAGCCATAGCGGTTCGTCGGGGAGTGGCTCAGGTTGGTGGAGCACCTGGTTGGGGACACAGTGGAAATTCAGTGATTCTGTGTCTTTTAGCCCCAAGAATCCACCCCAAAATGGTTTCCCTGTCGGTTGACTCCCGTCCAGGGAAGACCTAGCATTGCGGCCCATGATTGGGCAGACCATCTCGCACTACCGGATCCTCGAGAAGCTGGGCGGGGGCGGGATGGGTGTGGTTTACAAATGTGAGGACACGCGGCTGCACCGTTTCGTCGCGCTCAAGTTTCTGCCCGAAGACGTGGCGCACGACCCCCAGGCGCTGGCCCGGTTTCGTCGCGAAGCTCAGGCGGCTTCGGCTTTGAATCATCCGAACATCTGCACAATCCACGACATCGGGGAAGAGAACGGGCTGGCGTTCATCGCGATGGAATATTTGGAAGGCGCGACGCTGAAGCACCTGGTTGCGGGACGGCCGATGGAGTTGGAAAACCTGCTCGCTTTAGTGATCGAGGTAGCCGACGCGCTGGACGCAGCGCACGCGCAGGGGATCGTGCATCGGGACATCAAGCCGGCGAATATTTTCGTAACCAAACGGGGCCATGCCAAGGTCCTGGATTTCGGGCTGGCCAAGATGCGGACAGGGGGCGGAGCGGGCAAGAGTTCGGGCCCGAACGCAACGCAAACCCGGGAGACGGAAGTCGATTTGACGAGCCCGGGATCGGCAGTGGGGACCGTGGCGTACATGTCGCCGGAGCAAGCCCGGGGGAAGGACCTGGACCCGCGCACGGATCTGTTCTCGTTCGGGGCAGTGCTGTATGAAATGGCCACGGGGACATTGCCCTTCCGGGGAGAGACCACAGCCGTTCTGTACGAGGCGATTCTGCACAAGGCTCCGGTGGCGCCGATTCGGCTGAATCCCGGTCTTCCGGCGGAGGTCGAAAGGATCATCAACAAGGCGCTGGAGAAGGATCGTGAGTTGCGGTACCAGAGCGCCTTGGAGCTGCGAGCGGATCTGAAGCGGCTGAAGCGAGACACGGAGTCAGGGCGGGATCACGGTGGAATGAGCAGTTCGGTCCTATCGCCGCTGCAGGCCGGGAGTGGGTCGCAGGCGTCGCAGAGCTCGGGTGGATCGCCGGGGCCCGGGATTTCGGGCAGAGTCCGAGTGGGCCCGGCGGATGCAGCATCAGCCGGGAGTGAGAGCGCTGCGCGACTCTCCAGTGAGGTGGTGGCGGCCTCACAAAACAAGGGCAAGGTTGCAGGAGCATTGGTGGCAGTTGCCGTGGTGCTCGTGGCGGCTGGGTATGGAGCTTACCGTTTTGTGTCTTCGCGCTCGATTTCCGGTCGGCTGATGAAGATCACGCAGATCAGCCACTGGCACAAACCGATGTACCAGCCGGTGCTGTCGCCGGATGGGCATGCGGTCGCTTTCCTGTCGCCCGCGGGCGGATACGATCAGGTTTTTCTGATGCTGACTTCGGGCGGCGAGCCGCTGCAATTGACGAGTGACGAGGGCAGCAAGTTCCTGAATAGTTTTTCGGCGGATGGAACACAGATCTATTACGGGCGGCAACTAGGCGCAGACGAAGTGTGGGCGGTGCCGACGTTGGGGGGTACTCCGGTGCCCGTGGTGGAGGGCGGCACGCAGCTACGACCGTCGCCGGACGGAAAGAATTTCTTCTGGAGCAACGACGTCAGCGGCGACTTGATGGAGACACCAGTGTCCGGTGGACTTGCCCACAAGATCGTGAACTTCAAGGATGTAGGGCTCGTTCCGCGGCAGGTACTGGTGTTTCCGAGTGGGATTGACCTGCTGGTGACGGGGCGGACCGAGTCGAACAGCGAAGGTACGTTTGAGATTTACCGGATAAATGGGGCGAGCCACAAGGTGACCGACCTGGGAGCGGCGACCGGGAACGGCAGGTCGGTGAACTGGGGGGAGCCAGGAAGGACCGTTCTGTTCGACCGGAATTTGAACGGGATCGTGAACCTCTGGGAGTACAACTTCGAAAACAAAACGTATACCCAACTGACTTCGGGTACGGGTCCTGACAGCTTTCCGATGAGGGATCCGACAGGTAAGGGGGTCTTCTTCGTCAACGGGAAGGGGGCAGGGTTTCTTTCGGTGTATGACCTGCGGACGAAGACGACGAGCGATATCGTGTCGGAAGTCGTCTCACAACCGAGTTTGTCTCTAGACGCGAAGCGAGTGATGTATGTGACCGATCCGGAAGCGGGGCGCTCAGAACTGTGGGTAGCGAAAGTGGATGGAAGCAACAGCCTTAAGTTGGCATCGGGAAAGAGCATGGGAACCGGGACTTGGTCCGTGGACGGCACGCAGGTGAACTATGTCGAAACGGAGGGGAATGCCTCGAAATTGTTCGTGATCAACGCAGACGGCAGTCACCTTCGCCAGTTGCCGCATACGCTGCAGGCGGTCTGGTCGTCGATCTGGAGCCGAGACGGCAGGGAGATCTATGTCAGCGGCACGAGAGAGGCGAGAAGAACTGTGCAGACCGAGCGCACTCGTGCCGACGGATCGGGTGCGGCACCCTTGGTGGAAGGGTGTGGATATGCAACCGACCCGTCGCCCGACGGGAAGTACCTGCTGATGTCGTCGATCTACGGAGACAAACTAGGGATCTTCGAGCTGAATCTTGCCGACAAGAAGTGTACAGAACTGGTTCCGGACGTGACCGTTTTTCAACCCCGGTTCAGCCAGGATGGAAAGTACGTGTTGTACACGGTCTCAGAGCGAGGCCGGGTTCTTTTGAATCGGCTGCCGTGGCGTGACGGGAAGGCAACCGGCCCGGCCCAGCTGGTGCTTAAAGTGCCATTTGCATTTCCACAGAATTCGAACGGCAACGCGTATGACATAGCGCCTGATCTATCAAAGATTGTGTATGCGCGGCCCGGGGGGCAGGCAGACCTCTACTTGCTGTCCTGGCAGGGCCAGAGCCTAAACTGAAAGAAAACAGCCGAACAGGCTGGGCCGCCGGTTCGATTTGCGATTCACGATCTGCTGCGGCCATCTTCGACCGTCAGTCCATCGCCTTAACGCTTCATCTAGGGCCGGGCTCCTTGTCCTTCAAAAGCTTTCGAGGATGCGGTTGGCGACTTCGATCGGTTCTGGGTCGACTTTGCGGTTGGTGGCGATGGCGTCGGCCAGAGGGACCAGAGCCGGCCACATGGCCCCATTCACCGCGATGGACGATGTCGATGGCGCAGTAGTAGTACCAGCCCAGGGCCTGCGCTTCCGGTCCATAGGTGTCCACGATGGCTTCGTTGTGGATTCGGTCTTCGCGGAACGGGTCTTTCTTGGGCTTCCCATGGATCTCCGGCTTACGGCGGCTAGGGCTGAAGGAGTTGCCGAATGCGGGAGAAGCGCGACAGTTCCTCTGTCCCCGGACGGAGTTCGCCGGACAAGGCTGTTCCTGATCCCCATCCTCTATATCAGGCTCCAGCGGAGCCAAAACTTCGTTTGCTCCAGGTGGTTGAGATACTCGGGGATTTCGCCGGGTGCGAACAGCCGCCGGAATTTCGGTGACAAACGCCGGTAATTCTGCGGCAAGTTGGGATCCTGCTCCGACGCCGTCACGAAGGTGAAGAGTTTCTCGCCGATCAGATATTCCAAGGCGTTCTTCAGCCTGAAATGCTCGCGAATCTCTTCGGTCGCTGCACATTGTCCGGTTCAGATCTGGTGGAATTCCGTGGACGAGATGGTCATGATCGAATCCTTTCTCGCAGAATCCGGTGCACCGAAGTGCGCCAATGTGAAGCTTCCGGGCGATCTCGGACTTGCTGACACCCTCGCGGCCGCGTGTCATGGGCAGATGGCGAGTCGTATCCGTGTCTCTTTAACAATCGCCGTCTCCGTCTTGCCCCACTCCGTCGCATTGAAACGGCGTGTCGCAGCGTAAAGTGTAGTAAAATATTGGGACTAACCAGAAGTCGGGGAGTGGCTCAGCCTGGTAGAGCACCTGGTTCGGGACACAGTGGAAATACATTGATTCGGCGTCGCTTAGGGTAGGAAATCCACCCCAAAACCGACTCTGGTTAGTCCCAAAGCTTAGTCCCAAGAATTCAGTACGCGACCACGCTGGCTTGGGTTGGGGAATAATCCCCTTTCTACCGCTGATCCGCTGGGCCGCTGCTCTTAATGCAGACCGTCGGACCCCCACTCACTTTCAGTTCTCTTTTCGCTACCAAGCGCACGCTCCGGTCAAGAGGATTCAAACCCTCCGACGCTGGTCTCGAACCAAGTGAAGATCAAAATCTAAGTGCGTCATCGGGCTGTCGCTTGGGGGCGACAATACCGGTGCGGGATAGCCTCCCGCGAGACGTGGGGTACCGCGCTTCGTCTGTCCGTTTCACCGTCCTCAAACCATCACGGGCAAATTGGGCAGATCCTACGACAGAAGTCACCTCCGCAACAGGGTTGAGTTCCAGCCGGACAACCAAGGCACTTTCCGTTCGAGCAGACAGGGCGGACTTCGCATGTGTTCCCGCAGTGTCCACAGTTGTCCGGATCCGTCTTCAGATTCACACAGACACCGGAACAAGAGGTAAGGCCGGGAGCGCAGGTGGGTGGCGGAATGGTCACACTTGTGGAGAAGAGGCTGATGCCGGCTACGGTGGCAACGCCCGGCGGAGAAGTTGCAGAGGCCCACGCCGCGAACAGCCGTCCCGCTATGCAAGCATTTCCATTGTAGTCTCCGTACTTCGGACAGCCACCTCCGGTCGAGCATGTTTCCCCAGCAATGGGGCAATTCGGCGCGGCGAAGTTGCATCGAGCTCCGGACTGGCTGCAAACCCCGGCGAGTTGGGGTTGAACCGAGCAAGATGTCGCGTCCCCCGGACTCCGAGGGGCGCAGGGCCAACCCGAGGCGCATTGCGGGTCGGAATTGACGGAGACGTTCACGTCCGAACTCACCTGGAGGCCGGCAGCGCCGCTTGTGACCATGCCGGCGAAGTACGCCGTTAGGTCGTTGTTGGTCGTGGTTGCGGCTCGGCGATCGTACCAAGACACCAGAGCGTTACCATTGGATGCACACACCCAAGGCATGAATCGCCGCGCACTGACCGCGCTATTCACACGGACGGAGCTGGGAAAGGTCACGCCTCCATCCTTCGATTCGGCGACGCGAATGTCTTCGTTGCCAGCCACAGTCGACGTCGCCCAGCCCACGTACACATGATTCGCATCGAGCGGGTCGACGGAGACAGTCGGGCTGCTCAGGACGTTCCCATTATTGCAGCGGTCCAACCCTGGCAGGGGGCAGGGAACGTTGGCGAAGGTTGACACGACCACCGAAGGTTGCGGCGTAAGGCCCGCGTCACAAGCGCTGAATTTACGTAACATGATGTTGCCGCCGCTGACATAGGCGACATACACCGACCCGTCGCCGCCGACCGCCACGCGCGGGAAATCTCCGGCGATGTCAATCGATGCTTGCTCGGGCCAGGTCAGACCCCCGTCACTGGAGCACACGATCTTTGCCGTCAGGGAAACACTGGAGAAGTTCCGCCATACTAAATAGACCCGATCCTGACCCGCGAAGGACAGAGCAGTCCGGTCCGCCGCGATATGCGGCTGGTCTGGGATCGAGCACGCCACTGGAGTGGTGGCCGGACAAACGACTGCGTTGCCAGCAAACCTGAAGGTGTGACCGTTGTCGGTGGAAATCGAGACGGTGTCGGTCGAGCCGTTGGGCGGAGGAAATCTTCCGGGCTCACTGTTGGGAAACCCGATCCAGGAGTAGTAGACGGCACCGCTATTCCCAATTGCGAGAGAGGGGTCGCCGTCACAACCGTTGTACACACAGGGCGTTCCTCCTCCTCGGGTGAACGTACTGCCGCCGTCGTCGGAGAAAGAAAAGCCGCTGTTGGCGGCAACGACCACGTGGTTTCCGTCGTTTGAAACCGCCACTTCCAATTCCCCAACTCCGCCCTGAACCAAGGCCATTCCCGCCTCGGAGCCTTCCCCCAGAGTCTTGGCGGGCGGCCGGGACAAGGAGACGGGGCCACGAGGAACCGTCTTTTCGCGAGTGGTACGAGGCTGCGCAATGGATCGGGAAACGGCGTTGAGCTCGGTGCGTGCGGTCTGGGCGTTTCCGCGACGAACCCGAATGTTACGGGCGATGGACATCGCGGCATCCGCAAGCTTTGGGTCCGTGCCCGGGGCAAGAACGGTTTCGAAGCGAATCAAGAAGGTATCGGCCGCGATCGCGGTAGTGATGAAGGTGCCGGTTGCTTCGGCGGGTGTTTCCGCTTCTCCCGGCATGGGCAAGGGCGCCGTTCGGCGTCGCTCGACAGCCGGCCAGCCTGCGATCACCAGAAGGGACGATTGCTCTGCCACTTCCGAAGCGATGTGGGCCAGGCGCTGGACAGCGTCGGCATGAGTGGGCCGCGGATCAACTTCGATGGCTATGCTGGCGTCCGCTGTCTGCAGAAGCTTGCCGGCGCGAAGGTATTCTTCCGCGTTGAAAACAGGCTTGGCTCGTTCCGGCGGTAAGGGATAGGCCAGTTCGACGGAGTTTCGTGTGCGACTCACAAAGATCCACGGAGTGGGGAAAACCACCGTGACGCCGGGCACAATCTCGATCGTTTTCTGCTCGCCCGTGGGTTTCTTTGGCGTTTTCTGTTGGGCTGCGACCGTGACAAGGCTGCAAAGCAGCAGGACCGTGAGCTTGCATCTCATGGGATCCTCCTTTACGAAAGACGAAGGGGCTTATGAGAGCGTGGGCCTGATCGAACCGGGGTCCCGGCCGTTGACCTGTCCGAGCTTGTTTTCGCTGGCAGGTAAGGACCCGCATCGCACTATAGGTCCAGGTTGGAGTTGTCAATGATATTCTTCGATCTCGTTCCGGAATTGGAACAGAGCCGCCAAAGGATAGCCGTGGCTGATTTCGTCTTCGGCTCATCCGCGTTCTGAGCTTCCGAGTCGGTTTCCAGGTCGTTCCAACTTGGAACGTCAATGGGACGTTTTCTTGCGCTCACAAACCGACACCCGGTGTACGCCTGGGGTGTAAACGGATTTAAGTTATTGACTTTGAGTTGGCTGGTCGGGGCGAGGAGATTTGAACTCCTGAACCCCCTGCGCCCAAGGCAGGGCAGATCGTGCCCTTTAACCACGGCAACTCATTGACAATTCAGGCTCGTCTGGTTGAACAACCACAGACCTTCAAGAAGTTTCGCCATCGTGATGGCCAGCCCCGCGAGCCATTACTTGAAGAGTGATGATGCCAACCTCTCGTTTCCGTAGTTCAATGTCGGAAATATGTCCCCGGTTCAAATTGAGGTGCACAGCCAGATCGGTCTGCGCCCACCCCTTCGCTTTCCGCAACGCTTGGATGCGGATTGCACGATCGCGCAAAATCGTTCGAGCCCAGGTGAAGTGAGTTACCCGATAATGTAGTAACTGCATGGGTAATACGCCCCGAAAGTCGTTGTTCCGCCATAGGCATTCGTTAAGTCGATAGCCGACCAACTGTGGCCGTCAGCACTGCGAAGCCCCCAAACATGCCGATCCAAACCGACGTAGAACACATCTCCGCCTCCCTTATCATCTAAGCCGATGCTACTCAAAGGGGTCCCTGGTGATATATAGCCCCACGAAGGACAAGAGTTTGCAAGAGTGCTAGCAGGCTGAGTTATGTTGCCGCCAGACAAGGCGGACAAGTCTCTGTGGACACTAGCGTTGACATCGATCTGGTTTACCTGCAGAGAAGAGTCGACGTAGAACACCTGCGGACCCCATGCATTGGAGAAGCTGGTTAACGAATCGGCGACCGCCGGATTGCCGCCACTCTTAGAGGTCAAATCTACGTTACTCAGGCCCCCTGGACCAACTAAGAACTGGTAGACATGATGCTGAGTATCGAGATAGAAGACATGTTGCCCCCCAGCATCGACAAATCCGGTTAGAGGACTCCGCATCATGGGCTGAGGGGGAGTATAGACCATCATGTTTGTTAAGTCGTAGCTCTGCTCCCTTCGTTGATACCAGGCGAGCTCGCAAAGATGAGGGGCAACAACACCCCCCCCGGTACCAACGTAGTACACCAGCTCGATGCTGGGGTTAGATCTCCGATCGACAAACGCGGTCAACGTACCCGCGGAGACGCCGCAGGGTAAGGACGCCTTAAGGCCCGCCACGTTAGTCAAGTCTTCCCAATTTACGTAGGAAATAGTAGTCAAATCACTCCAAACCCACCACAGGTGGTGGACATGACCGTCAACACTTCTGTAATACGCATGTCCTCCTCGCTCATCGGAAAAACCGGCTAGCGACTTACCGTCACTCACTGGAACTGTTCCATTCTGAATTATGAGGCACGTCCCTGATGACGGGCAAGGCGGCTTAGCGTGAGCCGTCAAGTCCCAGTTCGAGCAGACTTGATAATCTGAATAGGCTAAATGGTTGTTCAAATCGGCCACTACGTGGAGGTTGATCTGACTAACGCGCACATGCATCATGTTATCGACGTACAGAACACTTTGGCCGAAAGAACCGCCTTCAAAACCAGCGAGAGGGCTGCCTAAAGTCGGCAAACTACCAACAGTCGCCGGAGGGTAACCGGAGCAGCCACCGCCGAGCTGGTTCATGTCGCCAGCCCACGGTACTGTTGGGGCAATCTGAAAGAGGTCATAGTTATTCGGGTTCACCGGAGTTCCGGCCTGCGGCGGCACGGCACCAGCTGCCAACCAACCGTCGTGCTGGTAGTAAATGTGGTCGAAACCGTTGAAGCTGTCCCTGAAACTCGTTAACGATTGGTTTTGCGCAATAGCCGGCAAGGCGATCGATATTATGGCCAGCACGCTTAGACCGATTTTCCGGCTCCTACCGACGACCTGGTCGTTCCGCGCTCCCACGTCGCTGTTGCTTGTTTGGCTTTCCATAATCTTCTCCTTTAGGTCACCTTCCGTGAAACCAGCGTAAATTTCGTGCCGCGAGGACGCAAAGCAGTGATGGCTAAGCGAGTTGAGCGCGGAGCTCAACTGAAGCATTGGTCCTGGTTCATGGCCGCTGGATTCGCGCAACGCCCTGTACTGAGGCACACGACGGGCCGTTCGCTGGCAACTCCACGCCGCGCCGCTGTTTATCGTGCCGGAAGTGCTTGAGCCGAAATGAGATGATGACAGTCATGAGCCAATTGAAGGATTGGACGTCAGGACCATTTCAAGACGCAAAACCTAACCAAGCGGTTAATCCATTAACGATCGGGTTAACTGGTCTACGGGATTTCTGTCCAGCGATACGCAATTGGACACCGCGATAGATCATGGCGTCTTTTTGAGTTCGGCGAACAGCGTTTTACGCCGCCAATCACGATTCCTCTTGTGGTACTACCTTTTGATCGCTGCAGAGGCTCGTTATTTTGCTTGGCTATTATAGCAATGCAATATCGGAGCGAGGGGAAGCGCTGGCGTGACCGAATTGGCGGTTTCGTATTTCGTCCGAGCATTTCGGAAGGTTTTTGGGGTTGGGGTTGATCGTGGTCGGTTCTGCCGCGTCCGACCCGGTGGTCACCTCGTTCTCGTTGGCCGGTTTTGCCGGCGATCGCCGTCCCCATGCGCCCGGTGGCCGAACCCCGATCCCGGCCGCTTTCAGATAGGTCCCGGCCGTCTCCCGACGCACCCCGGTCTCTTGCTCAATGCGCCGCAGTGGCCATCCGAGTCGTCCCAGGGCAAGCACTGTTGTTTTTTCGCTTCGTTCAAGACGTTGCTCATATCGACGAAGGCTACATGCCTCACGCCGAAATCAACATCCCAGGCCTCATTCTCGTTGGCCGGTTTTCAGGTGACCCTCATTGGCCGGTTTTTTTGGGTGACCCCCGAGGCGAGTGGTTAGAAGACGAAGTCAAGAGCGACCCGCCCCCAGCCCACGGGAGGAGAGCCTGAGTAGGCCCGAGCCGTCCAACCCGGCGTAGCCGTGACGTAGGTCTTCTCGACCGACTTCCGGAAGTAATGAAGGTGCGCCGAGGACAGGTCACGCACCTGGCGACTCCGTTACCTTCCTGGCTGGAACAAACGCTGAAAGACACCAAATACGATCTTTCCCGGATTCGAGAAGAGCTAGGGGCGCGGTCACAGATTCGCTACTACGGACCAGAACGCTGAGCATCGGGCACTCAACGCCCGCCAGGGCGATCGCCTCTGAGGTTTTGCTCTGACGAACCTGGGCTTTTCTTCGTTCTTCTGCGAATGATGCTGACGGGGCAAGGAACCCGTCAAGGTTGCCCTTCGGCGCGCCGCGCTCGACCTTGACTGAACCCTCGCCCCTTCCGCTCAAAACTCTCCACTATGAACGAAGGCGCATCATCGAAGTCCCCAAAGAAATTTCGGACGATCTCACAGTGGAGGGAACCTACGCAGCGTGACGTTCACCCGTGGTTCCTTTACCAGCCTGGATTGAGGGAGCCCATGCTTCAGGGCTTCGTTCGTTTTCGCCGGAATGAGTAGCAATGAGCCGTGTGCGAGACGCATTCTCCAGACCTCTACACACTTGCTTGCCGTACCCAGGCCAAATGCAAACTCCCGCTCGGCGCCGAGGCTGAGCGATGCGATGACCTCCGGCTTTCCAGCATCACTATGCCAACCGATGCCCACCTTGCCGTCTGGGTATAGTTGCACCAGCCCGCTGTCGAGCGGTCCAGAACCGCCTCTATACGTTCCCGGATCGAGCGCATCAGCGGAGTGCAGAACGGCAAACCCTGGAGTGGCGTTGAAACCTCCGGTGCGCGACTATCTGGCCGCGGTATTGTATGGATAATCGATGCCGTACGGCTCGGATAGCCGCTTCGTTACACTATCCTGGCCGAACATGCGGAGGACCTCCGGCGTCATCCGCACGGCCAGCAAAGCCCGAAGAATCGAGTCCGCCTCGTCCGGCGCATAGAAGTTCTCAATGTACTCGACTGTGCATCCCGCGTTACGTCGATTGTCACTGTTTTCACGCCCTGTGAGATTATCTCCTACGCTGAGTTTCACTGACGACTGTCTATCCCGGCCGTACTGTCAACATCGCAACTTGGCGCGCGAATAAAGACTTTACCTCCAGCGGCAGTGAAGTTTGAACCCTTCGCGTGCTGGTACACAGACTCCAGAAGCAGGGGCCACCAAGCATCCGCAGCCCTTTGCTCTGATCGCTCGGGCAGACGAACTCCCCAAATCGTCCGCATCGTGCATAGTGCTTCGGAGATCCGCTTCTTGGGCATCGACTTGGGCCAATTGAGCCGCGTCGCAATTTTTCTGCAAGTCAGCTCGTCTTGGAGATAGTGTAATTCGATTACCGTGCGTTGCTCCGACGTGAGCTGCGACAACGCCCTCTCAAGGTCGATGGAACGAATTACTTCCTGTTCGATAGTCATTCACAACCTCCATGAATATTGGCCTTCCGATTCTGTGAGTACGGTTTCCAGTGGCACACTGATCGTGTAGTCACGGCGCCACGTTTGGCATTCGGAGCATATAAGTCGATCCTCCCAACGGATATAGGCAACAGGCTTACACCAATCTGGTGAAGTTCATCATCCTTCTCCACAAGGTTCTCTACGACTACGTCACCTTGTTTGATGTCTATGAGTGTGCGATCAACCCGGATCGGTTGGAGGAAAAAATACGGAGCGGAGAAGCTTCGCTGCCCGAGGAACTTGCTCTGATCTCGGTCGAGGCTTTCATGGCCGAGAGCGAACTCGAAACCTACCCCTTCGAGCGCGACCCCGCCACCGGCTATATGAAGGCTCCTCTCACCAGCGACTTAGACAGCTGCCTCCGTGAGCACAAGATCGACTTCAAGAAGGAAACAGAATCGTCCTCCGACAATGCCGAGGGATGGGCGAGGGACCCGGAGAAGCGCCAGCAGTTTGAGGCTGTCAAACGCTGGTTTTACGAGGACTGGAAACGCGTCGAGCCACGCCTGAGGACTTCAATTGTTGAAGGCATCGCCGTGTTCCTCTCCCTGTTCGACGACAACCCTGCCGTGAAATGGGTCTTCTGCCCTCCCAAGCAGGCCTACGATCCGCTCGCAAACCAGGACGGCCGTTTCGGGAAACCTCTTCCACCGCTTGCAGAACTTCTTGAACAGGGCGCGGTCCTGGCTCTCAACTTACCTTTAGCAACCAATCCGGGGCTCGCCAAGACCATCGGCACCTTATTGAAGCAGGATTTTCAGCGTGCCGTTCTGAACCGCATTCCCCGGATGGAGCTGGAACCCAATCGGCATTGGCGCGAGTTGCTCTTTCTCTGCGATGAATACCATGGATTCGCAACCGTCGGCGAAAACGATCCCAGCGGGGATGAGAAGTTCTTCGCCTTATCCCGCCAAGCCAAGTGCATCCCCATCGTTGCGACGCAAAGCATCAGCTCCCTACGCTCAGCTTTACCCGGTGAATCCTGGCGGACCCTACTGCAGACCTTCCGGACAAAGATTTTCTTGGCACTCTCGGATGACTTCAGCGCCCGCACCGCCAGTGATCTCTGCGGTAAAGAAGAACAGCTCAAACCCAACTACACCATTTCGGAAACCGGTCAGGACGCCCGGGTCAGCATGCTCACCGGGAGGGCCATCGCCCATCGGGCTACCTTGACGGCCACCAAGGGTTACAACGTTCAGCGGGATTTCACTTTTGAGCCGAAGGTCTTCTCGGAACTCAAGAACGCTCAGGCCATCGTCCTCGCCTATGACGGGTTCAATCCCCATCCGCCGAGTTTTTGCTACTTGAAGCCCTACTACCTCGATCAGAACACCTCGTACTTCGAGCATCTAGCGAAAGGAGCGATCTGATGAGTGGCGATCTGATCAGTTGGGAAGTCATTATCCCGTTCTTGCGACCTATTGAAAGCCTAATTCTTGATCCGGACATTTCCGACATCCTGGTGAATGGTCCGCATCACGTCTTTATTGAGAAATTTGGGGAGATGCAACTGGTCCCTGGGGTCACCGTGAATGAGAAGTCGCTTCAGGTAGCGATCCGCAACATCGCCCGGCAATTGGGTGATGACATCAGCGAAGAAAAGCCCCATCCTAGACGCCCGCCTGCCAGACGGTTCACGGGTAACGGCCGTCATCCCGCCGTGTTCGGTCAACGGCACATCCCTTGCCATCCGGAAATTTCAGAGCAAGCGCTATGGACCCCAAG
>Ga0137418_10000286_pt1 | contig 43684 bp, 45 predicted proteins | sample CZODoug3_1_2_16f_FD_122242 | JGI IMG/M metagenome (GOLD analysis project Ga0137418, IMG submission 122242) | Vadose zone soil fungal communities from Angelo Coast Range Reserve, California, USA - CZODoug3_1_2_16fungal (Hybrid Assembly) | ecosystem: Environmental > Terrestrial > Soil > Vadose...
AGGACATGGCGATCGTCATCGCCTATGACGACTCGGACGGCTGGTACGACCACAAGCCGTCGCCGACGGTATCGAGTTCCGCCTCACCGGAGGACGCACTGACGGCCCCGGGCACTTGTGGCGCCGACGGCGCCGCTGCAAAGTACCAGGGCCGCTGCGGTTATGGACCTCGGCTGCCGCTGCTGGTCATCTCGCCGTATGCGAAGCCGAACTTCGTCGACCATACGCAGACGGATCAGACCTCCATTCTGCGGTTCATTGAAGACAACTGGAACACCGGCCGGATCGGCGACGATTCGTTCGACGCTCGAGCCGGTGTGCTGGACAACATGTTCGACTTCACCGGGCCCACACAACCGCCCTTGACGCTGAATCCCGCCACAGGCAATCCGCAGTAACCAGATCGAGTAGTCGAGTACTCGATGCGTGAGCGGGGTAGTGCGGCATAGTGAGCGTTCGGACGTGTTTCGGCGTCCGATGCCGGGAGGTGCAGCGATGGCTGTTGACGCATTCGAGATGGCTCTAGTCCACGGGGCGTTTCGCCGCGAATTGACCAGCGCGCCCAGCCTGATTCACAACGTCGAGGCCGGTGACACCCAGCGTTCCAGCACTGTTGGCGGACATGTCGCGTTCATGGCCGAGGCACTGCACCACCATCATGCGGCCGAGGACGCAGTGATCTGGCCTAAGCTGCATGCGCGAGCGGCGACCAGTGAGGTAGACGTCACGCGCATGGAGGACACGCATCGCGAGATCGCCGACTACATCGAACGCGTGCGCACGGTCGCGACGTCATGGTCCGCTTCCGCCGACCCTCGGGTGGCAGACGAGCTCGTCCCGACGCTCGAAGAATTCGGGGCTCGGTTGGACGAGCACCTCGCCGACGAAGAGCGCAACGTCGTTCCGCTCATCAACGACCATCTGACACTGCGGGAGTGGCGGCAATTCCTGGCCCGCGGAGGGCGCTTCTTGTTCAAACATCCGAGGCTGGGACTTGTCCTAGCGGGCTTCGTGCTCGACCCCGCCTGGCCAAAAGTGCTGCCGCACAACTGGGTCATGGGCGACGTCGGGGGCATACACGTTGATTCGCACGATCGCATCTGGGTCTATCACCGCCCGCGAGCGCTGACGACCACCGATAGCGGCGCGCAGGGCGTGGGTGGCAAGAACGCGAAAGGCCAATCGGTCAGCCCGCTGGGATTCCCCCGTGACGAGCGGCGCGCGTGGTGTTGCGTTCCGGCCCCGTCAGTGTTGCAGTTCGACAAAGACGGAAATCTGTTGCAGGCCTGGGGCGGCCCTGCCGATCCCGGCTTTCTCGAGACGAAATGCCGGGTAGCGGATGGATGCTACTGGCCGGGACGTGAACACGGCATCTTTGTCGACCACAACGACTTCGTCTGGGTCGCCGGCAACGGGGAAATCGATCGCCGCACCAACAGCGGCGAGTATCCCTGGGCGGCCAACTTCGGCGGCGACGACTCCCAGATCCTGAAGTTCAAGCCGGATGGCACCTTCATCTTCGCCATCGGGCGTCACGGCGTGAGGAAGCCGAACAGCAACGACACCAACGGCGGGACGAACGGGACGCCGCAGCCGTATCTGCCAGCGGACTTTACGGTGGATCCGGCGACCAACGTCCTGTACATCGCCGATGGGTACGGAAACCGGCGCGTTCTCATGGTCGACGCCGCGACCGGCAAGTACATCGGACATTTCGGCGCCTACGGGCAGAACCCGGTGATTGGCGAGAGCACGGATCCCGCGTACGGCGGCGCCTGGGTCGAAGACTTCAAGAGAGGGCAGCTGAAGCCGAAGTTTTTCCGTAGCCCGCTGCATGGGGTCAAGATGAGCCGCGATGGCCTCCTCTACGTCGCCGACCGCGGCAACAATCGTGTGCAGGTGTTCAGGACGGCGGAGGTTGGCAAGCCGTGCGCAAACCCGGACGGCGACACCGGCAAGTGCGGCTTCGTTCGCGAGATTCTGGTGGCGCCGCAGACGATAGGCGGCACGTCTGGTTCGATCGCGCTTTCGCGGGATCCGAAGGAGACCTGCGTGTACGTCGCTGACCTGACGAATTTCACGGTCTACGTCCTCAATCGTGACAACCTCACCGAATTGGGACGCTTCGGCACAGGCGGCCGGCAGGCGGGCACCTTTCACTGGCCGCACACGCTGAGCGTCGACGCGGAGGGCAACATCTACGTCGGCGAGGTCGACGGCGCCGGTCGTGTGCAGAAATTCCTGACGTACGGAAGCGGGAGTTGCAGCGGGACCGGCAATCCGAAGATCGGAGAATATCTCGAGTAATAGCCTGCTGCTCGACTTGAACGCCGCAGCGCACCGGTGAACTCACCGGCCTTATTTCAGCTCGAATTCGACGAATTCGATGAGGGTCGTACCGGTGTTCTTCACGGTCCTCGTCTGCCCTGCATCCTGCCAGATGAAATCGCCTTCGTACGGAGCCATGCCGCGGTCGGCCGATCCAGGCATCATCTCGGCCAGTACGCCGCCGTGGACGTAGACTCTGAGACCCGGGGCTGTTTGCGTGATCTGTCCCGTCGCCTCTCCGGGTTTCAGCGCGACACGCCAGGCCCTCAGCCGCGCGTTGTCCATGATCTGGGTGTAGCCCTTGACACCCGAACGGTCCGACACTGTGGTTCCGGCCGGTGCGCGATTCTTCAGGATGAAGGAGACATTGTGGAACGGCGTCGGCCCGACATTGGTCGCCTTGTGCGTGCGCGGACCATTCTTGGTCACATCCGTAAACGTCGCACGGCCGGGTTCGCCGTCCCCACCCGTACCCGGCGCGCTCACTTCTAACGAGCCGTAATCCTGATTGGTCTGCGAGGCCGGAGTCAGGTTCACGGACACGGAGTCGGCATAGTGGATGTGATAGCCCGTATTGCGCCCGGGCGGAATGTTGACGTTCAAGAGAATCAGGTAGTCGTTGGAGAAGACCGGGATGTGGAACGGCGCCTTGTCCATGGGCACCGGCTTGTCCCCGACCTGAGCGGCCCCCGGCTGCGCCAGCGCGCAGGCGAGCACGAACAATGATGCTGAAACGACATGCCTCATGGAGATCCTCCCGAGTGTTGGCTGGGCGGATAGTACATCGTCTACACTGTGCGCCATGAAGAAACGACATGTGCTTGCCGTCGCTTGTTCGCTAGCCCTCGGTTGGTCGACCGCTGCTGTTGCGCAGCTGGCGCCAGCCAACGACATGGGCGTGGCGCTCGGACACATCCACCTGGCTGTCAAGGACGTCGAGGCGAACAAGCAGTTCTTTACGACGATGCTCGGGGGAAAGCTCGTCACCAACGGATCGCTGACGTTGATCGAGTTCCCCGGCATCTTCGTGATGCTCCGGCAGGCCGACGCCGCCGCGCCGCCCGCCGGATCCGTCGTCGATCACTTCGGGCTGGTCTACAAGGACATCGAGGCGGCGCGCGCCCGCTGGAAGTCTGGCGGCGCCAAGTACGACGTTGGCGATGTGAACCCGAATCAGGGGTACGTATTCGCGCCGGACAGCGGGATTCGTGTAGAGGTATTTGGAGATCCATCGCTACCCGGACCCGTCAGCATGGATCACGTGCATCTCTATCCGGCCGAGGCGGACATCAAGGCGATGCAGGCCTGGTATGCGAAGGTGTTCGGTGGCTTCCCCGGTCAGCGTCAGCGCGTCGCCAGGCCCGGTGTCATCGAGGTCGACTACTTCCATCGCTTCAACTTCTCGTTTTCAGCAGGAATGGGAAAGCTCGCGCCGACGAAGGGGCGCGCCATCGATCATCTCGGCTTCGATGTGAAGAACCTCGACGAGTTCGAAAAAAGGATCGCCGCGCTTGGCATCAAGTTCGAGGCGCCGTCGCGAGCCGTTCCGAACACGCGGACGAAGATCGCGTTTCTGACCGACCCGTGGGGAACGTATATCGAGGTCACGGAGAAACTGGCGCCCGAGGCGCCGAGCCCGGTGACACGGTAGGGCCGTCGAGACACGCCGCTGTGTCAGCGATCTGACACTCCGCCACCGCAACGCTGCATCTCACAACAGCCTGGGTGTTGCCCGTGACCTCCACTCGCTCCGCCTGGATCGGCCGCTTGCTGCTGGTCGGCCTGATTCTTTGGGGGTTGCATCTCCCGCTGCACGACGTGCTCACGTATCCGGATCGCATTTCGGTGCTGCCGAACCTGCAGGCCGACGCCGACACCTACGATCGCGCTGCGCGCCGGCTCGCGACGACGTGGTCGAGCGACGAAGTGCCGATTCGGGTTCCACCGGGATGGACCACGGTGCTCGCGCTTCTCTACGCCGTCACCGGGCCGTCCCTTGTCGCCGGCAAGCTGTTGAACTTCGCGGCGCTGATTGTCGTGCTGCTGCTGTCGGCGTGGATCGCGCGGCGCGCCTTCGACCCCGCCTCCGGGTGGGCCGCGGCGGTGCTGGTGGCGATGTCTCCCGGCTTCCGCGGGTACGTCGGCGTGCTGCAGTACGAGGTCTTCACGGCGGCGCTGCTGTGCGCCACTCTCGCGCTTGCAATCAGAACGAGCGAGGCGGCAACCCCGCGCGCGTTGTGGCCACGCGCGCTGATCACCTCGCTGCTGCCGGGAGCGCTCGTCATCACGCGCGAGCCGTTCGCGCTGGCGGTGATCGTCCTCGCGCGCGACGGCCGGGCTCGTGCCGCTGACCTGGATTGAACCGTGGGCCCGCGGCGGGCGCACTGCTGCTGATTGTGCTGATCGCGCTCGCGCTCTGGACGCGCGCGGAGTGGCGGTGCTGGTGGGTCTTCCCCGCGGTGCTTGCGGCGGTGATGGTCGTCTACATCATCACGCTCTCGTCGTTTCGCTTCTCGGTGCCGTCGCTGCCCGTCGCCTACATCCTTGCGAGTGGACCAGTGGCGTCGCTTGCGCGGCACACGAAGTCGGCCCTCTCCGCGCCGGCGGTGATGCTGCCGGTGACGCTCGTGTTGACGATTGCGATCGCGATGCAATTTCAGTCGTGGCCGCTGACGATCTCGCTCGATGCCGCCGATCTCGACGGCATCAATGCCGCCAACACGATCGATCCCGTATCGCAGCGGCCGGCGCGCGTGGCTGATGCCAGGCGCGGCGTGCGGCCCGTGGCGCTCTTACCGGACGAGTATCTACCCGCGGGTCGCATGGTGGTCACGATGTGGGCACGTAGCGTGACGCCGGCCGTGTCAGCGCAGACGCCCGTGGCGCGCATCGTCGTCTTTCAGCTTGACGGCCGCCAGGCATGCGAGAGCAACCTCACCGCAGCGCACTCGGCGCGTAGTTCTCTGCTCAGTCGCTTTTCCGATTTGTGGTTCAGGCCGCCGAGGAGCGGATTCGCCGTCTCGTTTTCCACTCGTCGCAAAGGTCCGCAGCGGCGTCACTCCAGCACGGCAAACTGAAGGTGAACCCGTGTTCGAGCAGTCTCCGCGGGACGACACGGCGGCTCTTGAGAATGAGCTCGGTTTCGGTGCGCATGAACGCCGCGCCAATCTCGAGCATCCAGTCTCCGGTAGGCAAGCCGAACGGCACACCGTACGCTTCGCGAAGCACGCGCATGAAGTCGGCGTTCGGCAACGGGTTGGGTGACGCGATGTTCACGATGCCGTCGATGTCCTGCCGGTCGATCAGCCAGCGCACCGCCGCGACGAAATCCTCGTAGTGAATCCACGACATGAATTGGCGGCCGTTCCCCGCGCTGCCACCGAGGCCGCGACGTACGAGCCCGAGCAGCGTGTCAAACACTCCTCCATCATCGGGACTCAGCGTCATCGCCGACCTGAGCGTCACCTTTCGAGTCGCGGTCGTAACCGCATCGTTGAATGCCCGCTCCCACGCTCGAGCGACCTCGATGCTGAACCGCCAGGAACCCGGCGCATTCGATTCGTTGCCGCCGAGCGCGCCTGACCACTCGTCATTGGCGGCATCGTATCGATGCGCATAAATCGTCGCGGTGCTGGCCTGCAACCACGTACGCGGCGGCCGCTGGGCCCGAGCGATGGCCTCGCCGACCACGCGCGTCGACTCAACGCGCGAGTGCAGGATGTCCTGTCGATTCGCCGCGTTGTAGCGGCAGTTGACGCTGCGTCCCGCCAGATTGATGACAACGTCCGAGCCGTCAACGACCGATCGCCAGGAGCCGAGCGTGACGCCATCCCACTCGACGACGCGCCACGGACGTACCTGTGGTTGCCGGCTGAGGACGACGACATCATGGCCATCGCGGTGGAATGCACGCGCCAGGATCGTTCCGACCTGTCCTGACCCACCCGGAATCACGACTCGCATCATCACCTCCCTGTCAGGAACATGTCTTCGGCGGTCTCCCACTCGTGCGGAATGTTCCGCATCACGAGGCCGCAATCGAAACGGATCGAGCCGGTGGGAAACCTCGCTCGATCCTCGAAGTAGCTCGAGTACGCCCGCTCGACGGCGAGAGGTTCCACGTGCCATGAATCCGTCTTGAGCGCGACCCCATCGAGCCGGTTTCCAGACGATGTTACGGAGTAGCCGATGCCGCCGCCCTCAAAGAATGCGGAGGCTTCGCTCACCGTCGCGAAAGGCGAACTTGCAGGAAGCTGCGCGGCCGGGCGCCCCACCACGTCGAGTTCGACCTGTCCGTCGGCGGATCGCATGTGAAGCGCAATGCACTGGTCGTCCTCGGTCACCTGGAATGTTGCGCGCTGATGTTCGCCAGGGAACAGTCGCCCGCCGGCAAGATGATTCACGAGAGATCCGGTGTCACGGCGAGGAATATAGACGCCTTCATGTGAACCGGTTTTGTCCTCCCATACGACGGCGATCCTGTGCGCCGCATTCTCGCTCGAGAGGCCGAACGCGAGCGGAAAACGGCGCGGGCGGATGTCTTCCAGGCGAATGAGACATATGCCGGCAATCGCGCTGTCCTCGTGCAGCTTCGGGCGAAACGGAGGCGGTAGATGGCGGCTCATGACCGCTGGATCAACACGGTAATTGATCAACAGTCGCCGCTTGATTGTTCCGTGAACTTTGGGCAGCCGCATCTCTCGACCCCGCTAACCGTCGATGAACCGGCGGCGAAACTCAGGACGCGGGACCAGACATCGGTCGTAGCGTCCGAACACGCGATATCGATTCCGCGCCACGACGTCGTACGCGCGGTCGCGGATCCGCCGTGGCACGACGCGCATCAACCGCGCCGCCTTCCACGGCCAGCCCAATGCACCGGCGACAAAAAGCGCGGCGTCGCTCCTGGTGAAGACACGCGACGCTGCTGTCTGGTAGTCGGCGACGACGTAGAACGACGTCAGTTCGCCAGGACTCCCGCCGCTCCGCTCCACGATGGACTGGCCGACCGGGCCTTGGAGCGACGCGAAACTGAACACGTGACGGCGGTCGTGGCGGAGCAGGAATTCCAGAAGGCGGCTGCAGAGACCGCAGACTCCGTCATACAAGACCAGGTGGGCCCCGACCAACACAGACCGCTGTTGTGCTTCTGGATGAACCATGTTTTAATAATAATGAACATGTTCACTGAAACTGTCAAGCGCGGAAAACGTGGGCGTCCGCCGGGTCAATCGGCGCAAGGCGCGGCAGCGCGAGACCGCCTGTACGAGACCGCAATCCGGATGATCGGCGAGCGGGGCTACGAGGCCACGACGCTGCGGGAAATCGCCAGAGACGCGCACGTCAGCGTGGGGCTGCTGTACCGGTATTTCCCGAGCAAGCAGGCGGTGATCATCGCCCTGTACGAGGAGCTCTCCGGCGACTTCTCGCGGCATGCGGCGACGATGAAGCCCGGGAAGTGGCGCGATCGCTTCCTGTTCGCGCTCGAAACGAGCTTGCGCGTTCTGCAACCGCATCGTACGGCGCTACGCGCACTCATCCCGGTCCTGATCGGCGATCCCGATGACGGAGTGTTCGCGGAAGGCACAGCGTTCTCGCGTCTGCGCGTGCAGCAGGTGTTCGAGGATGCCGTTGCTGGTGCGGCCGACGCGCCGAAGACGCCGCTGGCTGGCGCTCTGGGCCGCCTGCTCTATCTCGTGCACCTCGCCGTCCTCCTGTGGTGGCTGCTCGACAAGACGCCACAACAGCGCGCGACCGACGCGCTCGTGAGACTGACCGACCAGTTGCTGCCATCGGCGGCGCTGACGCTTCGCCTGCCGCCCATTCGCCGATTCGTGATCGCGTTCGACGAATTGATCCGTGAAGGGCTGTTCGGCAGTCCGGTCGCGGCGTGAGGGATGGTGTTCCTGGTGCGCCGCCCGTCGAACTGGTCGCACACGCAGATCCCTGCGCTCCACGAGCCGTGGGATCTGAGGTTTTCAGGGATCGAATACCTCTCGCTCATCGCTGAGCGAGCCGTCAGATTCGAGCTGTCTCGCCTTGACCTTCACTTCGTCGAGTCGGCCTGCTCGGCAGCGACACCAATCACGATGAGCACTGCGTAGTCTTGTTTGTTGCAGCCGTCGACGGGAGGCATCGCGCGCCCTGGCGCCACTCGAAATGCCGCTCTGGGAGCGTTCGCCGGCGAGCATGAATTCGGGCCCGTCGTTGGTGTGTAGCGCGCCGACCGGCAGGCCAGATGCGTCACGTCATAGAGCTTGGCCCCGTCACCGAGCTCCCACCGTTGATTGCCGTCCTTGTCCGGGCGATGGACGGTCAACACCGCGGTCACCTCGCGGTCGCCCGTGACCAGGTACCTTCCGGGAGCAAGCGGGAACGTCGGCTTCTCCATGATGAGGCCGTGCTCCTCCAGCCACCAGTCCTTGCTGTCGAACTGCCACTTGGACGGCGCAACCCCACCCACTTCGATCAACCGTTCATAGCGGGTCAGTGGCACACCTCTGGGACCCGGATCGACACGCCACAGTCCCCACGTTTGCGCATTGTTCCCGGACTTCGCCGCGGGATCGCCCAACGCCGCGATGTACTGTGGCGCAACCCGCGTGAACTTCGTCTCGTCAACACCCGCACCGTGAACCGGCGGTGCGAAGGCCATCAACATCCCTACGACTGCCGCGGTATGGAGTACGTGGCGCATGAGGTCACCTTTCTATCAGTGCTGGTGTATCCGCCAAGGAGTATAGCGCGGGGCGACACCGCCGGCTCCCACGACCCGGACATCTGCGCACCGCGTGCGCGTGTTGGCGGACAATCGATCGATGGCGTCTCACGAGCTGTCCATCGTGATTCCGGTACTCAACGACACCGCGCCGCTGGGACAGCTGCTGACGACCATCCTGGCCGATCCGCGGGTCGACATCGTGGTCGTCAACGGCGGCGCACCAGACGATCGCCTGAACGCGATCTGTCGTCGGCCAGACCTCCAGTTGCTGACGTCGCCCCCGGGTCGCGGGCGTCAGATGAACGTCGGAGCGGCGGCTGCGGCCGGCCGGTGGATCGTGTTTCTGCACGCCGACACGCGGTTACCGCCCCAGTGGTCCGACGAAGTTCGCCGAGCGAGTGCCGACCCGATGGTGGTGGGCGGCAGCTTTCGATTCCGACTCGATTCCACCGCGTGGCAGGCGCGGCTGATCGAGCGAGCCGTCGACCGGCGTGTCCGCTGGCTGGACCTCGCGTACGGGGATCAGGCGTTATTCGTCCGTCACGACGTATTCGACGCGATGGGCGGCTACCGCGAGTGGCCGTTGATGGAGGACGTCGAGTTCGTGCGCCGGCTTCGCCGGGCTGGCAAGTTGTATCACTCGCCGCAACCGGCGCTCACCTCGGCGCGGCGATGGGAGCGCGACGGCTGGTGGCGGAGGAGCGCGAGCAACGTGATGCTCCAGGCGCTCTTCTTCGCCGGAGTGGCGCCGGAGCGGCTGGCGAACTGGTATGGGCATCCACCGCGCCAATCCACACGCGAGGCGCTCGTCGTCATGGCGCGCGTCCCGTCCGACAGGCGCGGTAAGTCTCGACTGACCCGCGATCTCGGCGGCGACCATCTCGAGCTGAGACGAGCGCTGCTGCTCGACACGCTCGACGCCGTCCGAGGGATCGCCGACGCCGATCTGTTCGTCGCGTGTGAGCCCGCCGAGGCGCTCGCCGAAATGCGTGGACTCATCGGCGACGAAGCCCGGTTGTTTCCGCAGCAGGGCGACACCCTCGGCGATCGGATGCACGACGCGTTCGGACGCCTGTTCGCGGCCGGGTACTCGACCGTCGTGATGATCGGGTCGGATCTCCCGTCGCTGCCGACCTCCTACGTCGCACAAGCATTCCAGGACGTGCGGGACCGGCCGGATGCTCTGGTGATTGGGCCCGCGACCGACGGCGGGTATTACCTGATCGGACTGCGCCGCCCCTGTCCCGCGCTGTTCACGTCGATGGCATTGAGTACGGCGGACGTGCTGGCGGCCACCACGAGCATTGCAGAGACGTGCGGTCTGACCGTGTCGTTCGTGCCGCCGTGGCACGACGTCGACACGGTAGACGACCTTCGGCGCGTGCTGCGCGATCCGCACGGCGCGACACACACGCGCGCCTGGGTGACCGCGCACGGGGACCTCGCTATCCCCGACAGCGCACGGTGACCGCGCCTCTACGGCGCCAGTTCGTTGACCGTTGGGGCCCGTCGGTGCGTCTCGGGCTCTCCATCGCCCGGAAACGCGCGCCATGGCCGCTGCGCACCGAAGGGCAGCGCAAAGCTGTGTGCGAGTGTCACGTCCGCCGGCGTCGGGTATGCGGGGACGCCAATCGTAATGGCCTGCTGCGGCACGTCCAGCCGCAGCGTGCCGTGAAGGTAATCCCACACGGTCAAAAGGCTGGACCAGTTCGAATGCGTCTCCTCGGGGACGCTGGAATGGTGAATGCCGTGAATACGCGGCGTCACGACGAGACGAGCCACGAGCCTCTCCACGTCAATCGGCAGTTCGACATTCGAGTGGTGAAACAGGATCGAGAGGAGGAGGAGGTTCTGCCAGGTCCGGAGTGCGTCGGGTGGGACGCCGATTGCGGCAATCTGCATCGCGCGCCATGGGACCGAGAGCGCGAGCTCGCCGGCGTGGAACCGGAGTGCGGTCGACGCGTCGAGATCGCGATCGACATGATGAACCAGGTGGAACCGCCACAACCAGGGGACGCGGTGCGTGAGCACGTGCCACACATACATCGTGTAGTCGAGGAGGACGACCGCCAGGATGAGATGCAGCGGCGGTGGCAGGCGGCAGACATACAGCAGCCCCCACCGGCGCCGCTCGATCACGTTCGCGAGAGGCTCGACGACGGGTCGTTCGAGCAGGTTGACCGTCGCCGCGGCGGCGCCCGCGAACACGATATTGCGCGACACATGACGCCACTTCGCTTCGCGGACGCGCCGCAGGGGACGCCGCCGTTCCAGCGCGGTGAGCACGAGAAACGTGCCGCCCACGAGGATGGGCGCCAACACGCGCCACCAGGGCGTGCGGCTCATGAAGCGGCTATTTCCGACCATGCGCAAGGCTGATTCCGAATCATCTATGCACGTTCGGTGAGGCATTTCAAGCACAGACCTGACAACATAGAAGGCACGGCATTGCAGGTGGACATTCTGACGAGTGCGGCGGCCGTCGAGTTGCGACACCTCGATAACCTCTGGATCCAGGTCAGCGGCACCCGCTGCAACATCGAGTGCCGTCACTGTTTCAACAACAGCAGTCCGCGTGAGACGACCTTCGGCCTCATGACGTTGGAGGCGGTGAACCGGGCGATCGCGGCAGCGGCGGCACGCGGAGTGCGCGAGATCTATTTCACGGGCGGAGAGCCTTTCCTGAACGCGCAGTTGCTTGAAATGGTCGCCTGCGCGTTGGCCGTCGCGCCGACGACGGTGCTGACCAATGGCATGCTGATCAGCGATCGGATGGCCGATACGCTTGCGGACCTCGCCACCGCAGCGCGGTATTCGCTGGAGGTGCGAGTCAGTCTCGACGGATACACGGAGCAGATGAACGACGCGATCCGCGGACCTGGTGTGTTCCGCCTCGCGCTCGCCGGCGCGGTCAGGCTTGCGCGGCGCAACCTCCTGCCGATCATCACCATCGTTCGAACGTGGGATGACGCCGACGAGCCTACGATGCTCGCCGGGTTCACGCGGGTGCTGCGCGACGCGGGCTGCGATCGACCGCGCATCAAGGTCCTGCCGGCGTTGCCGCTCGGACGCGAGTTGACTCGCATCGCCGGCCTGCAGCGGGACGAGTACGTCACAGCCGCCATGCTCGACGGCTTCGACCGGGATCTGCTGATGTGCTCGAATTCGCGCCTGGTCACGGACCGTGGCGTATGGGTGTGCCCCTTGCTCGTCGAGCAGCCCGATGCGCAACTTGGAACGACGCTGGACGAGGCAGGGCGCTCGTACGAGCTGCGGCACCAGGCCTGCGTCACGTGCTGGCGATACGGGACGATCTGCGGCAACGTCAGCGCGCGCATCGAAGGTCCCGACATCATGCCGGCGCCGGAGGCACGGTGACGCGGTTCGCGCTGATCGGCGGCATCTACAGCAACTGGCGCGCGCTCGAGACGACGCTCTCGGACATCGCGCGGCGACAGGTCGATGCCACATTCTGCCTCGGCGATCTCGGCGCCTTCGGACCGTATCCGGACCGCGTGTTTCCACTGCTGCAACAGGCGGGCGTGTTGTGCCTGCAGGGAAATTATGACAATTCGCTGGCCGGCGGCCTCGCCGATTGCCAGTGCGGCTACACCGACCCGCGCGACAACCACTTTGCGCGTCTGAGCTACGACTACACGTTCCGCAATACATCGCCCGCGCACAAAGCGTGGCTCGGCACGTTACCGATGTCGCGGCGGCTCGAGGTGAACGGGACGCGGCTGCTCCTGTGCCATGGGTCTCCGCGCAAGATCAACGAGTTTCTGTGGGAATCCACGAGCCCCGACGGGTTCCTCGGATATCTCCTGGACGAGGCCGGTGTGGACGTGCTGTGCGTCACGCACACCGGCATCAGGTGGCACCGCGATCTTGGTGCCGGGCGTCACGTCGTCAACGTCGGAGCGCTCGGTCGGCCGGAAAACGACGGCACGCCACGGGTGTGGTACGCGCTGCTCACGATCGGTGACAGCGTCCACGTGGAATTCATTCCCATCCAGTACGACCACGAGGCGCTCGCGGCAGATATGGATGTCGAACGGCTGCCCGGCGAGTTCATCGAGACCATCCTCTCCGGCTGGTGGACGACCTGTCTCGAAGTGCTGCCGCAGAAGGAGCGCGCACGGGGACGTTTCTGAATGCGCAACGTTCCCCCGAACGAATCGATCGAACGCTTCCGAGGTGCGACGTATCTTGAGTGAACGCGGCTGAGCGGTCCGGCCGCGATTGGCGATTGCCGCGCCCGTGCATTTCGTGCAGGAAGGCACCCGTACCGCTGAATCGATCGGATTCAACTCCCATAGTCCGCGCCGACGAAACACGCCTAGAATGGCGAGCGCGCGGAGGACCGTATGAACAACAGACATTCACAGACGCTGGACCGTCGCGGGTTCCTGAAGCTGGGTGTCGGAGCAGGCGCGGCGCTCGGCACGAGCGTTCGCACAGCCTTCGCCCAGGAGCGACCCGCCTGGGACGCGCGTCCGGCGAACCCTGCGTCCGTTCGGCCTGTCTCGATCGATATGCACACGCACTGGGCTCCCGAGCGTTACACGAGGGCCCAGGTCGAAATGGGACGGCCGGCGCCGGCCAATCCCTTCCCGTTGGATTTCGATCTCGCCAAACGCGTCACGTGGATGAACGAGCATGGCCTGCAGATGCACGTCCTCACGCTGTCCGGCGGCATGCCGTGGCAATGGGCGACTCCGGAGCAGGGCGTCCGCCTCGCGCAGATCGTCAACGATGCCGCTGTCGAAGCGCATATGGCCTACCCGGACCGCTTCGTGGCCGGCATCGCGATGCCCATCCGCGACCCGGAGATGGCATTGAAGGAATTGAACCGCGTCGCGGGCAAGCCCGGCATGCGGGCGGTTCACCTGCCGAATTCCATCGAGCAGCGCGATTACCTGTTCGAGCCGGCGTTCGAGCCGATCCTCGCGCGATGCCAGGAATTGGGGTATCCGCTGCTGTTCCATCCCCTCGATGGTGAAGCGAACTTCTACAGCACACGCCTGGTCGGCCCACCCAGTGTCACCAACTGGCTCGGGTTCACGTTCGAGCACGCCACCACGGCTCTCAAGTTCATCACCACCGGAACGCTCGACAAGTTCCCGCGGCTCGAGATTGTGCTGCCACATGGCGGAGGCGCATTCCCGTTCATCTTCGCGCGCGTCGAGCATGGCTTCTTTCACATGGGGTCCGCGCAGTTGAAGGCGGAGCGCCCATTCAAGGAGTACCTCCGGCGATTCCATTACGACTACCTCAATTACTACCCCGAGGCGCTGCGCTTCCTGATTGGCGAGGTCGGTTCCGACCGTATCGTGATCGGTACGGATCTCTTCGCCGCGAGGGATATCGAATACCCGAACTCGTTCGTCGAACAGCTGAAGCTGTCAGCCGGCGATCTCGACCGCATCCTGAGAGGAAACGCGAAGAGGCTGCTGCATCTCTAACGCGTCAGTCCGCGTGATCGGCCAGGCACTCCGAATCGTCCTCGCGCTGCTGCCAGCCGTCGTGGACGTCGTGGTCGCTACGCTTACGAAATCACACGTCCCGCCCCCAGTCTGGATCCGCCCGTGCCTGCCGCCGGCGGCTGATTCACGAAAAACAGGCGCATTTCCACGTGGCCTCGATATTGCCGAGTTGGTCCTCGGCCACCCCGACACGGCCTCACGAGGATCACGGCGATGTCAGACACGAACGCGCACGTCTCACGACGACGATTCTGCTCCGGCGCCTGCCAGGCCGCCTCGGGCGCCACGCTCGCGACGCTGTTCTCCGCCTGCGGCGGGTCGTCACCGACGTCGCCGAGCGGAACGGCCTCGATGCTCGGCGTCCTCTCCGGCCGCTTCGCGGGCTCCGCCGTGCAGGTCACCGTCGCCGGGTCCGCGCTCGCCGACGTCGGCGGCGCCGCGTTGATCGAATCCATCGCAGGCGTGTTCCTGCTCTCGCGCACGAGCACGACCGCGTTCACGGCGATCGACGCGACCTGCACGCACGAGGGGTGCACCATCACCGGCGCGGACGGCAACGCATACGTGTGCCCGTGCCACGGGTCGCGCTACAACCGCAACGGCCAGGTGTTGGCCGGGCCCGCACGCGCGTCGCTGCGCCAGTTCCCCGCCAGCTTCGCGGACGGCGTCGTGACGATCGCCATCTGACCGCCATGGCCCAACTCAATCCGGAAATCGATCACCTGCTCCGCCGCGCCGGCTTCGGCGCGAGCGCCGCGGACGCCGAGACCTTCCGCGACATGTCGACGGCTGCCGCGATCGCGCATCTCGTCGACTATGAAGGGCGGCCGGACGACGTCGACGCGCGCATCGGACGGCCCGACCACGCCAGGGTCACCTCGAAAGACCTCTTCGCACCCGACATCGACATCGACGACGCGCGACAGCGCTGGATGTTCCGCATGATCCACACGCGGCGCCCGCTGCAGGAGAAGATGGCGCTCTTCTGGCACAACCACTTCGCCACCGCCTACAGCAAGCTGGCCGCGGACTCGGGCAACCTGCAGGCGGCGAAGATGCTCGCGTACAAGCCCGGCGGGCTGCGCGGGCCGCAGGGTCAGATCGAGCTGTTCCGCCAGCACGCGCTCGGCAACTATCGCGACCTCCTGTTCGAGGTCGCCCAGGATCCCGCGATGGTGGTCTGGCTCGACGGCCAGTTCAACACCAGGTCGAAGCCGCAGGAGAACTTCGGCCGCGAGGTGATGGAGCTGTTCACCGTCGGCGTCGGCAACTACACCGAGTCGGACGTCTACGCGGCCGCGCGGGTGTTCACGGGCTGGAACCTGCGCGAATCGGTGGGGTACGGCCGCGGCGACATGAACTCGTACCAGGAGTTCGCCTACAACGCGGACGAACACGAAACCAGCGCGAAGACATTCTCGTTTCCGATCTACGGCGGCGGCAACCGCACCATCCCGGCGCGCAGCGAGTCTGCTGGCATGCAGGACGGCATGGACCTGATCACCGCACTGGCGGTGCATCCGGAAACCGCGCGCCGGCTCGCCCGGAAATTCTGGAACTTCTTCATCAGCGACATTCACCCGCCGGACCCCGCCTTCCTCGACAGCGCCGCCGCCGTCTACCTCCAGAACCGCACCGAGATCAGGCCCGTCGTCCGGTACGTCCTGACCTCGCCGTGGTTCACCCAGCCGTCGATGAAATACGCGCGGTATGCATGGCCGACGGAATTCGTCGCGCGGGCGATCAAGGAAGTGGGCTGGCAGGGCCTTTCGCTCGACAAGGTCCGCTCGCCGCTGGCCAACATGGGCCAGCTGCTCTTCGAGCCGCCGAACGTGGGCGGATGGCCGGTCGGGGCCGGGTGGTTCTCGACGGGGACGATGCTGGCGCGCGCGAACTTCGCCGCCACGCTCGCGGCGAGCCAGAAGGAGACGCTCGCGGTCGCGCTCGAGTCCGATGGCGGCACGCCGCAGGCGTTGCTCGCGGCGATGCTCGATCGCGTGACGCCGGCGCCGTTCGACGCGACGCCGCAGCAGGCGCTGATGTCGTACCTGGTCGCCGGTGGGAACTGGACCGGCAGCGCCGCGCAACTCAACACCAGGGCCGCGGGACTCGCGAGACTCCTCGTCGGCTCCTCCGAATACCAACTCGTGTAGGAGGCTGCGACGTGCGTATCTCCCGACGGCTCTTCATTCGCGACGGCGTCGCCACCGTCACGCTCGGGCTCGCGGCGCCTGCGTTCCTCAGCGCGATCGCCGAGGCACAGGGCCTGCCGTCGCGCCGCCTCGTCGTCGTCTATCTTGGCGGCGGCAACGACGCGCTCAACACGCTGATCTCCTATCAGGACGCGAACTACTACAGCCGCCGTCCGACGATTGCGATCCCTGCGGGACAGGTGCTGCAGGTGGGAGCCGACGCCAGCGGACGGCCGCTCGGGCTGCATCCGCGGCTGGGCGGCCTCCGGAACATCTTCAACGAAGGGCGGCTGGCTGTCGTGCAGCGGACCGGCTACGCGAACTCGAGCCGCTCGCACTTCGAGGCCACCGACATCTGGGGCACCGCGAACCCGCAGTCGTCAACCGGCTCGGGCTGGCTCGGTCGTTATCTCGACACGCTGCCGCGACCCGCTGACGCGCTGGCGGCATGGAACACCTCCGGAGAGACGCCGCGCGCGCTCCTCTCCGGGCAAACCGGCGTCCCGGCGATTCCGAACGGTTCCACCTACACGTACGCGAGCCCGAACCGCGGTTCGGCCGCGTTGGAAGAGCGGTCGGCCGCGCAGATCATGTCGGCCAACCCGGCGTCCGGCCGTCCGCACCTGGCATTCGTGAACAGCACGAGCCGTGCGGCGCTCGAGACGCTCGACCGCGTCGCCCAGGCGACGTCGTACACGCCGACGATCGCGTACCCGAACACCGGCTTCGGCCTCGCGCTGCGGACCGTCGCGGGCGCCATCGTCCGCGGCATCGGCTCGCGCGTGTACTGGGTGCAGACCGGCGGCTTCGACACGCACGCCCAGCAGGGCGCGGCGGGCGGCGCGGCGTACGGCAACCTGATGGGGACACTCGGCGACGGCCTCTGGGCGTTCTACAGCGACGTCCGCAACCAGGGACTGATCAATGACACGACCGTCATCGTCTTCTCGGAGTTCGGCCGCCGCATCTCCGAGAACGGCAGCGGCGGCACCGATCACGGCGCCGCCGGCGTGATGATGGCGATGGGCGGCATGGTGCGAGGCGGCCTCCACGGGACGGCGGCGTTGCTCGCGCCGGGCAGTCCCACGCTCGAGAACAACTCCGGTGACGTTCGTTACGAGACCGACTTCCGATCCGTCTACGCGCGAGTGCTCGACCAGTGGCTCGGCGTGAACTCGATCCCCATCCTCAACGGCGATTTCCGGGCCGGCGCGCCGGCCATTTTCTAGGTCCTGACATGCATCCGAAGAAGCGCGTGAATCGATTCGGCCTGACGTCAATCGTGTGGCTGTGCCTCGCTTGTCCGGTGCTGGCCCAGGAACCGCAAGGCGCCGCGGCCACACCGCCAGCCGGCGCGCCACCTGTCGTGACGTTCGGCGTCGTCTCGTTCCTCCAGTACGCCGCCGAACTGCACGAATCGGACGGGTACAACGCGTTCGACGTCACCCGCGGCTACTTCGACGTTCACGCGCGGCTGTCGAACCGCGTGCGCGCCCGGTTCACGCCCGACGTGCGGCCGACGACCGACGCGAGCCTGGCGACGAACATGGCGCTGCGCCTGGAATACGCGTACCTGGAAGCCAACGTGAACGACCGGACCTCGGTCGTCTTCGGCATGCACGAGACGCCCTGGCTCACGTTCGAGGAATCCATCAACCGGTACCGCGTGCAGGGGCCCATGTTCGCCGAACGCCAGGGGCTGATTCCAGGGCCAAGCGACCTGGGCGCGAGCGTCTGGGCGAGAAGCGAGCGCGCGGAGTTTCACGTCGGCGTGTACAACGGCGAGGGGTATGGACGCGCGGAAGCGGACAAATACAAGAGCGTGCAGGGGCGCGCCACCGTACGTCCCTTCGCCGACGCCGGCGCGGCCAGCAAAGTGAGCATCTCAGGCTTCTACTCGTACGGCTGGTACGCGAGGGACCGCCCGCGCAACGTGGCGATCGTGATGGGCAGCTACGAGCAGCCCCTTGTCGTCGCCACGGCGCAGTACCTGACCGCCACCGACAACCCGTTCATCGCCAGGGACGTCGAGCGCCGCGGCCTGTCGTTCTTCGGCGAGGTCCGCCAGGGTCCGACGGGATGGGCCGGCGTGGGCAGCGTGGACTTCTTCGACCCGGACCGGTCCGATGACAGCGACTCGAGGCGCCGCTACAGCTTCGGCGGCGCGCACTGGAGCCCGGTGGGACGCGGGCGATTGGGGATCGTGGTCACGCTCGAGCAAGTCACTCGCACGGCCAACGCTCAACTGCTCGAGCGGCGGCTGCTCGCCCAGACGCACCTGGAGTTCTAGGCACGTCACCGGCGCATCGCGGCGGCGAGCTCGTAACACGGGCGCTGTGCCCGATGAAGTCGATGTGAATGATGTTGAGGCGATAGAACAGCGACGTGCAGAACGCGCCCGCTTGCCGTTCCGCGTCGAGGTGCCGGCTCGCGCCCGCGACCACGCGAACGCGGCCGCCGGCGGGACGAGCCGAAGCGACCTGGCCGAGGCGCTCCTCGAGGAGGGCATGGAGCTGGGCCTGGGTTGCCTCGCGCAGCAGCGCGATGTCGTCGATGAAGAGCGTGCCGCCGCGCGCGAGCTCGAACTGGCGCCGCAGGACGACGTCTTCCCGGTCGTAGACGCGCCACGACCCGCTCGACTTCTCGACGATTGCGCCTGGATCGCCGACGGAAAAGGTGACGAACGGCCGGTCGTAGCCGCCGCCGTCGTGAATGAGACGGGCGCACATGCTGCGCTGGCGCCGGCTGCCCGCCGTGACCAGCACCGGGACGTGGACGCGCGCGGCCAGCCGAAGATCGTCGTCGGGCCCCATTTGCACTGAATGGACCTGTTGCCTACATAACGACGGAGGGGGGCGAACCGAACACGCCGGGTCCGCGAGGCGAGGCTTCAGACGCATAAACCGGGGGGTTTCCGGGCAACTCCGTGCGGCCTTGCCGGCGACCGCCCTCTTTCGCTAAATTTCCGCCGTTGCGCCGCCGATAATCACGGTTGCCCGCCACGTTCACTGATGTAACCGGGACCCAGCAAGGAGCACCGCACCATGAGCAACCCCTACGCGCCGCCGCAGGCCACCGTCGCGGACGTCGTCGATCCACGTCTCGGGCACGTCGCAGCCGAACGTGGAACCCGGCTGGCGGCCGCCATCCTCGACGGCATCATCGCGGGCGCGATGATTTACTCGCCGTTCTTCATCGGCGCCGTCATCGGCGGGATCGCCGGCGGCGCGACCAATCCCGCGCCATTCAGGATGACGGGCGCCATGGCCGCCGGCCTGGGCGTCAGCGCCATCGGCTTCATCATCTGGTGCTGGATGACGATCGTGTTCGTGCGGCGCAACGGGCAGTCGATCGCCAAGAAGGCGTTGAACATCAAGGTGGTGCGGACCGACGGCTCGCCCATCACGCTCTCGCGGATTTTCTTCCTGCGGAACCTCGTGAACGCGGCGCTCAGCATTATCCCGCTCTACGGGTTCATCGACCTGCTGTTCATCTTCGGCGAGCAGCGGCAGTGCCTGCACGACAAGATCGCCGACACGATCGTTGTCAAAGCCTGATCGCGCCACGGTCCGGCGCCACGTTCTCGATACGGTCGCCGCCAGCGAGACGCCCGAAGGCATCCTGCTCGAGCTGCGTCCGGCGGGGCTCGGCGCGCGCTACTACGCGTTCATGGTGGACTGGCTGATCCGGCTCGCCGCGATCAACGCCTTCGCGATGGTCGCCCCGTTCCTGGGCGGCATCGGCGTCGCGTTCTGGCTGATCCTGATCTTCGTGCTCGAGTGGCTGTATCCCGTCCTGTTCGAGCTGAGCGCCGCGGGCGCGACGCCAGGCAAGCGCGCCTTCGGCCTGAAGGTCGTCATGGACAACGGCCTGCCGATCACCGCCGCGGCGTCGATGACGAGAAACCTGCTGCGCGTCGCCGACTTCCTGCCGTTGGCGTTCGGCTTCGGCGTCGTGAGCATGTTGACGCGCGGCGACAGCAAGCGGCTCGGCGACCTGGCTGCCGGCACGCTCGTCGTGCACGTGCGCCGCGCCGATCTTCGCGCCGCGATCGAGGAAGGACCGCCGGTGATGCCGGTGCGTCCGCTCGCGCCGGAGGATCAGGCGGCGCTGGTCGCGCTTGCCGCGCGCGCGCCGCGGCTGACGCCGGCGCGGCTCGACGAGCTGGCGGCGCTGGCCGCCGTGGTCGCGGGCAATGACGGACAGGCGGGGCCGGTCGTAACGCGGCGGGTGCTCGGCGTCGCACAGTGGGTGCTCGGCCGGCGATGATGACGCCGCTGCGCTTCCAGGAGCTGTACGAGGGCGACTGGGCGGAGCTCCAGGCGCTGCTCGACGCGCTCACCACCAGTTCGCTGACATCCACGCGGCGCGGCCGCGCGTCGGGCGCGCGCGCCGCGGCGCTGTACCGCCAGGCGTGCGAGCACCTCGCGCTCGCGCGCGCACGCTCGTATCCGGCGTACCTCGTCGACCCGCTGGAGGAGCTCACCTCGCGGGCGCACCAACTGATCTACCAGCAGCGCGAGTTCGGCCTCGGCCGCCTGCGGCGGCTGATCAACGTCGACTTCCCATCGGCCGTGAGGAATCACCGCGCGTACGTGGCCGTCGCGGCGGCGACGTTTCTCCTGCCGACCATCCTCGTCGGCCTGCTGGTGTATTCGCGCCCGGAGATGATCCTGTCGGTCGTCGACTCCGACACCGCCTCGCAGTTCGAGCAGATGTATTCGCCCGACGCCGACTCCATCGGACGCACGCGCGAGGCGCGCACCGACTGGACGATGTTCGGCTACTACATCCGCAACAACGTGGGTGTCGCGTTCCAGTGTTTCGCCGGCGGACTGTTTGCGGGCCTCGGCACGCTGTTCTTCCTCGCGTACAACGGCGCGTTCGGCGGCGCGCTGGCCGGCTACCTGACGGGCCGCGGGCTGTCGTCGACCTTCTACTCGTTTGTCGCCACGCATTCCGCGTTCGAGTTGACAGCCATCGTGCTCGCCGGCGCCGCCGGATTGCGGCTGGGCCATGCGCTGCTCTCGCCCGGCCGTCTCACGCGCCGCCAATCGCTGGTGCAGGCGTCGCGCGAGTCGATGGTGCTGATCTACGGCGTGACGGGGATGCTGCTCGTCGCCGCCGGGATCGAAGCGTTCTGGTCGTCGGCGACGTGGATTGCGCCGGCGGTCAAGTACGGGGTTGCCGCGGTGTGCTGGCTCGCCGTGCTCGGCTACCTCACGCTCCAGGGGCGCCATGCAGGTTGACGCGCTCGCCGTCCGGCTTCGCCCGCGCACGCCGACGGAGGCGTCGGACCTTGGCGTGCGCCTGTGTCAGCATGCCGCGGGGTCCGTGTTTCCCTGCTACCTGCTCGTGGCCGTTCCCGTGCTCGCCCTGGCGCTGTCGTCGTTCGAGATCGCGAGCTGGCTGCCGGGCCTCGTCATCTGGTGGTCGAAGCCGTGGCTGGATCGCACCATCCTGTTCGTGCTGTCGCGCGCCGCGTTCGGCCAACGCACCACCGTCGGCGATCTCTGGCGCGCGCAGCGCGAGGTCTGGTGGCGTCAGCTGCTGTTCACGCTGACGATACGGCGGCTGTCGCTGTGGCGGTCGTTGACGCAGCCGGTCTACCAGCTCGAGGGCCTCTCGATTTTCCGCGCCGGCGCACGCGTCCGCCAGATTCGCCAGAAAACGGCTGGGGCGGCGTTCATGATGACGCACGCCTTCAGCATGGCGGAGACCGCGGTGTTCTGCTCGCTCCTGTCGCTGATGTTCTGGCTCGCGCCGCACGGCATGGCGCCCGACTTCATGCAGTTGCTGTCGGGTGAGGGCAGCGCGTTTCTCACGGTGACGCTTCCCATCAGCCTCGCGTTCGCGGTACTGATCGTCGAGCCGTTCTATGTCGCCGCTGGCTTTGCGATGTACCTCAACCGGCGCGCCGACCTCGAGGCGTGGGACATCGAGCAGGAGTTCCGCCGTGCGTTCGGGAACTGAGATGATCGGCGCACGTGTCGTCGTGTGCATGCTCGTGCTGACGCCCGCGGCCCCGGCCGCCGCAGGTGCGGCGCAGGCGGACGAGGCGCCTCGGGGCATTGCCAACCCCGACGGCGCCCCCGACGCCGCGGCCATCGCGCGCGCGCTCGCCAGGGTGAAAGCCGACCCGAATCTCGCCACGTCGCGGACGATCAAGACGCTCAAGTGGAAAACCTCCGCCACGCGGTCATCCGGCACGCCGGCGTGGCTCCAATGGGTCGTCGGCCTGTTCCGCTGGTTCGACCAGGGCGCCCGCCTGCTGGTCTGGTGCGCGGCGGTCGTGCTGGCGGGAATGCTCGGCGCCTACATCTATCGCGTCGTCCGCGCGCGCGTCGCGCGACCGGCCGCCGGCGAGTTCGTCGCGCCGACGCACGTGCAGGACCTCGACATCAGGCCGGAATCGCTGCCGGGCGACATCGGTGCGGCCGCGCGCGGGCTCTGGGACCGCGGCGACCATCGAGCGGCGCTGGCGCTCCTGTATCGCGGTCTGCTCTCACGACTCGCGCACGCGCACCGGGTTCCCATCCGCGACTCGAGCACCGAAGGCGATTGCCTCGCGCTGGCCTCCACGCACCTCGATCGTGCACGACAGGAATACGTGTCACGCCTCGTGCGGCTCTGGCAGCAGACGGTCTACGGGCACGAATCCGCCGAGACGACCGTCGTCTACGGGCTGTGCGACGGCTTTGCGCCGGCGCTCGATGCGGCGGCCGCAGCGGAGGCCGGGGCATGACGCGGCGAGCGATGCTGGTCGTGCTGCTGGTGGCCGTGTGTGCCGGCATCGGGTATTGGGTGGCGACGCGCACGGAGTGGGTGGATATCGAGGTGCCGCTGCCCGCGCGCGGCGAGGCGCGTACGAACCAGACCTACGCGGCACAGCGATTCGTCGAGGCGCTTGGCGCCCACGCGACGCGCGACCTCGAATTGGCCGTGCCGCCGCCCGCCTCGGTCATCGTCCTGTCCGCGTGGACGTGGGACCTGAGCCCGGCGCGGCGCGGCGCGGTCGAGCGCTGGGTCGAATCGGGCGGCCGGCTCGTCCTCGACAGCTCGGTCAGGACGAACGCGGAATTCCGCAAGTGGTCGGGCATCGGCTACGGCTACCGCGAGTCCGATGACAAGCGCTCGACGCGCGACCAGTCGTGCTCGCGCTACGACGAGGAACCGGCCGTCCACGAGGCCGCCGCCGCGAACGAGCGCCGCCTGCTCTGCGACTTCGACGACGAATGGTTTCTAAAGACGAGCCGGCCGGCGGAGTGGACGCTGCGCGACGCGAAGATGGGCGTGCAGGTGGCCCGGGTTCCCGTGGGGCGCGGCAGCGTCACGAGCGTCAACGGCGATCCGTTTCGCGCGCGGCGGCTGTTCGACGGCGATCATGGATGGCTGCTGGTGAAGGCGGCCGTCCTCCGGCCGGGCGACGAGGTCCACTTCCTGTCGGAGGGCGACTACCCGTCGCTGCTGGCGCTGACGTGGCAGCGCGGCGCGCCGGTCGTCATCCTGGCCGCGGTGCTCGTCGCGTTCCTGCTCTGGCGCGGAGGCATCCGGTTCGGTCCGCTGGCCGCGCCGTTCCCGACAGCGCGGCGATCGCTCGCCGAGCAGATCCGCGGCACGGGCCGTTTCGCGCTGCATCATGGCGGTGGCGAGGCGCTGCACGCCGCGTCCGTCCGCGCGCTCGACGAGGCCGCGCGGCGGCGGGTCGCGGGCTACGCGGAGCTGCCCGCGAGAGCGCGCACCGACGCGGTCGCCCGGCTGACGGGCGTCGGAGCGCGCGCGCTGGCGGCGGCCATGCTCACCCCGGGGGCGCGCCATCCGCACGAACTGCGCGCGACCATTGCGCTGCTCGAAACCGCGCGGCGCCGCCTGATCGTCAACGAGGCAAGGTCATCACATGGAAACTAGTCAATTGCACGCACTCGACGAAGCCGCCGCGATGGTCGGCTCGCTCCGCGCCAGCATTCACAAGGCGATGGTCGGGCAGTCGGCCGTCATCGAGCAGGTGCTGATCGCGCTCGTCGCCTCGGGTCACGTGCTCATCGAAGGCGTGCCTGGCCTCGGCAAGACGCTGTTGGTGCGGGCGCTCGCAAAAGCGCTCGCGCTGGCGCACGGACGGATCCAGTTCACCCCCGACATGCTGCCGTCCGACATCACGGGACACGCGGTCCTCGACCCCGCCACGCGCCAGCTGCGCGTCGTCCGCGGCCCGGTCTTCACGCAACTGCTCCTCGCGGACGAAATCAACCGCGCGCCTGCGAAGACGCAGAGCGCGCTGCTCGAGGTGATGCAGGAATACCAGGTCACGCTCGAAGGGCACGCGCTGCCGGTGCCGAAGCCGTTCATGGTGCTCGCCACGCAGAACCCGGTCGAAACCGAGGGGACGTATCCGCTGCCCGAGGCGCAGCTCGATCGATTCCTGTTCAAGATCGAGATTGGGTACCCGTCGAGCGCGGAAGAAGTGGATGTCGTGGTCCGGGCGACCGATGCACAGGCCGGCAACGAGCTGCCGCTGTCGCAGGTGACGCCGTGCCTCGACGCCGCCGCGGTGATGAAGCTGCAGCAGGTCGCCGCTCAGCAGCGGGTCGATGCGCAGGTCGTCGAGTACGCGGTCCGGATGACGCGGGCGACCAGGGACTATCCCGGCCTCGCCTTCGGCGCCAGCTCGCGCGGAGCGCTCGCGCTCGTTCGCGGGGGACGGGCGGCCGCGCTCCTGGACGGCCGCGATTACGTGACGCCCGACGACATCAAGCGCATCGCGCTGCCCGCGCTGCGCCACCGGGTGGCGCTGGCGCCGGACGCGCTGCTCGAGGGCCGCAGGACCAACGATCTGCTGGCGGGCGTCATCGAAACCGTTGCCGCGCCTCGTGTCTAGACGCCGGCTCCCGTTTCTTCCGGCGCGCCTCGCCATCGTGGCGGTGGCCGCTGCCGGCGTCGTCGCGCTGGCGGCGCTGCTTGCCGGGGCCGACCCGGGCAGGGCCGTCCGCGTCTCCCTCGCGGCGCTCGCAGCGCTCGCGCTGATTGGCGGCTGGGACTATGCGGCTTCGCGCCGGGCCTGGCGGCGCGCCTTCCCCCGTATGACGCGGCGACTGCCGTCGGCGTTTGCGATCGGCGTCCGGAAGCCGGTGGAGCTCGCGATCGAGATCGACGGATTGGCCGACTGGCCGTGCGAGGTGTACGACCACGCGGACGCGACGCTCTCCACCGAGGGTCTGCCGGTCCGCCTGCGCGTGCGAGGCGGTACGCGCGTGACCACCACGTACATGGCGATGCCCACCCGCCGCGGGGAAGTCACGTTCGCGCCCGCCGATATTCGCGTGCGGTCGCGCTGGGGGCTCTGCGAGCCGCTGGAGACGATCGGGACACCCGAAGTGCGTCGCGTGTACCCGGATTTCGCGCAGGTCGCGCGTTACGCGTGGCTGGCTGGCGATCGGCGTCTCCAGGAAATCGGGATCAAGACGTACCAGCGGCGCGGCCAGGGCACGGACTTCAAGCAGCTCTCCGACTACCGCACCGGTGACTCGGTCCGGCATATCGACTGGCGCGCGACGCTGCGGCTCGGCAAGCCGATCGTCCGCGAGTTCCAGGACGAACGCGACCAGTGCGTGCTGTTCCTCGTCGACTGCGGGCGGCGCATGCGCGCCGACGATCGCGACCAGGCCGTGGGCACGACGCACTTCGACCAGGTGCTCAACGCGGTGATGCTGCTGACGTATGTCGCGCTGAAACAGGGCGACGCGGTCGGCGCGCTGACGTTCGGATCGCCGGCGGGAGAGGAGCGCGCGTTCGCGCCGCGCAAGGGGACCCATGCGCTCAACGCGCTGATGGGCGAGCTGTACGGCGTCCAGCCGACGCCGACGCATTCGGACTACGTCGCCGCAGCGCAGGAACTGCTGCGGAGGCAGCACAAGCGCGCCCTCGTCATCGTGATCACCAATTTCCGCGACGAGGACAGCGCCGAGCTCGGTCATGCGCTCCGCCTGCTCCGCTCGCGGCACCTGGTGCTGCTGGCCAGCCTCCGGGAGCGCGTCGTCCGCGAACTGATCGCGCAGCCGCTCGGCAGGCAGCGCGCCGCCATCGAGGTCGCCAGCGCGCACATGTACGAGCAGGCGCGGCGCGACGCGTTTGCGCGGCTCGCCGCGCGCGACGCGATGATGGTCGACGCGGAGCCCGAGCGGCTCGGCATCGAGCTCGTCAACCGCTATCACGCCATCAAGCGCGCCGGGTTGATCTAAGTCAGGAGCGAAGCGTCGCCCCCCAACTGCGAGGACGGTCTATAACGAGTGGACGGCGTCCCTCGGGACGTCGGGCGAGAGGTACACGCGGCCCTGCAGGACCTCGTCGATCGCGGTCTCCAGTTCGTCGGCGGCGGAGACCTTCACCACGAAACCCGACGCGCCCGCCCGTATCGCTTCGGCGGCAAGCGCCCCATCCGCGTACATCGTGAGCACGACGACCTTGATGTCGGATCGCGCGGCCTTCAGCTGCGCCAGCGCCTCGAGACCGTTCAGTCCGGGCATCGAGATGTCCGTGACGACGACGTCGGGGCGCAGCCGGGCCGCGGCTTCGACGAGGAGGTGGCCGTTGACCACCGCGCCAACCACCTCGAACTTCTCCTCCAACAGGCTGACGAGGCCGCTCAACAGGGAGGGGTGGTCGTCGGCAATCAACACCGTGGCATTTCGCATTGGCTCCTACTGGGTGTCACGCTGAATTCAGTCCAGTGCGATATCGTCCGGCCGCCCAACTGCCAGGCCTCGAACGCGAATCGTGGTTCCCTGCTCGAGCTCCGTGGCGATGTGCACGTGTCCGCCAAAGGCATGCGCTCGTTCCTCGATGCTCACGAGGCCGAGCCCGCGGCCGCCCGATCGCACGGCCTCGAGATCGAATCCGCGACCGTCGTCGGTCACGGTCAGCTCGACCTCGCCGCCGGTTCGAGCCAGCGAGACGGTCAGCCGCCGGGCCGCACCGTGGACGATCCCGTTTCGAAGGGATTCCTGGGCGATGCGGAACAGGCAGACGGCGACATCCGGGCGCACACCGGCAAGGTCGCCGTCGGCGGTGAAGCTCACCTGGACGGCATGACGCCTGGCGACTTCGACGCAGTGCGCCTCCAGCGCCGGCGCGAGGCCGAGCAGTTGCAGCGTCGCCGGGTGCAACTCGTGCGAAAGCCGCCGAATCTCCTCGTACATCTCGCGCGTGTCGCCCTGGATCTTCGACAACGTGTCCTGCGTCTGCGCATCCTGATGATGCGCGGGCGAGCGTTTCAGCCTGCCGATGTCCATGGACACTTCCGCCAGCCGCTGGCAGAGACCGTCGTGCAGATCGCGCGCGAGGTCACCGCGCGCCGCTTCCTGTGCGTTGATGAGTTGCCCGGCAAGCTGCCGGATTTTTTCGTAGCTCGTTCGAAGCGTGGCTTCTCTCGCAACTAGTGTCTGCTCCGCCCGTTGGCGCCGTGTCCGCTGCGTGAGCAGTGCCGCGATCAGCAGGAGTTGTGCCGTGACCACAAAGAGGGTGCCGATCGCGTACGCCCGGTACGCCTCCCACACGGTCGGCACCCTGAACTGCACGTCCGACCCTGGTGGCAGCAGGGACGCGTCGATGCCCCAGCGCTGTATCTGCCGCCAGTCGAACGTCGGCACGAGCCGCGCCTTCTCGATCGGCAGGTCCGCAGGCCGCGCACCGTTGAGAATCAGGCTTCCCAGCTCGCCCAGCCGGGTTCCGGTCTCGAACGTGCGCCTCATGACGCCGCCGACGATGCCCAGACCCATGTATAGATCGCTTGTGCCGTACACCGGCACCGGCGCCGCCTGCGCGACGAGCCTCGCAACTTGATCGGGATACACGAGATTGCCGGGCTCCGGCTGCGCTTGCCAGATGTAGAAGATCACGCTGCGCGGCGGGACGAGCCGCACGGCCTCGAGCAGCCGGGCGACGGTCGGCTCATCGAGGTACGTCAGTCGCACCTGCGAGGAAACGCCACGCAACGCGGCTCGAACGGTTTCGACAACGTCCCTGTCCGGCCCGTTGGCCACGACGAACACCCGTTCAGTTGAAGGGTGCATATGGATCGCAGCCCTCAGCGTCTGCGCGTATGCCGCCCCCACCGTGACGCCTGTGAACGCGCGGTCGGCACTGCGGCTGATGGCTTCCGGGACCGCCACCGTTGAAAAGACGACGGGAACACCGGGAAACAGGCCTCCGCGATAATCGATCACGAACTTCAGCGCCTGGCTTGTTGTCGCGATCACGAGGTCGATGCGGCGCCCCAGATACTTCCGGCGAATGTAGTCGGCGAGAGCTTCCGACGCGTCCTCCAATGCAAACGAGTCGGACTTCAGGTACTCCGCAAAATAGTCAATCGGCGCATTCACGTGCGATAGCAGCGCTTCGCGAACGGAGCTGTCGAGAATGGGATTCGAAGGAAAGCTTTCGGCCCCGGCATGGATCGTCAGGACGGTTCGATGCGCTTGCGCCTCCACGCGCCCGGGACACAGCAACGGCGACGCAAGGCACGCAACCGCGATGACGCACACCGGACGGGAGAGCGCCCGCGTTTTCATTCAGAACGACATCCTGGCGGCGAGCTGCATCTGACGCGACGAGCCGGCTTCGCCCGTCGAAAGGCGCGTCCTCGTGATCTTGCCGAACGTCGGGCTGCCGACAATGTTGCCCGGCGGGCCGAAGTTGGCGTGGTTGAACAGGTCGAACACGTCCACGCGCAACTGCAGCGCCGCGCGGCCTCCTGGTCGCAGGTTCTTCATCAGCGACAGATCCACGTCGTGGAAACCCGGTCCGATGACGGCGTTCCTGGGCAGATTGCCGAAGCGGTTGACGGCAACGAAGGCGGACGGATCGAACCACTGGTTCACCGAACCGACGATGCGGATGGGCGCGACGAGATCCGGGCGGACGGTGTTGGGAACGCCGTTGAGGCTGCTGTCGCTCGTCACGATGTTGCCTGGGTTCCCGCTCTGCGACTGGACGACCGTCGCGACCTGCCACCCTCGAGTGAGGGCGTGCCCGGTGTCCGGCACGTCGTAGATGGCGCTGACGACGAATCGATGCCGTGCGTCGAAGTCCGACAGGCCGTACTCGCCGGCAATGTCATAGGCATCCTGGACGGAGAAGCCCGAGGAATTCAGCGAATTGGTATCGAGCGATCTCGACCAGGTGTACGACGCGTCCAACTGCAGCCCGTGCGACAGCCGGTTCGTGAGCGAGACCCACGCGCCGCGGTAGCTCGAAAAGCCGCCGCTTCCCACCTGTGTAATGTTGCCGAACGCGGCGAACGGACGAACTCCTCCCACCGGCTGATTGATGTTGCGCGAGAGTCGCAGATCCCTGCCGCGCGAGCCGAGGTATCCGATCGTCACGGCGGCGGCGCGCGCGACCTGCCGCTGCAGGTTCACGTTCCACGACTGGAGCGAGGCGTTTCGGAAACGCGGATCGACCGTTGCCGGCGCGAGGCCTGCGGGTCGAACCGTCTGCACGGCGCTGGCAATCGGAATCGACCCCGCGGCGGTCAACGGGACGGCAAACGGCGGGTTGCCGGCCGTATCCCTGACAGCCGTCGTGCCCGGCTGGTCCACGGTTCGCGCATAGCCGGCGCGCACGGTGGTGCGCCCGTTGCCCGTGACGTCCCACGCGGCGCCGAGGCGTGGCTCGAAGTTCGTGTCGTTCTGCCCATAGATCTCGGTACCCCGATCGACGCCGACCCGTTGCAGCGACGCCGTCAACGGATCGAACACGATGAACCTGTGCTCTCGCTCCGTCGGCGTCACGTGCCACTCGTAACGCAGGCCGAGATCCAGCGTCAGCGAGTCGTGGACCACGATGCGATCCTGCACGAACAGGGACGCCGCGCGCTGGTCGATGACGCTCCTCCGCTCGCCCAGCGTGATGTTGAACGCGTTCGCGGTGCCGGCGAGGAACGCGGCCACGCTCGGGAAGTTGAACACCCCTGTGCCCTCGGCGAAGTTCTCGTTGATGAAATGCCGGTACTCGCCCCCCAGCATGATGGACTGCCGGCCACTGGCACGGGTGAACGTGTCGTTGAAGATGTACGACGTGTCGTACCGGCCCTGTGGCAGCGTCCCGGGCCCACCGAAATTGAGGTCACCGGCGACGATCATCTGCGGCAACCCTATTGCCCGCGTGACGCCGTTGCCGATGCCGAAGTCCGAAGGATTGAGCGGCGTGGCCGGAAAACTCCCACCGATCAGACGGCTGCGGCCGAACCGCACCTCGTTGAGGAGCGCGGCGCCGAAGGTGTGCGTTTCGTTGAGCGTCAGGATGCTCGCACGTGGCCGGAAGGCAAGTCCGAAGCCCGGAATACTGTTGCCCTGCGCGCCTGGCTCGTTCGCCGTGACCCGCTGACTGCCGTAGAACGCCTGGAGGCGATCGTTGGCGCCGGCGTTGTGCCGCGCGTCGACGGTCCAGCGATCCGTGTTGACGACGGCGCGGGCCGACCCCACGAATCGCGGCGTGCCGTCGGCATCGAAGACGTTCGCCCGCGGGATCAACGGAATCAACTGTCTGACCACCGCGTCGGTCGCCGCCGCGCGCTGCGCGTCCGAGAGCACGAGGCTGTTCATGTCCAGACCCTGCCGCTGCCTGAAGCCCTCGTAGGCGCCGAAGACGAAGGTCCGTCCGCGCCTGATCGGCCCGCCAAGCGATGCGCCAAACTGGTTCCGCTTGAAAGGGTGAGGACCCTGAGACGGGAGCTCGAAGAAGTTGCGCGCGTCGAGCGCGTCGTTGCGCACGAACTCGAACAGATCCCCGTGAAATGCGTCGGTGCCCGACCTGGTGACGATGTTCACTATCGCTCCCGACACGTGCCCGTACTCCGCGCCAAGGGTGGACGTCTCCACCTTGAATTCCTGGATGCTGCCGAGCGGCGGCTCGAATATGAGGGAACCGAACGTCAGGTTGTTCGTGGTCACGCCGTTGACCAGAAACCCGACGGCCTCCTCGCGATTGCCGACGATGTTGAAGGCGAGCGCGCCGATCCCTCGCAGGGGCCGGCTCGAGAACCCGTTCTGTGACGGCGCCACGGCCCCGGGCACGAGCAGGCCGAGATCGATGAAGTGGCGGCCGTTCAGCGGAATCTCCTGCACCGTCTGTCCAGTGACGACGTGGCCGATCGACGCCGTGGCCCGATCCACGAGCGGCACTTCCGCGCCGACGACGACGGTCTCGTGCTGTTGGCCGACTGCCAGGTGGAAATCGCGCACCAGCGTGCGGCCGACGTCGACGACGAGCTGGTCGATGGTCTCGGTGCGGAACGCGGGCGCTTCGACGGTCACCCTGTAGGTGCCGGGAGGAATCGCCGCCAGGTAGTAACGTCCGTCGGCGTTGGTCTCGACGGAGACTGCGAAGCCATTCGAGTCGTCTCGAATGCTGATGACGGCGCCCGGCAGCACGGCGTCGGACGCGTCGAAGACCCGCCCTTGCAGCAGCGCCGTGGTCTGTGCGCCGCAAGGAACGGCGGCGCAGCACATCACGATGCAAGCCAGCGGAAGTCGCGCCAGGGCAGACACCACGATCCAGCTGGCGGAGTATGGGTCCACGCCGACGAACAGATCAACCTGAAGCTATACGCATTTGCGCTAGATTTTCACACCGTGATCGACGCCGTTCACCCGCTGCCGTCGCCGGCGGCGCCAGCGTCAGCTTCATGCATCCTCTGTCCGGTGGCGCCGCGTCGTCGGGCATCACGGCTATCGCTCACGGCCAGCCGGCGCAGCTGGCGTGACCACCGCGCCGCGCGGCGGATAGACGCCGCGCACCTGGTTCCACCGCACCGCGACCAGGTCGAGGAACCCGCGCGCGCCCGACGCGAGATTCACCTTGCTCCCGCGGCCCCACACCCAGGTGACGGGAATCTCGCGAATCGCGAAGCCCGCGCGCCGCGCGAGAAAGAGAATCTCGACGTCGAAGCCGAACCCATCGAGCCGCTGCAGCGGGAAGAGCGTCTCCGCGGCGCGGGCGCTGAACAGCTTGAAGCCGCACTGCGTGTCGTCGATCCCGCGCAGCACGACGATCTTCACCATCCAGTTGAAGACGCGGCCGATGGCGTGGCGCACCCACGGCTCGCCGACGCGCCGCGCGCCCTTCGCCTCGCGCGACCCCGCCAGGATGTCGACGCCGCGCGCCGCGGCGTCGAGGAACCGTGGAAGCTCGGACATCGGCACCGACAGGTCGGCGTCCGCGAGGAACCGCCACGCGCCGCGCGCCGAGAGCATGCCGCGCCGGACGGTCGCCCCTTTCCCCGCGTGTTCGGCGCGGACGAGGGTCACCCTCGCGTCGCCGCGCGCCGCCGCATCCACGATGGACGCCGTCCGATCCGTGCTGCCGTCGTCGACGACGATCAGTTCCGTGTCGAGCGCCAGCCGATCGAGCTCCGCCACGATCTCGGTGATCGTGCGGGCAATGCGTCGTTCTTCGTTGAAGGCGGGGACCACGACCGACAAAAACGGCGCGCGCATCGGTGAAATGAGCCTAGCACCCGTTGCCTTGACTTCGTTGCCGTCACTTCCTACACTTGCCGGGCTTGCGCCGAGCGCATCGGGGCCGCTGTTCATCCAAGGTGGCTTCATAGTCCGCTCATAGAGCGGTCCTCGAAGCGCCTGGGATTGTCCCAGGCACCCGCACATCGGAGGACACGGCTATGCCGACTGGGACCATTGCACGTCTCCTCATCGACAAAGGGTTCGGATTTATTCGCGATGAGGGTGGCACCGAGCATTTCTTTCACCGCAGCGCTGTCCGGGGCGCCGTTTTCGAGTTGTTGCGCGAAGGGCAGCGAGTCGAGTTCACCGTGGAGGATTCCGCCAAAGGCCCACGTGCCGGAGACGTTCGACTGATCGAAGGGTAAGTTGCTAACAGCCCGGCCCCCGGAGGGGCCGGGGAACTGAACACGCGTTTGCCTGCCCCAGGTTTTCCCGCCCGCTACACCAGGATCTTCACCCTCGTCGTCATTGCGCTGGCGCTGCTCGCGTACGGGTTTGTCGGTGTCGGACGATTTCTGACAAAGGAAGACCCAATCGCCAGCGCCGACGCGATTGCCGTGCTCGCGGGCACGAGGATGGATCGCGCGCTCGAAGCGGCGGATCTCTACAGACGCGGCTACGCGCCGCGCATCGTGCTGTCACGCCAGGTGCCCGAACGGTCCTTCGCGGTCCTCGCCGCGCGCGGCATCACCCTTCCGGCCGACGCGGACGTGACGCAGGAGACGCTGGAGAAGCTCGGCGTGCCGCGCGAGGCGATCGTCGTGCCGGAGACGATCCACGACAACACGGCGCAGGAGGCCCAGACACTGCGCCAGCTTGCGGTCCAGAACGGATGGCACCGCCTGATCGTCGTCACGTCGAAGTATCACCTGCGGCGAGCCGGGTTCGCGCTGCGGCGCGAATTCCGCGGCGCCCCGATCGAGGTGGCCATGCACGGCACCCGCTATGACGATGTGAACCCGGATCGCTGGTGGACCAGCCGCAAGGACTGGCGGTGGGTGCTGAGCGAAGGAGGCAAACTCCTCGCGTACGAGCTTGGCCTCGGAGCGTGATGCCGGGGTACTTCCAGAGGCCGACCTGCGGCCGGTCTGCGCTTCAGGCTTCCGAGCGGATGTTGCCCGCGCGCGGTCCTTTCGCGGACGGTTCTTCGTCGAAACTGACGCGCTGACCCTCGTTGAGCTGCTCGAACGCGCCCGACGTCACCGAGCTGCGATGGAAGAACCACTCCTGGCCTCCATCGTCACGGATGAAACCGAATCCGCGGTCCCTCACTAACCGTTTAATCGTCCCGTTCGCCACGTCGCCGTTACCTCCGCGGCCGTCCCCAGACGGCCTCGGGGTTACGTCATCAAACTCCGTTCCACGCACAGGGCCGACCTGAAGGTCGGCCGCGTAGAGGCGGACCTGTCGGGCTGGCCGTAGGGCTGGCCGTAGAGGCGGACCTTCAGGTCCGCTTACGTGAACAGTCTTCGCCATCCGGATAGCGGTTTCAGCTCGCCCGTCGCCGGCTGAAGCGTGAGGACGCGTGGCGCGACCCGGGCCGCAAATCCCCGGTCGGCCGTGAGGACGACGCTGGCGAGACCGCGCGCGGCGACGATGCGCGAGTAGTCGGCGGCGAAGCGGCTCACGTCGGCAGGCTCGAGGAGCGCGTTGGGATGCTCGGACAGGAGGATGCGGGGGGCCGGCGCGAGCGCACGCCCGAGCCGCAGGCGCAGCCGGCCTGACGAGCTGAGCGCGCCGACCGGCCTGGCCATGTCCGCGCTCGACAGCCCGACCTCCGCGGCAACCGATTCCACCTTTGCGCGAATCGAGCTATCCACATCGTGAAGCGCCAGCGTCAGCGGCATCGTCAGGTTCTCTTCAATACTCATGTTGTCGAGGACGACGGCGCGCTCGCTGAGCAGGCCGAAGACGTCGAGCGACGAGAGCCAGGCGTCGGCGTCGGCGATGGTCGTGGTCGGCCGGCCGAAGATCCGGACCTCGCCCGAGTCGGGAACGGTCGCCGCGGTGATCAGGTTGACGAAGACTTCGGCGGCCGCGCGATCGAACCCGAGGAGCGCGACGGATTCGCCTTCGCGGACGTCGAGCGAGCGGATGCGCAGCGGCCGGAGCGCGTGGTAATTCTTCTGGACATCGCGCACCGCGATGGCGAGGACGGACGAATCAGGCATGCGGCGCCGCGGCGCGAAGCCGGCGCCACGCGTCGGCGGGCAGCGTCACGGCACCCGGCTCCCACCCGTGCGACGGGTCGCCATGAAAATCCGAGCCGCCCGTGACCAGCAGCGTCAGTCGAGACGCCACGTCGCCGTATCGCTGCGTTGTCGCCTTGTCGTGATCGGGGTGGAAGACCTCGAGCGCGTCGAGGCTGGCGTCCGCGTACCCGGCGATGCGCGCGTCCACCGCCGTCTGTCCCGGATGCGCCAGCGAGATCAGGCCGCCGGCGGCGTGCACGATGGCGATCACGTCTTCGGGTGCCGCGCCGGCGCGCGGCACGAACGCCGGACGCCCGATCGCCAGCCAGCGGTCGAACGCGTCGTTCGAATCCACGACGTAGCCGGCCGCGATCATCGCGCGAGCAATCTGCGGGCGGCCGACCGAGCGCCCGCTTTCTGCATTCGCCACCGCGAGCAGCGGCGTGATGTCGATCGGCATTCCCAGCCGCGCAAGCCGATCGCCGACGGCTTTGACACGCTCGATTCGCTGGGCGCGCTGACGGGCCAGGAAACCTGACAGCTGCGCGTCCGCGGGGTTGACGAAGTAGCCGAGCATGTGGACGTCGCGCCCGTCCTCGACGGCGGTGATCTCGATGCCCGCAATCACCTCGATGCCGCGGGCGCGCCCCGCCGCCGTCACCTCGTCCACGGCGGCCGTCGTGTCATGGTCGGTCACCGCGATGACGGTCAGCCCCGCCCTCGCGGCGCGCTCGACGAGCTCCGCCGGCGTGCAGCGGCCGTCGGACGCGATCGTGTGCAGATGGAGGTCGATCACCGCGCGGACGCGCGGTGCGAGGCGGACGACTGTCGAGGCACCGCCTTCCGGCTGCGCCCCTGCCGCTTCACGAGCGCGCGGTATTCGCGCACCAGCAGGTCGAGGTGAGCGCGCTCTTCGTCGGCGAACTCGAGGAAGATCTGCTTGCCTTCCGAATCGTCGAAGCGCTCGCCGTACTTCTTGAAGAAGCGGTGCGAGTTGCGCTCGCAGCGGATGCCGATGAGCAGCGCCTGCTGATCGTTGACGCCGCGCAGGAGCCGGTCGGCCCCTTCGGCGAACAGGCCGTTCGCCGCGCCCTTGAAGAAGAGGAACGTCGGCCGCGATTCGAGCTCCGGGTCGCGCGCAAGCAGCTCGCGGTAACGCCCTTCGAGCTTTCCGAGGTGCTCCTTCTCCTCTCCCGCGAGATCCTGGAACACCTTGCGGCCGCGCGCATCGCGGGCGACGCGCGCCGCGCGCGAGTAGAACTCGAGACCGCTGCGCTCGGTCGCAATCGCAATCCGCAGCGCGTCGCGCGCAAACAGCAAGTCGGTGTGGCCGGGCTCCGACGAGCCGTGGCGTCCGGTCCGGCACTCTTCGCACGTCCCGTAAATCTGAACGACGCTCTGCGAGGGACTGAAACTGCGCGCGGTCGCCACCTCCTCGACCAGCGCCTCGATGTCCGAGCTGAGGAACTCGAACGATCGGCTGCAGGACTTGCAGATCAGGTGGAAGTGCCGCGGCTGCCGGTAAGAGTGCTCGAAGCGGAAGCGGCCTTCGCCGAAATCGACCTTACGCGCGATGCCGGCGTCCACCATCCACTGCAGCGTGCGGTAGACGGTTGCGCGGCTGATGCGTTGATCTTCGCGGCGAATCAGGTCGACGAGGTCGTCGGCGCTGAGATGTCCTTCCTGACGCAGGAACACGTTGACGATCTGTTCCCGCTTACTCGACCGCTTGCCGCCGTCCGGCTTCAGCCGGCTGAGATCCGGAAGGTTGCTGGTCATCGCGGTACCTCAGCTGCCGAGCCGACCCGGGCGGGGTTAGACGCTGAACGAGCTGCCGCACCCGCAGGTGGATGTGGCGTTCGGGTTCTTGATCGTGAAGCCGCCGCCGGTTACCGTGTCGACGAAATCGACCTCGGCACCCTTGAGGTAGCTGATGCTCACCGGGTCGATGAAGAGCCTCACGCCGTTGGACTCGAAGACCTGGTCCCCGACGCCGCCGCTTTCCTCGATCATCAGCCCGTACTGGAACCCGGAACAGCCGCCGCCCTGCACGAACACCCGCAGCCCGCTGCCGACCTTGCCCTCTTCCGTGAGCAGCTCGCTGATTTTCGACGCTGCCGTCGCCGAGACATTCACCATTTTTTCGATTCTCCAGGGGAAAGATGCCCCCCAAAATTATAAGCGGCCGCTCCCCGCACGTTCAAGCCGAGACGCCAAGCGCCTCCAGCTCTTTGGCCGATTCCTGCTCGATTTCCTTGTGCAGGCTGTTGCCGTGGGCGTCCATCGTCACAATTGCCGGGAAATCTTTCACGGTCAGGTGCCACATTGCCTCCGGCGTGCCGAATTCCATCAGTGAGACCCCCTCGACCCCGGTAATGGTTCGGGCATAGAACTGGGCCGCGCCGCCGATACCGTTGAGATATACCGCCCCGGCCTCCTCGAGCGCCGCCAGCGTTTTCGCGCCCATCCCGCCTTTCCCGATCACGGCGCGTACGCCGTACCGCTTGATGACGTCGGCCTGATACGGCTCCTCGCGGATGCTCGTCGTCGGCCCCGCGGCCGTCACACGCCAGCCGTCGCCTTCCTTCACGACGACGGGCCCGCAGTGATACAGGACGGAGCCGCGCATGTCCACGGGCGGATCGTGTTTCATCAGGTACGCGTGCACCTGGTCGCGCCCCGTGAACATGCGGCCCGACACGAGCACCACGTCGCCCACCTTCAGCGAGCGCATCTGCTCCTCGGTCAGCGGCGCCTGCAGCGCGATCTCACGTCCGGTGCGCTGGAAGCCCGCCTGGTCGGCCATCGCTATCGCCGGGTTGGCGGGATCGCGATAGAGCCACTGTTTGATGGCGCCGGTCTTCGCATCGAGCACCACACCGAGGCGGCGGAACGCCCAGCAGTCGTACGCGACGGAGACGAAGAAGCTCGCCGGCAGCCGGTTCTGCACGCCGACCTTGCAGCCGATGAGCGACACGCGCCCGCCGAATCCCATCGTGCCGATGCCCAGCTTGTTCACCTCGCCCATGATCGACGCTTCGAGCTCCGCGAGCCGCGGATCCGGGTTCACGTCATCGAGCGTGCGGAACAGCTGCTCCTTCGCGTGCACGTAGCCCGACGTGCGATCGCCGCCGATGCAGACGCCGACGGCGCCGGGCGCGCACCCCTTGCCCTGCGCGTTCCACACCGCGTGGAGGATGCACTTGCGGACGCCTTCGAGGTTGCGGTCGGCGCGCCCGAGGTTCGGCAGCTCCACCGGCACGGAGTATTGCGCGTTCATGTTCTCGCAGCCGCCGCCCTTGAGGATCAGCTTGATCTCGATGTCGTCGCGCTCCCACTGGTCGAAGTGGACGATTGGCGTGCCGGGCCCGAGATTGGTCCCCGAGTTCTCGCCGGTGATCGAATCGACCGAGTTGGGACGCAGCTTGCCGCGTTTCGTCGCTTCCGCCACCGCGTCGCGAATCTGCCGGCGCATCTCGACCTGGTTGGCGCCGATCGGCACGTGGACCTCGAAGGTCGGCATGCCGGTGTCCTGGCAGATGGCGCCCTCGCAGTCGGAGGCGAGGTCGATGTTCTCGGCGATGATGGCGAGCGCCTGTCCCGACTGGGTCGCGGAGTCCTCCTGTCCCAGCGCGACCTTCATCGCGGCGCGGACGTCGGGCGGCAGATCGGTCGAGGTCCTCACGGTCAGCGAAAGCACGCTGTCGAAAAACTGTGGAAGCATCGCGCCAGTATAATTCCTAGGGCCGACCTGAAGGTCGGCCCCTACGACGTCGTAGGGGCCGGTCTTTAGACCGGCCCACACCCATGCCGTTTCGAACCGAGCGCGATCCTCTCGGTGAGCTCGACGTTCCCGCCGATGCGTACTACGGCATCCAGACCGCCCGGGCGGTCGCGAATTTCCGCATCAGCGACCTGCGCGCGCCCTCCGATCTCGTCACCGCCACGGTCCTGATCAAGCGGGCCGCGGCCGAAGCCAACGGGGCGCTCGGGCGTCTCGACGCGCGCGTCGCGGACGCCATCGTGCGCGCGGCCGACGAGATCCGCGGCGGCGCGCTGCGCGATCAGTTCGTCGTCGACGTGTACCAGGCGGGCGCCGGCACCTCGCACAACATGAACACGAACGAGGTGATTGCCAATCGCGCCGCCGAAATCCTCGGCGGCGCGCGGGGCGAGTACACGCTCGTCCACCCGAACGACCACGTGAACATGGGACAGTCCACCAACGACGTGTTCCCGACGGCGACGCGCCTCGCGCTGCTGATCGGCATGCGGCCGCTCGTGGACGCCGCGCGCGGCCTGGCGTCGGCGCTGCAGGAGAAGGCGGGCGCGTTCGCGCACGTGCTGAAGGTGGGCCGGACGCACCTGCAGGACGCGGTGCCGATGACGCTCGGCCAGGAGTTCGGCGGCTACGCCGCGTGCATCGAGCGCGGCGCCGACGATGTCGAGCAGGCGGCGGAGCAGCTGAAGGAGCTGAACCTCGGCGCGACCGCGGTCGGCACCGGGTTGAACGCGGGCGACGACTACACACGGCTCGCGATCTCGAACCTCTCGCGCGCGCTTGCGGTGGACCTCGTCCCCGCCGCCAACCGGTTTCGCGTCACGCAGAGCATGGGCGACGTGGTCGCCTACTCGGGCGCGATGCGGCGGCTGGCGGTGGAGCTCTCAAAGGTCGCCAGCGATCTCCGGCTGCTCGCCAGCGGACCGCGCGCCGGGATCGCCGAGATCGTCCTGCCCGCGGTGCAGCCGGGCTCGTCGATCATGCCGGGCAAGGTGAATCCGTCGATCGCGGAGATGGTGAACCAGGTCTGCTTCCAGGTGATCGGCTGCGACGCCACCGTCTGCGCCGCCGCCGAGGCAGGCCAGCTCGAGCTGAACGTGATGATGCCGGTGATCGCGTGGAACGCGCTGCACGCGTCGACGATCCTCTGCGGGGCGATGGAAGCGCTCGAGACGCTCTGCGTGGACGGCATCGAGGCCGACGAAGCACGCTGCCGCGAGCTGCTGGACCGCAGCACCGCGGTCGCGACCGCGCTCAGCCCGTATATCGGGTACGCGAAGACCGCGGAGATCGCGAAGGAGTCCGTCAAGACGGGGAGGCCGATTCGCGAGCTCGTGCTCGAGCGCAAGCTGCTGGATGCGAAGCAGCTCGATGCGATCTTGTCAGCTGAAGAAATGACGACGCCAGGCATCCCGGGCAAGGAGAAGACGAGATGAAGGCCGACCTGAAGGTCGGCCTCTACGCCTTCGTGCTGGCCACCGTCGTAGGGGCCGGCCTTCAGGCCGGCCCGCAGACCGTCGCGCCGCAGCGCGCCGGTCATCTCTTTCCGCCGGAGGATCTCGGACTCCTCGAAAGCCCGGATCGCGCCGACTGGCAGAAGCCCGATCAGATCATGGACGCGCTCGCCATCGCGGACGGGTCGAGGGTTGCCGACATCGGCGCGGGCTCGGGGTGGTTCACCATGCAGCTCGCCCGGCGCGTCGGGCCGAACGGCCTCGTCTACGCCGAGGACGTGCAGCGGCAGATGATCGAGGCGACTCGCCGCCGCGTCAGCCGCGAAGGCCTGCAGAACGTCCGGGCCGTGCTGGGCACCGTCACCGATCCACATCTGCCGGCAGGCGCGCTCGACGCGATCGCCGTCGTGGACGTGTATACCGAAGTCGACAACCGGGTGATGTTCCTGCGCACGCTGTCGCGCGCGCTGAAGCCGAACGGCCGCATCGGCGTCGTCAACTACAAGCCGGGCCAGGGCGGTCCCGGCCCTTCGTCGAACGCCAACGAAGGGGTGCGCGTCGACAGCAGCGTGGTGGAAGCCGAGGCGCGCGCCGCGGGCCTGCGCGTACTGGCTCGAGAGAACCTGCCCTTTCAGTACCTCCTCGTGCTCGGCAAGTAGCCGTGCGAGTCGCGCTGACCATTGCCGGCAGCGATTCGAGCGCGGGCGCCGGCATCCAGGCCGACCTCAAGACGTTCGCGGCGCACGGCGTGTTCGGCGTCAGCGCCATTACCGCGGTGACCGCGCAGAACACGACCGGCGTGATCGCGAGTGCGGCCATGCCGGCCGATCTCGTGACGTCGCAGCTCGAGGCCGTCGTGTCCGACATCGGCGTGCACGCCGCCAAGACGGGCATGCTCGCCAACGCCGCCGTCGTCGAGGCCGTCGCGGCCGCCGTCGCCGATCTCGAGATTCCGTTCCTCGTCGTCGATCCCGTCATCACGGCGTCGAGCGGCGATCTGCTGCTGGATGACGAAGGGCTGCTCGCGATGAAGAAAGAGCTGCTGGCACGCGCGCACGTGGTGACGCCCAATATTCTCGAGGCGGAACTGTTGTCGGGTACTCGCATCCGCACGGAAGACGACCGGCGCGAAGCGGCGCGGCGCATCTTCGCGCTCGGGCCGGCCTACGTCGTGATCACGGGCGGGCATGCTCCCGCGGGATGGGGTCCGGCTACCCCGTCCGACGAAGCGCGACGAGCGAAGTCGGAAGCCGGATCGGCCGATCGCATCGTCGATCTCGTGTACGACGGCGAGGTGTTCACGGACTACGCGACGGACCGCGTCGGCGGACGTCACACGCACGGTACCGGCTGCGCGTTTTCGGCCGCCCTCGCGGCGCAGCTTGCGCTCGGGCGCAGCGTGCACGAGGCGGTGCCAACCGCCCAGGCATACGTGGCCGGCGCCATCCGCCACGCGCCCGGGCTCGGCCGCGGGGCGGGACCGATGAATCATTTCTGGCGTCTAGATAGTGACAAAGCCGGGCGCCTGTAAACTACAGGCATGGCCACGCCGCTCGTCGCGGTCACCTCCGAGCCGCTCGATGCCGATGCGCTCGTCGCGTGCGTGGGCGCGCAGGGCGACGGCGCCGTGGTGACGTTCGCGGGGCTCGTGCGGGATCACAACCAGGGGCGGCAGGTGCGGTTTCTCGAGTACGAAGCGTACGAGCCGCTCGCCGTGCGCGCGCTGCAGCGCATCGTGGACGAGGCCGGGGAGATGTGGCCGTCGGCGCGCATCGCGGCGCATCATCGGATCGGGCGCCTCGAGATTGGCGAGGCGAGCATCGTGATTGCCTCGGCGTCGGCGCATCGAGGCGACGCCTTCGCCGCCTGCCGCTATGCGATCGAGCGCGTCAAGCAGATCGTGCCGATCTGGAAGCGCGAGCACTTCGACGGCGGCGACGTGTGGCTGGAGGGGGCGACGGCGGACCCCGAGGATCGGGCGGCGCGGGACAAGGCGTACCGCATCGCATGCGCGTGACCGTGCGGCTGTTCGCGCGCCTGCGCGACCTCGCGGGCACGGGCGAGCTGATTCGGGAGGCGCCGCCGGGCGTGACCGCGCACGAGATCTGGAACGACCTCGTGCTCGAGTGGCCCGGGCTGCGGGAGTACGAGAAGACGATCTCGGTGGCGGTCAACGCCGAGTACGCGCGGATGAACGCTAGCGTGAGCGACGGAGACGAGATCGCATTCATGCCGCCGGTGTCCGGTGGCGCGGACCCCACGAGGAAATGATGTTCGACAAGCTGCTCAGCGTCGAGAACAAGTACGACGAGCTGATGACCAAGCTCGGCACGTCCGACGTGCAGGCCGACGTGGCCGAATACCGCCGTTCGGCGAAGACGCTGTCGGAGCTGGAGCCGCTCGTGCAGAAGTTCCGCGACTACAAGAGCGTCGAGCAGGACATCAAGGGCGCCGAGGAACTGGTCAACGGCGCCGACGCGGACATGCGCGACCTCGCGCGCGAGGAGCTGAAGACGCTCGAGGTGCGGCGCGAGGCGCTGCTGCAGGAGCTGAAGATTCTCCTGATCCCGAAGGACCCCAACGACGAGAAGAACGTCATCCTCGAAATCCGCGCGGGCACCGGCGGCGACGAGGCGGCGCTCTTCGCCGGCGACCTGTTCCGCATGTACTCCCGCTATGCCGAGCGGCAGGGCTGGCGGATCGAGGCGATGTCGTCGAGCGAGAGCGGCACGGGCGGGTTGAAGGAAGTCATCGCGTCGATCGAGGGGCGCGGCGTCTACAGCCGGCTGAAGTACGAGAGTGGCGTGCACCGCGTTCAGCGCGTCCCCGCCACCGAGGCGAGCGGCCGCATTCACACGTCGACGGCCACGGTGGCGGTGCTGCCCGAAGCCGAGGACGTCGACATCCAGATCAACGAGAAGGACCTGCGCATCGACACGTTCTGCTCGAGCGGTCCCGGCGGCCAGAGCGTCAACACCACCTACTCGGCCGTCCGGCTCACGCACATCCCCACGGG
>Ga0137418_10000287_pt1 | contig 43612 bp, 38 predicted proteins | sample CZODoug3_1_2_16f_FD_122242 | JGI IMG/M metagenome (GOLD analysis project Ga0137418, IMG submission 122242) | Vadose zone soil fungal communities from Angelo Coast Range Reserve, California, USA - CZODoug3_1_2_16fungal (Hybrid Assembly) | ecosystem: Environmental > Terrestrial > Soil > Vadose...
AAATAGAGGATTCGACGGGGGCGAACCGCAACACCATCAAAGTGCATGTAAAGAAACTGGCCGCGGATCACTACCTCATGCAAGTCGGCAAAGGCCGCGGCGCACGGTACACCTTGAAATAGACGCAGTTCACCCACCTGACGGAGTGAGTTGAGGCACGAATACTCCGCGGCTCATACGTCCCAAAAAGACGAACTGGCTTTGGGCTTAAACAACTTGGCTTAACGCTTGAGCTCAAGGGCGGCACTTCGTGGGAGAAAGGTGAAACACGGTTTAAGCGAGGCTATATACCACCCTGCGAATCCCGGAAAGTGTCGTGCAACGGGTGCATAGGAAGCTCAGGAAAGCGGGGTAACGGGAAATGAAACCGACTAAAACATTGGTTGAAAAGCGTAAAGAAACCGATTCAGATGAGAATGTCGTTGCGAGCGTTGAGTTCGTGATCCGTACCGAACTGCACGACTCCGTTGAGACTGACTTCGTCCATTCCATTCTTGGAAGGATTACTGCCGAACCGGAAAGCCGTGGAAAAGAGGACGTCGGGCATATTGGAGCTTCACTCGTTCAGTTCGGCGAGGCACTGGACCACGGCATCAGTGCGGAAAGGCTTGGAGACAGCATCTCTGGCGAGATCTCAGAATACTGGGAACATCTTTTCGACATGGAAACTGGCTATCCGAAAGAGGAGATACAAAATGAGTTCGAGGTGGTAGACCTCGATCTACTGATCATCAACTACGTCGCGATCTATCCGGAGTTTCGGGGACTGAGGGTCGCTGAGTCAGCCATTCACCGTACAACCGACATTTTTGGTGCAGGGTGCGGGTTGGTAGCCTGCAAGCCTTGGCCGCTACAGTTCTCTCCGTCCGTTGCGTACGATCAAGAAGTGTTGAAAAGACTCGCGTTACCGAACATAAGCAATGGCGTGGCCATTCGGAAGCTGCGATCGTACTGGTCACACCTCGGGTTTTGGCCGCTCGGCAACACCGGAATTTATCTATTGAGCGTATCGCAAAGTCGTGATGTATCTTCTCGGCATCGCCTGAAAGGCCTTCAGTACAGTAACCCTGATAGCCGACCGCTGCTCCGTCCGGTTAGAACTGTCACCGACTCTCATCTTCAGTCGTATACAGTTAAGTTAAGCCCCTACTAATAGTAGTTCCCGTCCCGACAATCCCAAAGGAATTCAACTCATCAAGCGCTTTGCGCACGCTTCGGTGATTTGCGCCTTGTCATTTTGTCGCCCTTTTCGACCAGGTTCCAGGCTTTGCGAACGTTGGCTGCGAGTTGTTCCTGTCGAGCCTTGACCCACGGAGCACAGTGCTTCTCAGTGATCTTCACGCTCTTGTGGCCAAGCAGGATTGAAACCTGTTCGAGTGGAACACCGGCTAGGAGCATCTCGACCGCAAATGTGTCGCGAAACATGTGAGGATGACAACGCTTTGGCAATCCATCATCGCCCCGTAGGTTTGCAATCTTGAACAGTCGCCGAAAACTTCTCTGCCAATTGCCAACCACGGATTTAGGCGAGCCGTTGCCGGACCAAAAGAAGTGCCGCGGATTTGGACTGGGGCCGGGCGGAATGTTTCTCAGGGCCTCCGCCACATCCGGAGGGAGCGGAATGTAGACCGGACTGCCGGTTTTGGCACGATACAAAAACAATTCGCCGTGTTCATTCAGCCGGCGCCGTTCCAGAGTGACGGCGTCCCTGATCGCCAGTCCACTCCAACGCATTAGCAACGTGAGCATGCGAAGCCGCGTTGCCTGGTTTCGGCATTCCACCCAACCTTTGGGCTGATAGATGTAAGTTGCGTCCATGATTTTGTCGAACTCGGATGCAGGGAAATAATCCGTAGGGGGACAATCTGCTCTGATTCGACCCCAACAGAACTGCGGGATTAGACTTGATCCAGCCGAGGCGCAAACAATAGTAAAAGAATCCGATCAACCGCTCCTGTTTCTTTTTCTTCGCGAGAGGGCCATCGGTCCAGGTATCACGAAAGCCTCCCAGATCGGCACTCGTGATCTCAGTGATGTGAGTGAACCCGCAAGAAGTGGCCCACGCTAGGAATTGCTTCTCGAAGATCGTGGTCAGCTTATCGAGATCGAGCCGGCGAGATTCTCGTTGCGCTTGCTGTTCAGAAATCGTGCGACGACGTCTTTGACGGCGACGACAACAGGTTCCGGGCGAGAGGACTGTTCTAGGCTTCTCTCCTTCGCCTCATATTCCTCTTCCAGCTTGCGTTTGAAATTCGGCTCTTTCCCAACTGCGGGTCTTCGCACTACGGCGGATGAAGGGACCATCCGAACCGAGAATGCCGTTAATCCACTTTGGGCAGCGGCAGCCCTTGTAGTTGATGTCGTCGGAAGGGCAGGGAGGATAGTGGCGGGAGTAAACCGAGAGCATGGAATCAGCACCTTTGCCGAATCCATTGTACGTTTATTGTACGATTGTTCTGCTGTCTATTAACTACATTAGTATCAGTACATTAGAGTGGTGGAGGCGGCGGGAGTCGAACCCGCGTCCGAAAATGTTACTGGTCAGGAGACTACATGCTTATTCCGGTTCATGCCCCAGTCATTAGGCTTTGCGGCCCAGCCCGGGACGTTCGCGGCCGACGCTCAGAACGGACAAGAAACGCAAGCCGCTAGCCTGAAAGTCTCGTCCTCCTGCCCAGACGTAGCAGGGAAGACCAGCCCGCTGTATGACGTCCTGACCGCAGCCCACGGGCGAAGCCGCGGAGGACGGCAACTTAATTAATTAAGCTGCGTATGCCAGTGATTGGTTGGCAATTATCGTTTTGCACGCGATTACGGGTGTGTGCACCCCGGCATGCCTCCTGGCCGCAAGCATCTCCGTCGAAGCCGTGACGCCCCCCACTGGTGGGATGGCCAAACTTAAAGAGCTACTTCCAATCTAAGTTGGGACTGACAGGAAGTCAAACACCCCACGTCACTTCATTGGATGCAAGAGAGTGCTTTCAAGCACTACAGGTTGTCAGAGGACTCCGCCCCTTGTGGGTCCGGTGCGCGCCGCACCGAGCATCGCTTCCAGTCTGGCTTTTGCCTCAGGCCACTCACTGTCCAGCATGCTGAAGTAGACCGAATCACGTATCCGGCCCGTCCAGGTGATCAAGTGCTTGCGCAGCGTTCCTTCTTCTTTCGCACCAATCCGCAAGATGGCATTGCGCGACTTCTGGTTTAAGGCGTCTGTCTTGAGCTCAACGCGAATGCATTGCCACACTTCGAAGGCGTGACGCAGCATCAGGTATTTCGCTTCCGTGTTGATTGCCGTGCGTTGCCAGGCGGGCGCGATCCAGGTAGAACCGATCTCGACCCGGCGATTGACACGGTCGATGTTCATGAAGCGGGTGCTGCCGATAACCTTCTCCGAGCTGCGTTCGATTGTGGCGAAGACCACCGACTCGCCGCGTTCCTGTTCCTCAAAGGCCTTTTCGACGAGCAGCTGAAAATCGGCAACGGTTCGCATCGGATAGGGAATCCATCGGAAAATGTTTTCGAGATTGTCCTTGGCTGCCTCGCAGAAAAGCTCGGCATGCTGGTGGCGAATCGGTACCAAACGAACGACTGAACCTTCGAGAGTGAGTGGCGTTACGATATTCAATGGAGCGGCAGCAAGACTCACATGCGTTTCCCCCGTTGGCAACGAACCATTATCTTGCATCTTGCGGCTGTCTGCGGCATCTCAACTACGACCGCAGGCCTGTAGTATGAAGTTGTTGACTGGCGATGACCTCATCCGTCCAACTCTGTGTGAATCGAAGATGTCAGGAGATCTGCCGGTGAAAGCACACTGTCTTCCCTTCGCGCAGATTCCGCACAGCACGCGGCTGTTTCTTGACTTCCTTAGCGGGGCGCCCGGCATCCAACATTTCTATCCGCGCAGCCCTTACTTCAACGAATGGATGAAGGATGAAGCCTCCGCTCTCCCTTATGACTCGGCCCGTCGGGAACGGGTCAGCTCCATTCTAGAACGGCAGAATAAATCGTGGGATGCTTCTCCGCAGACTCTTGCTAATGTCGAACGGTTGCGGAAGGGAGCACTCGCGGTCGTTACAGGACAGCAGGTCGGGCTGTTCGGTGGACCCATGTTCGCCGTGTACAAGGCGCTGACTACAGTAAAATTGGCGCAGGAGGCTACCACCTCGGGAATCGACACCGTTCCTGTCTTCTGGCTGGCCACGTCGGACCATGACTTGGCGGAAGTGAACCACGTGTCCCTCCCAGGGCCGGAAGGCGTGCGCCGCAAGCTCAGTACGCCGAGTCACGGAGTCCCTGATGCGCCCGTGAGTGCGGTACAGATGGGCGACGAAATTCTTCCCGTAGTGGAAGAAACTGCTGCCCTCCTGGGTGATCAGACGGCCACGAACCTTCTGCGAGATTCTTACCGTCCGGGGGAGACCCTCGGCACGGCTTTCGCGCGTTTGTACGCGCATCTGTTTGCGGAGTGGGGCGTGATCCTTCTGGACGCTTCCGATGCAGAGTTGCACAGCGTCGCAGCACCTATTTATCGGGCGGCGATGGAGCGCGCGGTTGATCTGGACGCCGCGCTCCTGGAGCGGGGCCGGGTCCTCGAGGCCGCCGGCTATCACCAACAAGTGAAGGTAACCCCATCCTCGGTTCTTCTGTTTGCGCTGCACGCCGGCATGCGCACTCCCATACATCGCAGCGCTAGCGGGCAAAGCGCGACAGCAGAATTTGTCATTGGGAATGAGGCAGGGAAAATTCCACTACCCGAGTTGCTGGAGAGAATTGCCTCAGCCCCAGACCAGTTCAGCCCCAACGTGCTGTTGCGTCCCGTGGTGCAGGATTATCTGCTGCCAACGCTTGCGTACACCGGCGGGGCTGCCGAGACCGCGTACTTTGCTCAGTCGGGAGCGGTCTACGAAATGCTGATGGGCCGGATCACTCCCATCGTGCCCCGTTTTTCTGCCACCATCGTAGAGCCCAAGCTACAGCGCCTGCTGAAGCGATACGGCGTAACTCTGCTCGACGTGTTCCGCGGGCCTGATACGCTGCGTCAGACTCTTGCAGCACGGACACTGCCGCCGGAGTTGCAAGCTGCATTCGAAGCGGCGAACCAATCTCTGGATAGATCGCTCGCTGCCATTCGCGACGCGCTGGAGAAACTAGACCCTACGCTGGCAGAGGCGGCGCAGAATGCCGGTGCCAAAATGCGTCATCAGCTCGAGGCACTGTACGCGAAAGCCGGGCGCGCCGAATTGCGCCAAAGTGAGTTGATCGGCCGTCACGCCGAGACTCTGAGCGAAGCGCTCTATCCCGGCAAGGGCTTGCAAGAGCGGGGTATCGCCGGCGTTCATTTTATCGCCCGCTGTGGGGCTGACTTTCTACAGCAAATTTACGAAATTATCCACACCGACTGCCACGATCATCAGATCTTAGAGGTATAGTCGGAGGTTTATCCTTTGCGTTTTCTGCGTCTTAAGATTTGTCCCAGTGTGAGCCCAACGAGATCAGCACGCAAAAAGCATCATCGCGGTCAAAAATAAGAAAAATCAGGTAGTGGGCTGAACAGCCCACTCCAAAGATCAAGTGGCATCGACCATAGCAGGAAGATTGTAGTCCACAACCTTAGCCCTTCAACCATGTCTCCAGCGCTTCGAGCGACTCCACACGCGGAAAACCCTGGTCGCAGTAGGCTCCGGCCACATCAAATAGAACTGCTTGCATCCCGATATTTCGTGACCCGAGGTAATCCACCGAATACACGTCGCCCACGTACAGGCTTTCTTCGGGATCAGCTTGCATCGTCCGCAGAGCCGCTTCGAAGATTGCGGGGTGCGGTTTCTCGAAGCCAATAATGCCCGAATCGGTAACGCTCTGAAAACAATCAGCGATCTGGCAACGGCCTAGTACCTCGACGATTCTGCCGTCCGAATTAGAAATCACGGAGATGCAGTAATCCCGACCGATGCGATCGAGTGACTCGCGAGTAGAATGCCGGATCTGGTCCCAGTTGGCCGAGTTCTGGGTATTCTTCACCAGTGTGCCTCGCAAGTTGTCGTCCGACACGCCGGCCTCTTCCAGCAGGTGACCGTAAAAGTTCCACCAGAAGCCATGGTCGACCTGACCTTCTAGGACCAACTTGTCGAATTCTCTCTTGGTTCTCCGTTCTACGTTCTGCCATCGATCGAGCGGGGGATGATACTGCTCTGGTAACGGGGCCAAGATTCGCGCCCGATTGGGAAACAGTAGCGTATTACCCACATCGAAGAAGACGACGCGCGGTTTCGGCATAGATCCATACTACTTAAGTACGCGCTGATGATCATAAGGGCCAACCCATAAAAGTTACCGAAGCCCACGCCTGGCTGCCCTCATTGGTGACCGGGCCTGGGAAAAAAGGTAATATTCAAGTCTCGTCCTGTCCTGCGAGAATCGGGATCACGGCGTGGGGCGCACGCATACTATGGCTTTCTCTTCGGCAATCACGATGATTTCGAGCTTCAGCGGTGCAACACGCTCCGCTTTTTGGACCTATCCGGCAGTACGCACGCAAGCTGCCGTGATTTTCGGAGTTATGGTGGGCCTGCATCACAGCCAGCGAAGCGATTTTTATAACATCCTGTGGGCTGTCGTTTTTGGCTTCGCGACTTTGAACATTCTAAGTTTGACGACAAGGCGCTTCGAACCGACCCGAAGAGGTCTCAGCTTCGGAGAACTGATGGCCGTCGTTGTAGTTCTGCTTTCGGTTTTCCTGCTGGGATGGGAGATGCTGAACCTGTTCCACATTTTTCCCATCAAACTCCGGCGCTGAACCTGGCGAGCCGCAGACCCTGGCTCCGCGCAGAAGCGACTTTTGCGGTATGATGCGCAACAATGGCAAAGAGTGCTCCAGCCTTCGAAGTGACCTGTCCCTGCTGTAACGCCGTACTGAAGGTTGACACCAGCACGCGGGCGGTAATCGCCCATACCGCGGCCGTTAAGCCCAAGATGTTTCAGGACATCGAGGAAGCTGCTCGCGCCATGAAAGAGCAGGATAGCCGTCGTGAATCGATCTTCCGCCAATCCGTCGAAGCCCAGAAGAACGCCTCCGATCTTCTGGAGAAGAAATTTCAGGAAGCGGTTAAAAAGGCTAAAGAATCCCCGGACACCGGTAAACCCATTCGCGATTTCGATCTTGACTGATGCGGCCGGCTCTGGGCCGAGTTATCTGACGAACTAGGCGGTGAATCCCTAGGCTAGGGGGCTGTGGAGATGATGGCGCTGCGAATGTACACTGCCACAGCATACAATGCTGCTGCATGAGCCTCCGGCCCTTACTCCTCGGTCACCGTGGCGCCCGCGCCATCAAGACAGTTCGAGAAAATACCACCCCTTCGTTCGATCTTGCTCTGAGCCACGGCTGTGATGGGTTTGAATTCGACGTTCGGCTCACTGCTGATGGACAGGCGATCGTTTGTCATGATCCGGAGGTCCGCGGTATCGAAGTTGCGCGCACGAAGGCGCAACAGTTGGCGGGAATGCCCACGTTAGAGGAGGTTCTAATCCGTTACCAGGAGAGCGCGTTCCTCAACATCGAGATCAAGGTGCCGAAATTGGAGAAAATCGTATCAAAGTTGCTTCGCGACCACCCGCCTCGTGGCGGCTTCGTGGTCTCATCTTTTTTGCCGGAAGTGTTATGCGCTCTGCATCTCCAGAGCGTGACGTTGCCGCTGGGTTTGATTTGCGAAACTCACGCGCAGCTTGATTTCTGGCGTCCCCTGCCCGCTGATTACGTATTCCCGCATTACAAGCTCGTGCGCCCGCAGCTTATTCGGGAGATCCAACAGACGGGCGGGCAGGTCTTCGTCTGGACAGTCAACAATCCTGCCGACATGCGGCGTTTCGTGGAATGGGGTGTAGACGGTATTCTCTCCGATGACACGGAGGTGCTGGTCCGAACTCTGAGGCCCGAAGTTGCGGGACGTATGGAGGAAAAGGTGCAATGATTTGGCGACTAGTCGGCGGCGGCTTGCAACGCAGGTGTGCTGCGCTGCACTTTACGGAGAAAGCCGGAACGTTCCATCTCGAATGATTCCAAGTTGGCGCCCATCTCGTGCTCGTTCCAGCCCATGACAGCGCCAATTCGCAGGGCTGCCTCGCGGCTGCACGATTCCGACCAGCAAGGGCCGAGCGCCACCGGCACTCGACGCAGAAGCACGTCGCCGAGAGTAACTGCGCACTCCGTACGGTACGCTTCCACGACCTCAGCCACAATGTGAGGTGTGTGAGGACAAATGGGTGCGCGTAATTCCGCGCTCACCATGGCCAGCCGAGCGATGTCCATGGCACCCTTGCCGTGCCATTCCACCATGCTGCGCGCGGATTCTTCGCTGACCGACCCAGTCTGCGCAATCTCTACAATGGCTTGGTCGAGCAGAGGGTCGAGAGTTGTTCCGGGTCCCACAGCCAGGAACTTGGGTTCGGGTACAGAAATTCCAATTTTCCGCGCACATTCTCGCGCCAGTGAGGCTGCTGTGGCCAACTTGCCGCCGATAACCGAGATCATACGGGCTGCGCCATCGTCTGCGTGGTCGTGCAAGAAGTGCCGGCGCGTGACCGCGGATGGACTGTTGTCTGGCGTGTACGGCAGTGGACGAACTCCCGCAAACGCGTACTTGATGTCCTGCGCCGATATTCTTGATTTCGGAAGTAGTTGCGCCACTGCGCGCAACAGATACTCAATTTCTTCCGCAGCAGGCGTCGTCCTGCTTGGATCACCGCTGTCGGGAACTTCTGTGGTTCCCACCATTATCTGGTCGTTCCATGGCAAGACAAAAACGGGCCGTCCATCCGTAGCCTCGCTATAAAGAGCGGCATTCGGGGCAGCCGCAAACCGCGGAAGGACTATGTGCGATCCGCGCACGCCGCCCACCATGGGCTTCGACATGCGCAATGAAGATCGCTGACAGACACGGTCCGCCCAGGGCCCGGTGCAGTTAATGACCCAGCCGGCGTCTACGCGCTCATCGCGGCCGGTGATCAGGTCGCGCAAGAGTAGGCCTCTGGAGCGGCCATGCATCACGTCGACGGCAAGCACTTCAGTATGGTTGCGGACTACCGCTCCCGCCTCCATTGCTTCCGCCAGCCACTCCGCGACAAGGCGCTCCGGGAACTCACACTGCGCATCTTCGTAGCTGAAAAATGACCAGCGGCGTCCGGTATCCAGCGCCCGCTCTAGCCGTTTGAGCTCCATTTCCGAAGTGGCCGTTGAGGATTTCTTTCCGGAGAGCCGCCGGTACAGCCACAATCCCGCACGCACTTTTAATGCGCTGCGTTGACTTTGATCGTTAATCAAGAGCAAAAAACGGAGAGGATTCACCAAGTGAGCCCTTTCGCGCAGCAAGCGCTCCCGCTCGCGCAAGGACTCCCGCACCAGACCGAGCTCCCCGTGTTCCAGATAGCGCAGGCCACCATGGATGATTCGGGTGGAGCGGCTGGTCGTGCCCGATGCAAAATCGTTCTGTTCCACCAACAGTGTGCGTTTGCCCGCTCGCGCACATTCTCGGGCTACGGCAACGCCGTTAATACCACCGCCGATTACCGCCACGTGGAAATGCTGCCCGTCTAGCGGCCCTCGAGGCTTTGTCGCCAAGGTCATGTATTTTCAGTTAGATGCGGCAGGCTAAGTTCCAGTTGTGGAGTGCTTCCCCAAGTGTCTGCCGACACCTCGACTATTCAAGTGTGCGCCGGTGCAACAGTCTGGAGAAGGTAACTATGGTACCGCAAATGTGGATGGCCGAACGTCGAATTTCGGTGTGTTTACCTGGACGCCAACGGAAATGGGCAATCACCTGCGTTGGTAACCGCGGCAGACACCGGTTCGGCCAGAAACCGAGCCGGCATCCCGTTGGATGGTTCGAAGGGCTACGCGATTTTCCGTTCGAGTTCTTTGCTGGCGGCCCCGGTTTCGCCAAAGAACGCGATCATTTCCCGATTGAATGCCAGGATGTCATCCAGTTTGCGACTATCTCTAACGACGTCGGCCGTGTCAAGGTACTTGGGGTTGTTTTTTCATGATTTCGAACACACCTTTCACGTCAGCGCACACGCACTGGTTCCGTTTGAGAGAGTAACAATCTTGCGTTGATGATTTGTGTCCAACCAAATGGCTCGGCCCGTTTTCACTTCATCAATTTGGTGGCGTTGCCCACCAGACATCTCTCCGGTCACCTTCGATCATGATGACTTATTCGAACTCCCCCCATTCGGGGAGGCGAGTAGCCTATTCAGTTGCCCGGTCACTGCGATGCAGGACCACTGTTGTTATTTGGCATTCTCGCATGGGCTTCCCCGCACTGCCGCTGCTGTCCGCGGCGGCAGAACTCTTTGTAATCAATCTGGTCGCGCAACATGATCCACAAACGGATACCCAGTTTGTGCGCCGCCGCAATCCTCGCCTTGCCCATCCCTTTCTGGATAAGCTTGCGACGATAGAAGCGTTTCAGCTCCGGATCTTTCCTTACCGCATGGATCGTCGCTTCGGTCCATAGATAGCGCAGCAGCGAGTTACCCTCCTTGGTCAGTTTCCCCAGCCGCTGCCGCTTACCGCTGGTGTGTTCACATGGGATCATTCCGATGTAGCTGGCTACGTTCTTGCCATTGGCGAAGCGGCTCGGGTCTCCCAGGAACACCTCCGTCGCCAATGCCGTCACGGGTCCCACACCGGGATGCGTCGACAAGCGGAGCGCCTGGGGCCGTTGCTGGACTTGTTTTTCTACTTGTCCGTCCAGCTCCTGGATCCGCTGCTGCAATTGCACGTATAAGCGCAGCAGTTCGTCCCGCCTTTGACTGGTGTAGCCGGGCAGAGACAAGGCTTGCAGTGCCTTCTGCCCACTTGCAGTCCACAGACCTCGGCCTCGCCGCAGGGCGTGATTGAGCGCTATGGCTTGCAATGTGTTCTGCACTCGCGTTCGTATCTTCACCCACTGATGACGGTCCCGCAGCAGCGCTCGTAAGTCGCGCTGCTCGCTCGACGGCATCCAGATCTCGGGAAAGCCATCCTCCCTCATCAGCAGGTCCAACATCAGCCGAGCATCCCGCCGATCATGCTTCTGTTTCCGGGTCTCGGCTGCCCGAATCTTCGCCGGATGTCCCACCCGGCAAACAATCCCCAACTCTTCCAGTAGTTCCAAAAACCACTGCATGGCTCCGGTGGCTTCGATGCCCACCACCACCGGACCTTCCAAGGCAGCGTAAAACTCTCGCACCTCATTGCCTTCATGGCTTAGTGTCTTCTCGGTGAACTCGCCCGTTTCCGTGTCCACCATGGCTATGGTCTGTTGCTTTGCATGCAGATCGCATCCTAGAATCTTCATCTCGGCCTCCTTCGTCCCGAGCCTTTTTGGTTGGAACCGTAAAGTCTACTCGGGTCGTCGCGAGGCCGACCTCGTTATGTCATCAGTTACCAACCCGCTATGGGTCACGATTCTTTGTCCACCCATGTTCCTCCGGCGTTGCGAATTTCAGTTTTGAGCGAAGGCCATGAGGTCAGCGTGCGCCCACGAGCGGCGTCTACTTCGACTCGGTCCACGGTCCCTAACAGATCGCCGCTACGGGCTTGCCTGCGTCAAAAAAATGTCTCGCAAAACGCATGGCGTCGGGGTTCATGCGAAGGGTGTCGGGATTCATTACTCCGCCGGGCAACAGCAGCGCGTCATCCGCAGAAAGCGGCACTTCGTCACAGTCTGTGTGATTGCAGCCCTTTACCTTGCCATCGATCGGCGAGACAACTTGCGTCCTGCGCTCCCGCTTCGTCAAGGGCCTCGCATCCATCTGCCACGAATAGGCGATTTTTCCCCTTGGAGAGTGTTGGCCATGGTGTTTCCTCCCATTGAACAGTTCACAACCCATGTTAGGCCTGCTTTCATAAGGCGGTTTAGCCGTTTGGATGCCCGCCCGGAACCATGTGGCTGTTATTCCACAGGCTGGAAACGCGCCTCGGACTTGTGGTTCAGCGGCAGCTCCTCCAAGTGTTTCGGGATCCATTGCCGGTTTTATGTAGAGTCATTTAAAGTGGTTGCCGGATGTCAACTACGGGAGAACGTTTCGAGCGCGCGGTCGCCATCATGGAGCGGCTGCGCGCGCCAGGCGGATGTCCTTGGGATCGAGAGCAGACTTTCGATTCCATCAAGGCTTATACACTTGAGGAAACCTACGAAGTTCTCGAAGCCATCGACAATCGCGACTGGGCCGAACTGACCGGCGAACTCGGGGACCTGCTGTTGCAAGTCTTGTTTTATTCGGAAATGGCCAAGGAGCTGGGATCGTTTTCCATCGATGACGTCCTTGATCGGCTCTCTACAAAACTCGTGGACCGGCACCCTCACGTATTCGGCGATGTGAGAGCTGATACGTCTGCGGAAGTGCTGCGAAACTGGGAAGCCCTGAAGGCAGAAGAACGAAAGAAGAAATCCGGCGCCACTGGCGACAATGTTCCGCACGATCGCGTCACGGAGTCGGCGCCGAAGGCCCATGATGACCGTCATTCGGTATTGGCAGGCGTCTCTTCGGCTATGCCCTCGCTGCTCGAAGCCTATAAGCTCAGTTCCCGCGCTGCCCAGGCTGGGTTCGACTGGCCAAACATAGACAGCCTGTTCGACAAACTCAATGAAGAGACGGAGGAATTACGCCAGCAGCTTGGGGAATATCCCGCGCCGGGACCCCGGCCGCAAGGCCGAGGCATAGCAAGCTCGGGCCGTTCGAGCGTCTCGGAAGCCTTGCATCGGCGGCTCGAAGAGGAGGTCGGTGATTTGTTCCTCGTGTTGGTTAACATTGCACGTTACTTGTCGCTCGATCCTGAATCCGCATTGCGCAGGACAAATCGGAAGTTCAAACGACGGTTCCAATGGATGGAAGAGCGACTCCGCCAAAGCAATCGCACTCCCGAGAAAACATCCATGGAAGAGCTTGAATCACTTTGGCAGCAAGCGAAGCAGCAGGAGAAGCAGGCGTGAGCCCGGACCCCGTCGCGATTCGCCACTGCCACGGCTTAGACGAACTGCGCGCGTGCGTTGCGCTGCAGAAAGAAGTATGGAACTTCACCGACGCTGAGTTGATCCCGCTACGCATGTTCGTGGTAGCGGAAAAGGTTGGGGGCCAAGTCATGGGTGCGTTTGACGGCACGGGATTGGTGGGCTTTGCGCTTTCCGTGCCCGGTACACGCTCCGGCCATGTCTATTTGCACTCACACATGCTAGCGGTGCGTAAGGATCATCGGAACAGCGGCCTCGGCCGTCGCCTGAAGTTGCTCCAGCGCGAAGACGCACTAGCACGGGGAATCGAGCTGATCGAATGGACGTTTGATCCGCTGGAGATCAAGAACTCCTACCTCAACATCGAGAAGCTGGGTGCGATTGCACGGCGATACACCATCAATCAATATGGCATTACTTCTTCGCCGCTACAGGGCGGATTGCCCAGCGACCGCCTGATCGCGGAGTGGTGGTTGAAGTCAAAGCGCGTGGAAATGCTGTTGGCTACCGGCAAGAACCCACCGTTCGGCACTGAGACATTTGTCGAAGTCCCAGCACAGATTTACGACTGGAAGGCCGCTAACGAAACCCGAAATCGCGCCCAGCAGGTCCAGGAACGCAATTGCGAGCAGTTTCTGCGGTCATTCGGGGCGGAACTCGCTGTACTGGGCTACGAACGCGACTCCGACGGTAACGGTAAGTTCCAGCTGGGACGCTGGGAAGAGAAGTGGTCCTATGCGTCGGAAGAGACTGCGTGATTCCTAAAAGCTTCTTCTAGGTTTTAACCAGATGAAAGTTGAAGCTGTCACTCTGCGCGAGATCCAAATGCCGCTCGTCAATTTCTTTGAGACGAGCTTTGGCCGTACTTACAGTCGTCGCATCGTTCTCGTCACCGCCCATTGTGAGGGCGTGAATGGATGGGGCGAGTGCGTGGCCGGCGAAGACCCCTTCTACAGTAGTGAGTGGATAGACAGTGCCTGGCCTACCATCACGCGCTATCTCGCCCCAGCGGTGCTTGGTCGCGAGTTCGATTCCGCACGCGAATGGGTTGGACTGTTTGCCAAAGTACGCGGCCATCGTATGGCCAAAGCGGGACTGGAAAATGCTCTCTGGGATGCCGAAGCAAAGCAAAGGGGGCAGCCATTGTGGAAGCTGCTCGGTGGCTCCAGGCACGAGATTGCGTGCGGAGTTTCCATCGGTATTCAGGATTCGATCGAGCAACTATTAGACAGAATCCAGACTGAACTTGCCGCGGGTTATCGGCGGATCAAGGTGAAAGTAAAACCGGGGTGGGACCTGAATGTGCTCGAGAAGATTCGCTCTCGCTGGTCAGATATTGTATTGAGCTGCGATGCGAACTCGGCTTACACGCTCGATGAGGTCGAGCATCTGCGTAAGTTCGACCAGTTCAATCTGCTGATGATAGAGCAACCCCTTTGGGACGACGAAATTTATTACCACGCCCGCCTTCAAAGAGAGCTGCGCACCGCAATCTGCCTAGACGAGTCGATCGTTCATGCGCGTAGTGCAGCGTTTGCCATCGAGAGTGGCGCTTGCCGGATTATCAATATCAAAGTCGGGCGAGTAGGCGGGTTCACCGAAGCCAAGAAGATCCACGACATGTGCCAGTCGCAGAAAATCCCGGTGTGGTGCGGTGGGATGTTGGAATCGGGGATCGGCCGGGCGCATAATATCGCCCTCTCAACGCTGGAGAACTTCTCGCTTCCCGGAGACGTTTCTGCTTCTAAGCGCTATTGGAGGGAAGACATTATCGATCCAGAGGTTGAAGTTTCCTCTGAGGGAATGATTAAGATCGTTGAGCAGCCGGGCGTGGGCTACCAGGTGAGAGAAGATTTGATCGAGAAACTGACGGTGAAGAAAGAGACGCTGCGCGCCTAAGCTTCGGCCACCGCGGCTATGAGTTACCTTCGCTGTGCTGTTTCCGTCTTGTCGTTTTGCGCCTGTGCCGATCTGACTTCCTGGCTCTCTAGCAATTCCAACCCTTGAGCAATCGTCATGCTCTCCGGGACTCGCCAAAAATCGCTGAAAACCTCATCAGTCTTGATATTCAGACTTTTCAGCAGAAGGATCTTCCCGGTGAAATTAAGCACCATACGGGTCACATCCCAAGTCCCATCGGCAACCTCAGCCTGCTGAACCATGAAGTGGCCACCCTTGTCGAGATGGCCCAGGATGTCCCAACCGAAGCCAACCTCTTTGAATAGAGTACCGTCAATTCTGGCGATGCGATGGCATTGAGCGTCGATCAGCAATTCCCCTTGCATACCGGTCAGCACTTGTTCCACATGTGAAGGCGGAGCGTAAGCGGGGTTGGGACGAAACTTCAATCGCAACAGTTTATCGCCGATCCTACCCACGTCGCCCGTTCCATCTTGAGTCCCTTCATACTCGAAGAGAAAGGCGTCGGGCAAAGCCCTGACGATGCGCAGAGTATGTTCGGTGTCTTCTTTCTCTTGTTTTTGTCTACGGTGGAGTTGGTCGGGATCCTTGATCAGACGCTGAAGCCGGCTCTTTTCTGCCTGCATTTGCGCAGGGGAGGCAGGCTGGTCATTGTACGCGACCACCATGCCGAGCATTGCATCGCGTGTCTCCACGTAGATTTTGGTTTGCGAACCATGAACCGTTTCTCTGCGGGAACGAAAACGATGCTTGACCGTGTGTTCGGCAGCGGCTACTTCGTGCGCGACGGTCGAACGCACTAGTTCCGCTGGCGGAAGATTCTCGGGAGTGTCTGCCGGCTTCCCGAACAACGGGTTTGCCGCGGCCAGGATAACAGAGGCGACCAGGGTGCCAGCGGTGTGTAGCCGGAAATTGGGATTTCGCCGTGTCATCTGGTTCTCTTTGTCATTTCCCTTTATCATGGCTCATGCAATTATCATGTCTCATGCAATTCTTTGGATGCCAGTTTTCGCAATCAGAGTTTACTATTGGCATCCGACCTTCTCTCTACAGTTCATCCGGTAACACGGTTGCACAAACACTGCAGCTTGCCGCGCGCATGCGGCGTTCAGTATAGTCAAGGAAGCGGTGCGACCCTCGGGTTTGCCTCCGGAAGCTTATTTCGAACACATTTGTTTGGTATGAATCCCGCTTTGCTAGGAAAGGATTATGGCTATGCCGATGTCTGGCGAGTTGGCACAACTGGGGAAATCGGTGGTGATCAAGGGCGAGCTCTCGGGCAGCGAGGATCTGTATGTGGATGGCCAAGTCGAAGGCAGCATCACACTCAAGGGTAATAATCTGACAGTGGGGCCAAACGGCCAGGTTAAAGCCAACGTCGAAGCAAAAGGTGTCGTTGTGCAGGGGAAGCTCGAAGGTAATATCCACGCCAGCGACCGGGTTGAATTGCGCAAAGCTGCGATTGTCACTGGAGATGTCACGACCCAGCGCATTTCCATTGAAGAAGGCGCGTACCTGAAAGGCAAGGTCGACATTCAGAAGCTCGAGGGAAAGCCTGAGGCGAAGGCCGCGCCCGCGAAATGAGTTCTTGGAAGAATGATTGGGAGTCGGTCGCGCCGTTAGGGGTCAGTGAGGCCTGGGCATTGGCACTTGGGCAGGGAACCCGGGAATAAGGATGGCGTCTGTAGCACAGAACTTCATGAAATTGTTTCGCGGCTCATCGGGCGGATCTGAGACCACAACTCCGGCGCAGGCCTCGCAAAAGCTCACCCGCCGTTCTAGCGGACTGGGGGAGGCTGCGCGCTCCTGGGACGCCGAGCAGACCCTGTGCATTCTTGATCTTGGATCAACCTCCGCGGCAAACATTCGTTACTTTACCGAACGCGGACACAAGATTTACAGCGAAGACTTGCTCACGGCGTCCACCGAGCCTTCGCTGATCACGAAGGACGATCAGGGCAATACTGTTTTAGACAGTCGGCAGTTTCTGGCCGATAACTTGGTGTATCCTGCCGCACATTTCGACGTGGTTTTGTGCTGGAATCTTCCCGACTACCTTGACGAGAGTTTAGTTAAACCTGTCGTGGGGCGGCTCTGGTCAGTGCTCAAGCCTGGCGGCATGTTGCTCGCGTTCTTTCATACGCGTGATGCGGGACCGGACTCTCCGTGTTACCGATTTCATATCATCAGTTCCGATACACTTGAAATGCAGCGCATCGTCCTGCGCCAGGAATCTCGCCGCGGCCAAACCGGCGCCGTGCATACCGCGGTTAGCGATGGTTTCCGTCTTCAGCGTGTGTTCAACAACCGCCACATCGAAAATCTCTTCCGCGATTTTGTCTCCATAAAGTTTTTCCTTGCCCGCGACAATGTTCGTGAAGTGCTGGTCGGGCGCTAAAGCATGGGTCGGTCTCCCGCCTTTTGTACAGGCCGGACAAGTCTGTCCGGGCTCGGGTCCTTCCACAGAATGACCGCCATGCGAAAAAGATAGTGGCGAGAGATTTCCAGTCGCGGTGCCTTCTCGGAGGGAAACGCTGACGAAAGTATTCGCCGAATCTCATCCGGAATATACGCCCGGCGCACGGATGCCAGGCCGTCGACTCGCGAAATGTACGTACGCATTAGAGGAAAACCGGCATAGACCAAGGCAAGGTGCAATGGATGCCGAATCAGATCATTGATCAGCACAGCGCGACGGCTGACTCGCAGCGCATCGCGTACGAAGTGTAGCAACTGGGGTGGATCAAGGTGGTGCGCAAACAAATTGCAGCTGACCAGGTCGAAGGCTGCATCGCGGAAAGGGAGGGCAAGCGCATCGGCGACTACAGCTCCCGACCGGGTAGGCAAATGCGAGGGAGCGCGGTCAAGCAACGTAAAATCGAGGACGACACCTCGTCGCGCCAGACGCTTCGCCGTGGTCCTGGGAGCTTCCCCAAATCCGGCGGCGACCTCCAACAGAGATAGGTGCTTTGTCCCTGTCGCCGCCACTACCCGCTCCACCATCGAGTAGGTAGTAGCCACGCCGCCAAACCAACGATTCATCCGGCAAAGGTCCTGCAATGTGGCTTGAATGTCGCGAGGAGAGCCAGCGTCGGAATCGAGAAGTTCGAGAGTATTGGTACGCTGCATGAGCGCTGGATATGCAGGAATCCCTCTACTAGGCTGAATCACAACGACACTACTATACGCTCGGATGGCTTCGCTGATTCAGACCTCTGCCAATTCCTCTTCCAGCAACTGTTTGTTATACAGGTCTGTATAGTACCCGTTCAACGCCAGGAGTTCGTCGTGCGTGCCCAGTTCGACGATACGCCCGCCGTACAGGACGGCGATGCGATCGGCGTTGCGCACGGTCGAGACTCGGTGGGAAATGAAAATGGTCGTGCGTCCCTGCATGACGTCGCGCAGGTGATTGAGAATTTTATCTTCGGTGTGGGTATCGACGCTGGAGAGTGCGTCATCCAAAATCAGGATCCGCGGATTCCGGATAAGCGCGCGGGCAATGGCGGCCCGCTGCTTCTGTCCTCCAGAGAGCGTGATGCCACGTTCTCCAACCATCGTGAGATATTGTTCGGGAAAACTCTCGATGTCCGCCGCAATGTTGGCCGCTGTGGCGGCCTCATGAATTTGCTGGTCTGTGGCAGAGTCCACCCCCAGCGCGATGTTTTCGCGGATGCGGTCGCTGAACAGAAATGTTTCCTGGGGTACAAAACCAATGCTCTTCCGCAACGATGCCAGTGAGTAGTCGCGGATCGGACGGCCGTCAAGCAAGACCATGCCGGGCTCTGCATCGTAAATACGAGGGATAAGGTCAACCAATGTCGTCTTTCCGGAACCCGTGGGACCAACAATCGCCAGACTGCTGCCCGGCGGAATGTGCAGATTGAGATTGTGCAGCACCGGCTTTCCGTTGTAGCTGAAGTCAAGGCCGCGGAACTCGATTTCGCCCGCTATAGGCAAATCGCGGGCTTGAGCGGCATCCCTTATTTCGGACTGCTCCACCAGGATTTCATTGATGCGTACCATCGACGCCGTGCCGCGCTGGAAAATGTTGACTACCCAACCCAGGGCGATCACCGGGAAGGTAAGCTGCACCATGTAAATGTTGAACGCGGCGAAACCGCCGATTTTCATGTGGCCCAGTAATACTTCGCGTCCGCCAATCCAGAGAACCAAAACGACCGCTACGCCGAGCATGAGTTCCAGCGTGGGCCAAAGCATGCCCATGAGCCTCACCAGCTTCAGGCTGCGCGCAATATATTCCTGGTTGGCCGTTTCAAACGACGCGATCTCCGCCTGCTCCTGGACGTAGGCCCGGATCAACCGCGCTCCGGAAAAGTTCTCCTGCGCGCGGGCGGAAATGTCGGAAAACATCGCCTGAATTCTTTCGAAGCGCTCGTGAATGCGGCGTCCGAAATACTGAATCACCACGCTGACTACGGGGAGCGGCAGAAAAGCATAGAAGGTCAGCTTCGGACTGAGCGCCAGCATGAACGCCAGCGCGCCGGCCGTGAATACGATCGTGTTTGCTGAATACATGATGGCGGGGCCAAGCAGCATGCGCACGGCATTGAGATCGTTGGTCGCCCTCGCCATGATGTCGCCAGTGCGCATGCGCTGGTAGTAAGAGTACGGAAGGCTTTCAAGATGGCGGAAGAAATCGTTGCGCAGGTCGAACTCAATGTCGCGGGAAATGCCTATGACGATCCAGCGCGTCAGGAATAAGAAAATGTTGCGGACCGCCGCTATGGCCAACAGCAGCAGAGCAAAGTGCTGGAGCTTGTGCAGGGTAATTCCGGTATAGAGATCGTCAACAGCCCGGCGAATGACCTGGGGAAAAACCACCCACGCGCCGTTGTTCAGAAAAACGCAAACTGTCCCCGCCGCATAGCCCCAACGGTAGCGCTTGAGATAGGGCAGCAACGGACGCAAGCTCTTAGGCAACATGCAGTTTTGTAGATGAGATTTTAGCAGGCGAGGGTGCAAGTTGTTGGTCCGTTGAGGCCGTTCCTGCTGGCTGAAGCGCGGGTTTGCGTCGTGGAGAGGATTACCGGCGAGTGGGCAACTCGGATGTAGAACCTTGTCGTGCTTGCACAGGCGTGAAGAAGTCTTTTCTGAAGGCGGCCCAGGTGCTCGCCAGCAGCACTATGGCCCATGCGCCGAAAAACAGCCATGAAGATCGAAAAGAATTGCTTCACTGAGTTGCATACCGAACCTCAGGACAGGTTAAAGGGCAAAACATGACCGGCGCGGGCTGCTGGCAGAGTTAGGAGCTAAGCCCGCGCCGTGCAATGAAAATCATGAGACTTGCTAGTTCTAGTCCTCAGACGGACCCGATGGGGGTTGGCTCATGCGTTTCTGCCTGCGGGCCTCATGGCGGGCCTCAAATTCTTTCATCTTGACCTGCTGGTCGGGGGTGAGCATTTGAAACAGTTCGGAGTGAATGCGGGTCTTTTGTACAGTCAGTTCGGTCACTGTCTGACTCTCCTGCGCCGCGACCGCGCGCACCTTGGCTTCGTCATAAGCTCCTTCTTCATACTGCCGGAGCTGTTGATGAGTCTGGTGGAGCTGCTGCACCAGAGGTTTCAGAGTAGCATGCTCCTTAGCTATAACTGCCTTCATCTGAGTCTGCTGGGCATCGCTCAAGTTGAGGTAGTCGGCGAAGAATCCCATCATATGATCGCCGAATCCAAATTCATGCTGGTGCATGGCCGCAGCCTGGGTATCAGCAGACTGCGACTTGGCTACCGCAGCGGCAAATACAACAGCCATCGCGGCAAGCAATAAGCGAATACGCATTGATTTCATTGTTTGACTCCTCATCGGTTCCGCTGGGGGATCCGGGTGTTTGGGTACATTTATAGGAACACCATTCCCCGGAAAAAGGCGTAAAGAGTCGGTCAACCGCGAGTAAAGTTTTGTCAACCACTCCAGGCGAGGATTGACAATTGTTTACCCATGCTTTGTGTCGAGTGTTGCACAATGAGGATGGGAACTAAATGGAACGCATTCTGGTTATTGACGACGACGTCGAGCTCTGCAGTCTGATTGCGGAGTATCTGCAGGCTGAGGGCTTTGGGGTCGATTGCGTACATGACGGCGAAAGCGGGCTGCAGAAGTCCAAGGCGGGCAACTATCTGCTCGCGGTGCTCGATGTCATGCTGCCTGGAATTAACGGTTTCGAAGTGCTGCGTCGAATGAGGGCAGCTTCGGGACTGCCAGTTCTCCTGCTCACTGCCCGGGGCGAAGAGCTCGATCGAATCGTTGGTCTTGAGATTGGCGCCGACGACTACCTTCCGAAACCTTTCAACCCGCGCGAATTGGTAGCCCGGATTCGTGCCATCCTACGGCGCACACACGGTGAAGGAAAATCGGCACCTTCCTTGCCCGAGGTTCTCCGTGTCGGCGAGGTCGAACTCGACCCAGCCACCCGCACCGTGCTTCGCGATGGCAAACCCGTTGACCTGACGTCGGTGGAATTCAATCTTTTGGAAGTGCTGCTGCGCGAGGCCGGACGCGTGGTCCCGCGCGAGAGGCTGGTGAATGCCGTGCTCAGCCGCAAGTTTTCCCCTTTTGACCGCAGCATTGATATGCACGTCAGCAAGGTACGCAAAAAGCTGGGCGACATTGACAGTGACGAGCACATCAAAACCGTACGAGGCGTAGGCTACATTTTTGCGCGGCCGCGTGAGGCCAAAACGGGCACACCATGAAAAGCCTGTTCCTGAAAATCTTCCTTTCGTTCTGGCTGGCCATCGCGTTGTTCGTCGTGCTCGCGATTTTGGTTGTCATGGTCTTTCGCCCGCAGCGCAATCCCACATGGGAGTCGTTGCGCAGCACCGCCCTGGCCGACGCTATCAGTGCATACGAACACGGAGGAGAACCTAAAGTTCGGGAATACTTGGACAACCTGGATGTCAAGCAGCACGTTCACGCTCATGTTTTTGATGAGCGAGGGAAGGAGATTTCCGGTCGCGCTGCTCCGGGGTGGGTGCAGCACCTGGCCATGGGGATGTCGCATCCGCCGCACAATGGTTTCCTCAGTCCGGCTCCGCGGGTTTTGACCGAGTCTCGCGCCTCTTCAGATGGTCATCATCGCTTTACGATTGCACTGGTGTTGCCGCCGGGCCCGCGTGTGTTCTTCGGCCCCCATGGGTTTCCCGTGGCTGGCTTGCTCATCCTGGTCATTTCCTCGGGATTGGTTTGCTACTTTCTGGCATGGTATTTGACTAAGCCGGTGATTCGACTGCGTGCTGCTACGCGTCAACTGGCCGCCGGAGATCTCTCCGCCCGCACTGGCGCCCCTGCCAGTCGCCGCCGCGACGAAATCTCAGGCCTGCTGCGGGATTTTGATGCGATGGCGGAGCGGCTCGAGACTCTGGTCAACGCGCAATCGCGACTGCTCAAGGACATTTCCCACGAACTGCGCTCACCGCTTGCGCGTCTGAATGTGGCTCTGGGACTAGTGCGCCAGCGGTCCGGTTTTGAGAGCGCCAATATGCTCGACCGCATTGAGCTCGAGGTCAGCCGTCTCAATGAACTCATCGGACGACTCCTTACTCTGGCCCGTATCGAGGATGGGCAGCAATCTGTCCCGCGCACACTGGTCCCGCTCGACGAGTTGGTGCTGAATGTGGCTGAGGACGCCGAGTTTGAAGCACAAGCCCGTCATTGCCACGTGCGTAGCGTAATACCGCCGGGGGAGTGGCGCCTGCGGGGAGAAGCATCCTTATTGCACAGCGCCGTCGAAAATGTCGTGCGCAATGCCATTCGCTACACCGGCGAAGGCACGACGGTGGAGATCCTTCTCGTAAGGGCCGAGACTCCTGGTGGGGCAGAGGCAGTGGTAAAGGTTACAGACTGTGGTCCTGGCGTCCCGCCCGATACGTTGGAAAAACTCTTTCAGCCTTTCTATCGCCTCGATGACGCGCGTGGCCGGCAGACCGGAGGGGTCGGTCTCGGTCTTGCTATTAGCGAGCGCGCCGTACGTTTTCACGGAGGCAGAGTGGCTGCTTCCAATCGTGCCGAAGGTGGCTTGGAGGTTGAGCTTCGTTTGCCGCTTGTAGCTGCACCAGCCGCCCCCGCAGAAATGGTTCAGCCAGTTCCGGCTGGACGCACCGATTAAATTCAAGCTGGAGCTTCAAATCATAAGAGTTTCAGACATCAGAGTTGCAGCCTGTTCTTTAAATTCTTCCTCGAGGCAACTTCCTGCGCCCGCATAGGTTCCAATAAGTCTTCATGGGAGTTTGCTCTTCCTGTGCTTTCCTGATACACAAATGTGAGGGATTTCACGCCTCTTTAGGGTGCAGGAACTCGGTTTCTACCCCGAGCCATACTCAATCACGTAAATACATGGAGAGAAGACTAAGAATGTCCACACGCTTCGCCTGGATACTCGGACTACTGGTTCTGGTTTTTGTTGGCTTCCTGGTGGCCTGCGGCAGTCATTTTTCTCCTTCATCCGACGGTTTATTACTCGTTCCCAGCCTGGGTTCCGCAGTGGTCCAAACGTTCAGTTTCAATCTTAGCAGCGGGCACTCGTCTTCGATCAACAACCCGCCGCCGATTCCGGGCCCCCCTTCTCAAGGTTCGGTCGCGTCAGTTATTTTGGACCCGGCAGGAGCATTTGCCTTCCTAACCACCAGCAATACTCCGAACCCGGTCCAGTCCCCGTGCAACACAATCAATTCCTTGGCGACGTACAAAGTAAATTCCAACGGTACCCTCAGTGCGATCGGCACAACAGCTCTCGGATCAAATCCGCCTGCGGCATTGGCGATGGACTCGGCTGGCAAGTTCTTGTTTGTTTCTGACAGTGCGACATGCGCTCTACCTGGCACCTCGACCGTAGGGGGATCGATTTCTGTCTTCTCCATCGGGAGCAACGCAAGCCTGACGGAAGTCGCAGGCTCACCATTTCCCATTCCGGCCACGCCGGGGGGGGCCCCTGCCAATCCGGTGGCGCTTGCCATCACACCCACCGTCTTCCCAGCCCTGCACGCCGCGTGTTCTGGCACCGCAGCACCCACCACCGAATACCTGTACGTCGCTGACGCAGCCAACGACGCTGTTTGGGAGTTTTCCGTCGACACTTCTTCAGGAGCCTTAGGAAAGCCTCCGAATCACTCTTCGGTACCAAGTTTCGCCACCGGTTCAGTGCCTTCGGGTATTGCCGTGGACGCGTGCAACCGATTCATTTACGCAGCCAACCAAAATTCAAACAACGTCAGTGCCTATACCATCTGCAATGGAGGTCCTGCCTCCTCGGCAGCCTGCCAGAATTCTGATGGCAGCTTGGTTCCCGTGCCCGCTTCGCCGTTTGCTGCGGGCAACGGGCCCGACGCGGTCGCTGTCGATCCATTAGGCAACTTCGTCTATGTTGTGAATAGGCTAGCGAACACGCTTTCCGGCTATCGCATCAGCCCGGTTAGCGGCAGCTTAGGCAATGCGTTTACTGTCAGCACTGGTTCCACCCCTGTCTCGATCGCGATTCGTAGTGATGACAACTGGGTTTTTGTGACGAACTACAGTTCCGCCAACGTTTCCGAATACTCTCTTACGCCGGCCACGGGAGGGCTTTCACCGCAGGTGCCGATCACGACGGACAATTTTCCTTTTGGAGTTGCGGTTAAGTAGAGTTTGGCTTTGCAGCCGCTCCTCCTCTGTTGCGTCTCTGCTCCGAGAAAGTGCCTGGCATCTTCGATGCAAATTTCAAATTTCAGGATTATCGAGGGCGACTGCTAGTATCATGTCCCATAAGTAATTGGTATTAATATTGCAAGCGAAATAGGCATCCCTGATGCACAATGGAGGTGCCTATGGCGAGGGGACGACCGAAAGCAGCGTTGGTGTTGAGCCCGGAGCAGCGCGCACAACTGGAAAGCATGGCCAGTTCCCGTTCGCTTCCGGCGGGACTGGTGACTCGGGTGCGGATGGTTTTGCTGAGCGCGTCGGGAAAGACCAACCAACAAATTGCCCGGCAGTTTGAACTGACCGACGCGACTGTGGGCAAATGGCGGCGACGGTTCGTGGAGCAGGGGGTCGCGGGACTGCACGACGAGCTACGCCCCGGGCGGCCGCGTCCGATCAGCGATGAACGGGTGGCGCGGTTGGTACGCAAGACTTTAGAAACGAAGCCGAATGACGGCACGCACTGGAGTATCCGACAGATGGCAGAGCAGACCCGGATATCGAAATCAACGGTGCACCGCATCTGGCAGATCTTCGGGCTGGAACCGCACCGGCAGCGGCATTTCAAGCTCTCGACGGATCCATTTTTCGTAGAGAAAGTACGGGATATTGTAGGTCTGTACTTAAATCCCCCGGAAAATGCAGTCGTGTTGTGTGTGGATGAGAAAGCCAGATTCAAGCGCTCGAGCGCACCCAGCCGATGCTGCCCATCGGGCTGGGCTACGTCGAAGGGGTAACGCACGACTACCGGCGACACGGGACGACCACATTGTTCGCGGCGCTGGACACAGCGAGAGGGACGGTAATTACGCAATGCCGAAAGCGCCATCGGCATCAGGAATATCTGGATTTCCTGCGAGAGATTGACAAGAATGTGCCGTCCAAGCTGGACGTCCATGTGGTGGTAGACAACTACGCGACCCACAAGCATCCGCGAGTCAAGCGCTGGCTCGCTGCACGGCCGCGATTCCACGTACACTTCACTCCGACTTATGCTTCCTGGCTGAACCAAGTAGAGATCTGGTTTAACCGGATCACCCAGCAAGCCATTCGCCGGGGAACGTTTCGCAGTGTGAAGGAACTGATCGAGAAAATCGATCAATACGTACAGAACTCAAACCGTCACGCACATCCGTTTGTCTGGACCGCTACTGCAGATTCGATCTTTGCCAAAGTCCAGCGACTATGTGAACGTATTTCCGGGACAGGACACTAGGTGGGTACCTTCAAAATCAAATATCCTCCCAACATCATGAAGACGAGATCCGGGGACCAGGCGGCGAGCGCTGGTGGTAACTGGCTCAGGTCGCCCATGGCTTCGAATAGCCGCGATACGACGGTGTAGACCACGGCAATTCCTACTGCCACAGCCACGCCCGTGACGGCACCCTTTTTTCCGGAAGAAAGCGCAAAGGGCACAGCCAGAATCGCCATGACCAACGTAATAAGCGGGTAGGAAAGCTTCTTGTGCAATTGCACTCTCAGCCGAACTACATCAAATCCACTCTGCTGCAAGTCGCGAATGTAACGCCGTAGTTCCTCGTAATTCATCTCTGAGTACTGCTTCACTTCTTTCTTGAAATATGACGGCGTCTCGCTAAGGTCGGCATAAGTCGCAACCTCAAAAGAATGGTAATTGGCGATGGCAGTGCGGTGCAGGTCACGCTCCCAGCCTCGTTCATAGACCCACCGGCTCAAATTGTCCGACCAGTGCACCCTCTCCGCATGTATCCGCCGGGTGATCGTAAAGTTGACCGGGTCCAGTTGAAAGACGGTGACACGGGCGAACTGATCTCGATCCGCATCAAAAAACTGATAATAATAAATGTCGTTATTCTGTCCAAAGATCCACTTGCGATCTGGGCGAAGATAGGTTTGCGCCGGCTTGCCTTTGATCTGGTTGTGCAGCGCCTCCTGCCGTTTGTTGGTATGCGGCAGATAGAATTGGTCGGCGAAGAAAAGTCCGACCGCGAGCAAGCCCGCGGCTACCACCACCGGGGTGACAATGCGATAGATGCTCGTGCCGGTAGCTTTCACCGCCGTAATCTCATTGCTGCGTTGCATCAGACCGAAGGTGATCAGCACCGCCAGCAAGACCATCAGCGGTGCCACGCTATACAGTAAATAAGGGGCGACGTTCAGCAGATATTCCGCCACGATGATGGCCGGCGTCTGGTTGCGCAGAATGTCCCCTAACAATTCGAAGAGAGTAAAAACCAGCACCAGCACCAGAAATGTCGCCAGAATCATGCCAAGATAGACAAAGAAGTCTCGCAACACGTAGTCGTCGAGAACGGTTGGAAAGCTGGCGCTGAACACACGCCGCCGCGTCGAAGCACGTTCGAAGGCATTTTCATGGCGGCTTCGTCCGAACGTAAGCCCGCTGCCGTTTTGCAACGGCTGAAGGTGCTTCCAGGGCAGCCGGAAGCTGGCGAGTTCGAATGGACGTCTTTCCGCCCGCCATAGCAGGAACAAGCCGCCCGCGAGACATACCAGATTCGCCAGCCATGCTCCCAATGCTGGCGATACTTTGCCCTCTCGGGCAAGTGAAACTCCAATCACTGAGACAGAGTAGTAACCGAATACCAGCACGATAGTCAGCACGAATCCCGCAGACTTCCCTCCCTTCTTCGAGGACAGTCCTAAGGGAACTCCCAGCAACGCCAGCATCAGACACGCTGTCGGCAGAGCAAAGCGGCGATGAAACTCGATCAGGTACCAGCGCGCCAACACGGGGTCAGCACGCCGTGCCTGGTCGCGCAGGGTCCACGTGCTCATCGTACCGAGGGGTATGGGTTCGTCCAATTTGTTCTCGGTCGCTGGCAGTTCGATGGGAATGTCGGTTTGGTCAAACGTTGAAATCTGATAGTTGTTCGGCTGCTGAGGATCGGTCTCATGGGTCGATCCTTCCGTCAAGTGCAGGTGCAGGCGTTCTGAATCCTCGCTTACGAGGATTCCTTGCCGAGCCAGCGTGACCCGCGGGTTCGCGGCGTCGGAGACATCGGCCAGAAAGACCCCTTCCCACGCCGCGGCACCCTGTGCAGTGTGTACGTCATGCACATAGAGAACGAGCTTGGGAAATCCTTCGTAGAAGACCCTGGGCTTGACTTCAAACGAGATCTGCGAACCCTTCAGTTGGTCTTCCAGTCGTCCTAGCGCCGCCTGTGCTTTCGGCGCCCAATACAGGCCGTTTGCCAGTGCGATCAGCCAAGTCCCTACCACAAAGATGGAAACTATTCTTAGGAAACTCCACACGCCGAGGCCGCTGGCGCGCATAGCCGTGATTTCACTGTCGGCCGCGAGACGGCTCAGACCGATCAGGATCCCCACCAGCACACTCATGGGCAAGGTGTAGGTGAGCGCAAGCGGCACGGTGTAGAAGAAAATCTCCGCAACGCTGGGTAGGGGAGCGCTCGCTCGTACCACCAGTTCCAGGATGCGCCCCAGGTCACGGGTGAATAGAACGAAGGTAAAGATCGCAGCACCGATCAAGGCGTGCGAGGTCACTTCACGCAGAATGTAGCGAGTCAGAATCCGCATGGGAAACGGCGCTTTTCTGCGAGGATATCACGCCGTGAGTCGTGAGCGAGTCCGCAACGTGCCCGTCTCGACGGGGCAGCACGGTAAACGCACTCACTTACTCAGGTTTCAGAAACAGCGCGCCCAGCGGAGGCAAGGTCAACCGTAGCGAATAAGGACGGCCGTGAACCGGTTCGGCATCGGCGTGCGCTCCGCCGAGATTGCCTATGCCGCTCCCACCGTATTCGCTGGCGTCGCTGTTGAGCAATTCGCGCCAGTAGCCATCCGCGGGCACGCCGACGCGGTAGCCAAGACGAGGCACAGGCGTGAAGTTGCACACAATCAGCACAGTGTCTTTGGAGAACTCGCTCTTGCGCAGCAGAGAAATTGTGCTGGTCGCGTTGTCATTGCAGTCCACCCACTCAAAGCCAGCAGGATTGTTGTCCAGAACGTGCATCGCGGGTTCGCTACGATAGAGACGGTTCAACTGCTCCATCCAGTTCCGCAGACCGCTATGGACCGGGTACTGCAAGATGTCCCAGTCCAGGCTTGAGTCGTGCGCCCATTCCCGGACTTGTCCGAACTCACAGCCCATAAACAGCAATTTCTTGCCAGGCTGGGCGTACATGTAAGCAAACAGCAAACGCAGATTGGCGAAACGTTGCCACTCGTCGCCGGGCATCTTGCCGATCAACGACCCTTTCCCGTGAACGACTTCGTCGTGCGAGAGGGGGAGCACGAAATTCTCGTGAAAGGCATAGATCATGCGGAAAGTGAGTTCGTTATGGTGATACCTGCGATGAATGGGATCGTTCTGGAAATACTTGAGCGTATCGTGCATCCATCCCATATCCCACTTCATGCCGAAGCCGAGACCACCCAGATAGACAGGCTTTGACACCATCGGCCAGGAGGTGGACTCCTCGGCGATGGTCTGAACGTCGGGATGCTCTTTGTAGACTTCCTGATTGAAGCGGCGGAGGAAGTCGATGGCATCGAGGTTCTCGCGTCCGCCGTATTTGTTGGGAATCCATTCGCCCTGCTTGCGCGAATAATCGAGATAGAGCATGGAAGCAACCGCATCCACGCGGAGGCCGTCGATATGATACTTATCAAGCCAGAACATGGCGCTCGACATCAGGAAGCTGCGCACCTCGTTGCGGCCATAGTTGAAGATGTGCGTCTTCCAATCAGGATGAAAACCCTGGCGCGAATCGGAGTGTTCGTACAGGTGCGTGCCGTCGAAGTAGGCCAGACCGTGTGCATCAGAAGGGAAGTGCGAAGGCACCCAATCGAGAATCACGCCGATGCCGTGCTGATGCAGATAGTCGACCAGGTACATGAAGTCTTGCGGCTTGCCGTAACGCGAGGTAGGCGCGAAGTAACCGGTGGTTTGATAACCCCAGGAGCCATAGAACGGATGCTCCATCACCGGTAAAAACTCCACGTGAGTGAAACCCGTGCGGCTGACATATTCGGCGAGTCGAGAGGCCGTCTCGCGGTAGGTGAGCGGGCGATTATGCTCTTCGGGCACGCGCATCCACGAGCCCAGATGAACTTCATAGATGGAATGCGGCGCCCGCAGCGAGTTGCGCGGAGCCCGTTGTTCCATCCATTCGCGATCACCCCATTCGTACTCTAAGTCCCACACAACCGAGGCGGTCCGGGGTGGCTTTTCGTGCAGCAATCCAACCGGGTCGGCTTTGTCTACACGATACCCGTGGCGTGGTGACTCGATATGAAACTTGTACAGCGCTCCTTTGGTTACGCCGGGAACAAACCCTTCCCAGATGCCAGACGACCCCCGCGGTTCGAGGCGGTGTGCTTGCGGGGCCCATTCGTTGAAGCTGCCAACGACAGAGACCTGATGAGCATTCGGTGCCCACACACTAAAACATCCGCCGGATTGACCGCCGTGAGTGATAAGGTGTGCGCCCATCTTTTCGTAGATACGGTAATTGCTGCCCTCGTTGAAGAGGTACAGGTCCTGATCAGAAAGCAGGAGCGAACGCGCGCTAACCGCAAGTGGGGAGTCAGGCATTTTTGTCTAGTTACGGCTTCACTGGCGATAAGAGTCCAACGGATATGAGTGTACCCGAGACTAGCATCGATCGCTGTCGTGTCCTCCCTAATGGGTAGTCCGGCTGAGACAGAGGAGTCCGGCAACGGGTCCGCTGACGGCCATTCCAACCAGGATAACCACATGCTAGACTTTCTGACATCCCAATGAACTGCAGCATGCCAAGGTCCTGCCGCTAATGCCCGCCCTGCGTCTGATTCTGCTTTGGCATCAGCACCAGCCCTACTACAAGGACCTCGTATCAGGCGAGTACCGTCTACCCTGGGTCCGATTGCACGCTCTCAAAGATTATTACGGCATGGTCAAATTGTTGGACGAATTTCCTAATGTTCATCAGAACTTCAATATTGTGCCGTCCTTGATGGTGCAAATCCAGGACTACGTGGCCGGAACGGCACAGGATCCTCTTCTGCGCGTGGCCGCGAAGCCCGCTAAAGAGCTGACGCTTGCCGAGCGCCAGTTTGCCCTGCAATATCTTTTTCAAGCGAATCCCGCCAACCTGATTGGGCGTTACCCGCGCTACCGCGAGCTGTGGGAGCGTTTTCTCGAGCACAGAGCCTTACCGGAACGTGCTGAAAAAGTTTTCCAATCGCAGGATTTCACTGACCTGCAGGTGTTGTCGCAAATCGCATGGTTCGATGAGTTTTTCCTGGAAGATGCCGACATGGCGGCGCTAGCGCAGAAGGGCCGCCAGTACTCGCTCGATGACCAACGTTTTGTGATCGGTCACGAAAGGGAAGTGCTGGGGAAGGTTTTGCCCGCGTATGCGGCAGCAGCAAAAAAAGGATCGATCGAAATCTCCACGACGCCCTTCTACCACCCCATTCTGCCGCTCATCTGCGATACCAACGTGGGCGCTGTGTCTTCACCGGGCTTACCGCTGCCGCAAAACCGATTTCGCCGTCCTGAGGACGCGCGCGAGCAACTACGGCGCGGACTTGATCTTCACGAGACCGTATTCGGCATTCGTCCGAAGGGCGTGTGGCCGTCTGAGGGCAGTGTTTCCGAGGAGGTGCTGGCGATTGCACATAGCTTGGGCGTGGAGTGGATGGCCACTGACGAGGGTGTGCTCGGACGCAGCACGGGAGTCTCCTTTGTGCGCGATGGCAATGGGCGGCTGTCCCCGCCCTTGGCCGAGCAGCTATATAACATCCACCGTTATGAAAATGGCCCGACGACGATGCATATGGTCTTTCGCGACCATACAATCTCAGATCTGATTGGATTCGTTTACTCGGGCATGCCCGCCGCGGAAGCGGCGAAGCACTTAATCCAAAACATCAAAAGCGCGGCGGCACCGGTTTTGGCTCAAGGACGCGATGCTGTCGTCTCGGTGATTCTCGACGGCGAGAATGCATGGGAGTATTACCCACAGTCGGGACGCGAGTTTCTGCGGCGCTTCTACGATGCTCTGCAGCACGATCAGAGCATTGAGGCCGTCAGCATCTCGGAAGCGATCGCACGCCATCGGGATTTCGGGCGCCTTCCAACGCTTGTTCCGGGATCGTGGATTAACGCCAACTTCAATGTGTGGATCGGCGCTCCGGAGGACAACCGTGCCTGGGATTACCTTCATCATGCCCGCGAGTTCTACAACCAGAATGCGTCCCGCGCGAGCGAAGCGCAACGTACGCTGGCGTTTGAGGAAATCTTAATTGCAGAGGGCAGCGACTGGAACTGGTGGTACGGCCCAGAGCACCATTCTGCGAACGACCGCGACTTCGACGAGCTGTACCGCAAGCATCTCTCCAACGTGTATCAAATGCTGGGAGCGGTGCCGCCAGATTACATAGCGCAGCCGATCGTCAACGGCGAAGTGCGGCCGTCATTCACCCCGCAGACGGCGTATATTCATCCGCGTATCACGGGCGACAAGGTGCGTTACTTTGAGTGGATGGGCGCGGCAGTTTACACGTCCAACCACCGCGCTGGGGCTATGCATGGCAAACAGTTTCTGCTGGATTCGGTTCATGCCGGAATTGACAACACTTATGTGTATGGGCGGATGGACTTCAAAGGCAAAGTGCCTGACACGGATTTTGACTTGGTCGTGAATCTGGAGTCATGGGCCTCCGGCGAACCGCGCCCGCGGCGGTCGTTAAGGCTGGAGACGATGGTCCAGGAGAAGATGATTCGCGAGTGGAAAGTTGAAGGCGCCTCTGAAGAGCCTGTCCTAGCGTCCTCGCAGAAGGGTCACGAGGACGTGAAGATCGTCCTGCGTTGGAATTTTGAGTTCAAGCTGCCGCTGGTTTGGTTGTTGGCAACGCCTGCAGCGAACTCGACCAGCACAGCAGGTGGACACAAGCTAGGCATCGCCGCCCTCACCGCTACTAGCAGGTTGCGTCTGCGCTTTAGTTTGTGGCAGAACCGATTGCCGGTAGATGCGTTACCGGTCGAGGGATGGATCGACCTGCAGCTACTGAGTGAAGCGGAGTTGATGTCGGGAATGTAGGGGTGCCCACTCCAGAGTCCTGGTTCTGAGTTCTCACTCATGGAGTGAGAAGAGATACAGAGACTGAAGCGTTCCTCAAATTGAGAACTGTTCTCTACTGGCCGACGCTGGGTGAACTCATCATCAGCGGACGGTCAAGTTCCAGTGTCAGTTCTGTGCCCGCTGGAAGCGTTGCCGAGCGGTGCTTTCCCAACCAGTGAGATAACGTGGCAGTGGCGCCGACTAGGCCACCGACCAGAACGCCCTTGGCCCCGCCGATCAGTCCTCCCACGAGCACTCCGCCGCCTGTACCGAAGACAATTTCCTTGTTGTCTCGGCTGTCGCGCCCTTCACCTTTGAACTGGCCTTCGCGGTTCACGTCAAAACCGCGACCGGCATTGGTATCAACCATGGTGGCGCTCAGCGTATAGCGCTCGCCATTAGCCAGCACAACAGTTTCAGGAAAAATGCCAATGGTCGGTTTACCGGCAATGCGCCGCGGTTCGCTGACTTTCGTGACATGGCCCAGCACCGTTGCTCCCACTGGGATCAGCGTCTTGCCGTTGAGCGTAACCGGTTGTGTGATGCGGCCCTGAAATGGATCGCCAGATTTATTGCTGAAAGTTGCGAGAGTGGTTTCAAGCTTGACCATCATCGCAGTGCCTGCCGGCAGTGACATGTTACTTTGTGCCGCAGCCATGCCCGCCAGTAGCAGCATGCAGAGTAGATCCATCCACCTCTTCATTGCGCCTCCAAATTTGTTCACGACTGTTGTCTCGACTGTAGACCCACGGCGCGAGCGGCACAATATGGGATGAGAGCGGGGAACCAGCGGAGATAAGATACGAGCTTTAAGAGTTGCGGGTTCGGGGAATCCCAGGCGTCTCCAGCGGCCGCTCACATGCCAGCAATCTTCATCCGATATAATCCAGAGTCTCGAAAAAAGCGCGAAAGTCAGGTTCACGGCCCTACCGCCTCACGGGACGCCCCTTGAATCTCGCACCGAATGACCCGTTGGTGGAAGTGCACGATAACGCAGAACTTGCCACAGCACGGAAGGAAAGCAAGACCTCATGACAAATATTGGAGAGATTGTCGCACGCCAGGTTTTGGATTCACGTGGAAATCCTACCGTGGAAGCGGAAGTGCGACTCGTAAGCGGTACCGTGGGCCGGGCCATTGTTCCCAGCGGCGCATCGACAGGCGAGCACGAGGCTGTCGAACTGCGCGACGGAGATAAGAAGCGTTATCTGGGCAAGGGTGTGCTCAAGTCGGTAGAGAACGTCAATAGTGAGATTGCGGGCGCGTTGGCGAACTTCCATGCAGCGGATCAGGCTGCTCTTGACCGGAAGATGATCGAACTCGACGGGACGAAGAACAAAGGACGCCTGGGCGCGAATGCGATTCTTGCTGTCTCCATGGCAGCAGCGCGGGCGGCCGCGAGTGAGTACGGGCTGCCTCTATATCGTTATCTCGGCGGCGCTGCCGCAAATACCTTGCCGGTGCCCATGATGAATATCCTCAACGGCGGAGCGCACGCCGACAACAACGTAGATTTCCAGGAGTTTATGGTCATGCCGGTCGGTGCTCCTTCGTTTGCAGAGGCGTTGCGCTGGGGGGTTGAAGTATTTCATACCCTGAAAGGAGTGCTCAAGAAGCGAGGCTACAACACTGCGGTCGGCGATGAAGGGGGATTTGCACCGTCGGTGAAATCGAACGTTGAAGCGATCGAAGTCGTCTTGGAGGCCATACAGCAGGCCGGTTACAAGCCGGGAGAACAAATCGCGATTGCTCTCGATCCCGCTGCCAGCGAGCTTTACAAAGATGGCAAATACGTCTTCAAGAAGTCCGATAAGTCAGCGAAGAGTTCCGCAGAGATGGTGCGGTACTGGGCCAAGTGGGCGAAGGACTATCCCATCGTCTCGATCGAAGATGGACTGGCCGAGGATGATTGGGACGGATGGGCCATGCTGACCAAGGAATTGGGCGGCAAGATTCAACTTGTGGGCGACGATTTGTTCGTGACTAATGTGGAACGTTTGCAGATGGGAATTGACAAAGGTATTGCCAACTCGATCCTCATAAAGGTCAATCAGATCGGCACAGTGAGCGAGGCTCTTGATGCAATTGATCTGGCGCGGCGCAATGCATACACCTCGGTGATTTCGCATCGCTCGGGTGAAAGCGAAGATACCTTCATTGCTGACCTGGCAGTCGCTACCGGCGCTGGGCAGATCAAGACGGGATCGGCGTCGCGTACGGATCGAGTTGCCAAGTACAACCAGTTGCTGCGCATTGAGGAAGCGTTGGGGGATGGGGCGAGGTTTTTGGGATTGAAGGCACTGAATTACAGAATTACAAGGCCTATTTAAGATACCTATAGAAAGAGAGGCCCAGTTCAAGCTTTCGCTCGAGTGGGGCATAGCTCTCTATTGATTCTAGCTCCAATCCTCAAACCGCTACCCTGACGATGTAATCTGTTGATCGTATAAACCTTGACGTTAATACGCTGCCGAACCCCTTATGCCTAGACCAAAACCACTCATCCTCATCATCCTAGACGGCTGGGGCTACCGCGCCGAGACCAAAGCCAACGCTATCGCGCTAGCGCGCAAGCCCACGTACGACCGGTTGTTGTGGGAATATCCCAACACACTCATCCACACCAGCGGTCCCTATGTCGGCCTTCCCGAAGGGCAGATGGGCAACAGCGAGGTAGGACACCTCAACATCGGCGCCGGACGCATTGTACTCATGGATAGCACTCGCATCGAGTTGATGATTCAGAACGGCAATTTTTTTTCAGATCCAACGCTGCTGGCTGCTATGAGGAATGCTTGCGCCGGCGGGCGGCAGTTGCATCTATTGGGTTTGGTTTCTGACGGTGGCGTGCATTCACATCAAACTCACCTTTCCGCCATTCTGAAGATGGCGAAGCAGAATGATGTGGAGCGCGTCTTCGTGCATGCATTCATGGATGGGCGCGATACGTTGCCTACCAGCGGCGCCGGCTACCTGGAGCAGTTGCTGCAGAAGATGCGTGAGTACAACACGGGTAAGATCGCGAGCGTGAGTGGACGCTACTACGCGATGGATCGTGACCGCCGGTGGGAGCGAATCGCCAAAGCCCTCAATGCCATGGCATTCGGCGATGGCGAAGGTGGGAAGTATGCCGATCCCGTGCAGGGCGTGAAGGATTTCTACAACAAAGGTGTGACCGATGAATTCATAGTGCCGTTCGTTTGCGCGGATAAGCTTGGGCAACCGCTGGCGACCATCCGCGACAACGACTCCTGTATCTGCTTCAACTTTCGAGCTGACCGCGTTCGCCAGATTACACGCGCCCTCGCCCGCAACAGCGGGCTGAATGAAAAAGGGGGCCGCGATCTCCCGGGGGCAGACGATCTCGAGATGACAATTCCACGCGACCGGATACCCAAGAACCTGCATTACGTGTGCATGACGCGGTATGACAAAAACTTCCGTCTCCCCGTCGTGGTTCCGCCCGAATCACTGAGCAACATCCTGGCCAATGTTATGGCTGGAATGAACATGCGTAATCTGCGGGTGGCCGAGACCGAGAAATACGCGCACGTCACATACTTTTTCAACGGAGGTATTGAAGAGCCGTTTCCCGGAGAAGACCGCGTGCTCGTGCCTTCGCCCAAAGTTAGTACGTACGATCTGAAGCCCGAGATGAGCGCGGCGGGAATCGCCGATGCAGTAGTAAAAGCCACCGAAGAGGGAACATTTGATGTGATCATCGTCAACTTCGCGAATGCGGACATGGTTGGACACTCAGGCAAGATCCAACCAACAGTGAAAGCAGTCGAAACTGTGGATGCCTGCCTGGCACGCATCGAAACTGTAGTTCGCACTAAAGGTGGTGCCATCCTTATCACCGCCGATCACGGCAATGCAGAAATGATGATTGATCCCACGACGGGTGGGCCACACACGGCGCATACTACGAATCCCGTTCCTTTCATTATGGTCGCCGAGAACGGCAAGCAGTTCACGTTGAGGTCGGGCGGATCGTTGCGCGATATCTCGCCGACGATGCTGGGTATACTGGGTATCGATGAACCACAAGAGATGACAGGACAAGACCTGCGGTTAGCGAAGAAAAGCTAACGACAGGAGACACTGGGGCATGCAGAGTGGCAACTGACCGTTGCCCTACTCCGTGGTCAAGTCTTCGACACGATGAAGCTGCTAATTGTTGTCTATCACCGTTTTGACCTCTGGAACGCGCCTACATGGTTTGCAGAGAGTCTACGAAAAGACTTTCCGCGTATTGAGATTGTCCACCTCACCGGCTATGAGGGAGTTGAAATAGAGTTGCGTGACTCCGAGATCGTTTTCACGATCTCGTTGCGTCCGGAGCAGTTTGCCATGGCAAAAAAATTGCGCTGGATTCACGCGCCCGCCGCGGCGGTCCATCAGTTGCTGATTCCGGAAGTGGTAAACAGCGATGTGGTTGTGACTAATGCCCGCGAGGTCCACGGACCCGTGGTCGCTGAGCACGTGATTGCTCTGGTTTTCGCGTTAGCCAAGAAAATTCCACAGGCCGTTCGACTACAGCAACGGCGTGTTTGGGGACAAGAGTTAATTTGGAACGACGGCCCCAAACCCTGCGAGGTGGCAGGCGGCACCCTCGGATTGATCGGGCTGGGTAGCATCGGACGCGAAGTTGCGGGAAGAGCCTCCGCTCTGGGGATGCGGGTTATCGGTGTGCGCGAACACGCAGAAATGGCAAAGGCGCCATGGATCGATGAAGTCTTTAGTTCGGACCGGCTCGACCAGATGCTGGCGCAGTCTGATTACGTGGTGCTTGCAGCTCCGCTGACCCCGGCCACGCGTGGCCTGATGAACGCCAAGCGTCTTGCATCCATGAAGCCTGGTGCGTACTTGATCAACGTTGGCCGCGGACCTCTTGTCGACGACGCTGCCCTCATCGAGGCTCTGAATGAGCGGCGCATTGGAGGGGCTGCGCTAGACGTTTTTGAGCAAGAGCCCCTGCCGGAAGACTCACCGTTATGGTATCTCGACAATCTGCTGATCACTCCTCACACTGCGGCACTGACGGAAAGACTGTGGCAGCGGCACTTCGACCTTTTCTCTCAGAACCTGCGGCGCTACGTGGAGGGGGAGCCGTTGCTGTTCGTCGTGGACAAGCAAAAAGGGTACTGAGTCCAGGATTGGAAGGGTAACCCTTTGTCGGCGAATGGAGGGAGCGAAGCGGACCCGCGCTTCATGCTACAGTTTTCTCGGCAGAATTCCATGGAACCTCGGCTTATTCTCATTCAACTCCTGGTCAAGCTGGGCGTGGCGGCCGCCGTGTCGAGCGCCCTGGTACGGTCGGTTGAGTTCAAGTCTTTACTGTTTCGCGAAGAACGTACGTTGCCGCAAAAGATTTATCTCGTCTTGTGGTTCGGACTGCCCATCGCGACCGGGGTGTGGATCCGGTTTTCTGCCCAGAGTTTTCTCGCCGGAGATCTAACATTTGAGACTGCATTGTTGCTGGGCGTCATCGGTGGACGGTGGGCGGGTGTTTTGGGTGGTGTGTTGCTCGGGCTTCCGGCTCTTCTGCACGGGGAATGGGCCACGATGCCTTTTGGCATTCTCTGCGGCTTCATAGCAGGGCAACTGCGCACGCTTGCTCTGGATAAAGAAGAGATCTGGTCGTTTTCTCCGTTTATCGATCTCAGCGTTTACCGCTGGATACGCCGCAACCTGCCTCGGCCGCGGCTATTCGACTGGCAGTTCATGTTCTTTGTCACGATCGTGGCGCTTCGTTTTGTCCACACCGAACTGACACACTTTTTTCCGCGCACAACTTTCAGCCTGGAGAGCCCAATCCCGTGGGTAGAAGCGGTCATTTACGCCGCCTCGGCGACGGTGATCGGTATTGAGCTGAAGATCTTTAACAGCGTGCGCATTCAGATCAAACTGGAGGAGCAAGAACGTCTGTTGCTTCAGGCACGCATGGAGGCACTGCAGAATCAGATCAATCCCCATTTTCTGTTTAACACTCTAAATTCGGTCTCGTCGCTGGTGCGATTCGACCCCGATACCGCCCGCGAATTAATTTTCAAACTTGCCACTATCCTGAGGCGTCTACTGAGCAGCAGCGAGGCTTTCGTTCCTCTGCGCGAGGAAGTGGACTTCATTGACAATTATCTCGACATTGAAGTGGTTCGCTTCGGACACGACAAACTCCAGGTGATTAAGGAATTGGGTTCCGACTCGCTGGAAGTAATGGTTCCCAGCATGTTGCTGCAGCCCCTGGTGGAAAACTCCATCAAACACGGACTTTCGTCAAAAATAGATGGGGGGAGCATCTACCTGCGCAGCCGCATCGCGGATTCCATGCTCGTTATCGAGGTTGAGGACGATGGTGTGGGCATGACTGCTGCACAGAGTCATGGCGGTTGGCAGGGAACAGGCATCGGCATGGCTAATGTTTCGGAGCGACTGAAGGTACTCTATGGTGACACGGCAGTCATGACGATTGAGAGCCATGAAGGGAAGGGAACGCTGGTCCGAATTCGTTTGCCGTTGTTACAATCGGCGGGAACGGTCCCGGAAGCCTTTTACGAAGAACGCTCCAGTACACGCCGGTAGAACTCTTCATACTGCGGAACAATTTTGCTGGCGCAGAAACGGGATTTGGCCATAATCCGTGCCTCGCGGCCCATTTCACGCAATCGCGGTTCGTCATTGAGCAGTTCGATGGCGTAACGCGCCATGGTATCCACGTCTCCGACGTCAGCCAGATAGCCGCTCTTGCCGTGTTCGATGACTTCAGGAACGCCACCGACACGCGTAGCAATCGGCACGACTTCGCAAGCCATTGCCTCGAGCGCAGCCAGACCGAAGGATTCCAATTCGCTCGGCATCAGCATGATGTCGGCGGCCGCAAGCTTCTCCTGCACCTCGTCCTGCTTACCCAGGAACAAAACATCCTCATGTATTCCTTTTTGTACCGCCAGCCACTCAGCTACGGAGCGGTCTGGCCCGTCGCCGATCAACAGCAGCCTTGATGGCACCTGCTTCCGCACGCGGTCAAAGATCTCGATTACATCCGTAACTCGCTTCACCGGGCGGAAGTTCGAAAGATGCACCAAAAGACGCTCATTGTTGGGTGCGTACTCCGCGCGAAGTTCGGCGGCGGTTTCTGGATTTCGACGGTACACGTCACAATTCACCGAGTTATAGATCACCTCGATGGGGTTCTTTACGTCGAAGACCCGCATCGTCCGATCGCGCAGGTAATTGGAAATGGCAGTGACGCCGTCGCTCTGATCAATCGAATATCGGGTGATCGGCAGGTAAGAGCGATCCAAGCCAACGAGCGTTATGTCGGTCCCGTGAAGGGTGGTCACAAACGGAAGCCGGCGTCCGCGAGGACCATCCGCAAGCATCTGGCGGGCGAGCAGGGCGCTCACTGAATGGGGAATCGCATAGTGCACGTGCAGCAGGTCAAGGTCGTACAACTGTGACACCTCGGCCATCCGGGTAGCCAAGGCCAGATCGTAAGGGGGATAGTCAAACAGCGGGTAACGCGAAACCTCGACCTCGTGATAATGAATGTTTGGTTCTGGACCCCTGAGCCGAATGGGTTGGGCATAGGAAATGAAATGAATTTCGTGTCCGCGCTGGGCTAGTTCCAGGCCGAGCTCAGTGGCAACAACTCCGCTGCCGCCGTAGGTGGGATAGCAAGTAATCCCGATTTTCATTAGGTAGATCCGCCCTTCGAGGGTTATGTGGATTCGATGGCGCCAAGAGATAGTGGATGCAGATTCTACGTGTATAGCGGATATATTTCGTGGGTTCCCGCAGAGGGTACGTGGTCTTTACTCGGTGGATTTTGGTCCTTGGGACGACATTCCCGGATCAATTTTGTCCAAGTGGGCCTGGAAACGATTCTTGGACTCTTCGGTCAGCCCTGTAAATTCGATTCCCATGCCCACTCCGGGATCACGAGTTCGAACCACTCCGGACGCAGAAATGTGTTCTTCCTCGATCCAAAAGTCCATCTTCAAAGTTGTAGCCACCGCCAAAGGCATGACCGTCTCAACATAGCACCCATTGCCACTGATGTCAGTGGCGTTCACTCTCATGGGGGTCTTGACACGTTCGTCCCGCAATTCCAAAGGGAAGGAGATTCTGTGACGGGCAAACTTTCTGCGATTGTCACGCCGCGGAGCCGGCATATTTGACTGCACGTCCAATGACAACTGCGTAGTCCACGGACAGTCCTGACCAGCCACTAGCTGCACACCGACCTGGGTTTTCTTTAACCCACCAGCATCGACGACCCAGACAACTTTGCAACGCGTCTTTTTACTCTGGTACTGGACCCCGATGATATCGCCCACTTTTAATTCATGTTCGATGCCGTAAATGCAGGCGCCGGTGGCACTCACATTTTGCGCTGTAGCGTTCTGGAAAAAAGGATGGTCATCGGCGCCCATACCCCAAACACGAACAGTCAGATCAAGAGTGGAACGCGGAGCTGGTGCGGAGGCGGACATAAGCTACAGAGCCTCTTTTCTAAGAATTCCCTATACGATACCACTGGATATTGACTTCATAATACTAGGGGGGCCGGTTTGCGAAGGTTACGACAGTACCCTAACGCTTCAGTCCGTACGACGGTGACAACGAACGCCGCGGTTCCAGGAACATTTAGTGCGGTCTCAAGTCTTGGTATGAGATGAGCTTAATTCCTTCCTGTGAAAGCAGTTGCCGGGCTTCAGGCCGAGTCAGAACCGCTAGTTCGGTTTCCCGTGACTCACGCAATCGGGTCCGGGCTGTCCGTAGATCGTGATCGTTATAGCCTGGGTGGCAGACGAACTCCCAAGTGCCCTCGGGAGTATTTTCCGCAAGGGCACGAAACAGCTTCTCATCCAGTGCTCCGGTTACGACGATTCCCAGCGTGCCATCTGGGGTGACAAAACCTTCCCGATCTACCGCAGTGCGAAATTTGCTGGCAAAACCGCGCAGAATGCGAGCTTCGGCGTAGCGCGTCCATAAGCCGGGCCGTGCAAAAAGCTCGTGCGATCGCAAGGGTCGGCGGGATCCGAAAGGATTACGCACAGCGCGAACACCGCAAGCCGCGGCCGCCCGCAACAAAGGACGCAGCACGGCGGGGAATAGGTGTGTATGTTTGTGCGTATCGACGTGTGAAACAGAAATGCCAGCCGACTGAACCTTGCGAATCTGTGCGGACGCTTCAGCCTCAATCTCGGCGGGCTCGAGCCGGCCGGTGAGAGCGAGCGCTGCAAAAGATTTCAGACCATCACGAAAACGCTCACTGCCGGATACGTGTGACACAAGAGTGCGAATATTCTGAGTATCGAGTACTGGTTCGCCATCGAGGAGGACGACGTGGCACCCAACACTTAGGTAAGGAACCGTCTTTGCCATCTGAGCGGCGTGCTCAAAAGCAGAGCCGTTCGCCATCAAAGTGGACGAGGTCACCACTCCCCTGGTATGAGCTTCGACAATGGCCCGGTTCACGCCGCGGGTGAAACCGAAATCATCCGCATTTACGATCAGACGACGCACGGCGCCAGTCTAGCAGGAGGCAGTGCGGCCGACCCATAGCGTAATGGAAATCGGTAGGGGCTGCGCCTTTATCTCCTCCTTAAATGTGCTGGCCATCGATGGAATCGACAGAGTGGGCCTTGCATACGGTGGCGAGAGTTTTCGTAAGCAAAGAGACGACGCAACGGCGGCCGCGGTCTTTGACCATATTTTCGCGGCTCACGTATACTCACTGAGGCGCGGTTCGCGCGGATGCCCCTCGTCGAATCCCGACCGGCGCGGCGATCGGTCGCGCAGCGGCTCGCGGGGCGCAATGGAACCGCCGCTTCACCAATGTGAATCGCGTACTGCGAATCAGCGCCTTGCGAATCAGCACCGTGCGAATCGGCACAGCGCAAGACCGCACAGTGAAACCGCAATTCGCGTCCGCTGGAATCGCAGATTTGCGCAGTTGCATGAAGCCGTGACAGCACCGGGGACGACCCTCATCTCCGCGCCGCGCATCAGCGGCAACCGCGCAGCTTGTTTTTACGCCTGCAATCAGACACGCGCCGAGCGCCGCGGTTCGCGGTTGGCGAGCTAATTTACATCTGCACCCATGTTTTCCCTGATCGCGCGATGAATATCGTGATTCTGGCTGCCGGCCTGGGCAAGCGGATGCGTTCACACCTGCCCAAGGTGATGCATCCGGTGGCCGGGAGGCCGATGCTCGCGCATGTCATCGCCACCGCGCAGGCGTGCGCGCGCGGGCGTGCCGGCGGTCATGATGTTCGTGCAGAGCCTTCATGGAATCAGCCACAACAAAATCGAAGACACCAAAGAAGAACATTTGGAAATGTGTGTCGCCGCCTTCGATAAATTGGCAGAGAAAGCGATGAATTGGATTTCTTCAGGAAATAAATGATGCGCCGCAGCCTGAATATCGCGGCGGTCATGGCAAGCTCAATGATTAGCCTGCTCGCGCAGGAACATCGTGGCGCGTCCACTTTGGCCGAACTGCAACAGCAACTGACGGAGCATGTCTCCCAACCTCGCTTTGCCGCGGCCATGTGGGGCGTAAAAGTGGTCTCGTTGGAAAGTGGCAAAATCTTGTTCGAGCAAAATGCGCAAAAGCTGTTTAGCCCGGCCTCCAACTCCAAACTTTATACTGTGGCTCTCGCGCTGGATCGATTGGGCGGCGATTATCGCATCAAGACCTCCCTCTACTCCGCCGCCCGGCCGTCGCGCTGGGGCACGCTCACAGGCGATTTGATCGTTTACGGTCGAGGTGATCCCACCATTAACGCGCGGCTGCACAATGGAAGCATTTATGATGCTTTGGAATCCCTGGTTTTCGCGCTCAAAAAGGCCGGCGTGAAGCGGATCACGGGAGATTTGGCAGCCGATGAAACCTACTTTCATGGCCCGCCTTACGGATCA
>Ga0137418_10000290_pt1 | contig 43587 bp, 28 predicted proteins | sample CZODoug3_1_2_16f_FD_122242 | JGI IMG/M metagenome (GOLD analysis project Ga0137418, IMG submission 122242) | Vadose zone soil fungal communities from Angelo Coast Range Reserve, California, USA - CZODoug3_1_2_16fungal (Hybrid Assembly) | ecosystem: Environmental > Terrestrial > Soil > Vadose...
GCGCCGGAAGAGGTCGAACTTCTGACCTACGACGAGAACAAGCTCGGCGTGTGGGCCGCGTTCCACCTGTCGGACGAGTATAAAAATGGAACCGCCACCGGTTCCCAGAAGAACGCGACCATTCACATTGAGCACCAACAGCTCGACTGCACCATCGAGAAGAGCGCCAACCTCAGCGGCAAGGCCGTCACTACTTTCGTTTCCAACGTCAATGGTTTGCGGGTGGTGCCCTTTGACCTTTTTCGCACCCTCCGTGTGGATAGCGTTACCGGAAAGGACAACCAGTCCCTAGCCTTCATCCAGGAGGAAAAGAACGACGACGCAGAGTTCTCCATCGTCCTCCCCAAGCCCTTGGCGGCGGGCGAAGAGTACTCGATCACAACCAACTACGCCGGCAAGGAAGCGGTCAGAAACGAAGGCAATGGCAATTACTTCCCCATCGCCCGCGAAAACTGGTATCCCAATAACGGCAACGCGAACTTGGGCGAGTTCGCCGCCTACGATATGACCTTTCGCATTCCTAAGGGCATGAAGATGGCAGCCACCGGAACGATGGTAAGCGAAAGCAACGACGGTGGACAGAACGTCTCCCTGTGGAAGAGCGAAGTTCCACAAACCGTGGCCGGATTCAATTTTGGCCGGTTCAAGATGGCGGAAGCGCACCTCGCTGCCCCGGACTATCTGGTACGCTCCTACGCCAACGAAGAGCCTCCCGACTGGGTAAGAAATTTGCTTCGCAGCGCCTCCGCAAATGACGATCTGCCCACGCAAGGCTCACACTTGGGTGCGCCCGTGGCTTTGGGTAATATGGACACCACCGGCATGGTCAAGCATGCTCTTGCCGAAGCCCAGGTAGCGGTCCCACTTTACACGGACTACTTTGGCCCTCTCCCCTACAAGCGGCTAGCGGTGACCCAGCAAACCGCCTGCAATTTCGGCCAGTCCTGGCCCACATTGGTCTGGCTGCCCATCTGCTCGTTCTTTGATACCACCGTGCGGCACAGTCTCGGCCTCGATTTTGGCGACCATGGTTACTGGAAGGTTGTAGCACCCCACGAAGTCGCACACCAATGGTGGGGGCACATGGTCGGCTTTAATTCCTATCGCGACCAGTGGATGAGCGAAGGCTTCGCGGAGATGTCGGCTTCCCTTTTCATTCAGTTCGTCGAAAGGAATCCGAAAAAATTCACCGAGTTCTGGCAGGACGAGCACGAGTTAATCACGCAACGGAACCGGGAGGGCTTTCGAGCCATCGACGTTGGGCCTGTCACCATGGGCTACCGGCTCAACAACAGCAAGACAGGGAACATTACCCGGGACCTCATTTACCCCAAGGGCGCTTTCATTCTCCACATGATCCGCATGATGATGTGGGACGGCAAGACCGGCGACCAGAACTTCAAGGCCACCATGCAGGATTTCGTCAAGACTTATGGCGGGAAGGCGGCCACAACAGAAGACTTCAAGGCGATGGTGGAAAAACACATGACGCCGTTGATGGACCTCGACGGCAATCACCGCATGGACTGGTTCTTCAACGAGTACGTGTATGGAACGGCGCTGCCCAGCTACAGCATGACATCCGCCGTAAGCCAGGACGCCGATGGCTCTCCGCTGGTCAGCTTCAAGATCACGCAATCCGACGTGGACAAGGACTTCCGCATGACCGTTCCCATCTACTTGGAGCTCGCGGATGGCCGGACTGTGAACATCGCGCACGCCAATCTGATAGGAAACTCCTCGATGGCAGGCAAATTCCCGCTCAAAGGCCTGAAAACCCCTCCCCGGCGGGCGCTGATCAACTTCAACTACGACGTGCTAGCGGCGAATTGAGAATCGAACGGGACGCTGGTGTTTGATTCACTCAGTCCGCCACGAGGTTCGAACTGGAAAGCGCGTTGGCTTTTCGCGTGCTCAGGTATCGGACTGGTCTTTCTAGCGGTTTGGGTATTTCGCATGACCGGGATGCCGCTGAAATCGTACGCCCTTCCCTTGCCTCCGCTCTCGAGCGAACAGGTAGAGATTCGCGACCACCTGGCCGGTCACGTGAGGTATTTGTCGGAAAGGATCGGCGAAAGAAACCTGTCGCGGCCCGGGACTTTGCCAGCAACCGCCGACTACCTTCGACGCAGCCTCCAGCAAGCGGGCTACGCTGTGACGGACCAAACATTTCGAGTTCACGGCCAACAAGTCAGTAACCTTGAAGTGATCCTATCCGGGGATGGCGACGCTGGAACGGTCGTTGTGGGCGCACATTATGACACGGCCGCCGGTGCTCCCGGGGCAAATGACAACGGCAGCGGTGCAGCGGGTGTGCTGGAGCTGGCGGGTCTGCTGCGCAGGAGCAAGCTGCGGAAGACGGTGCGTTTGGTACTTTTCGTAAACGAGGAGCCACCCTTCTTCCAAACAGACAATATGGGTAGCGTCGTCTATGCGCGCCAGCTCCGAAGGGAGCACGTCGGAGTCTCAGCCATGATCTCGTTGGAGACAATTGGTTACTACTCTGAAAGCCGGGGCAGCCAGAAATACCCGGCGTTCTTGGGGCTGTTCTATCCCAATCGCGGCAATTTCGTGGGCTTCGTGGCGGATTCGGAGTCCAGAGATCTGGTGCGTCGCGCGATTCGAACATTTCGCGAGTCTGCCAAGTTCCCGTCCGAGGGAATCTCGGCCCCCGCGTCATGGCCGGGCATCGGCTGGTCTGATCAGTGGTCGTTCTGGCAACAGCAATACCCAGCCATCATGATCACCGACACTGCGCCCTTCCGCTACCCTTACTACCACACGCCATCTGACACTGCCGATCAGATCGATTTCGAGAGCATGGCGAGGGTGGTTGATGGGATTCACAAGGTGGTTGAGTTCTTGGCCATGGAACGGTAGGCCAGTCAGCGATTTTCAGGACCGCGAAAAACCTTGTAAGCCAGTTCGAGGAACCTTCCGTCGGGATCGGTGTCCGAACAACCTCGTATGCTGATAGGCAACCGAAAACCTTTGATTCCGATCCTCAAGATTGACGTGACCGCCTTCGCCAGCGTCATGGTGGTTCTGGTTTTCACTCTCATGGTCCTTGATCTCACCCGGACAAGGCCACATGATGGGTTCGGCCCGACGCTTCCGAAAGTTGCCGATCCCGTCGCTATGCCGGGCGCATTGCGAGAGGATGCCGTGACCGTCACGATTCGACGGGATGGCAGGATTTACCTGGGACTCGACGAGTCCACGACCGATCAGCTGCCTGCCGAACTCGAGCGGCAGTTTCGCGGCGGCTCAGAGCAAAAGGCCTATATTCGCGCCGATGCGCGTGCGCAGTACGGTTCGGTCAAAGATGTTTTGGATGCGGTGCGAGCTGTCGGCATTGAAAAGATCGGCTTTTTCGCAGAAAAAAGGCGACCCGCTCCAGGATCACTTTAGATATCCGGCCACCCGCTCACTCACCCTCACCACCGGCGCACCCACCCAGTCCGGCTTGCCTCCCGCCCCGTTCTCCCACCGCACGACGGCTGGATACACGGCCACATGTCCCAAACATATTCGTTCTCGACCAGTCTGATCTTGTCCGGGAACGGCGTGGGCCAGCATCTGCTTTTTCAGCGCCTTCGAGACGAGGTGGTTGCTGTCGTAGTACTCGGAGACGCGGGAGTCCGTGATACCGCCGCAGCACGGAGTCTGCCGGCACGGTCAGATCGCTAAAGTAATCGGTGCCCAAATGGCGAACACCTTCACCTTGGCGTTCGGCGCGCTTTGCAAAAGCGCATTGGCGGCAGCAAGTTCCCTGCAAGCACCCGCTTCAAGTCGGAGACACCCGCAGCACCAAGCGTACCTGGGTGTCCGCGGCGCTGAAGGCCTGGCGTAGATCTTCCTGCTTCTCTGGATTGAGCTCAATCAAGGCAGCCTGCCCCGGCGGCGTGTGTCCCTTCGCACTCGTTTCGTCATGGCCTCGCTCCTACACCACAAAATACTTGGCTGCGGGGTGGTGTACGACAATGGCCGAGGTCGACTGCTCCGGGTCGAGCAGAAAACCCGACGTCAGACGCACGCCCACGTTCTCCACTGGCTTCAAGAGCTGGAACAACTTTGTCTGATCTTCCAGATTTGGGCAGGCCGGATAGCCGAACGAATATCGCGAACCGTGATACTTTTGGTGAAACAGGTCGGAAATCCGCTCCGCATCTTCGCCCGCAATGCCGAGTTCTTGGCGCATCTTCTTGTGGAGAAGTTCGGCGAGTGCCTCGGCGGTTTCGACACCGAGCCCGTGCAGGTAGAGGTACTTCGTGTACTCACCTTCTTCAAACAGCTTCTGCGCCGCCAGGGAAACTTTTTCGCCCATCGTTACCAGCGACATGCCAATCACGTCCATGCGGCCGGAGTCTTTCCTCATGAAGAAATCGGAGATGCAGAGACGGCGGCCTTCGCGCTGCCGGGGGAAGGTAAATCGCACGGCTTCGCTCGGCGCTCCCGGATCGAATCCCTGCGGCTCGTAGACAATCACGTCATTGCCGTCGGCCTGACAGGGGAAATAACCCCACACGGCTTTGGGCTCTAAGACTCCGCTGGCAATGGCCTCTTCCTGCATCTTCGCGAGAATCGGTCGGTACTTGTCCTTCACGATGCGGACGTAATCTTCCTGGGAAGCGGTTTTCAACTGCCACTGATTCTTGAAGAGCGCGGTCTCATTGATGTAGGGAAAGACTTCGTGCAGGTCCCAATCTTTCTTCACGCGAACCCCAAAAAATGGCGCGGCAGGAACGCTGGGTGCATCTTGCACGACGGCGCTGCGCTCGGAGAATGCTGGACCATCTTCGGCATCCAGGATGACCGCCTTGGCAAATGTCTTCGGCGTGCGCCCCTCTTCCAGGCGCTTTTCTTTCGCGCCGTTGGGAGAAATCAGGTCCTCCATGATGTGCAGGCCATCGAATGCGTCGTTGGCGTAAAACACAGCCGAGGAATATTCCCGCCGCAGGTCATCCTCCACGTACTTGCGCGTCAGCGCCGCGCCACCGCAGATCACCGGAATCTTCAGCTCGCGCAGTTGCAAGTCTTGGATAACGTACTTCATCTCCAGCGTCGACTTCACCAGCAATCCACTCAAGCCAATGGCGTCCGCTTGATGCTCCAGCGCAGCGTGCAGTATGGTTTCGGCGGGCTGTTTAATCCCAAGGTTCACCACCTTGAAGCCATTGTTGCTCAAGATGATGTCGACTAAGTTCTTTCCAATGTCGTGAACATCGCCCTTGACCGTCGCCAAGACGAGAGTTCCCTTCTGCGAGCCGGCTTTCTTTTCCATCTTCGGTTCGAGATACGCAACGGCGTGCTTCATCACGCCGGCCGAATCCAGCACCGACGGCAGTTGCATTTTGCGCGCGCCAAAAAGCTCACCGACGGTTCGCATTCCGTCGAGCAAGACGTTGTTAATGATATCGAGCGGCGTATAGCCCTTCAGTCCTTCTTCCAGTAACTGTTCCAGGCTGCGCTTGTGCTCGCCATCGCCGACGCTCTTCTCGCCATTAATAATGGCGTACTTGAGCTTGTCTTCAATCGCCAGCGTTTCCACGTGCGCGCGGCTGGCCACATCTTGCTTGCCCTTGGTCCCGGCAAAGTGCGCCATGTAGACCTGCAGCGGATCTCCGAGCGAGCGATCTTGGTGAATCAGCTTTCGCGCCAGTTCCACTTCTTCCTGCGGAATCTTATAGAGCGGATAAATCTTGCTGTAGTTGACGATGGCCAGATCGAGACCGTTGTCCGTCGCCTCGTGCATGAAAACGCTGTTCAGCACGCGCCGCGGATAAGCGTCGAGGCCAAATGAAATGTTGCTGACGCCCAGAATCGTGCGGACCTCCGGAATTTCCTGCTTGATCCTCTTCACCGCCTCCAGCGTCTCCATGCCCGCCGTGCGGTAGTCTTCCTGGCCGGTGGAAATTGGCAGGGTCAGCGGATCGAAAATCAAATCCACCGGACGAATCCCGTACTTCGTGGTCGCCAGTTCGAAAATCCGCTTGGCGATCGCAACCTTGCGCTCGGCTGTCAATGCCATGCCGGTTTCGTCAATGGTCAGCGCAATCACCGCCGCGCCGTAGCGTTTGGCCATGGGCAGCACTTTCGAAGTGCGTTTTTCCCCGTCCTCGAGGTTGATCGAGTTGATAATCGCCTTCCCGGGAATCCGCTTCAGGGCTTCCTCGATCACGTCTGCTTCCGTGCTGTCGACCAGAATCGGGGCGGGCACGCGAGTCGCGATCTTCTCCAGCACCGAGCAGATGTATGCCTTCTCGTCTTCGCCGACGATGGCGCAGCACAAGTCCAGCATGTGCGAGCCGTCGTTTGCCAACTTCTTGGCCAAGGTCAGAATGTCATCGTATTTCTGCGCCCGCACCAGGTTGCGGAAGTGCTCCACACGCGTCGTGGTATTGAGTTCTTCCGCCACGATCAGCGGCTTCGGCTCCAAATCCAGTGGCACCGACGTATAGGCACTCGACGCCGCGCCCGCAGCTTTTACGTCGCGTTTTGCTGGCTGCAATCCAGAAACCGAATCTACGACAGCTTTCAGATGCTCCGGCGTAGTCCCGCAGCACCCGCCAACAATGCGCACGCCATAGTCCGCCACGAAGTGTCGGTGGTAGTCCGCCAATTCCTTGGGCGTCAGCTTGTAAACGGCGCGTCCGCTCTCATTCTGCGGCAAGCCCGCGTTGGGGAGAACGGAAACGTCCTTGGTGGAATTCAGCCCGAGGTAGCGAACCGCATCGTTCATCTCCACCGGACCGGTGGCGCAGTTCAGCCCCAGGATGTCAAGGTCGTAAGGCTCCAGCGCCGCGTGTGCCGCCCCAATTTCCGTGCCCAGCAGCATCGTTCCGGTCGCTTCCAGAGTGATCTGCATCTGCACTGGCAGCCGTATCCCGGCCTTCTTCATCGCGTCCGATACGCCCGCCAGCGCGGCTTTGGCCTGCAGCAAGTCCTGGCAGGTTTCGATCAGCAGGATGTCCACCCCGCCCTCAATCAAGGCCAGGGCCTGCTCCTCAAACGCTGCCGCCATGTCGTCGAACCCGATGTGCCCGAGCGACGGCAGCTTCGTCGTGGGACCGATGGAACCCGCTACAAACCGCGGTCGTTCCGGAGTAGAAAACTGATTGGCCACGTCCTTCGCCAGGCGCGCCGCTGCCTGGTTAATCTCCGCTGTCCGGTCCTGCAAGCCATACTCCGCCAGCACGGTGCGAGTCGCGCCGAAAGTATCCGTCTCCACCACATCGCAGCCGACCCGCAAGAACGATGCGTGAATGTCGCGAATCAAATCCGGCCGGCTGAGCACCAGAATCTCGTTGCACCCCTCATTGCCCCAGAAGTCGTCGACCGAGGGCTGGCGCACCTGCACACTCGTCCCCATCGCCCCGTCGTAGACGATGACGCGCTCCCGCAACGTTTTCAGAAAATCAGACATGGGTTCCTAAGTCATCACCAGATACAACAAAGCCGGTCCAAATTGCAGGACCGGCTCGCGAAAAAACGAAGACGCGGCCGATTACCCCGGCATAGCGCGCTGCGTATCCATATCGGTTTTGTTGAACACGGCATTCTCACCGAGATGGGCGGGCTTAATCGCGAGTAACTGCTCTTTGCGATACACCAAAGTCCCCGCGTTGAACGTTGCCAGCTCAAATCCATGCCCATGCGTAATGGCATCGGTCGGGCAGGCTTCCACGCAATATCCGCAAAAAATGCAGCGGTTGTAATCGATGTTGTAGACGGAGGCATAGCGTTCGGCGCCGCTCACGCGTTTTTCGGCGGTGTTCTCGGCGGCTTCGATGTAGATGCAGTTGGAGGGGCAGGCGGCGGCGCAGAGGAAACAGGCTACGCATTTTTCCAGGCCGTTTTCGTCGCGCTGCAGCACGTGCATGCCGCGGAAACGCTCCTGAAACTTGGCTCCTTTGAACACGCCGGGACCGTCGGGATAATTTTCCACCACGGTAGGCGCAAACATCTCGCGGAAGGTGATGCTCATTCCCTTGGCGATTTCACTGATGTCCTGGATCATCGACATGGCCCTCTCAGTATACCGGAAGCGGTTGGAAGAGCGCTGGCGGGGGAGGCGGCCCCCACCTTTGGGGAGGGAGCGCGTAACCGGAATTTGTGACCAGGGCCTCCCCCAAGGGGGAGGGGGCTCCCCACGGCCGGGTAGTGTCGCAGGGTGTGCGGTTTCGTTACTTCCGTATCTGAAACAGCACGGTCCGATCTGCTCAACCCATGCTAGCCTTGAAAGGTGCAAAAAGCTGCCATCACGACGGTGCTCTTCGACGTGGGCAACACGCTCACCTACGTGAACCTGGAGGCGGTATTGCGGCCTCTGGCCAAGCGGGGCGTAAAGGCCGGCGAAGTGCAATACCGAACGGCCTCCATCCAAGCGCGGCGGGCGATGGACCGGTTGTGCGCCTCCGGGCAGCAGTCGAATCCGGACGCACAGTATTGGAAGCTGTTCCTGGAAGGGTTTCTCCAGCTGCTGGACATTCACGATCCTGAGATCGCGACTGAAATGGCGTTTGAGTGGCGCAGCGCGCGCAATTGGACGCGCATCGCTCCGGGTACGACGGACGTGCTCGACCGGCTGGCCCAACGGTATGAGCTGGGCGTGATCAGCAATTCCGATGGCACCATGGATCGGCTGCTGAGGGCGATTGGTCTGTCGCGCTACTTCCGCGCAATTATTGATTCGGGTACGGTCGGGTATCAGAAGCCGTCGCCGGAGATCTTTCGTCGAGCGCTCGAGTCGATGGGCGCCGAGCCTGCGCAAAGCGTCTATGTGGGGGACATTTATTCGGTGGACTATCTGGGGGCGCGTGGGGCGGGATTGAGCGCCGTGCTGATCGATGAACTGGGAACGTATGACGGGCTGGACTTGCCGCGGATTAGCAGGCTGGCGGAGCTGGAAGCGCTACTAAAGTCTTTCTAGTTCCCCGCCCTGTCGCTGCGGAACGCGACCGGGACGGGGCACCCGAATTTCTCCAGCCTTTCGCGGGCGAGGGCGCCCGGGCCCCACAATGCTGTTTTACCAGCCGCGTGTTTGCAGCATTTCGGAGTCAGGAAGACCCGCTACCGAGAGGCCCTTCATCGCGCCCGGGACGTTGGCGCTGACTTCGAGCAGGACTTTCGGATCATTAAAGTGCGTTGCCGCCTTCACGATGGCTCCCGCACGCAGCGCCGCTTCTTCTTGGCTAGCCAGTTCGCTGGAGCTGTTCATGAAGATGCCGGAGCCTACGAACACGGCTTCCGCTCCGAGTTGCATGACCAAAGCCGCGTCGGCCGCGGTAGCAATGCCGCCCGCCGAAAAGTTCGGCACCGGTAGTTTGCCCAACTTCGCCACCATTTGCACCAATTCATACGGCGCCTGCAATTCCTTGGCGCGCGCATAGAGTTCGTCCTCGCGCATCGAGGTGAGCTGGCGAATGTCTTTCATGATCTGCCGCATGTGTTTCACAGCGTGCACAACATCTCCCGTACCAGCCTCACCCTTAGTCCGAATCATGGCCGCGCCTTCGTTCACGCGACGCAAGGCTTCGCCCAGATTGCGCGCTCCGCAAACGAACGGAACGTTGAACGCGTGCTTGTCAACGTGGTGCTCTTCGTCGGCCGGAGTCAGCACTTCGGATTCGTCAATGTAGTCGACGCCCAGCTCCTCCAGAATGCGCGCTTCCATGAAGTGCCCAATGCGGCACTTGGCCATCACAGGAATGGACACGGCGTTCATGATCCCGCGAATCATCGTCGGATTCGCCATGCGGGCCACGCCACCCTCGGCGCGAATCTGCGCCGGGACGCGCTCAAGCGCCATCACGGCCACCGCTCCGGCGGCTTCGGCAATCTTGGCCTGCTCGACGGTGACCACATCCATAATGACGCCGCCCTTGAGCATTTCAGCGAGGCCGACCTTGAGGCGGGGGCTGGAATTTCCGTTGCCTTGCGACATGATTAGCACTCTTTCTAAAGCCTAAAAGCTAGAGCCTAAAAACTGTCCGGCTTGAGCCGGAAGCCTGAGAGGGGTTGGTGCTTATCCCACTCGCTATTCTACAGGGTGGAAGGGCCGTCCGGCACGCCCGTACGGGCAGCCTTTGGCCAACCGCGCTACCGTCCCCGGGGGCTAGCCTTTGCCGGCAACTTGCCCTCACTTGGCTTTCTGTTGCGCGATCCATTTGTCCGTGCGGGCATCCAGGAGGTCGAGGGGGAGGGTCCCGCCATCGAGCATCTCGTCGTGGAAACTCCGGATGTCAAACTTGGGGCCCAATTCTTTCTGGGCGCGTTCGCGGAGTTCGCGGAACTTGAGCTGGCCCAGCTTGTAACTGAGGGCTTGCGCGGGCCACGCGATGTAGCGGTCGGTCTCCGACTGCAGGGTGGGCTCGTCGACAGCGCCAGATTTGCGGAAGAACTCCACCACTTGATCGCGCGTCCATCCTTTCGCGTGGATTCCGGTATCGACGACCAGACGAACCGCGCGGAACAATTCGGAAGACAGCCGTCCGTAGTCGGAGACGGGATCTTGGTAGAAACCAACTTCTTTGCCCAGCTGCTCTGCGTACAGCGCCCAGCCTTCGGAATATGCGTTGAAGCCGAGACCATGCAGCCGGAACTTGGGCAGCCCGGTGAGCTGTTGCTGCACCGACAACTGCATGTGATGTCCAGGGACGCCTTCGTGATAGGCGATGGCCTCGTCGTCGATGAGCGAACGGTCAGCGAAGTTGGAAGTGGCTACGACGACGCGGCCGGGGCGCTTACCGTCCGGGGTGCCGGTAACGTAGTGGGTTGCAGCGGCGGCCTGGAAGTCGGGTATGGCTTCGACGGTGACGGGCGACTTCGGAAGCAGATGGAAAAGTTCCGGAAGTTTGGGTTCCATCTGCGTGATGTAATGGCGAAAATCGTCGAGGATCTGTTCCGCCGACACCGGAATGTATTTGCGATTGGTTTTGAGAGATGCACGAAAAGACGGAAGATCGGCGAACCCCTGCTTCTTGGCGATCACCATCATCTCCGCCTGAATGCGCTCGATCTCACGGAGACCGAGTTGATGGATCTCGTCTGGCGTCATCCGCGTTGTCGTCCGGGCGTAGATGTTGTTTTGGTAGCGTTTGTCGCCGTCCGGCAGAGACGTGACGGAAAGAATGGTACGGCCCGCAGGCGCGTATTCCGTACGGAGAAAGGCGGCAAAAGTCTTGTAGGCCGGGAGCACGTCGATGTTGATGGCGTCGGTGATCTGCTGGGTGAAGCGCCTCTGGTCTTCGCTAGAGATGCTGGCAGGGTATTTTTTGGTCGGGGTCAGAAAAGGGTCGGCGTCAATGATGCCCTGACACTGGACGGGAAGTTTCTCCAGCAGGAAGCGGACGGGCATGAGCTTGTCCTTCATGCCAGCGCGAAGGACTTCGGTGATCTGGCTGAGAACGCGAGGGATCTGGTGAAGCCGCGCGATGTAGTCCTCATATTGCTTTACGGAGGTGAAAGGGACAGACAGCGGCAGATCTGCCAGGCCGGTATGGATACCATTCTGCTGGTTGATTGGCATCTCGTACTCTTTTAAGTCGAAGTCGGCGATGCGTTGCCCGAGGACGCGAATCAGAAGGTCGTGGGAGAGCTGGTCCTGGTCGGAGAAGCCCGCACTCGGGATGGCCTCAAGCCGGCTCAGGAAAGCCTCGTCGGTCTTGTGACGCTGGACGATGGCGTCGATTGAGTACTCCGCAAGCTTGTCGTTGTAGCGGTAGTCGCCGAAGGCGGTAGCACGCTCAGGAAAGTTACGCAGATCGGACTCGTACTGCTCGTCGAAAAGCGCGTTCTGGGCGGCAACGCGATCGACAACTGGTTTCACATCTTGCGCAAAGACGGAACCGGCTATGGCGACTACGAAAAACAGACACGGCTGCAGGCGCATAGCCTGCAGCGTAACAAAGGCAAAGGTTGTTGCGCAAAGAACCAGACACTGCGCGGCCGCCTCGCCCATTCAGTTCACGATTTCCCTTTTACGTTGGTTCTGAAGAGCAACGTTGGCCTGGGAGCGCCCGTCTCGGATGCGATCCACGGTCCGCAGTTTGCCGCTTTTGCAACATATTTTGTCATCATATCGAAAGTGCGCAAACCGGGAAAACACTAAGCTGAATCCTCTGAGGTTAGGCAAGAGGGGGACGCGTGAACCATCTGCATCACGGGTTGTGCCGTTCCGAGGGTTGGCGAAAAATCATGCAGCGGCGCCTGACGGCCATTGCAGTGGATCCCGGCTCGCGGAGTCCCTGAGTTCTCGTTTGGGCGGCTCGAACATTGCGGTCGTAAGCGGCGACGCCGTTCTCGGGCGCTCAGTTTCCGGAAGTGTCTCGTTCACCATGCTCCATCCGGCTCCATCGACGGAATTACAGAACAAAGTCCTCCGCGAGGTCTGGCGCGTTCTCGAACCAGGAGGAGTTTTCGTCGGCAGCAGCAGCCTGCAAGGCCTGTTCATGCGACGGATCCACATCGGAGACACGCTTGGCGGTGAACCCGGATACTTTTGGCCCCGGGCTCGAGGCCGTAGGATTCGAGCTTGTGGAATCGGAAAGGAATTCTAGCGCATTGAGATTTTACGCGCGCAGGCAGGCGGCACATTTGTAGACTACAACCAACAATCGAGTTGATCTCAGGAGGAATACAGTCATGACGCAAGACGCTGTTGTTCGACGTTCGACGTGGTCCAGAGGCGCTTTCTCGTTGATCCGCAAAACGCGCTTCGAGCCCGCCCTGGTCGCGGCACTCATCTGCTTAGCCGTCCCCATGTTGATCTTGGCGGCCGACGACGCGGACTCCACCGCAATTGGAACGCGCACAGTAACGGGATTAGTGCGCGACATCGCCTGCCCACTCCAAAACAGGAAGTCCACCACAACCGCTTACAGCAAGGAGTGTATCGCGATGTGCGCGAAGTCAGGTTCTCCGATGGGCATTCTGACGGAGGACGGCTCGGTGTACGTTCCGGTCACCGAATCCATGCCTGACACGGGACAGGATGCGCTGAAGCCTTTCGTCGGCGAACACGTGCAGGCAACCGGCAAAGTGTTCGAGAGGAACGGCGGGCATGCCATTGCAATCAGCGAAATACATAAGCTTCCGAGCGCTGCAGCGAGCAAGTAGGGCACGTGGGGACAGTCGTGGGCGGCCGTCCCCGCCTAGATCACGCCCTGACCGTCGTAGTTGCTCCACCCAGTGATCAGGGGCAGGTCAGCGTAAGCCGCCCTAGCGAGCCGTTCGTCCATCCCGTGCCATCGCTTGGCAAGTGCGTAAAGTAGACGTAGAAGCTCTTCCCCAGTAGGTGCGGGTCATTGCCCAGCCCGACGGCCGTCGGATACGCCGCAATCGTGCCGAAGTCAACGAGCGCTGTGGGCAGGGTCCAGCTAAGACCGTCGATGGATTCGGCATAGGCAAACGCTGTGTCGTTTGAAATGATCATCACGTAGCGCTCGAGCGCGCTGTTGAAGTGGATATCGAGATAGCCCTGATATTGCGACTTTGGATTCAGATCGGTCGATGCTCCGCCCATCGCGGGTTGCAGATGCCAGTTGCCCTTATAGAATTTCTCGAAGCTGACCGTGTGTTGGCGCGGTGATCCAAACGCGGCATCGAGGACAGAGCTGGCCGGGGCGCGGGCAACGGAGACATTGGTCGTGGTCGTAGTGTGCGGGGTGCCGTTGGCGATCCAATCGGGAAAATACAAGTAGAAATACTTGCCGTCAGGCGAGAGCACCAGGGGTCCGTCACCGATTTCGAAGCCGTCGAGCCCCGTGGCGTAGGCCTGGTTTAGGCGAACGATCTCGCCGAGGTCGGTCCAGTGCAAGCCGTTATCCGAAGAGGCGGCCAGCCCGAGGGCCGCGTACAGAGAGTCGTAGGGGAGTTCCCCGTGATAGACCAGCAGCAGGTTCCCCGCCCCGGTCCTGCCTGCTGGAACTTGATAGACCGGGCCTCGGCCCATGTCGGTGTAGCCGGGATAGTTGGGGTTCACGGAGGGATCGGGATTCGGAGAGATGCTGACATCTTGAGGATCGCCCGAACCAAGCGGGTTGTTGAGCGTTCCTGCCGTGGTGACCACCGATCCCCATTTGCTGTTGCCGACCCAATGTCCCTGCCACGTCTGCCGGGAATGGAGCCCGCCATCGCTGGCAAAAAACTCGTAGCCCGTGGACGTCTTGATTAGGCTCATGGGCGTGTCGGGCCAGGCAAAGAAGTTATGGGTATCTGTGACCGGTGGCTGGGCCTTGTTGCCAGCAGCCAGGCGCTGGGCGGGTGAGGCAACGGTGATCGGCGAAGTCACCGCGGGCTGGCAGACTGGAGTGAGAGCCTGGGCGGCAACAACTCGGGATGAGAAAGAGAGGAGAACCAGGAGTAGGGCGATCGAAGCGATATGCGAACGGAAGAACATGGGGAATCCTCGAGTTTGGTTTGCGCAGCCCGGACGGGACCGCATCTCACTGCGGAAGCGCCATCAGCCCACATGGCCTAGAAACACGAGGATCTGCGGATTGTTGCAGGGAAATGGAATTCGAGTTGTCGTTCAGTGCGGTATCACGCCTTCGTCGGCGAGATGTACCCCACAGCCTCGGGGAAACACGGGACCGACGTTCATGCAGCCGGCGGGCCGACGGCGCGGTCTCTTCTCTTCGCCTGATCAGCACCTCTCCATTTTCGGAATGCGGGTTTCGGAATACGGGCCAACTCTTGAAAAGCAAATTCCAGGGCGGTGGACCCATTGCCGTCAGGCGGTGATCGGTCTCGCGGTATCAGGGGCCGTCACAGGACTCTCTCCCTGGTCGTAGATCAGACAGGAACAGTACCGGGCGCGTCGGCGAAACTGCCGCGGGCAATCCCCGGTCACCATGCAGTACGACGCGGCCGCCGAAAAGTTCCGGGAGGATAGCCGGTGAGGAGTTTGGGGTGGTATTATGCCTGCGCCCCACGAAATGAACCCGCTAGGCGAGGATTTCGCATGGCTCCCATCACGACCGCCGCATCTCCCCAAGTCGCTCCCCCGCGGATGGACACGGCAGGCTGGCTGCGCTCCGACCGCATCGTTTCCGTCGACCTGATGCGTGGCATCGTCATGGTCATCATGGCTCTCGATCACACCCGCGACTACTTCTCATTTCTTACGTTCCAGGCCGAAGATCTAACGCAAACGTACGGATGGCTTTTCTTCACGCGCTGGATCACGCACTTCTGCGCGCCCACGTTTTGCTTTCTGACAGGCACGGGAGCCTATCTCGCGCTCGGACGCGGCAAAAAGGTGGGGGAGATCTCCCACTTTCTATGGACGCGTGGGCTGTGGCTGGTATTTCTGGAACTGACGGTAATCAGTTTTATCTGGACGTTTGTCCCCGGCATGGTGGTGGGCGGGAGCGTGATTTGGTGCCTAGGCTGGTGCATGGTGCTGATGGCCCTGCTGGTGCGGATGCCGGTGAAGTGGCTGGGCGCACTAGGGGTTGCGGTGATCGCATTCCACAACCTGACAGACCACGTGGGGCCGGGGCAGTTTGGACGTTTCGCGTGGCTATGGAGCGTTCTGCACGTGCCCGGCATGATCCAGATTCCGGGAACCCATTCTTCGTTCCTCATCCTCTATCCCCTCATTCCCTGGGTGGGGGTAATGGCGGCAGGTTATGCGTTGGGCGCGATCGTGCGCCGGCCCGCAGCAGAGCGGCAGAAGCTGATGTTCAGAATTGGCGCGGCCGCAACCGCCGCGTTTCTCCTGCTGCGCGTCACCGGAGTGTACGGCAATTTGCCGGATGGGCTGCGGTTCGGATTTCCCGTCTCCCCAGGACCCTGGCGACATTTCCCGAGCCTGACGCTCACCATCATTTCCTTCTTCAACGTGGCCAAGTATCCCCCGTCGCTACAGTACCTGCTGATGACGTTGGGCCCCATGCTGTTGGTGCTGGCCTGGCTTGATCGTGCCACCGAGGGCGGCCGGCTGAATGCGCTGGGACGTTGGACGCTGGTCTTTGGCCGGGTGCCGATGTTCTACTACGTTCTTCATATTTTCCTGATCCACTTGATGGCTCTTGCGACGGCGGTGCTGTTCCATCAGTCTGCCTCATGGCTGCTGCACGGAGCTTTCTGGGCCGCGCCGAATCCGCCGGGCTACGGTCATGGACTGCCGTTCATTTACGCCATGTGGGCCCTTGCGATTGTGCTCCTGTATTTTCCCTGCGCGTGGTTCGCGGAAATTAAGGCGCGCCGCAAAGATCAGTGGCTCAGCTACCTCTAGAGGGCGACTTTGGGCTCGCAGCCACGTGTCACCGTGTCAACGGTGTGTTCGCAGCGGCACGGATCTCGGGCGGCTCATCTCCGCTAACTCTTTCTAAATCAATCGCGCCCCTCTTGGCTTTCGCCTTGCACTCTAGTTCGGCGCTGCTCAGCAGCGGGAGGTGGTTGCCATGAAAAGAATTGCGGCGGTAGCGAAGAATGCAGAGTCCCCAAGCTCGGTGGTTTGGGGAAAGATCAACAACAACCAGGTCAACAACAAAATCAACAACCAGAGGATCGGCGCGGTGGGGTTGGCCGCGCTGTTGCTGGCTTGTGTCATGAGCGTTGGTTGCTCGAGTGATAAACCGAGGGCCGCCAACACCAGCAGTCAGATTCCGTTGACGCCACCGCAGACGACGGCGTCGAATTTGCCGATTCCTGAAGTTGCGAAACCGGTGACCAAGAAAGTTCAGAAAAAACGGCCCGCAACCAGGATGTATACCGACAAGACGTACGGAGTTTCGTTTGAGTATCCACGGAAGTATGAGCTTGCGACCGGAGAAAAGGCGAACGACCTGCTGGCCTCGGGTCCGCTAACCATTCAGCCTAGCGGCGAGGTGCTCGCGGCCGTGGAATTGCCGGGGACGGTATTTCCCGACACCGACTTTGCCGGGGCGTTCTTTGGCGTGAGCGTGAACAAGGCACTTACGGCGGAGCAGTGTGGGGAGTTTGGGGAGAACAAGGCAACGGTTACGGAACCGGTTCCGGCTGTGACAGCCGTTGAGGCGAAGTCCCGCACCTCGCCGGCAGCCTCGTCCGAAACTCAACCCTCCGTGGAGGATCAGAGTAAGCGCATTTTGGGAGACTCGGAATTGCACGCAACCGAAATGGTGACCGGCGAAGGCTCGCGGCAGAGTGATGGCAAGTACTTCCGCACCTTCCAGCGTGGGGCCTGCTATGAGTTTGCCCTCAACGTGACGACCGTGGGTAACGACGACGCCACCATGAAGCATGTGGATCGCGACCGCGTCTTCGACCGGCTGGAGAAGATTCTGGCGACAGTGAAGATTGCGCCCGCGGTGGCCGAACCGGCTGCGGCGGTACAGACGACGGCGAGCATTCCGGCGGCTCCGGCGGCGGAGGCTCCGGCGCAGTAAGTCGGCTGGGGGTAGGTTGCGAGAGGGGCAATCGGGGCACGGGCGAGTACGCCCGTGCCTCCGTTTCTATTGGGCACGATCAAGCTGAAACGCCGCCGCCTGATAGTCGCCCTTCATGTCGGGCTGCAGGCCGTGATTCATCCACCATGCGCCGGAAGCGGTGGTTGGCGTTCCCGGGCGGGCCTTGCCCTCGATCCAGGTCAGTCCGTATTCGGCGGTCGGGTCGAGGCCCTCGAGTTCGAGCGCGGGAAAGCCCACACCCTCCTCGGTTGCGTTCGAGAAGGCGAAGACAACGGCTTGAGCTTTATCGCCGGAAACGGTCTCCGTTGCGCTACTTTTGCTGCCGTTGCGGGGACTGATCAGGCGGTAGAGATCCCCGCGAACAATTGTGCGCTGCACGGAGTGATAGGCGGCGATGAGACGCTTGGCGGTGGCGAAGTCGTCCGCCGACCAGTGATTGAGATTGGCACCGATGCCGAGCGAGCCTTGCATGGAACTGAGCATCCGGTAAGCAAGAGATGTGGAGCGCCCGTTGAGCCAGTGCGGCGAATCGGTAACCCACGCCATCATGACCTGCGGCGTGTAGGCGTAGCTGAAGCCGTCCTGCATGGAGATGCGGTCGAAGGGATCGGTATTGTCGGAGGGCCAGGCCTCATCCGTGTAACGCAGGATGCCGAGATCGACGCGTCCGCCGCCGCCGGAGCAGGATTCGATTTCGATCTTGGGGTGCTTCTTGCGCAGGTCGGCGAAAATGGAATAGAGATTCCGGATGAATTCGACGTAGAGGCGGCGCTGTTCATCGACCGGGACTTGATCCCATCCGGGCTCGGACCAGTTGCGGTTGTAATCCCACTTGAGAAAAGCGATATCGTTGTCGGTGAGGATCTTGTCGAGGAATCCTTCGACATAGTCGCGCACGTCCGCACGGGCCAGATTGAGGACAAGCTGGTTGCGCGATTCGGTACGGGGCCGGCCCGGAAAATTCAGGACCCAGTCAGGATGCTTCCGATAGAGGTCGGAATCTGGGTTGATCATTTCGGGCTCGACCCAGAGGCCGAAGTCCATGCCCAAAGCGTGAATCTTGTTGATGAGCGGCTTCAAGCCGTGCGGAAACTTCTCGGGATTCACGTACCAGTCGCCGAGTCCAGCGTGGTCAGTCTTACGCTGGCCAAACCAGCCATCGTCCATAACGAAGCGATCAACGCCGATGGATGCGGCCTTTTCCGCGAGAGCAATTTGGCCGGGTTCGTCGACCTTGAATTCCGTGGCTTCCCAGGAGTTGTAGATGACGGGGCGGGGCTTGGGGTCGGGCGCTTGCGGGAGAATCTGTTGAATTTCGAAACGATGGAGCAGGCGCGATGCCCCGCCCAGGCCGTTGGCGGAATAGCCAGCATAGAAGATTGGCGTTTCCAGGCGCTCGCCGGGCTTCAGCTTGTAGCCGAAGTCGAAGGGGTCGAAGCCGCCGGTGACGCGGACGTTTTCGAACGCCGTGCGATCCACGGTGATGCGCCAGGAACCGGACCATGCGAGAGCGCCGAACCAGACTTCGCCGTGGGTCTCGCTGGGAGTTACCGGCCCGGAGGGTTCTAGGCGCGAAATAGCAAACCACGGGTTGGCCTGGTGGCTGGTGGTTCCGCGGCGGCTTTCGAGAACGCGGGCACCTCCTTGGATCAGTTCTTGGTTCAGCGTCCACTCGCCAGCCCAGCGGCCGGTCAGGTAGGTAAGAGCGTAGCGAGCGGGAGGCAGGGTCCATTGCGCGGCGGCGGCTTGCTCGATCAGGACGGGCTGTTGCTCGCGGTTTTCAATGCTGGCCTGACGGGCGAGAATGCCGCTCACGGGATCCATGGTGTAACGCAAGGTCACGTAGATCTCGCGCGAGATGTCTTTCAGATGCACATCCAAGCTGCCGTGATCGACCTGGCGCTCCGCCCCGATGAAGCGCAGTACCAGATCCCGGTTGCCGTCGACAAAGCTGACTTTGAGGGCGGGCTCGGTGTAGAGTCCCCCGCCCCAGCCCGCATACTCCTGCGGTGTCGTGGTGTTAGGTGGGTCGAAAGAAGCTAGCTCTGGGAATGAGTGCGCGGCAGGGATGCTATCGCGCTGGCCGAGACGTCCGCCCCAATAGAGCGGTTCGAGGTCGCCGCGTTCGTTGACGCCGAAGGCGTAGGTAGTGTCGCCGCCATCGAGGCGGAAGACTTGTTGCCTCGGTTCGGTTTGGGCTACGCCCGAAACAGCCGGCACCAGAAGCGAACAGCACACCACGAGAAACTTGGCGAGAGACGGTTTCATTCGCCCGTATCCTAGCATTCTCTCGCAGCGCCTGTCTCTCAGAACTTGCGGCTGTGCTCTTTGGCCCAGCGCTCTACAACAACTTTTTTCTCAGTATAGAACTCCACTGCGTCGCGGCCCTGGCCGTGCATGATGCCGAAGAAGCTGTCTTTCCAGCCGCTGAAAGGGAAATAGGCCATGGGAGCGGCTACGCCGATGTTGATTCCGATGTTTCCTGCAGGAGCCTCGTAACGAAAGCGGCGGGCGGCGGAACCGCTGGAGGTAAAGAGCGAGGCTTGGTTGCCGAAGGGGCTTTGTGCCAGAAGATCCATGGCTTCATCGAGATCCTTGGCGTGAACCATGCTCAGAACAGGCCCAAAGATTTCGGTATGGGTGAGTTCACTTGTGGCGGGGACGCCGTCGAGAATGGTTGGGCTGACGAAGTTGCCGGATTCATACCTGGAAACCTTGGCATTGCGGCCGTCAAGCAAAACCTTGGCCCCTTGTTTTTCGCCCAGCCCGATCAGAGATTCGACGCGTTCCTTGCTTTGCTGGGTGATCACGGGACCCATCTGCACTCCGTCTTCGAGACCGTTGCCAACCTTGATGCTGGAGGCGGCATGCGCGATCGAGTCGCGGAAGGTCTTTTGCGCTTCGCCCACGGTGACAGCGACAGAGACTGCCAGGCAGCGTTGCCCGGCGCATCCGAAGGCGCTGTCCGAGATGATTTGCGTTGCCATATCCATGTCGGCGTCGGGAAGGACGATGACGGAGTTCTTAGCGCCTCCCTGACATTGAGCCCGCTTCCCTTTCTCACCAGCACGTGCATAGATGTAGCGCGCAACCGGCGTGGAACCGACGAAACTGATGGCTTTCACGTCAGGATGGTCGATGAGCATGTCGACCACCGACTTCCCTCCATTCACGATGTTCGCGACACCGGGCGGCAGACCGCATTTTTCCAGCAGTTCAAACGCGAGCTTCATGGTCAGCGGCACGCGTTCGGACGGTTTGACGATGAGTGTGTTTCCGCAGGCGATGGCGTAGGGCAGAAACCAGAACGGAATCATGCCCGGAAAATTGAAGGCCGTGATCGCAGCGACAACGCCGAGCGGCTGGCGAATCATGAATTCGTCAATACCGCGAGCGACGTCTTCCAGGTTATAGCCCTGCATCATCATGGGGATGCCGCACGCGACCTCGACATTCTCGATAGCCCGGCGCAATTCCGCCTTGGCTTCCGTGAACGTCTTTCCGTTTTCCCGCGTAATGGTGCGGGCCAAATCGTCAATGTGTTCTTCGAGGAGCATCTTGAGCTTGAAGAGCGGCTGGATACGGTCCTCGGCCGGAGTGCGGCGCCAAGCGGGAAATGCTGCGTGCGCCGCCTGGATGGCGGCGAGGACTTCTGCCTCGTCGGACATGGGGACGCTGGCGATGACCTCACCGCTGGCGGGATTGATGACATCGCGCCACTCGTTCGAGCGGGATTCGACCCAGCGGCCGTTGACGAAGTTGGGAACTTTGGTGGCGGTAGCGGTCAGTGTGGTCATAAACTTTTCTCCTCCCACATCATACTGCGTGGGCGACTACGCCATCTGCACGGCGGGTTCCTTGTTTTCGACGACAGTGGCGATGGCCGCCTCCATGACGTTCATCGCTTCATTCATCTGGTCGTCGGTAATGACAATCGGCATCAGCAGACGGATGATGTTGCTATAGGAGCCAGCGGTGATGGTGATCAGGCCGTTCTCATAGCAGCGCTGCGAGATCTTCTTGGTCTCTTCGGGCGCGGGCTCGCGGGTGTGCTTCGAACGCACCAGTTCGAGGGCCTGCATGGCGCCCATGCCGCGGACCTCGCCGATGATATCCCATTTTGACTGCCAGCCTTTGGCACGTTTCTGGAACATTTCGCCGAGGTGGTTGGCACGGTCGCAGAGGTTCTCCTTCTCGATCAAGTCGAGCACGGCCAGGGCCGCTTCGCAGGCAACCGGACTTCCCGCGAAAGTACCGCCGAGGCCGCCAATCCCGGGGGCGTCCATCACAGCGCTGCGGCCCGTCACTGCGGCCAAGGGCAGACCCCCGGTGAGGGATTTCGCCATCGTCACCAGATCGGGCTCCAGACCAAGGCGCGTACTGGCAAACATGGCGCCGGCACGCGCGAAACCGGTTTGGATCTCGTCGGCAATCACGAGAATGCCATGCTTGCGGCAGATTTCCGTAAGCGCCGGATAGAACCCCGCGGGTGGAACTACGAAGCCGCCTTCACCCAGAATCGGCTCGACAATCACGGCGGCAACGGACTCGGCGGCCACCACGCGCTTGAACGTATCTTCCAGGTGGCGGGCACAGAAAACATCGCAGGAAGGGTACGTTTTGGAATAAGAACAGCGGTAGCAATATGCATACGGCACGCGGTAGATGTCGCCCGGAAATGGTTCGAAGCCGGCCTTGTACGGATGAGTTTTGCTGGTCAGCGCCAGGGCCATGTAGGTACGGCCATGGAAGGCATCTTCAAACGCAATGACCGCCGGACGCTTGGTGTAGGCGCGTGCGATCTTGATGGCATTCTCCACGGCTTCTGCCCCGGTGCTGACCAGCATCGTTTTCTTGGGGCCGGGACCGGGAGCCATGGCGTTGAGGCGCTCGGATAGGCGCACGTAGCTCTCGTAGGGCAGCACGTTGAAGCTGGTGTGAAGGAAGCGGTCGAGTTGTTTGCGAATCGCCTCGACTACGGAAGCCGGGCGATGGCCGGTGTTCAGGCAGCCAATGCCGCCGGCGAAGTCGATCATTCGGTTGCCATCGACATCTTCAATGACAGCGCCCTCGGCGCGCTCGATGAAGACGGGGGTTACGTGCAAAGCGCCCTGCGCAACCGCCGCGTTGCGGCGCTGCATCAGCTCCTTCGAGCGTGGACCGGGGATCGGGGTGCGGAGTTGTATGCTGGCCATTTCAGTACCATCCGATGGGAGATTCGTTGAGGTTGATGTGGACCTGTTTCGTTTCCAGATATTCGTCGATGCCGTGCGGGCCGAGCTCACGCCCAAAGCCGGATTGCTTGTAGCCTCCCCATGGGGCTTCGACGTAAGTCGGTTGCATGTGATTGACCCAGACAACTCCTGCACGAAGCGCTTTCACCGTGCGCAGGGCCTTGAAAATGTCCCGGGTCCACACCGCTGCGGCCAGACCATAGGGAGAGTCATTGGCGATTTTGAGCGCATCCCGTTCGTCGTCAAACGGAATCACCGTCGCTACCGGGCCGAAGATCTCTTCGCGGGCGATGCGGGCGCTGTTGTCGACGTCGTAGAAAATGGTGGGTTCGACGTAGTAGCCCTTGGCAAATTTCTCCACGCGGCCACCGCCGCTCGCCACCTTGGCTTCCTTCTTGCCCAGTTCCTGATAGGAGCGAACTATGTCGTACTGTCCTTTGCTGACGAGCGCACCCATCTTCGTGTCGCGCTCGAGCGGCGCACCTACTTTGATGGTTTTCGCTTTTGCGGCCATGGCTTCGACGAACTTCTTGTAGATCGACTTCTGTACCAGCACTCGGCTGCCGGCCGAGCAGACCTCGCCTTGGTTGATGAAGACACCGAACAACGCGCCGTCAATGGCGTTTTCGAAATCCGCGTCGGCAAAGAAGATGTTGGGGGACTTACCGCCGAGTTCCAGCGTCACGCGCTTGACCGTATCGGCTGCGCCTTTGACGATGAGTTTGCCCACGGAGGCTGAGCCGGTAAAGGCGATCTTATTCACGTCGGGATGCGCCACGAGGGGGGCGCCACAGGTTTCGCCGAAGCCGGTGATGATATTGACTACGCCCTTGGGGAGGCCGACTTCGTCGAACCATTGGGCTACTTCCAGCATGGTGAGGGGAGTTTGCTCTGCCGGTTTTAGGACGCAGGTGCAGCCCGCTGCCAGTGCGGGGGCCAGCTTCCAGGCAGCCATCACCAACGGGTAGTTCCAGGGGATAATCTGCCCGGCGACGCCAACCGGTTCTTTCAGCGTCAGGCTGAGAGCGTTGTCAGGGACGGGGTTCACGTGGCCGGTAATCTTCGTGGCCAGGCCGCCATAGTATTCCAAGCAGGTGGCGGCGTCGGCGATGTCGTACTCGGCTTCGACGATGGGCTTGCCGCTGTTCCGGCACTCAAGATCGGCCAGCATGCCGGCGTTCTGACGAATCTTTTCAGCAAGACGGAAGAGGACGCGACCGCGCTCCTGATGGGTGGACTGTCCCCAGGGACCGTCGTCAAAAGCCGCGCGGGCTGCGGCAACGGCGCGGTTCACGTCGTCTGCGGAGGCATCGGGAACTTGCGCGATGACTTCTTCGGTCGATGGGTCGTAAACGGGAAACGTCTTGCTGGATTTGCTGGCGACCCACTCGCCGTTGATCAACATTTGGTACGTACGAACTTCAGTCTTAATTCCGCCTGGCATGGCAGGATCTCCTATCTACCTTGAACCTCAGGGCAATCTTAGAAATTCTCAAGGCGCCTGGACGGACGACTCGGCCGTCCCGGCAGCAACCGCTTGAGGTGTTTTAAGCCGGGCATACACGTAAAAGAAAAATACAGCCAACGCGATAAAACCCAGCGTGATTCCGAACATACTCACTTCGTACTTCCACAAGGACGTGATCTGCTTTGCAGGGAAGAACGCGACGATGATGGCAAGCATTGTTGTGACCAGCCCCGCAACACCGGCGAACATGAGTGTCCCCCTGCTGTAGTGTCCCCCTTGCAGGGAGCCGCGCACAGCAAACTTGATCAGTGCAGCGAAGACATACACGAACGGAATCAGCTGCAAGACTACAGCGGCAGACAGCATTTTCTGGAACGCTTCCTGCACACCTCCGGAGAGCGTAAAGTTTAGAACGATCAAGATCAGAGAAACAATGGCCTGAACGATGAGAGCCACGTGAGGGGTCCCATACTTAGGATGCACTTTCCCCATCGCGGAGGGCATGTAGGAGTCGAGGCCGGCGACAAACGGAATGCGGGCCGATCCCCCCATCCATGCGGATCCAATGCCCGCAATCGAAAGGCTGAGCATCACGGCAAATGGTGCGACGATCCATACCATCCCGACTTTGCCGGCCATTTGGCTCACGCCCTGGACGATCCCTTGCAGTACGCTGATATCGTTTTTCCCAATGGCAACAAGCAACGTAAGAGTTGCTCCGATGTACAAGACGCCGGAAATGACTCCGCCCCAAACCACGGCGCCGGGAAGCGTCTTTTGCGGCTCGCGAATCTCATCACCCATCACGGACGCGAGTTCCAGCCCCACCAAACCGAAACAGATCACGCCGAACGAATTCAGGACGAATTTAGGATCGGGAGGAATCTTGAAATCCGTCACCGAGACGGTGGTGCCAAACCGCGACCAGATCGTCGCGCCCAGTCCAATGAGAACGGCCGCGGCTACGAACGTTCCGATGCCTCCCAAGTTGTTCAACCACTTGCCCACAGCCAGGCCGACGATGTTGAGCACCGTGAGGAGCGCCAGCAGCGCAACTGATGCCACCATCGCAAATGTCTTGTTTTCGGCCAGCCCAGCGTGACCCGGACCGAGAACAAATACCGACACGCCGACGAAGTAGAGCATCACCGTCGGCACGTAGAGCATGTTGTTGGTCCAGTAGCACCAGCCGGAAAGAAAGCCATGGAAGTCGCCGAAAACTTCTTTGGCCCAGAGGTAGACTCCGCCTTCGCCGGGAAATCTGTGGGCGAGTTCGATGACAGCGATGCCCTGCGGCCAGAAGAACAGTACGAGCGAAACAATCCAGAGCCAGAGGGTGACGCCGCCGTTCGCCGCGATGGAAGGAACAACGTTTAAGTTGAACACCGCCACGACGAACAGCAGCACCAAATCCCAACCGCCGAGGACACGCTTCAGGCCCGCCTCTTGGTCGTTAGCCGACAATCGACACTCCCGGGACTCCTTCTAGTTAGTGGGCTGCCGCGAGCACGGGATTTTTCAAGCGCTCGTGCTGCGCGGCCGCGAGCGAATCGGCGATGTCGCCGAAGGCTGCCAGGTGAGCGTCGATGTCCGCCTCGGTGTGCTGCACCGAGATCGTCCATTGCTCATCCCACCAGTAGGGTTGCGGCATCACACCGCGGTTGACCATGCCGAACCAATAGTGACGCCAGAGGTCAACGTCAATCGGCTCCCAGTCGCGGTAGTTGACGATTTCCTTGGGATAGAACATGAGCGCGCCGTTGGCTCCGGCTTCCACGATGTAGGCCTGGAGGCCGGACTTGGCGACGATTGCACGGTATCCAGCCGACAGCTTGTCGGCGAGTTTGCCCACATGAGTGTAGTTATCGCGCGTCAGGACCTCGCGGAAAGTAGCCAAGCCCGCCGCCATGGAAACCGGGTTCGTGTTGTAGGTGCCGCCGTGGAAGACTTTATGCTGCGAGATCAGATCCATGACGGAAGTTTTCGCGCCAAAGGCCGCCAGCGGAAAACCGCCGCCGATGGATTTGGCAAGGCAGATCATGTCCGGCTGCACGCCAAAATATTCCGACGCCCCACCCCAGCAGAGCTTGGCACCGGTTTTGACCTCGTCATAAATCAGCAGCGAGCCATTCCTGTCGCAGATCTCGCGCAAGCCTTGCAGGAAGCCGGATTGCGGCATGCAGAGGCCGACGTTCATCAGAATCGGCTCCAGGATGATCGCGGCAATCTGGCCGGGATTCTCCTTGAAGCGGCGTTCGACTGTGGGCAAGCTGTTGAAAGTGGCGATTACGACGTTCGCGAGAGACGCCTTGGGAACGCCGAGTCCGCCGGTAACTGACGTGGGCGAGTCGATATCGCCATAGTCCGGGGCATGCGGTTTCACGCTGACCAACGCTGCATCGTGGAGGCCGTGATAAGCGCCTTCGAACTTCACGATTTTGTCGCGTCCGGTAGCAGCGCGCGCCATCCGGATGGCGTGCATGGTGGCTTCCGTGCCGCTATTGCCAAAGCGGCACATCTCAATCGGGAAACGCGTGCAGACTTCCTCGGCGAGTTCCCACTCCATATCGTGCGGCATGCCGTACATGGTGCCGGTGCTGAGGCGTTTCTCGACGGCCTTCATCACCGCCGGATGGCAGTGTCCGGCCATGAGCGCGCCGAAAGTTAGGTTGTGATCGACGTATTCGTTGCCGTCGAGGTCGCGGAATTTGCTGCCGCTGGCGTCTTTGACAAAGATGGGATAGGGGTCGTAGGCGCGGTAGTTGCTGGCCACGCCAAGGGGTAGTCGTTTGAGGTTTCTCTTGTGCGCTTCCGCGGATTTGGGCGTGCGGCGCTCATAGGTTGAGAGTTCTTTCTGCAGGTCGGGGTACATCGAATTGCTCCAGAAATCGCAGGCCAGAACGGCCATTAGAGTGGTGCTGAAGTACTGTTTTCAGTATAGCTGGTACGTCCCATCCCGGCCGCCTTTTGGGGCAGCCGGGACCGGGGCTGCAATGTTCTAGAAGAACAGCTTTAGAGCAAGTTGAACAAGTCGAGGATCGGCCGCGCGCTTGACTCGGCCAAAGTCCGAACCGTCCGTGATGTTGCCGTCGGGATTGAAAAACTTCGTATGGTTGGCTACGTTGAAAAAGTCAACCCGGAATTCCGTACGGAACCGTTCGTTGATACCTGTGTTCTTCTGCAACGAAACATCCCAGTTGTCCAAGCCAGGTCCGCAACACACGGATCGGGGAGAGTTTCCAAAAGTACCAAGCGCCGAAGGGGCGAAGGAGCTGGGATCAAAACCTAGGTTATCCAGGTTCTTGCGCGGGTCGAGACGCCTGTAAGGCGCGACCAAATCCGGAACGCCCGCCGAAGAGAAGTCGATACTGCTGGTAAGCTCCTGATCGTCGTAGGACTGAATGTGGATGGGGAATCCGGCCTGGAGTTGCGTGATTCCAGAGACTGCCCATCCGTTGAGCGCTTTGCCTGCAAACCCATTGTATTTTGGAATGGGCGGCTCCCAGTAGTAGCTCACGACGAAGCGGTGGCGCGCATCGTAGAGCGATAGACCACGTGTACGGAGGGGGTCAAACGGGTTCAGGATATCTTCAAAACTGGATGCTTGGTCGATCGACTTGCTCCAAGTGTAAGCCAGCTGTGCTTGCAGTCCGTGGGAAAAGCGCTTCTCCAGGCTAGCCTGCAGAGAGTTGTAATTCGAGTTGGCGATTGTGTCCTGAGCAAAAATATTGCTGAACACTGGCACACCGTCGGCGGGACAATTCGTGCCGTCGGTCTGGCAATTGGGCGAGGAATAGGGACGCAGGCCAACAAAGTTGAGGGTTTGGCCTGTTCCCGGCACGGTGGTGCCGTTCGGGAGATGGAAGGTGAAGCCGTTGGGAACGGTGACGGAATACGGATTGTCCTCGGCGAACTGGCCGCATGCACCATCGCCTTGAATCGCGATGATATCGAGGCAGGTTTGCGGATTGGCCGCATTGAGGTCACGGGTCGCCAGCAGGCGGTGACCTTGGGATCCGACATAGCTGAGTTGGAGCTCGAGGTCGCGCGACACCTCATGCTGCAACGTCAGGTTGTACTGTGCCGAATACTGGGTGCGCATGTGCGGTTGAAATTCGCCGAAAAGCAGGATGGGACGATAGACAGACCAATCCACCGCCGATCCGCGCTTGGGATCGAGAATGCCGTTGGCTCCATTGGGATTGACGCCACCGCCTTGCGTTACGAACGGCGTGTTAAACAGCGTATTCGCGAGGAAGATGCTTACGCCGAAGGGCGGTTCGGCGCTGAACTGCTCCAGTACCAATTGCTCGATCGGGTTATAGAACAGTCCCCAGCCGGCGCGAATGCTGGTTTTCCCGTCACCCCTCGGGTCCCACGCAATACCGAGGCGCGGCGCGAACGCTTTATAGTAGGTCTGCGTCAGTCCCGCAGGGACGCCGCTGTCCCCGGGAACCACCAAGCCCGCCGGAAATACGGACGTGCAGTCGCTGGTCCCGAGCAAAGCCTGGCTTTCCGCTGACAGATCGCAGGGGAAAATACTTGTGTTTTGACCTGGCCGGAAGGTCTGCACCCGCTTGCCAATGTCTTTGAGCGGCGTGTTGAGCTCCCAGCGCAATCCATAGTTCAGCGTCAGATTGTGCCGGATCTTCCAGCTGTCTTGGGCGAACAGGTAGACAGCAGTGCCGCGGACATGCTCTTGTTGGGCCGCACCTTGCTGGTAGGTATCCGGCAGACCAAGAAGGTAGTTGGGGTAGAGGTTGTTCGCATAGCCGACGTCATTATTACCGCCGCCGAAGAAATTGTAGTAACCGCTGGGCTCAAAGTAGAGCGTCTGATCGAAGCGCATGCGGCGCACGTCCCCGCCGAACTTCATGGTGTGCGTTCCCTTGACGACCGTCAGACTGTCGGTCCCCTGAAACGAGTTTCCCACCTGAGGTAGTTCGCCTTCAAAGTTGTTTCCGATGGTGAAGCCACCTGCGATGGTGATATCAGGAACACCCTCGCTGCCCGCGCCCAACCCGGGTGTGATTCCAAATTTTGGACCAGCGTTTGGGAGAGCGTTGACGGCGGAGGAATCCGACAACCCCGTGAAGCAAAACGCGGCTGCCGCAGGCCCACATGAGTCGACCACCAGATTCGTCTTCTCAGGGTGGTTATAGGTTCTTTGCCCTTCCCGCATATATGTGAAACGAGCCTCGTTCACAATCGAGTTGGTGATGCTCCACGTGTGGCTGAGGTTGATCTGCTGGTACCGGTTCGCTCGGCTGGCGCCGAACCCAGGGACATTGGCGCCGGCAGCCTGGAAGTTGTTAAAAGGCTCGAATCCGGCCTGATCGGTGAAATAATAGTAGGCGCTGAAATTTTGCTTATCGTTGATGCGATGATCGAACCGCATGGTGGCTTGATCTTGCCGGTCGCGGTTGGTCAGCACCGCTTGGTAGAACCCATTGCCCGTGTTGGCTCCGGGTACAAAACGCAACAGATCGGTTGCAACCGGGTCTTGGCATGCGGTGGGAATCATGTTACCAGGAAAAATGGATGCGTAGTCTACGCCCGCGGCCGGAGAAGACCCACCGGCCGTTGAAATGGCGGCGCTGCAACCGGGGCGCCCGTTCAACACTTGTGCCGCGAAGTCGTCGTTAATAACCCCACCGAAAGGATCCGCCGCCGAACCGTCTGAATTCAGCGAGAAGTCTCCCGCCCGTTCAAGGGAAGTGGGCACTGCCACCTGATCGCCGGAACGGCCACGTCGCACGCGGCGACCTTCGTACGAGCCGAAGAAAAACGTCTTGTCTTTACGAATCGGTCCGCCGAGTGTTCCTCCAAACTGATTTTGGTTGAACTTGCCCTTGCTGGTATCGAAGTACCCCTTGGAGTTCAGTACCTTGTTGCGAAAAAATTCATAAACGTTCCCATGAAACTGGTTGGTGCCGGATTTTGTAACAACGTTGACGACCGAGCCGGAATTGCGGCCGTATTCCGCATCAAAGGCATTCGTCAAAATGCGGAACTCTTCCACCGCGTCGGGGCTCGGCTGAACCGTGGGTAGATTCGCAAAGAGATCGTTGGCGTCTCCGCCGTTCACACTGAAGTTGTTGGCGCGACCGCGGCCTCCGTTGACCGAAACGCTCCCCGCGTTGTCGCTTCCGACGTAAAGATCAGCGCCCAGTTGCGATTGAACTCCCGGCTGCAACGACAAGAATTGATAGGTATCGCGCTCGTTCAAGGGCAACTGCGCAATGGATCGATCGTTAATGACCGCGCCCAATTGCGTGCTGGTTGTATCCACCAACGGGGCTGACGACGTAACTTCCACGACCTCCCTGCGTTCCCCTACCTGCATCGTCATATTGACGGTGACGACCTGGTTGAGTTGCAGCAGCACGCCGCGGCGGATGTTGTTCTTGAAGCCGGCCAGGTCAAACTCGAAACGATAGGTACCCACAGGGGCTTCGAGAAAAGAGAAATCGCCACTCTCGTTCGTCGTCGTGGTGCGGCTCACGCCGCTCGCTTCGTTGACGAGCGTGACCTGTACGCCGGCCAGCACTGCCCCGCTGGGGTCAGAAACCTGTCCGATGAAGCGGCCGCCCGTGCTTTGGGCTATAAGAGTGGAGGCGGAAAGGACGAGGAGCGAGACGAGACACGCGCAGGTGCGGCGCAGACGGGGGGTGCGCATCAAAAGCCTCCGGGTATAGCAGCGTTTTCTAATTTCCACAATCGGGCGCAACAAACCATTGCGAGAAATTCAAACCTTGCTATAATCCCGCAAGGTTAGAGAACGGGTGAGGGGCTGTCAAGCGAAAAGTGTCCCGCCGCGTCCCCATCTCAGGTTGATCATCGTGCCCTCTCCCCGTCCCAATGCGAAAGCCGCGAAAAGCAAATCCGTAAATACATATTCTGCTGCGGACTATCTGAAAATTGGCGACGTGGCGCGTCTCGTTGGCGTATCGCCCTCGGCGATTCGCGCCTGGGAGAGCCTTGGTTTAGCGCATCCGCAACGCACCGACAGCAAGTACCGGCTCTACACGCGAGCCGATGTGAAATTGCTGAAACGGGCGCGGTATTTGCGCAAGGTTCGCGGGCTCAATGGTCCGGCGATTGTGCAGATGCTGAAGGGTCAGGGGGGAGCGCGCGCGCCCAAAGATGGAACATCCAGCGCGATTGGCGCGCGCTTGAGGCAACTCCGGGAACAACGACGATTGTCGCTCGAGCGAGTAGCGAAGGCGGTTGGCATTTCCGTGGGCTTTCTGAGCGCGATTGAGCGATCGCACATGAGCGCGTCAATCGCCACCTTGCGAAAGTTGGCGCAATTCTACAAATCCAACATTTTGGAGTTTTTCAATCCGGGCGAATCGCATTCGCCGCTGGTGCGGCCGAAAGCACGCAAGGTGCTCGAAGTGTCGCGAGGAGTCTGGATGGAATTGCTCGCCGTGGGAAATCCCGTGATGGAGGCACACATGTTCCGTTTGGCTCCCGGCGCGGGAACCGAAGAGAGCTACACGCACGCGGGCGAGGAATTCCTGTATGTTTTGCGCGGTGAGTTTGCGATTTCCCTGGAAGAGGAAGAATACCGGTTGAAGACGGGGGATAGTTTCTATTTTGAAAGCACGACGCCCCACCGGTGGTCGAACCCGGGGAAAAGCGAAGCGCAAGTGTTGTGGATTAATACGCCACCAACGTTCTAGTTTTCTGGAGAGCTGGGCCATGAGACAACGAATTGCGATGCTACCTGTCGCCCAGTTGGTTGCGGTCCTGTGCGGGCTCGCTCCCGCGGGATTGACGGCACCGACCGCGAAGGCGACTGTGATCGTGACGAATGCCCGCGTCTACACGGTAAACGCGAAGCGGCCTTGGGCAGACGCAGTCGCGATCGGCGGCGATAGAATCCTGGCCGTGGGTTCAAGGGAGGCAATCGATGCATTCCGTAATGAGAACACACGAGTCATCGATGCTCACGGCCGGTTGGTTTTACCGGGATTCACCGATTCGCACTTCCATCTGATTGAGGGTTCTCGCGCGCTGACGCAGGTGGACTTGAACGGCACTGCGTCCATTACCGAGGTGCAACAGCGGGTTAAGAAATTTGCTGCCGCCCACCCGGACGCGAGCTGGATTACGGGTCGTGGGTGGAGTTACGACATTTTTGGCGAGGCGGCGCTACCGGATAAGAAATATCTGGACGAGGTTGTGACCGACCGTCCCGTGTACCTGGTGGGGTACGACGGCCATACGTCGTGGGTCAATAGCAAGGCGATGGCGGTTGCCGGCATTACTCGCGATACACCGGACCCGCCCAACGGCTGGATTGTGCGGGACGCTAAGGGCGAACCTAGCGGGGCACTGAAAGAAGATGCCGACGACCTTGTCGGCAGCCGCGTCCACGCCACCCGCGAGGAACAACTGGCGGCGCTGCGCCTGGGGCTGCGCCAGGCGAATCAAGCGGGGCTGGTGCGCGTGATTTGCCTGGGCAACTCGATTCCTCTGGTGGATGACGGCAGCAACCTCGAGCTTTACGATGAATTGCTCAGGAAAGGCGAACTTACGCTGCGGCTCTACGTCTCGTCCTATGAAGGACCGCCGACATTGACCAAGGACGAGATTGCTGCCGTTGTGCAAGCGAAACAGACATATCATGGGGACTGGCTGGCAGCTGGTGCGGCGAAGTTTTACCTGGATGGGGTGATTGAGTCGCATACGGCGGCGATGTTGACTCCCTATTCGGACGATCCGAAACAGCTCGGCAGTTTGCGGTGGGACGAAGGCGAGTACAAGCGGGCGGTTGCCGAACTCGACAGGCGTGGCATTCAGGTCTTTACGCATGCCATCGGCGACCGAGCCGTGCGGCTGGCGCTCGATGCTTATGAGGCGGCCGCGAGGACGAACGACACGCACGACATGCGGCACCGCATCGAGCACATCGAGACCATTACCGCGCAGGATATTCCGCGCTTCGGAAAGCTCGGCGTGATCGCCAGCTATCAGCCGCTGCACGCCGAGCCCAACGATGACACGTTGAAGGTCTGGGCGCGCAACGCTGGGCCGGATCGGGCGAGCCGCGGTTGGACTTGGCAGAGTGTGGCCAGAACGGGCGGGCGATTGGCGTTCGGCAGCGACTGGCCCGTGGTGACGCTGAGTCCTTGGTATGGCGTGCAGAACGCCGTGACACGGCAGACGTTGGATGGAAAGCCCGAGGGCGGGTGGCTCCCGCAGGAGCGCGTCTCTCTGGAGCAAGCGATTGAAGGGTATACGCTGGGGGCAGCGTTTTCGGGACATCGGGAAACCACCGAGGGATCGCTCGAGGAGGGGAAACTGGCGGATCTGATTGTTCTGGATCAGGATCTGTTTAAGGTTGCGCCGAGCGCGATCCACAAGACGAAGGTTTTGCTGACCATGGTTGGGGGTAAGGTTGTGTATCAATCGCCCGAGATGGCTGTTGGGAGCGCGCAATGAAGCAATGGTTGAGGGTGTGGCCGTTGATGGTTGTTGTGGTCTTTGGTTCTTGCTCTAAGAAAACGCCTTCCTTGAATTTACTGGTGTGGGAGGGGTACGCCGATCCTTCTTATGTAAAAGCCTTTGAAGAACAATGCAGCTGCAAAGTCTCCGCGTCGTACATGGGGTCGAGCGACGAACTGGTGGCGAAGCTGCGGGGCGGGAGCGCTTCGAATTACGATGTGATTTCTCCTTCGAGCGATGTCGCTACGATGATCGCGACGACAGGGCTGGCCGCGCCGCTGGACTTGGCAACGCTTCCTTCCTACGCACAACTCGCGCCGAAGCTGACCTCGCTGCCCCTGGTGCGAGCCAACGGACAGGTATATGGTGTGCCCTTCATGTGGGGACCGGATCCTCTGATTTATGACACCACGGTGTTTACAGCCCCGCCCGCCAGCTGGAACGTGCTTTGGGACGCGAAATATAAGGGCAAGATTTCGGTTTGGGACGACCTTTCGACGGTCTACATGGCGGCGCAGGTGCTCGGCTACGACAAGCCCAGCCCCGACCAACTCTACAACTTGAGCGATGAGCAACTGGAAGCGGTAAAGAAAAAGTTGTTGGAGCTCAAGCCCAACGTGCGCAAGATGTGGTCGACCGGCGGCGAGCTGACGAATTTGTTCCAGAACCATGAAGTCGTAGCGGCAATGGGGTGGCCGCTGATGACCAATCAACTGCGAAAGTCCGGCTATCCTGCCGGGGAAACCATTCCGCAAGAGAATACGACGGGATGGATTGACCACCTGATGATTACTGCAGCGAGCGAGAACAAGGTATTAGCCCAGAAATTTCTTGAGTTCATGATTCAAGCGCAGACGCAGAAGAAAGTGGCGGACGTGACGGGCTATACCCCGGCGAATCCACGGGCAGCGCAGTTGATGACCGAAGACCAAAGGAAGAGCCTGCATCTTGACGACGTGGACAACTATCAGAAGCGGCTTTACTTCTGGCAAAACGTGCGGCGCCGGGAGAAGTACAACGAGATTTGGAATGAAGTAAAGGCGGCGCAGTAGTCGAGCCGCTGGCTCAAGCAAATTTCGATGACTTCCCTGCTCTCCATCCGCAACGTAGCCAAGATTTTCGGCAAGACGCACGTTCTGCGCGATATTTCCCTGGAAGTAGCTGCGGGAGAGTTCCTGACCATTCTGGGGGAATCGGGTTCGGGCAAGACCACTCTGCTGCGCGTGATTGCCGGGTTTGAACCAGCGACTTCTGGTGAGCTGTGGATGGGAGGGGGACGGTTGGATGCGCTGCCACCCTACAAGCGGCCAGTGAATACCGTCTTCCAGCATTACGCGCTGTTTCCTCACCTGACGATTGGCAACAACGTAGCCTATGGCTTGCAAATTGCCGGCGTTTCCAAAGAGGAAACCGCAACCCGAGTCAACGAGGCGCTGGCGATGGTGAAGATGGGTGCGCATGCGGCGAAGAAGCCATCGCAGGTGTCCGGTGGACAGCAACAGCGGGTGGCGTTGGCGCGGGCGCTGGTCAATCGTCCGAAATTGCTATTGCTGGACGAACCGCTTTCGGCGCTGGACGCCAACTTACGCCGGCAGATGCAGATTGAACTGAAGGCGTTGCAACGCGAAGTAGGGATTGCGTTCGTCTTCGTTACGCACGATCAGGAAGAGGCGATGGTGATGTCGGACCGGATCGCACTGCTGAAGGGCGGACGCTTGGAGCAGATTGCGACGCCACGGGAAATCTATAGTCGCCCGGCGACTTCCTATGTGGCACAGTTCATCGGGCATACGAATCTATTGCGCGGGCAGGTGGAGCGCGGCGTGGCGCGATGCGGATCGCTGACGTGGTCCGTGCAGGCGCCGGACGGTCGAGCATCTTTTTCCGTTCGGCCGGAAAATGTCCGCGTGGCTTCGGGTGCTGCCGCCGGTTCCGTGCAGTTCGAGGGCCTCGTGCGGCATCAAGCATTCCATGGGGCGACGGAGATGGTGCGGGTGGAGTGTGCCGATGGGCTGATCGTCCTGCTTCGCTGGACGGGCACGGGCGGCGCTAAGATTGGTGACGCTGTGCGCTTGGAATTTTCTCCCCGGGATGCCATTGCGGTCGATGACGCGGAGGCAGGCTAGCCAATGTTCTCGCGCGCCTACAAGGCGGCAGTGACGATTCCACCCCTGGCGTGGATCACCCTATTTCTGCTGGTGCCCTACCTTTTGATGTTTGGCTACAGCTTCTGGGCGGTGTCCTCGGGGAATGTGGTTCACCAGTGGAATCTGGGCAACTATCATGATCTCCTTGCGAAAGATGTTTACCGCGACACGCTGTTGCGGTCGCTGTGGATTGCGACGCGGGTGACAATCTTTGCCCTGCTGCTGGGGTATCCGCTCGCGTATTTTCTGTCGTTCTATGCCGGGGCAAGCAAGGATCTGCTGTATCAGTTGGTGATCATTCCCTTGTGGGTGAGCTATCTGGTGCGCGCGTACGCATGGAAAACGATTCTGGGGACCGACGGCGTGCTCAATACTCTGTTGCAGTTTTTTCACATCACGCGGCATCCCGTGGATTCTCTTCTCTATAGTCCATTCGCGGTGGTACTGACGCTCACCCACATCTACACACCGTTCGTCGTTTTGCCAATCTATGCGGCGATGGAGCATGTTCCACGGAATTTGGTGGAGGCGTCCCATGATCTTGGGGCGTCGCCGACGCAGACGTTTTGGCGTGTGATCTTTCCGCTGTCTGCGCCCGGGATGATTGCCGGGGCGACCTTCGCGTTTGTCTTGAGCCTGGGAGACTTTCTGGCGCCGCAACTGCTGGGCGGGCCGAGCGGGATCATGATTTCGAATATCGTGGTCAGCTTATTTGGCGCGGCCTACAACTGGCCGCTGGGCGCCGCGATCTCGTTTTGCATTTTGGTGCTGGTCGTTTCCCTGTTGGTACTGGCCGAGCGGCTGGAAAAGAAATGGAGCTACTCGTGAGCGCGGGAGCCAGCGCTGTCCAGAAGTCGCGCTGGCTGCCGGTGCACGCGGCGGCGGTGTATGCGTTTCTGTATTTGCCGATCGTCACGCTGATTGTGTATTCGTTCAATGGCGCGGGGGTGGGCGGGTTTCCGCCGCGCGATTTGACGCTGCACTGGTACCGGATGTTGTTGCAGGATGACGCGATTTGGGTTTCCGTGCAGAACAGTCTGATCGTGGCGGTGGCGGCGGTGGGGATCGCTTTGGGATTTGGAATCCCGGCGGCCTTGGCTTTGGACCGGGCGGATTTTCCGGGCAAAGCAGTGTTTCGGCGGTTGGTTCTGCTGCCGCTGATTTTGCCGGGAATCATTACCGGCCTTTCCATTCTGATGCTGGTGAATGTGGCCCAGGTGAAGCTGAGTCTGGCCACGATCATTCTCGGCCATGGAACGGCTTTGATTTCGGTGGCGACGACCGAAGTCTTTGCCGGATTGCAGAAGCTGGACCGGGCGCAGGAAGAGGCGTCGCTTGACTTGGGTGCGAGCTATTGGCAAACATTCTGGCGGGTCACGCTACCGAACCTGAAGCTGCCGATGATCGGCGCGGCGCTCCTGATCTTCACGCTTTCCATGGATGAAATTGCGGTGAGTTTCTTCTTGATCGGGCGCGACAACACGCTACCACTGGAGATCTGGGGACGTCTGCGTCGCGGAATTACGCCGGAAATTAATGCGATTTCGACGGTGCTGTTTGTGTTTTCGCTGCTGGCGATTGTGGGCTGGTATCGATTGAGAGCAGGGTCGGAAGGTCGTCGGGAAGTAGCGGCGCAGTTGGTCGAAACCGTCTAACGCGACCTGTCCCCCGGTTTAAGAGTTCAATCCAGAGATTGCGGTCAGGACCAAACCGGTGAAGACCAACGAGAGTTCAACGGCTCCCATGGCGTTGACGAACTTCAGCCTCCTGGCAGTAGGGTCGTTGCACCTCGCGTGTCGACACGCGAGGCGACAAATGAACCGGGGGTTCGTGAAAAGAAATCCCCAGCCGCCGACCCACACAACAGCAATAGCCAGCCTTCGTGTTTGCGCCACCACGCGCGTTCCCCTTTGATCAGGGTACCAATTTCGTGAAATTGCGCAGCGAGCACAACCGCAGGTCGGGAATTTCCCCAATCGCAGTTCGAGAATTTCCCAAATCCTTTTAGGTAGTGTCCTAATTGGACGCGTTGGCGGTCTTGTTGCATATCTTAAGGAGAGCTCTGTGGGCGCAAAGGAGAAAATGAACTCGATGGGCCAGCCAGTGCCGGAGTTGCCGGTCGCTGATGTCGAACGCGCACAGCAGCATTACCGAGATGCACTCGGCTTTGAGATTGGATGGCTTTACCCAGGCAAAGAGATTGGGTCCGTGTCACGCGGTGATGTGGCGATATGCTTTCGGAAGAGGAAGCCGCCGTTCGAACCTTCCGTTCACTGGGTGTTCGCTGAAGATGTCGATGCGTACGTACCAGGAACTGCAGTCGTTCGCTGCGAACATCGTGGATCCTCTGGAAAAAAAGCCTTGGGAATGACGGCAGTTCACGGTAAAGGATCTGGACGGAAATCTCTTCTATTTCCACCATGACTAACCAAACCTCGCATTCAACTTCGGACACTACCCAAATCCTCGACCGCTACCCTCCACCAGCCGCCGCATAGTAAACTAGAGACTCGGGAAGTTCAGCCTATCCGCTATTCTGCCGCGCACTCGTGAGAGGAACCCAAACACTTTGAGTTTGAACATTAGAAATATTGCCATTATTGCGCACGTCGACCACGGCAAGACCACGCTGGTGGACGCCATGCTGCGCCAGAGCGGGACGTTTCGCTCGAATGAAGCGGTTGTGGACCGCGTCATGGATTCGAATGAGCTGGAAAAAGAGCGTGGGATCACGATTCTGGCGAAGAATACGGCTGTGTTTTATCACGGCGTGAAGATCAACATTGTCGATACGCCGGGCCACAGCGATTTTGGTGGAGAAGTGGAACGCGCGTTGAAGATGGTGGATGGCGTCATGCTCTTGGTGGATGCCAGCGAGGGTCCTCTGCCGCAGACGCGTTATGTCTTGACGAAGGCTCTGGAAGCGGGAATGCCGGTCATTGTGGTGGTCAACAAGATTGACCGTCCCGATGCCCGGGCGCAGGAAGTTTTGAACGAGATCTATGACCTGTTCATCGATCTCGACGCCAAGGAAGAGCAGCTCGATTTCCCCGTTCTGTATACGAACGCTAAGGCAGGGACGGCATCGATGGACCGGGAGGAACAGGGGCCGAACCTTGAGCCGCTGTTTGACGCGATTGTCAAGACGATCGAGCCTCCGAAGGGTGATGCTGCCGGTCCCTTGCAGATCTTGGTAGCGAATTTGGATTACAGCGACTACCTCGGTCGTTTGGCCATTGCTCGTGTTTTCAACGGCACGATGAAGACGGGCGAGGAAGTGGTAATTGCGAAGCTCGACGGGTCGCTGCACAAGACAAAAATTACGAAGTTGTTTTCCTTCTCCGGACTGAAGCGAACGGATTGTACGGAAACGGAACTGGGCGACATTATTGCGGTTGCCGGTGTGGAAGGCATCACGATTGGTGAAACCATCACCGACGTGGCGAATCCCGCGCCCCTGCCGCCGATTGTGATCGACGAACCTACCATTGCCATGTTGTTTACGGTAAATACGTCGCCGTTCGCCGGACGCGAAGGACAATATGTGACCTCGCGGAATCTTCGTGATCGGCTGGCGAAGGAGCTGTTGACGAATGTGTCGCTGCGCGTGGAAGACACCGGCACCACGGATTCCTTCAAAGTCTTAGGCCGCGGCGAGCTGCAGCTCTCGATTTTGTTGGAAATGATGCGCCGCGAGGGCTTTGAGCTGATGGTAGGCAAGCCCGAAATCGTGACCAAGCGGGTCGACGGCAAACTGATGGAGCCGGTGGAAATGCTGACCATCGACGTTCCCGAGGAATTCGTCGGCGTTGTCATGGAGCAACTGGGCGCTCGCAAGAGCACCGTCGTCAACATGCACAATCATGGCTACGGCCGAGTGCGAATCGAGTTTCGCGTTCCCAGCCGCAGCTTGATTGGACTTCGCAGTCAACTGCTCACGGACACGCGCGGGACCATCGTCATGAATGCTTTGTTCGACGGTTACATCGAATGGCAGGGCGACATTCCGCACCGTCTTACGGGTGCCCTGATTTCTGACCGCGACGGTCTCTCCACTGCCTATGCTCTCTGGGGTTTGCAGGAACGGGGAGAGCTTTTCTGCGGTCCGGGTGTTGAGCTTTATGAAGGCATGATCGTCGGAGAAAACGCGAAAGACAACGACCTCGACGTCAACGCCGTCCGGGAGAAAAAGCTGACCAACATGCGCTCTTCCTCGGCGGACGAAGCACTGCGACTCGTGCCATTCAAGCATCTCAATTTAGAACAAGCCATCGAATTTATCACCGACGACGAATTTGTCGAGGTCACGCCAAAGTCCTTGCGTCTGCGTAAGAAGGTATTGCACTCGAATAAGCGCAAGCGGGGACCGGCGGTAGTCGAAGTCTAGTCTATGGCCAAGCCTGCGCCAGTTGCCAAGCCGGGTTCCACGCCAGCAAGAGCAACTCCCCAGGTGTTCCTAGTCCCCTGTTCCTGCGGCCGCAACATTGCGGTCGCGGGAAGTGACCCGCCTCGAGGACCTTGGGGCCGGCACCTGCACTGCCCCCACTGCGGCAAAAAGCATGACCGCCATTTCCGCGCCCTGCGCTTTGACTACGGCGGTGGCTGCTGGACATCGCAAGGCTGTTGACGATCAACACCCGTTCAGGAGCCCGCTTCGCAAATGTCCGACACCGGCCCGCAAAAGACCTGCTATACTCGCCTCCTCGTTTGACTGTTTCCGACTCCGGCCCCGTCCTGGGGAAGATTTTCGCTCGCCGAAGCCGCCCACACTCAGACTTAATCCGTACCCTCGAGGCGATCGCGTGAAGAACATCTTTGTCGGCAACTTGGATTTTCACACCACGGAAGAAGAACTCCGCCAGGCATTTGAACCATACGGGCAGATTGACAAAGTCAGCATTATGACGGAACGGGAAACCGGCCGTTCCCGCGGATTTGCTTTTGTGGAAATGACCAATGCCGAAGAGGGAGACAAGGCGATTACGGCCCTGAACGGATCGCAGATTGGCACCCGGACGGTGAATGTGAACGAGGCAAGGCCGCGCGAGGACCGCCCCAAGGGCGGAGGCGGAGGCGGCGGCGGGGGATTCCGGCCTGGTGGCGGTGGCGGAGCCGGACGAGGTGGAGATCGCGGTGGCGACCGGGGCGGCGGCCGCAAAGGCGGCGGTGGTGGACGTGGCGGAGACCGCGGCGGTGGTGGGGGACGCTGGTAGATATCTAAGTTTGGCTTTGGCGTTGGAGTTAAAGACTAGAGACTTCTTTTCAAGGGGCGAGCTTCCACAGCTCGCTCTTTGCTTTTGACGGAGCCAGCGCTTCCAAGCCGAGAAGCGACAGCAGGGTCCCCACTCGGTGGAGATGACAGGGTCTGCTAAAACGCGCGGCTCTGTCTTACTCGATGAACCTGGCGTATCTACCAAACGTCTATAATAAGAGGTTTCCGCAGTGCCTTTTGCACCGGTCTGAGGACCGGCGCGCGGCTCTCATAGCTTGGCCATTTACGCTTCGCCATTTTCCTCAAGGGGTCCATGTCCACAGACAGCATCGTCGTCAAAGGTGCGCGGGTTCACAACCTGCGCAACATCGATTTTGAGATTCCGCACAATGAGCTGACGGTGGTGACCGGAGTCTCGGGCTCGGGAAAATCCTCGCTTGCCTTTGACACCGTTTATGCGGAGGGGCAGCGGCGGTATGTGGAGTCGCTGTCTGCCTATGCGCGGCAGTTTTTGGAGCGGATCGAGAAGCCCGATGTGGATGTGATTGATGGCATCGCTCCGGCAGTCGCCATCCGGCAAAAGAACAGCACGCGAAATCCGCGGTCGACCGTGGCGACGGCAACGGAAATCTATGACTATCTGCGTCTGCTGTTTGCGCGGGTGGGACGGACGTATTGCCTGAAGTGCGGGCAGGAAGTGAAGAAGGACACGGTCGATGAGATCGCTGAAACCGTGTTGGCGATGCCTGAGGGGACACGACTCAATGTCCTATTTCCAGTTCAGACGGCGACTGCGGGTGCGGCGGCTTTAGGTTCCAATTCGGCCGGAGGCGCGACTTCCGAAGCGAAAAAGAAGCCCCGCAGTAAGAAAAAAGCTGATGAGGAAGCGGTCGCCGCTCGCGCCTTGCACGCTGACCTCCTGAAGGCGCGCCTGTTCGAATTGCGCAAGCGAGGATTCAATCGATTGTGGCAGGGCGGGCAGGTATTTGAGTTCTCTTCCCCGGAGTCTCTGCTGGACGTGAATTTTGAGGAGCCCGTTTATGCCCTGGTAGACCGGATTATGCTTTCCGATAGTTCCGCGGAAACTCGCGCGCGATTGATTGACGCTGTGGAGAGTTCGTATCGCGAGGCCGGTGAGGTGATTTTGGAAACTGCGCGGCGGGAAGAAGACGAGAAACCCACGCGGCTTCGGTTTGCGCAGCGCTTTGAATGCAAGAATTGCGGGATCCGCTACGAAGAACCCGAGCCGCGGCTGTTTTCCTTCAACAATCCCTATGGAGCGTGCCCTCGCTGCCAGGGATTCGGTAACACCATTGATTTCGATATGGATCTGGTGATTCCGGACAAGTCCAGGACTCTTGCCGAAGGAGCGATTGAACCGTGGACCAAGCCCAAGCATCGCGTTTATTACAACGAGATGAAGAAGCTGGCTAGGGATGCGGGGGTGCCGCTCGGCTTGCCATTCGATGTTCCGTGGCGGGAGTTGTCCGAAGAACAGCAGGAGTTCGTGCTCGTTGGGAACGGACGCTTCGGCGGGATTCGTGGATTTTTCAATTATCTGGAGCGGAAGAAGTACAAGCTGCACGTGCGCGTCTTTTTGAGCAGGTATCGCGGGTATTCGGTATGTCCCGATTGCAATGGGACACGATTGCGGGCCGAAGCACGTACGGTGCGGGTCGGCGACAAGAATATCTGCGACGTTTGCGCGATGACGGTTGAGCAGGTGGCTGCGTTTTTTGGCGGAGTGCGCCTTACGGCGGAGCAGACGGCCATCGCAGACAAGATCCTGCATGAGATTCGAGAGCGGCTGCGGTTCTTGAATGATGTAGGGCTGGAGTACCTGACGTTGGACCGCTTGTCGTCGACGCTCTCCGGGGGAGAGGCGCAGCGCATTCAGTTGGCAACGTCTTTGGGTTCGCGCCTGGTGGGGACTTTGTATGTGTTAGACGAGCCGTCAATCGGCTTGCACAGCCGCGATACCCACCGCTTAATCAAGATTCTGGAAGGCCTTCGCGATCTTGGCAATACAATTCTTGTGGTGGAACACGATCCCGATATCATGCGTTCGGCGGGTCGCATCCTGGATATGGGCCCTGGCGCGGGCGAGCATGGCGGTAAGGTCGTGGCCCACGGAACTTACGCCGAGATTCTGGCACACAAGACTTCGTTGACGGGGCGATATCTTTCCGGAGATTTGCGAATTCAGTTGCCAACGGCGCGGCGGGAACCGGGAAAGCGCAAGATTCAGATCTTCGGCGCGCGGGCGCACAACCTCAAGAAGATTGACGTGGCGATTCCGCTGGAGATGTTGGTCGCGGTTACTGGCGTTTCGGGCTCTGGCAAATCGAGCCTGGTGCATGACGTGTTGTATCCGTCCCTCGAAGCCGCAAAAAAACAGGCGGGCGTGGCGCAGCCGGTGGAGACATATCTGTGGATAGCGGAGGGTATCGATGTGACGGGTAAGAAGATCGTGCAGAAGGGGATGACGTCGCTGGTACGATAAGGACGAGTGCCGTGAGATGAGACAGCTTTTGAAGGATAAAATGTGTTTTTTAAAATATTAAAGTATTTAAAATCCAATGTCCAGATGAGGAAGATTTATATAATATTGATCCTCTTTTCCATCACAGGCCTTGCCCGTGGACAGGAGATCAATTTTTCGAGGGTGCAG